>Ga0307372_10008814_pt1 | contig 14096 bp, 11 predicted proteins | sample OX1MG_FD_202533 | JGI IMG/M metagenome (GOLD analysis project Ga0307372, IMG submission 202533) | Soil microbial communities from Risofladan, Vaasa, Finland - OX-1 | ecosystem: Environmental > Terrestrial > Soil > Coastal area > Acid sulfate soil | place: Finland: Risofladan, Vaasa | collected...
TCTGGTCGGGACGGAATCGACGTGGCTCCTCGTCCGTGTCATCCGAGGGGGAAAGGTCGACGCCCTGGCAATGAGGATCGATGCCGCTACTGGAGTGTTGGGACTGGCGGGTCTGGCGGCGGCCACCTCCGTCGAGGACCGAACCACCTCGTTCAACTGGATGCTTCCGTACAGCGTCGGATCGGCCGTTGGTTTGGTGGTCGGGGTAGGACGGCAAGAGGGCATCGCCGAAGTCGCTGCGCTGTCGGGGGCCTATTTGGGAACGACGATCCGGCCGTCCATACGCCCGGGCCAGATCGTCACCGCTCTGGCCAACGCCGCCTCTTACGGTGGGTTCCACGCAGTTGCGGCGGCGGTGGTCCGACTGGTCCGTCGTGCCAGCGAGGACCTGGCGGCGGCGCAGGCGGAATCGGCAGTTCGAGGTGAGCGCCTCCTGATTGAGCGTGAGCGCAACCGCCAGCACCGACTGCTGCACGATTCGGCCCTGCAGACCCTGGAAGGTGTGGCCAACGGACTGATCGACGTGGACGAGTCCATCCGGGACAGGGCCCGGGCCGAGGCCCGCCGTCTGCGCCAGGCGCTTTCGGGGATCGAGCCCGAAGGGGAGCTGGCCGACGCCCTCGACCGCCTGGCAACCGACTTCGCGTCCGAGGGACTGGAGGTCACCAGTTCAGTTGGCGAGTTCGCCCCACCTCCACCGGAGTCCACGCTTGCCCTGGTCGAGGCTGTACGAGAGGCGCTCCGAAACGTCATCAAGCACGCCGGGACCTCCAGCGCTGTCGTCAGGACAGACGCATCGAACGGTGGTGTCGTGATTACCGTGCGGGACCAAGGTAGGGGATTCGATACCGACACCACCGGTCCCGGCTTCGGACTGAGCCAGTCCGTGAGCGGCCGCTTGGCCGAAGTGGGCGGGAGAGCCGAAGTCTGGTCCAGGCCTGACCGGGGCACACGGGTGACGCTCTGGGTGCCGGTCGGGTGAGGTTCGTGGCGGAACGGCTCCCGTGAGCACGGAGAACGTGGCCATCCTGTTCACGGACATCGTGGGCTCCACCGAGCTGTCACAGAGCCTCTCACCCTTGGTCGCAGACGAGGTTCGCCGAGGGCACTTCTCGATCCTCCGCCAAATCATCACCGAAACCGGCGGTACCGAGGTCAAGAACCTCGGCGACGGGGTGATGGTGGCCTTCTCCTCTGCGTCAGCCGCCCTGGGTTGCGCCGTATCCATGCAACAGGCCGTGGACCAGGACAACCGGGGGCGGGAGTACCCGGTAGGACTGCGGGTGGGGCTCAGCGGGGGCGAGGTCACTCGGGAGGACAGCGACTTCTTCGGCGATCCGGTAGTCGAGGCCGCCCGGTTGTGTGCGCACTGCGAGAGCGGGCAGGTACTGGCGTCGGCCGTCGTCCGGGCCATGGCCGGACGACGCAGCCATCATCAGTGCCGACCCCTGGGCGAGCTGGAACTGAAGGGCCTGTCGGAACCCGTCGACACTGTGGCAGTGCTCTGGGAGCCTCTGGGGACCGGTCGAGTGAAGTCCCTGGCCGTCATCGACGACCACCCTGTCTACCGGGACGGTCTGGCGTCCGCCGTCTCCAGCAACGACGGGTGGACGCTCATCGGAGCCTTCGAATCAGTCGAGGCCTACCTGGAGCGGGCGGACAACGCCGAGGTCGTGCTCCTCGACTATCACCTGCCGGGATTGCACGGACCTGCTGCAGTGGCCCGCATCACCGATTTCGGATCGGCGGTGTTGATGGTCTCCGGCGACATTGGAAGAGATGCCGTCATCGCCACCTTGGCCGCTGGAGCACGGGGCTACGTTGCCAAGCACGCGGAGGTCTCCGAGATCCTCCACGCCATCGCAACCATCAGCGTCTCCCCCACCGCCACGTACGTCTCCCCTCAGTTGGCCGCCTACCTCCTCGACGCCCATCGCCAGAAGGGACCGGAGGCGCTGAAGCTCTCGCGACGTGAGCAGGAGGTGCTCCTCCTCGTCGCCCAAGGAGAGCGTGACCAGGACATCGCCGAAGCGCTCTTCATCAGCGTGGGCACCGTCCGGTCCCACCTCGACCACATTCGCACGAAGACGGGCGAGCGCCGGAGGCCCGGGCTCACCCGATTTGCCGTCGACCAGGGTTTGGTGCCTGATCCCCGAGATTCCTGAGCAAGTCCTGCCTGCTCACCCTCCGCGGCACCATCAGGAAGCAGTCGAGGCGGGACCGGTGATTACGTAGAAATACAGATGCGCAGGCTCCCATGCCCCCTCATGATGGAAGCAAGGCACACAGGAGTACGCCACGATGGTCGGCATCCGCAGCATCAGTATTCAGCCGCGACCACACCTGGTGAGCTGAGTTGAGCCAGCTCACATTCGAGCAGAGGAGCACTCAAATGATCGGACGAACTCACAGAATCCGTCGGCTCGCCCGCACCAACGCCTGGTGAGAACGGAGCTCCCGAAGGACAGGCGTTCCCGTCGAACGCTCATCAGTCCGGGAGCGGATGCGCTGACCTGCAACAATGTGGCGATTTACGGCGTCCGTGGGGCATTCGAGCCATTCGACGAGGCCCTCGGGGGGATGGGATCGACGCTCTTCGGGATTGCCGAGAGGACGGCTTCGCTGCTCGCTGCCGGCGGTCCCCCCTTGGAACTCGAGCTGGTCGGCGTGGCCTACCCCGCCAACGCGTGGCTCTACCTCTGGAGTCGCTTCGTGGGGGCACGGAATCTGGCTCGACTCCTGGCTGACGACCTTGTCCGCCGCCCCGACCGGCGCATTGTGCTCATCGGCCTCAGCCAAGGGGCCGACGTGATCCGTCACGCCCTCGTGACTCTGCCGACCGACACCGCCCGGAGGATTTCCGCAGTTGTCCTGCTCGGTGACCCCACCCGGCACCCCAGAGACCCCTGGAACCATGGGACGATCGATCCCCACCCCGGCGTCGCCGTCCGCTACGCAGCGCCCATTCCCGAGCAGTTGATCACCTCCTGCTGGGGATATGCCCTCGACGGGGATGAAATCGCTGCCAACCACAAAGGCCTCCGGGGGTTGGTTCGTTCAGGCACCCACACCCTCTACGAGCACAATCACGAAAGGGTCCAAGACCAGTCCGCATCCTTCATCTCGGAGGCATTGCTCGAGGACTGGCCGTGATGCTCACGGGCAGGTGACGGGCTCGCAACCTGTCGTGGCAGTCATTTTGAAGGACGACCTGCAGTGCTTCGAACGAGAGACCCGGACCAGCGGGAACTCTCGTCCGCCCCGGTGCGTCAGCTCGGGGGAGTCCCGCCTGCGGGGTGCCGGCGCGGACGGTGCTGGGCGAGCCGGGCCCGAAGACCTTTGGGATGCTCGCCGTTGCGCAGGCGCTCGAGGTAGCCGTCGGCTTCCTCCTGGCTCATCTCCCCTGCGTCGACGGCCCCCTCCATGTGGGCTGCGGCGTGTCGGGCTCTGATATCGGCAATCGCCGCATCGAAGTCGGCTGTACCCTCGGTGGCCCGAAGGCGCTCCGCCTCGTCCTCGGTGATCCGGCCCGATGCCACCATCTTGTCGATCCGGCCGATGATGCGTTCCTGCTTCATGGCGATTGTCGTCTCCTCGTTGATTGGCGGCTCGATGCGGTTCTCACGCGCCGACGTCTTCAGGCTGATGGTGCCTGGGCTCCGCCGCGGCCCCGACGGGACCCTCACGTCCGGCGGCGAATCGGTCGCGGCAGTGGTCGGAGCAGAAGTAGACCGGGTGCCCGTCATGGACGAGGGAGGCTGGGGCGTTGGCCGTCTGGACCTGCATGCCGCACACCGGGTCCAGCGCATAGCCGCTGCCGCCACCCAGTCGCTCCCGATTGCGGTAGGTCCAGTACAGGAGCCCGAACAGGAAGAGGAACACGATGTTGAGGTACGTGGTGTAGTCCCACTGGAAGCGGGCCGGGGCCACCGTGGCGGGCCGGGTGGAGGGGATGGCGCCGAATGCTCCGAAGATCCCCTCGGTGATGAGCCCGGCCGTCGACATCACCGCCCAGAAGAGCGCCAGCATCCGCAGCGTCATCCGAGTGCCGTAGTAGCGCCGGTAGATGAGGAGCAGGGGCAAGGCGATGAGGTCGGCGAAGATGAAGGAGATCACCCCTCCGAACGAGATCCCCCCGTGCCAGAGGGCTGCGGCCAGGGGCACGTTCCCGATCGAGCAGACGAAGCTGATGATGGCGATGAACGGGCCGACGACGACGTTCTCCAGACTCGTCCAGAAGCCGTGGCCGTGCAGGAACACCGCGTTCCACACATTGACCGGCACCAGCACGGCCAGGAATCCGGCCACCGTGTAGCCGACGACCAGCTCGCGTCGCAGCATGGTGAGGTCGGACATGGTGTAGGTGGCAGCATTCGCCCAGCCCCCCTTGCTCCGGAGCTTGGTCCTCCACGGCTCGCCCTGGAGCCGGGTGTCCTCCGCCGGCCCGTGCTGATGGCCGGTGGCCGACTCGGCCTCCAGGCGCTGGCGCGCCCGGGCGATCATCCCTCCCCGGATCCACAAGCCGCCGAGGACTGCCGTCAGCACGATCATGATCGTCCCGCCCACGAACTCTGCGGCCGCGAACTGCCATCCCATGAGCACGATCAGCACGATGCCAAGTTCGAGGACGAGATTGGTCGAGGCGAACATGAAGACCGTCGAGGCCACGAAGTCGGCCCCCTTGACGAAGAGGGACTTGGACATGGCCGAGGCCGCGTACGAGCACGACGAGGAGACCATGCCGTAGCCGCTGGCCCGGATGATGGAGGCCGGCCCGTGGTCGCCCATCTTCTTCTGCATCGACTCCCGGGAGACGAACGCCTGGACCGCCCCGGACAGGCCGAAGCCGAGGATGAGGGGCCACAGCGTCTCCCAGAACATGAAGAAGCCCTCCCGCAGGCTGCGGGCGACATCGGTGACGACCGGGACGCCGGCGAGCAGGACTCCGGTCACGCACGGACCAGGCGGGCGATGGCCGCAGACGCCTCGGCCAGCTTGGCCTCGGCCTCGGCGCCGCCGACCCGGACCGAGTCCGAGACGCAGTGGGCCAGGTGCTCGTCGAGGAGCACGAGCGCCACCGACTGGAGGGCCGAGGTGGCCGCGGCCACCTGCTCGAGGACGTTGATGCAGTACCGGTCCTCTTCCACCATGCGCTGGAGGCCCCGGACCTGACCCTCGATGCGTCGCAGGCGCCTCAGCACCAGCTCTTTGTCTTCGGAGTAGCCCGGTGGGGTGCCCGGCTCCGACGTCGATGTCCTGCTCGGCATACCTATACCCCCTAGGTGTACTAACATAGCAGCGTCGGTCCTCCGGGGCAACCCCGGCTCCGGGGCCCGGGGAGTGCCCCCGATCGGCCATGCCCGGTTCGCACGGAGGCGCGCTCACGCGGACCCGTCCGAGGACGCTTCCCCGTTCCACCACCCAGTCGGGCGGAGCCGAGTCGAGCGACTGCGAGCTGATGCACGCGGCCTCATGACGGCAAGCCGCGGTCCTGGGATCGAGCATCCGTGCCCTTGGGACAGCTCCCAGGTCCTCCGCCACCCGCACAGCAGCTCGGACTGGTCGCACCTGCGGGTGGGATCCAGCCTCGGGCGCTCCTCGAGGATCCGCCGGAACTGTCTGACACGAGCTCCAGGGCGCGGCGTCGTCGTGGTCGAACCTGCCTCTCAGGTCCCGGCCGATCGATCGGTGGGTGAGGGACGGGGGGATGCCTCTCGACAGCCGGTCCGACCGGGGTACATACTCATGGCGTGGGTGCGCTCCCGAACCGCCTCAGCATTCCCGATGCAAGGGGTCGAGGGGCGTCTCTCCGGGTCACGAGGCACTCGGAGCAGCGCAAGGTGGTCCTGAGCCACTGGCGTGACGGAGTCTGCGTGGCGTCCACGCCCGTCGACCTCGGCGAGCTTCCGGCGTTGATCGGGGTCCTGGTGGAGGCGCTGGGAGACGCCGCCGCGGCCCCACCCCCCCCGAGGGATGGACGAGCGGTGAAGCCGTCAGCCTGGCGACGGTTGAGGGATCACTTCCGTCCGACGCTCGCCAAGATCGTCGAGCTGCCGCACCGTCACGGCCATCAACGAGAAGCGGTCGAGTAGACCGACGGCCCGGCCTCCGGCCGACTATGCCCGCACCCTCGGCGCCGGCGGACCGGACGTGATCATCTCCGCAGACGGGATCCGACTCAACCACTCGGAGCGGGCCACCGATCACCACCACCCGGAGTTGCCCGTCCGCCCGATGCCGGGTGATCCCACAACCGATGCGTCCGACGTCCTCCGGTCTGTTCAGACGACGAAGGCACAACCGTCCCAGGATGCCGTCGGTCGCCTCTTCCGGCCACCCTCCATCGAAAGGTGCAACTCCGCCGGGCGTGATCGCACGGGGAGCTGAGTCAGGACGAGCCTCCCCTCCACCACGAAAACCTCGTAGCCGGCCAACGACCTCGGCTCGGTGGTCGTCGTCCTGAGGAAGGACACGCCCCGGCAAAGATGGTGCCGTCGGCACCGTACGAAGAGTGAGCCGCCGTGAGCATCGACGTAGGTCAGAAGCTCGGGAGTCGCCGACACCAGCATGCCCGGAGTCTAGGACCGCGGGACGCCCCGATGTCAGAGTCGAACGACGACCGCAGCGTGTCGGATCTGCTTGTATGACATTCCCTCGGCGATGAGCGCCTTCGCCGTCGCCCCCGCTGGCACCGAGACCTCGACCGGTGGTTCCCAGGCCGTGTCTCCGTCCGGGGTGGAGAGGTGGAGCGCCTGGTCGGCCTCGACCCTGAGCTCGACACCACCGATGCGGACCGAGACGTCGCGGTCGAGCAGCATCCGGCAGAAGACCCCCCGGAGCTCCACCCTGAGGTCCTGCTTGTCACGGCAGAACAGCTCGATGCCATCGTCAGCGAGGCCGACGACCTCGGACCCTCCGGCCGGTGGGGTCAGAACGGCGATGGCCGCGCTGTCGAGTCGCTCGGCACGATCGCTCGGTACGAGGCCCATCGATACTCCGAGCGCCAACTGGGCGATCTGACGTGCAACGTGCTCCACAGCGTCGGCGCCCTCCTCGGCCGCCTCGACCTCGACCCCGATGATCGATTCGAGATCCCATGACTGTCCGGTCCCGGTGAGGAGCGCGTCGACTCGCCGCGAGAGGGCCAGGACGTCGTACACGTGGCGCTCCAGGCGATCGAGCAGCTTCGGAAGTCCCGGAGCCCTGGCCGGCTTCGCACCGCTCAGGGATCGCACGTCGTCGACCTCTTCGGCGAGGCCCTTCCCGAGAAGCCATGCTCTCGTTGCCCTCAGACCTGCCGCATCCGCCCGCCTACCCATACAGAAATTCACCATGACACGCCCCTGCCCCCGAGGTGATCGGGTCACCCTGCCCTGTCTCCAGTATCCCGCCGCGCCACGACCAGAACCAGGTCAAGCGCCGATGAGGGTGTGAGTCGGCCACTATGAGTGAGATACCCTTGCAGCGCGGGCACGCAGAGCGGTCGTTCCGTGTCATGTGTCCCCGGTGGTGACGCATCGGGCCCGACGCGATGCCAGCGACCGTGAAGGTTCGGGGGCGTCGGCCGTGTCTCACGGAAGCGCCGCTGTCGACGGACTCCGGTCGACGAAGTCCAGGGGGGCCTGACCCGGGCCGTCCTACGGCACCTTCGTGGCAGAGGAGGAAGGCGGCGCCTTCGTGGCAGAGGTGGAAGGCGGCGCGGTCGTCGACGGAGATCCCACTCCGGTCGGAGGCACCGTCGAAGCCGAGGACCTGGCGGTCGTGGAGCTGGGCACGCTCGGGAGACCGTTGGTGGTCGTCGTCGATCCGGCGGTCATCGGTGCCGGCGCACCGGGACCCGCTCCGACCGTGGTCGATGTGGTGCCGGCGTTCGACGACGTCGACACATCGGGCGAGGTGCACCCCGCAGTGGGAACACCGCCACCGGTCTGTCCGGGCATGACGACCGTACCTGCGCACCCGAAGTTCGAGAAGGTGGCCTGGAGGGTCACCGTACCGCCATCGGCGAAGGCGTCCGTGGTCTTGACCTGACGGATGAAGCCGGCCCGGTCGATCGAGACCTCGACCTGGTTGGACGTGTAGCCCTGGCCCTTCAGGAGGGTGAGCGCCGCCGAGATGGTCTGGGACTCGGCCGGTGAGGTCCCGGCCGCACCGGCCAGCTGGTCGAGGTCGTTCGTGACCAGGTAGTCCGTCACCGGCGTGCCGTCGACGGTTCCGGTGCCGGTCTGTGCCGCCGCGGTGATGGCCGGCTGGATGAGGTCGAGGTAGCCGGTCGGGCTGGCCATCCCCATCATGGCGACGGCTCCCTCGCGGTCCCCGAGTGTGCCTTCGGTGATTCCGGCGAACTGGGGAAGGGCGGTGCCGGAGGACGCCATATCGCTCGCCAGCGGGGTCAGGCCGGTGTCACCCGACCCCTCCTCGTAGACCGTCGAGTCGTTCAGGCGGACCGTGACGTCAAGTCCGCCACCGATGTTCGCCGACGCCACCATGCCCAGCGGACCGGTGTTGATGACACCTCCCCCGTTGACGTCGGGGCTGGGCTGGACCGTCGGACCGTTGCACACACTCTCGGACTTCCAGGTGTACCCCGGTGGCAGGCTCCCGCCCGACGTCGAAGACGTTCCTGAGGCCGGTCCTGCCACCGGCGCGGCCGCCACGCCGGTCGAATACGAGCCGGACGAGCTGGTGACCCCGCCTCCGTTGGTTCCGGCCTGAGCCGGAGCACCCGTGCCCGTCGGAACCGGCACCTGCAGCTCGCGGCAGACGGTGGTGGGAGTCGTGGTCGTCGCCGTTGCCGAGGCGGGCGTACCGGCGATGGTGTAGGAGAAGTCGAAACTGCCCGAGTCGGTGGTGGCGCTGAGTGCGGAGAGCACGTCGTGCTCGGCCGGGCCGCGCCCCGGTCGGGGGTGCCGGCCGGTTCCGTGGACGGCCCCCGGTCGGGTGGGCGAGCCTGTGGCCACCAGGGCCACCGGCACGGCCGCCACGGTCAGCACCACCACACAGGCGGCGGCGGCGCCCCATCGCCGCCGGCTGGAGCGACCCGACGCAAGGCCGCTCGGCTCCTCCTCCAACCAGAGTCCGTGCTCAGCCACTGCGACTTCCTCCCTCGCCGGAGAACGATCGCCCCGCCGTAACCCTAACGGAAGGATACGGCCGGGGGAAGCCGAGTTATCCACAGAAGTAAAGTGAGTAAGGCCGCCGCTGAGCTGGAATGTCCCGTCCCGACTTCGACGCAGGAGACCTGCCTGTCCGGCCGAGGCCATCAGGAGGTCCGACACGCTCCGGGCCTTGGCCTCGGTCTCCCCGAAGTCATCGACGAGCCACTGGACGACGTCGCCGGGGAACAGTCCACCCCTCGACACGACGTCGTCGACGACCGCACGGAACAGGGGTACGGCCAGGAACGCCTCCCGCCGGGCCGCCGAGGCCTCGGGCTCGTGACCGTCCAGGATGCGCCGGCCACGCGGTGTGAGCTCGAGCCGGGAGCCCCGGCCGCTCACGACACCGAACAGCCGGGCGTTCGCCACCCGGCTCAGATAGGCACCGTTGTTCGTACCGCTGTACCCGAGGGCCGGCGCGAGGAGGTCCGGGGCGATGCCTCCGCCGGCGGAGTCGGCCATCCGGGCCACCTCGACGGCAGCCGCCAGGTCGTAGCGGACGGATCGGAACCGAGAGCGGGCCACGGCGACAGTCTCCCAGGTCAGCCTCTGCGGCGGGCGCGAGACCGTTCGTCGGCTCGGGGCGGCGGCTGACCCCTGGGAACCCGTAGGCTTGGCCGGCACGTGGTCGACGGAATCCCGACACGACGGGAGCCCGACCGGCGACGGCGACGCGGAGTCGACTCGGGAGATCATGGTGGCCCAATCGGATCAACAGCTGTCCGTCCAGCCTCCCGGGGCCGGGGCCACCCGAACCTTCGAGGCCCTGGAACACGCGGTGGCGTCGGTCGTGGCGACGTCCCCGACCACCGCGCGACTGGCCGTCGCCTGTATGGCGGGGGGCGGCCATCTCCTGGTCGAGGACCATCCCGGGCTGGGCAAGACCACGCTGGCCAAGTCCTTGGCCGGAGCCATGGGGCTCGGATTCCGCCGACTCCAGTGCACCGCCGACCTGTTGCCCGCCGACGTGGTGGGCGCCACCGTCCTCGGACCCGACGGGACCGAACCGATGTTCCGACCCGGTCCCGTCTTCACCAACATCCTGATGGCCGACGAGCTCAACCGGGCCTCCCCGAGAGCCCAATCGGCCCTGTTGGAGGCCATGGAGGAACACCAGGTGAGCGTCGACGGCGTCACGCACCCACTGCCTGCTCCCTTCTTCGTGCTGGCCACGCAGAATCCCTTCGACGCCACCGGGACCTCACCCCTTCCCCATGGCCAGCGCGACCGGTTCCTCGTACGCCTCACGCTCGGCTACCCGAGCCGCCGGCAGATGGACACCATGCTGGCAGGGCCGGATCCCGCCGAGACGGTGCGGCTGGTCGAGCCCTCGGTCACGCCCGACGAGCTCCGACTCCTGATGGAGGCGGTAGCCGAGGTGCACGTGGCCCCGGTGGTGCGGACCTACGCGCTCGACCTCGTCGAGGCCACCAGGTCGCACCCCCAGATCGCCGTGGGAGCCTCGCCGAGAGCGGCGCTGGCCCTGATGCGGGTATCCGCGGCGCTGGCGGTGGCCTCGGGCCGTGACTTCACGACACCGGACGATGTCCAACAGGCGGCCGTGCCCGCGCTGGCCCATCGTCTCCTCCTGGAGCCCGGCGTGGAGGTCACCGGGGCGGAGGGCGAGGCCCTGGTCGCGGAGGTGACGGCGTCCATCCCCGTCCCACTCCGGGATACCTGAGCCGGTGATGGCCCGACCGGTGCCCAGGCCCACGTCCCGTGGCCTGGCCGCGTCGGCCACCTTTGTGCTCGTGGTGGCGGTGGCCGGCACGTCCGGGACTCCGGAGCTCGCTCCCCTGGCCGTCGTCGTCGGTGTCCCGCTGGCGCTGGGACCCTGGCTGGCCCACCGTCGGGCACGCCGGTGCCTCGAGGCTGTGGAGCTCCACTCCCACGTCGAGCCGGGAACCGTCGAGGTCGGAGACGAGATGCGGGTGAGGCTGTCGCTGACCCACCGGCCGGCGGTCCGGTCTCCCGTCCCGACGCTGGGGCTCCCCGCCACCGAACGGCACTGGCGGGCCCGCCGGCCCGGGACGGTCGGGCCCGCGTCCCGGGCCCGACTGGCGCCCTCGTCACCGTCCCTGTCGGTCTTGCCGAACCCCGGACCGGGCCGGACCGGATCGTGCTGGCTGCCGGTGCCCTCCGATCGCCGGGGTGTCTTCGAACTGCCGCCTCAGCAGACCTGGGCCCTCGACCCCTTCGGCCTGTTCGGTGCCCCCGGCCCGGCCACGCCGGTCGCAACGGCCGTCGTCTGCCCCCGCCCGGACCGCCCCGATCAGCCGGTCGACCGGGTGGCAGCTGTGATGGGCGGGATGGAACGGATCGGACACTCGAGCTCGGGTCGTGGCCTCGGTGAGCTCGAAGGAATCCGACCGTACGTGGCCGGTGACCGGCTGAGCCTGCTCCATTGGCCCGCCAAGGCCAGGTACGGATCGTGGTTCGTCCGCCAGTTCGCCGACGAGGGGGCGGCCGCCCTGTCCATCGCCTTCGACGACCGGGCCGGCGTCCACCGGAGGACCGAGTTCGAGCGGCTGGTCTCGGTCACGTCGTCGATCCTGTCCGAAGCGGCCGGGCGTGGCCGGGCGGTCCGGCTGCTGACGCTCACCGGTCGGGAGTACTCCTTCGAGCCGAGCGATCGCGGACGTGCCGATGTCCGGCTGGCTCTGGCCGAGATCCAGCCGGCGGACACCCGGTCGTCGGGGCGCCGCCCGACCATCCCCAACGGCACGTCGGTCCTGACCACCCGGACCGGTGCCGATCGGCTGACCTCGTCCGGGGCCGGAGCCGAGACCGTCGACCTGGCCGACGGAGGCGCCGTCCGGCTCGTCTCTGCACCACGAGTGGTCGTCCCATGAGGCGTGCCTGGACGGTGGAGGCCGGCATGGCGGGAGCATCGTGCGTGGCCGCCTTCTCGGTGGCGCGCCTGGCCTCGGGGGTCACCGTTTCCACCATCACCACCGCCGTCATCGGGACCGCGGTGGTGGCCGTCCTGCAACGACGGGCCACGTGGGCTGTCACGCTCGGCGTCATCGCGGTGGCCATGAGCGCGGCGTGGTGGGGAGTCCACTCGGTCCACGGATCCTCCGTGCCCACCATCGCCGCGTTCGGGGATCTGCGCCGTTCGCTCCAGTCGACCCGTAGCGTCCTCGTCGGCTTCCACCTGCCACTCACGCACTCCGCCGGAATCGTGGCCCTGACCGCGCTCCTCGGAGGCCTGGTGGCCGTGGCGGGCCGGGCGCTGGGCCTGCGCTTCCCCGCGCTGTCCCTCGTCCCCGCGGTCGTCCTGGTGGTGTGGTCGGCCGTGATGCGCCCCACCGGAAGCGCCGCAGTGGCCGGCCTCCTCCTCGGAGCCTGCGGCTTTCTGGTGGTCGGCGGTGGGCGCTCCACGTCGTGGGGCCCGTCCCTGGCACTGCCCGCCGTGTCGATGCTCCTGGCCGCGGCCACGATGAGCTGGACCGCCGTGGCCGGATCGGAGGCGGTCCCACCCGGCAGCCGGGTGGTCGCGGAGGTGCCTCCGTCGGCGCTGTCCCTGGCCACCGACCTCACCGGCGTGGAGCGGCACGATGCCGCCGTCGTGCTCTTCCGGGCCACGTCACCGGTCTCCACCTACTGGCAGGTCGCCTCCTTGACCACGTACCTCGGGAACCGGTGGGTGCCGGACCAGGCCACCTCGGCGCTGCTCGCCGGAGCGGCACCGGTCCCGGGGCCCGCGGCGCGGCCGAGCGGAAACACATTCACGGCGGCCGTGTCCCTGTCGTCGTACCGCGGTCGGCTCCTTCCTGCCCCTCCCTCGACGGTGGCGGCCTCCGGACCGTCGGCGCCGGTGGTCACCCCCTCGGGAGTGGTGGCGTCCTCGCCCTCCACGTCGGCCGGCAGCTACCGGGCCACCGCCCCGGTCCCGGTCGCGGTGACCGACGCCTCGTCCCCGGACCCGTCGCTGTCCGGCGACACCGCGCTCGGCCCGGTGGACCAGACCGTTCGGTCCATCGCCCTCCTGATCACCGTGGGCCAGCCGACCGCCCTCGGCAAGGCCGAGGCTCTGACCGACTACCTCCGGTCGGGACGGTTCCGTTACGACGTGGACGCACCCCTGCCTTCGGGCACCGACCCCCTGTTGGACTTCCTCACCCGGACCCGTGCCGGCTCGTGCGAGCAGTTCGCCGGGGCCTTCGCCGTGCTGGCCAGGCTCTCGGGCCTGCCGACCCGTGTCGCCATCGGGTTCACGCCGGGACGGCCCGATCACGGCGTGACGGTGGTGCGAGGCCGGGATGCCCATGCGTGGCCGCAGGTCCTCATCAACGGCAGTTGGGTGTCCTTCGAGCCCACCCCCCAGCTCCCCTCCGGCGAGCTCTCGCCGCCGGGAGTCCTCGGACCCTCCGGGCTGGGCCAACCGAACCCGCCGGGCCAGACCACCACACGACCACCGGTGTCGGTTCCGGCCGTGACGGCGCCCGCCGCGACGAGTCCTCCCTCCGTTCCCAGGGCCTCGGTCGTTGCCCGTTCCGGGGGGACCGGCCCACTGCCGGGAGTGGCGGCGCTGATCGTGGTCGCCATGGCGGCAGGTGGACTCGCCCTGTGGTGGTGGCGCCGTCGTCGCACGCAGATCGACCAGGTTGCCGCGGGGTGGCGATCGATCGACCGGGCCCTGGCCCGCCGGGACCTGGCCCGACCGCCGTGGCGCACGCCGATGGGCCAGATCCGCGCAGTGGCACCCGGGACGCCGGACGGACAGGCCCGGTCCACCTTGGCGGACATGACGACGGTGGCCCTTGTGCTGCAGGACGCCGCGTTCGGCGCAGCCGAACTCCCGGACGGGCGGGTGAGATCCGCGCTCCGCGCCGGCCACCGGGCCCGGCGCGCCATCCTTTCCGGGACGCTGTCACCCGCGGGGCGTTCCGATCTCGACGGGCTGCCGACCGGGTCGTCGCAGTGACCGGGGAC
>Ga0307372_10008817_pt1 | contig 14090 bp, 14 predicted proteins | sample OX1MG_FD_202533 | JGI IMG/M metagenome (GOLD analysis project Ga0307372, IMG submission 202533) | Soil microbial communities from Risofladan, Vaasa, Finland - OX-1 | ecosystem: Environmental > Terrestrial > Soil > Coastal area > Acid sulfate soil | place: Finland: Risofladan, Vaasa | collected...
TCGTGATCGATCGCGCGGACGCGTTCGGGATGACGATTGGATTCAGCGGGCGCGCGATTCCCGGCGATCCGCGATAGCTGATCAGTCGTTGAGGTTGAAAACCTGAACGATGGGTAAAAAGAATGCAGCCCATTCGTTGGGCCAATCAGTGTGGGGCCAGCCTATCGAATGCGCTGCGAGTTTTCCGCGAACCCTTGGGGGGGGCAAGGCATCGCGGCACCTGCATCTAACGTCTCACGCCAACACCGCTCACGCAAAGCTAATAAGGCTCGAAGTGTAACCTGAGGAACGGTTCGGCGCTTCCCGATAGGTCGGAGGCTTAGGGAACTTCCGCACAGATCAGTTTGTCATTCTGAACGGAGTCTGCGACGTGAAGAATCCCGGGATTCTTCGCTGCGCTCAGAATGACACAATGGGCGTTCTGGAAAAGTTCCTTGGCGGGTAACGCGCCCGTAAATCGGTCGGGCTTGATTCTCGAACGATCAGTACGTACGTTGTACGTCAGGGGTGGCGGGCGCACATCGTGCGCCGCTTGAATCGTTTTGGAGATAGCACGATGGCCGCAGCAAAGGACAAGCGGATCTACCTTCGGGCGTCGGCAGAGCAGGCCAGCGTGATCCGCCGAGCGGCCGAGGCAAAACGGAAATCTACGAGTGAATTCATCCTGGATTCGGCCTGTCGATCGGCTGAAAGCGCCCTCTATGATCTCAGGACGATCCGCCTCGACGAGAAGGCCTGGAAGAAGTTTACGGCGGCGCTGGATCGAGAAGGCAGGGAAATTCCTGACCTGGTTGAGTTGTTCAAAGAGAAGGCTCCGTGGGATTAGCCCGTGAGGGGCTTGAACGTCCGCGGCTCATCGAGTCGAGCGATCTTCATCTGGCAGACGGCTTCGATTGCGGCACACCGATACTAAACGAATGGCTTCGCGTTCACGCCTGGACTAACCACACCAGCGGGAGTGCCCGGGTCTACGTTTCGATCGACAGCGGCGCAAAGTCGATCGCGGGATTTTATTGTTTATCCGCCGGAGCGGTCGAACCTCCGGATGCTCCGGCACGAGTTGCCAAGGGGCTCGCTCGCCATCCGATACCAGTGGTCCTGATCGGCCGTCTGGCAGTCGATCAGAAATACATTAATCAGGGTATTGGGCGGTTCCTCATGCAAGACGCCTTTCAGCGCATCATTCGGACTGCGAACGACATCGGCACTCGAGCGGTGATGGTTCAAGCCAAGACTCGCGCAGCCGTGGCGTTCTATCAACGGCTGGGATTTCAAGCTTCCACTACGAATCCAATGCTGTTTTTCCACTTAATCAAGGACGTAAAGCGATCACTCGACGCGGTGGGGAAGGTGCGGCGCGGGTAAGCGAGGTTCAGCGTATGCCGCGCGGCTCGAACGCGGCGGATTGGCTACTTGCGGCGTTGCGCGTGCGCGCCGTCGCGCGCTAGAAACAGTCTGCGTCGCCGCACTTCATTAAAACGAAGCGGCAGAATGGATTCAGCAAACCCGCTAAATGGGGTGAATTTTCATGGATTTCAAATACAGCGACGAGGATGAGGCCTTCCGCGCGGAATTCCGCGGATGGCTCGTCAAGAATCTGCCCACCGACTGGCGCGACGAAGACGAATTGTCCGACGCCGACTCCAAGCAGGAGTTCGAGCGGCGCCGCACGTGGCATCGCCAGCTCAACGATGCCGGCTGGATGTGTATCCATTGGCCCAAGGAGCTGGGCGGCCGCGGCGCGACCTTGATGCAACAGTTCATCTATCATCAGGAGCTCGAGCGCGCGAAGGCGCCGCCCACGGTGAATTTCCAGGGTATCGCGCGGGTCGGGCCGACGCTGATGCAATGGGGCACGCCGGAGCAGAAGGCGCGCTATATCCCGCGGATTCCATCGGCCGAGGAGATCTGGTGCCAGGGACTCTCGGAGCCCAACCACGGATCCGATCTCGCGGCGGTCGAGACGCGCGCGGTCGATAACGGCGACCATTTCGTGGTCAACGGATCGAAGGTGTGGACCTCGAACGCGCATCACGCGGACTACTCGACGCTGCTCTGCCGCACCGACCCGAGCGCGCCCAAGCATCGCGGACTGAGCTATCTGCTGCTCGACATGAAGAGTCCCGGCGTGGTGGTGCGGCCGCTCGTGCAGATTACCGGCGAGAGCGGCTTCAACCAGGTCTATTACGAAGATGTGGTGGTGCCAAAGGCCAACCTGGTCGGACAGAAGAACCAGGGCTGGATGGTCGCGATTACCAACATGATGTTCGAGCGGACGATCCACGGCGGGCGCACCGACATGATGGTCGAGATCCGGCAGCTCGCCGAGCTGGCGAAGCAGATCACGCGCGACGGGCGGCCGGCGATCGAGGACGACTACGTGCGCGACACGATCGCGTCGTTTGCCTGCGAGGCCGAGGGGCTCAAGTACACGAGCTTTCGCCAGCTCACGCGCCAGCTCAAGGGACTGCCGCCGGGGCCCGAGGGATCGATGATGAAGCTGTGTACCAGCGAGCTCAACCTGCGCATCCAGAAGTTCGCGATGGAGCTGCTCGGGCCGTACAGCGTGTTCGAGTATCGCGCGCCGGGATCGATCGATCGCGGCAAATGGTCGCATCGTATGCTGGCGGCGCGGCGCGGCACGATCGCGGCCGGGACCAACGAAATCCAGCACAACATAATCGGCGAGCGCGTGCTCGGATTACCCAAGGGCTAGGGCGCAAGGGGAGCGACGCAGATGGCGGGAAAATTCGACGGCAGAGTGGCGATCGTGACCGGCGGCGGCGCGGGAATCGGCGCGGCGACGGTGCGACGCTTTGCGCGCGAGGGCGCGGCGGTGGTGATCGCGGATCTGAGCGGCACGCGCGGCAATCAGGTCAAGGACGAGGTGATCGCGGCCGGCGGCAAAGCCGTCGCGATCAAGATGGACGCCGGCGACGCCGAGGCGGTGCAGGCGACGATCAAGCTGGCGATCGACAGCTTCGGGCGCCTCGATATCCTGTTCAACAACGCCGGGATGGCCGAGGTATCGTGGCTGCATGAGACCACGCTCGAAAGCTGGAACCGCGTGATTTCGGTGACGCTGACGAGCACGTTCCTGGGCCTGAAGTACGCAATTCCGATCATGCGCCAGCAGGGCGGCGGCGCGATCGTCAACACCGCGTCGGTCTCGGGCACGCGCGGCGACTACGGGATGGCCTCGTACAACGCGGCCAAGGCGGGCGTGATCAATCTAACGCGGGCGGCCGCGCTGGAGAATGCCAAACATAAGATCCGCGTGAACTGCGTCTGCCCGGGCGGCATCAACACCCGCGTCGCGCAGGTGCTCGGTGGCGAGCGCGCGGAGGAATTCCGGCGCGCGATGGGCAAGATTCATCCGCTGGGGCGGATGGGCGAGCCGGAGGAGATCGCGAATACGGTGACTTTTCTGGCGTCCGACGAAGCGTCGTTCATTACCGGCGCCGCCTATATCGTGGACGGCGGGCTCACCGCGCAGACCGGCATCGGGCGGATGCCAGGCGCGGAATAAAGCTTCGCGCGCGTTTTTGACCGATGACCGGTCGTGGTGGCGACGCGATCGCGGTGCGAATATCTTTGATCGCCGAGGACATAAATTATGGATATCGACGCGCTGTTTCATACGCCGCTGTGCGAGCGGCTCAAGATCAAGTATCCGGTGTTTCAGGCGGGTATGGGTTTCGTGGCCAAGGCGGAACTCACCGCGGCGGTCTCGAACGCCGGTGGGCTCGGCTGTATCGGTTCCGGCGCGATGAGCTCGCATGAGCTGCGCGAGCAGATTCGGCTGTGCCGCACGCTGACCGATCGTCCGTTCGCCGTCGATATCCTGTTTGCCGAGGTCAAGGCGGATCCCAACGCGGCCGAAGTCGTGCGCTATGCCGCCAACGTCCAGCAGCTAATCGACATCACGTTCGACGAGAAGGTGCCGGTGATCGTCTCCGGGCTGGGCAATCCGGCCGGGATAATCGATCGCGCGCATCGCGAAGGCGTAGTGGTGATGTCGCTGTGCGGCAACGTCAAGCAGGCGCGCCGGCTCGAAGCCTCGGGTATCGACGTGATCATTGCGCAGGGCCACGAAGCGGGCGGCCATACGGGGAGAATCGGTACGATGACGCTGGTGCCGCAGATCGTCGATGCGGTGAAGACCCCTGTGCTGGCCGCCGGCGGGCTGGCCGACGGGCGCGGACTGCTCGCGGCGATCGCGCTGGGTGCGCAGGGCGTGTGGATGGGATCGCGGTTTATCGCGACCAACGAGGCGACCGCGCACGAGAACTACAAGAACCGCATCGTCGCGATCGACGAAGAGGGCACCACGGTCACGCGATGCCATAGCGGCAAGCCGTGCCGCCTGATCCGAAACCAATTCACCGATTCGTGGATCGGGCGCGAGGCTGAGATTCAGCCGTTTCCGCTGCAAATGGCGAAGGTCGGGTTCAGGCTGGCGGAGGCCGCGCGCTACCAGGGCAAGATCGAAGACGGCGGGCTGGCATGCGGGCAGAGCGCGGGACTGATCAGGTCGGTCAAGCCGGCGGCACAGGTCGTGCGCGACGTAATGGACGAGGCGCGCGCGGCGCTCGAAGGGCGCATCCTGAATCCGTGGCGCGCGCCGGCCGCCGCGACCCTCGGCCAGCTTTAAACTTCACGCCAATATCCTCAGCCCTGCTAATCTCGTCAGTACCTATTTATCTGATGTGACGTTACCTCTTGCGATGCAAGAACTCTTTGAGGATTGATTTTCATCATCAACAGCACTTGATTATAAGCGTAAGCCATAGTCCTAACAGTCGCATCATATGGCCTACGAGACTTAGGAGGGTTGAATGAAAAGGGGAATTCTCGCTGGATTGGTTATCGCCCTGATCACCGCGTCGCCGGCTTTTGCCGCACACCATCGCACTGGCAGCGGTGGCATGGCGCAGTGGGGCAGCGACTCGCAGGAGGGCGATGACGGCAGCTTCTCGCCGGCCACGCTGACCGGAACTTATATCTTCGAGGCGAACGGCTTCATGAACGATGGGGCTCAGGGTTCGGCCGCGGTGCTTGGCACACTCACTTTCGATGGCGTCGGCGTGGTGAGCGGCAATCTGACAATTACCGCTGGCGACACGGGCCAGTGGTCATGCGCAGACACCTTCACCGCCGGAAGCTATACCCTGCCTACTCCGGTGTCGGGTCCGGGACTGGGCACGCTGGTGATACCGGCCGTGACCGGTTCGATCAACTTCAATCTCATAGTGCCGAGTCCGGATGGATCGAGCGCGCACGTGATCGACTCGGTAAACGGACCGCCTTCCGCGATCCTCTGCACGGGTGTTCCCGCGCTGACCTCGTTGGTGCTCACCGGGCATCTGTCGCGCGTGAGCGGCGGTGGTGGCGGTGGCGATTAATCTTGTCTGACCTGACACGCGCAAACGGAGCGGCTCGTACAACCGCTCCGTTTCTTTTTGTGCCTCGCGGTAATTGTTCGTCACCGCCGCATCGCCGGGCGCGCCGGAATGCGCGGTCAGGCGGCCTGCAACTACAACCTGACGTAGTCGAAATCGAGCGGCTGATGATTGATGCCGCGCGCGGGCGGCGCGATCCATCCGGCGAACTTGCCCGGCGCGGTCACTCCCTGCATCAGCGAGCCGACGAAGGCGCGCTCGGCGTCGGTCGGCAGCCATTGGTCGCGGCATCGCTCCCATTCCTGGGCTGAGATGATCCGTCGGGTGCGACCTTGACCGCGGCCCAGTCGCCGATCGCGCGATGGAAGCCGCGATGGGGCAGGGTGAGCTCGAAGTCGATGCCGGCGGCCTTGATCGTGCGATTCCATTTCGCGACGCCGCGTGCGCAATCGATCGCGTAGGAGTCGCGCAGGCATTCGTTGAGCGCGAGCAGCGCCGGTTCGTCCTGGTCGACGATGCGATCGCCGTTGCATCGCGCGACCGAATACCGCGCCTCGCTCAACTGATGGTCGTCGGCGCGGGCGGTCTCGTTGAAGCGGCCCTTGAGGCCCATGCTGAAGTAGTTGGCGGCGTTGGTCGAAAGCTCCGAGCCGAAAAGATCAATCGAGACCGAATAGTGAAAGTTGAGATATTTCTGAATCAGCTTCAGGTCGATGCCGCCGAACGGGCCGACGTCGGCGGTGTCGTGCTCCTTCATCAGCTCGCAGGTGCGCTGCACCACGCGGCCGACGCCGGTCTCGCCGACGAACATGTGATGGGCCTCTTCGGTCAGCATGAAGCGGCAGGTGCGCGAGAGCGGATCGAAGGCCGATTCGGCGAGGCTCGCGAGCTGATACTTGCCGTCACGATCGGTAAAAAATGTAAACATTAAGTAAGATAGCCAGTCCGGCGTCGGTTCGTTGAAAGCGCCCAGGATACGCGGATTGTCGGGGCTGCCCGAGCGGCGGACCAGCAGCGTGTCGGCCTCCTCGCGCCCGTCGCGCCCGAAGTAGGCGTGCAACAGGTAGACCATCGCCCACAGATGGCGGCCCTCTTCGACGTTGACCTGGAAGAGATTGCGGAGATCGTAGAGCGACGGACAGGTGGCGCCGAGATGGCGCTGCTGCTCGACGGAGGCCGGTTCGGTATCGCCTTGTGTGACGATCAGCCGGCGCAGCGCGCCGCGGTATTCGCCCGGCACCTCGTACCATACCGGTTCGCCCAGATGGCGGCCAAAGGGAATCGTGCGGTCGCGATGCGGCTCGGCCAGGAAGATGCCCCAGCGATAATCCGGCATGCGCACGTGGCCGAAGGTCGCCCAGCCCTGCGCGTCGACCGAAATCGCGGTGCGCAGGTAGACCTCCGTCGCCTGGTAGCCGGCCGGTCCCATCTCGCGCCACCAGCTCTGGAAGCCAGGCTGCCATTGTTCGAGCGCGCGCCGCAGGCGGCGATCCTCGGCGAGGTTGACGTTGTTGGGAATCCGTTCGGCGTAATCGATGGCCATCGTCATACCCTCTTTGGGTCGAATGCGGCGCGTTGGCCGGTGCCGTAGAGTTTGAGTGCGCCCCGCTCGCCGACGGCGTTGGGACGCTGGAAAATCCAGTTCTGCCAGGCCGAGAGGCGTGCGAAAATCTTGCTCTCCATGGTCTCGGGGCCGGCGAAGCGCAACGACGCTTCCATCCCGGTGAGCGCGTCGGGCGAAAACGATTTGCGCGATTCGAGCGCGAGCCGCACTTCGTCATCCCAGTCGAGGTCGTCGGGCGTGAAGGTCGCGAGGCCGAGCGCTTCGGCTTCGGCGGCGTCGAGCGCCTCGCCGATCCGCCGCCGCAGATCGTCAACCTTCGCTGTGTCCACTAAAAATCGCGCGGCGAGGCGGGTGAGGCCGTTGATCATCGGATAGGCGCCGAAATTTGCGCTGGTCAACGAAAGCGCGGCGGCAGGCGTCGCGTCGCCCTCGCGATTGCCCGCCAGCATATAGATACGGTCGGCGGCGAGCGCCAGTTCCAGAAGCGTCCCGGTAAAGCATGAGCCCGGCTCGATCAGCGCGAACATCGAGCGGGCCGACACGTCGAGGCGTGCCAGCGTGCGCTTCAAGTAGAGCGTGACTTCGCGCATCGTCGAGTCGCCCGAGAATTCGCGCAGCGCATCGTCGTACGCTTCGACGATCCGGGCGTCGCCCGCGGAACGGAAGACCCAGGTGCCGATGGATTCCTCGTTGAAGCGCAGATGCAGGATCGCGTCTTCCAGCTCCCGCGCCATCGCGAGCGGCCAGAACGAATCGCCCTGCGCGCGAATGGCGGCGAGCGTCGCCGGTGCCGGCGCGGCGGGTCCGCGCAACATGAATTCGGCGGCGCCGCGTTCGCGATCGATCGCGATCTCGATATGCGCGTAGCTTAGATGATCCGGCGCGGTTTCGCGTTTGAGCGGCGTCATTGCGATGCCGACGGCGTCGGCTTGCGGCGGCGACGCCTCGGCGAGCGCGAGCGCCTTCGCTCGCGACGCCTCGGCCAGGCGCGTGCGCGGTACGATTTCGTCGACCAGCCGCCATTGCACGGCGCGCGCCCCGCGGATGCCCTCTTCGGTGGTGCAAAAGAAATCCGCGCGGTCGCGGCGCACATGGCGCTTGTCGACCAGGCGGGTGAGACCGCCGGTGCCCGGCAGCACCGCGAGCAATGGAATTTCGGGCAGTGAAACGCTGGTCGCGCCGTCGTCGGCCATCATTATGTATTCGGTGGCCAGCGCCAGTTCGTAGCCGCCGCCGGCGCATGCGCCGTTGATCGCGGCGAGATAGACCTGGCCCGAGTTGCGCGTGGCGTCCTCGATCGAATTGCGCGTTTCGTTGGTGAATTTGCAAAAATTCACCTTGAACGAATGGGTCGCCTGGCCGAGCGCGCGGATATTGGCGCCGGCCGAGAAGACCCGCTCCCGGGCCGACGTGAGGATCACGCTGCGTACCTGCGGATGCTCGAAGCGCAGCCGCTGGACCGCGTCGTTGAGTTCGATATCGACGCCCAGGTCGTAGGAATTAAGCTTGAGCTCGTAGCCGGGAAACAAACCGCCGCCTTCCGCGACGTCGAGCGCGAGGACAGCGACCGGTCCCTCGATCGCGAGTTTCCAATGGCGGTAGGCGCCGGGATTGGTGCGAAAGTCGATCATGATGGCTTGCCTGGCGAGCGTCTCAACCACATCGGGTGTCCGTTCGCCGGTATCTTGAGAGATGTATTATAATGCACATTACACTTCGATCCGTCAAGCGCGCCGCGCGCCGTTAGCCGGTCGCATCCGGCCGACCAGCCTGAGCAGATCGCGCAGCGAGCGGGCCGGCGTCTGCCCGCTGGTCTCGAGGCGCGCGTCGGCCTTGCCGTAGAGCACCTTGCGCTGTCCGAGGATGCGCCGCAGGTCGGCCATCGCATGCGCTTCGTCGGCGCCGCCGCGGACGCGCTGATCGCCGGCGCGGCGCACCACGCGCTCCCAATGGTCCTCGGGCGCGGCGCGGAGCCATACGGTGTAGCAAGCGCCGAGCAGTTGTTCGAAGGTGCCGAGTTCCGCGACCAGGCCGCCGCCGGCCGCGATCACGACGTGTGTGCGAGTGCGCAAAATCCGTTCGGTGGCGCGCCGTTCGTAGCGCCGGTAGGCCGCCTGTCCCCATAGCGCAAAAATCTCGTCGACCCCGACGCCGGCTTCGCGCTCGATCTCGCGGCTCAGTTCGATGAACTGCCAGTTGAGGTTTTGCGCGAGCAGCGGGCCGAGCGTGCTTTTGCCCGCACCGCGCATCCCGATTAATGCGATGCGTTCCATCCGATCGGCACTGGCGCCAAAGCGCGTGGCGAGGATTGCCGACGCTTCGGCGAGTTGCACGGGGGCGAGGCGGCGGAGGCGCTGAACCGCGAGTTCGTATTCGAGCGACGTACTCTCTTCGCTGACCAGATCGGCGATGCGCACGTCGATCGCGGCGGCGACCCGCTTGAGCAATACGATTGAAAAATTGCCGCGACCGCCCTCGAGTTGCGCGAGGTAGCGCTCGGAGACCCCGGAGTCCTGCGCGAGCATCCGCCGCGTCATGCCGTGGCGGGCGCGCGCGTCGCGCACGCGTTCGCCGAGCAGGCGCAGATAATCGGCGGATGCTGAGGCCGATGCGGCGCCAGCGGCTGAGATCGCGATGGACGACGGACGGCTCATGCAAGAGATTGTTGTCATCATCGGGCTAGATATGCAATATAATGCCGCTGGGAGCGAGACGGCCGTGCTGCTATCTGTCTAGGCAATGACGAATAAGATTCCGCAAAGCGCTGCCGCATCGCGCGAACCTTTGCCAGCGCTATCCGATGCGGCCGGCGCGACGCTCGAGGCCGGCGGCGTCGCAGTCGCGCGCGAGTATAACGCGGCGACGCACTTTATCGATCGCCATGCGCACGAGGGGCGCGGTGCGAAGATCGCCTACATCGAGGATGGCGGCAGCTACACGTATGCGGATCTTGGCGCGCGAGTGAATCGCGCCGGCCATGCGCTAAAGCGACTCGGCCTCGAGATGGAGCAGCGCGTGATGCTCTGCGTGCAGGACGGGATCGATTTCGCGGCGCTGTTCTGGGGCGCGGTGAAGATTGGCGCGGTGCCCGTTCCGGTTAACACGATGCTCGCCGCCGGTGACTACGACTATCTGCTGCGCGACAGCCGGGCGAAGCTGCTCGCGGTTTCCGCGCCGCTCGCCGATCGGATCGCGCCGGCGCTTGGCGGCCAGCCGTCCTTGCGCGAGGTTATCGTATGCGGCGGCGCGCCGGCGACGATCGCGGGCCGCGCGGCGCATTCGTTCGACGTACTGGTCGCCGCGGCGCCGGACGGGCTGATTGCCGCGCCGACGGTCGCCGACGATGTCGCGATGTGGCTCTATTCGTCAGGCTCGACCGGGCGGCCCAAGGGTGTCCTGCATCTGCATCGCAGCCTCGTGCAGACCGCGGTGTTGTATGCGGAGCGGGTGCTGGGGATCGGTGCGGACGACTTGCTGTTCTCGGCCTCGAAAATGTTTTTCGCATACGGGCTGGGCAATTCGATGACTTTTCCGCTGCATGCCGGCGCCACCGCCGTGCTGATGGCGGAGCGGCCGACGCCCGCGGCCGTGATCCGCATGATCCGGACCCATCGCCCGACGATCTTCTGCGGCGTGCCGACGCTGTACGCCGGGATGCTCGCGGAGCCGTGGCTCGCAGAGGCGGTGGCAACCTCACGGCTGCGCGTATGCACCTCGGCCGGCGAGGCGTTGCCGGAGGCGGTGGCGCGCGAATGGAGCGCGCGGACAGGGACGGAGATTCTCGATGGGCTTGGCTCGACCGAGGCGCTGCACATCTTTCTGTCGAATCGCGCCGGAGCGGTGCGATTCGGAACTTCGGGCACGGCGGTCGGCGGCTACGAGCTGGCGCTGCGCGGCGAGGACGGCGCCGAGACCGCGTCCGACGCGATCGGCGATCTGTGGGTGCGCGGACCGTCGATCGGCGCGGCCTATTGGAACAATCGCGCCGCGAGCAGCGCGACCTTCGTCGGCGGATGGCTGCGCACTGGCGACAAATATCTGCGCGACGCCGACGGCTATTACCATTTCGCCGGCCGCTCCGACGACATGCTCAAGGTCGGCGGCATCTGGGTCTCGCCGTTCGAGGTCGAGATTGCCCTGATGGCACATCCGGCGGTGCGCGAGGCGGCGGTGATCGGCGCGGCCGACGCGGACGAACTGATCAAACCCAAGGCGTTCGTGGTGTTGAAGGATGGGGTGCTGGCGTCGGTGGCGCTGGCGGCCGAGTTGCAGGACTTCGTCAAGGCGCGCGTCGCGCCCTACAAATATCCGCGCTGGATTGAGTTCCGCGACGAGCTGCCGCGCACCGCGACCGGCAAACTCAAGCGCTACGCGTTGACCCAGAGCTGAACGCGATCGCCCATCCGAATCGTTCGTCAGGCTTGCAACCGACGGTCGCGTCGGAGCACGATTTATCACGACTTATGACGATGCGCGCGACCGCCGCGCGCGTGAAGCGAGGCCGCCTGGGATGAAAGTGTTATTCGAGAAGCGCGGAGCGATCGCCTACGTTACGATCAATCGGCCGGAGCGGCTCAACGCGTGCGATTTTGAAGCCTACGGCCGGCTGGCCGAGATCTGGCGCGAGTTTCGCGACGACGCGGCGCTGCGCGTCGCGATCCTGACCGGCGCGGGCGAGCGCGCCTTTTGCGCCGGCAGCGACGTGAAGGACAACTACGTCGCGCGCCCCGGCGAGGATCCGCCGAGCTCGCCGTTTCCGATCATGTACGACCTTTACAAGCCGATTATCGCGGCGATTAACGGCCATGCCAACGGCGGCGGACTCGAGCAGGCGCTGGCCTGCGATATCCGCGTCGCTGCCGAGCATGCGCAGTTCGGACTCGGCGAGGTGCGCCTTGGATGGCTGCCGGGTGGCGGCGGCACGCAGCGCCTGCCGCGCCTGATTCCGCTCGGCCGCGCGCTCGAGATGCTCTACACGGGTAATCGAATCGGCGCCGACGAGGCGTTGCGCCTGGGGCTGGTGGACTACGTCGTGCCGATGAGCGGGCTGCGCGAAAAGTGCGAGGCGATCGCGGGCGAGATCTGCAAGAGTGCACCGCTCGCCGTGCAGCGGATCAAGCAGGCCGCACTGCGCGGACTCGATCTGCCGCTGGCCGACGGTCTCAAGCTCGAACGCGATCTGTATAAATGGCTCCAGGGCACGGACGACGCGCGCGAAGGAGCGCGGGCCTTCGCCGCCAAGCGCGCGCCCGAATGGAAGGGCAAGTAGTCCCGCGCCCCGATTGTTCCGGCCGCGCGATTCCGCACTGGTGCCGCGAGGGTTTACGCACGATGGTGGTCGTCGACACGCATGTGCATTTGATTGCGCCGGACCAGCGCAAGTATCCGCGCACGCTCTCCGCGGCGCATAGCGAATGGATTCGCGAGACCTCGTGCGAGCAGCTGATCGAAGTGATGGACGCGGCCGGCGTAGATCGCACGGTTCTCGTGCAGGCCTACGGCGCCTCTGGATACGACAACAGCTACGCGGCCGACGCGGCGCTGGCCTATCCGGATCGGTTCGCCGGCTTGGCGATCGTCGATCCGCCGCGCGCGGCGCGTCGACGGCGCGCGATTTTATCGGTCGGCTGGTCGATCGTTATGGCGCGCCGCGAGCTTGAGTTTGTCGGCCACGCCGATCGCGAAGCGATCATGGGCGCGACCGCGCTGGGCTTGTGGCCCGGCCTGCGCTGAAGGCGCAATGAGCTGAGGCAGCCGTCATACTCCGTCATTCTGAGCGCAGTGAAGAATCCCGGGATTCTTCACTGCGCTCAGAATGACAACCCGACTTGCGCGGACACTACTTAATGCGCGGGCGGAATCGGCGTGACTTTCGGATTGCTGCCGGCGCGCAGCTCCGCGATTGAGGTCGCGTTAATCGTGACGAGCTGATCGAGTCCGGCGAGAATTTTGGTCGTCATGTCGTTCACCGCGTCGATCCCAACGCGGAAGACCGAGGAGTCTTCGTAGATTTCGCCGGGCAAAGTGTCAGCGTAGATCGTGAATGCGACCGACATCGCGGACATCCGGCCGAGCAACTGGCCGTTGATGCCCTGCCACATATCGACCGACGACAGGTGCACGCCCATACCCACCCCGACCGGGGTGTCGACGAGGCGATAGTTGCTGGATTCGCGAACCTTTTGCTTGAACGCGGAGCAGAATTTCTGGCCGACCGCGTCGGCGCAGCGGCAATCGACGCTGACCTTCATGCGCTGTGCGTCGGCGGCCGCGTGCGCGGCGACTATCGGCATCGCGGTCACGCTCGCGGCGATCGCGGCGATTGCAATCGGCAATAATTTAGTCATCTTCAAAACGTACGCAGACTACCCAAGCGGTGGCGGCTCAGGCAAGAGTGTAGGGGCCGCGGCTGCGGCGGATGGCGCATGAGGATGATCGATACCGATACGCGATACAGCGAATTTGCCAAGCCAACCGATGACGCGCGGGTTGTCCGATTGGCGGGCTGGCGATGCACGGGGCGACGGCTGCCGACGGTCCGGATTGCGGTATGCACATTGGCCGCGATGATCGCCGGATGCGCCACCGCGCAGGCGCCGACGAAGCCGCAACCGCTATCGCCATCGGCGTCCGCCGCCGCCGCGGGCGGCCCGAACGACGGCCATATCTATGTATCGAGCGAAAGCCTGCCCGGCGAGTGCTATCACGACCTCGGCCCGGTGACCTATACGGAGCCCTTTTTCGAGTCGGTAATTGACACCGACGACAAGCAGCTCAACGAACATCTGCGCGCGCTTGCGCGGCAGCAATATCCGGCGGGACTCGATGCCGTTCTCGACGTGCAAAAGAATCAGAACCTGGCCGGCACCGAAGTGGAGATAACCGGCCGCGCGGTGTCGATGAGCAACCGGATGACGATTGAATGCGCGCTGCGCGCGACGCCCGGCGTGGTTGATTCGGCCAGCCGCGTGATCGCCGGCGGAATACTCGGCACCGCGGTGGGCGGCCTGGTCGGCAGCACCACCGGTGCGGAGGCGGGCGGCGCGATCGGCGTGGTCGGCACGGGCGCAATCGAGGCGATCAATCACACTAAGGCGGTGGAGAAAGCACAGACCGAACTCAAC
>Ga0307372_10008818_pt1 | contig 14089 bp, 10 predicted proteins | sample OX1MG_FD_202533 | JGI IMG/M metagenome (GOLD analysis project Ga0307372, IMG submission 202533) | Soil microbial communities from Risofladan, Vaasa, Finland - OX-1 | ecosystem: Environmental > Terrestrial > Soil > Coastal area > Acid sulfate soil | place: Finland: Risofladan, Vaasa | collected...
TGGCCTGATACAGCTGCCGTCACCGGGTCACGCGATGGCTGTCTCCTCCCGGACACAAGGGTGCCGGTGTGGAGGGGCCAGGTGCACGAGTGGGCGGTGCGGTGAAGTGATAGAGCAAGATCGACCCGCCCAACGTGGCGACGGGACAGTAGCCGCGTAGCCAGCTGAGCGCATCGTTGCGCAGCGCGCTCGTCAAATCGGTGGCGGAGGCGGCAACCCACCCCGTGATGCTCGGCGGCGCAACCCCGATGAGACGCCGCGCGCCGGGGATATCGGCGTTGGTGATCCCCCGGGGCCCGAAATAGGCCACGCGGGGATGCCGCCCTTGACTCCATTGCACGAGGAGGGAGAAGTCCTGGCCCCAGTCCACATTGGAGTCGGTCGCCACTCGATACCCGGGGGTGAGCGGTGGAGCCGTGTAGGCGATCGAGTCAGGAACGGAGAGCGCCGTGACGACCGCGGCTGCGGCCAGCACCACACCGAGTGCGATCGCCATGAGGCGCCGACCGGCGAGAAGGGCGATCGGTGATGCCACAATGATCCACAGCGCAATGGACGGGAGGAGATAGCGAACCCCCAGGGTGCGCGGGCCCGGAAGCTCGAACGCGAACAGGACCAGGGCGGGAAGCACGACCGCCGCCACCGTGTGGCGCGACGTCGCAGGGCTGACGTGACCTGACCGGACCGAGCCGATCAACACCAACGGCCCCGCGACGAGCAGCACCAGTACCGGCGTCGACAGTTTCACGATCAACGACGCGGGCCAGAACCACACGTTCGCCCCCAGCCATCGTTGACCGAGCAGGAAGCCGGGTGAGCTGCCCGTGTCATTGGAGGCCAGGTACTTCACGCCTTCCACATAGGGATGTGGCAGAAGGAACCACGAATGCACGACGACGCTTGGATCGAGCACGACGTAGACCGCCCATACGATCAACCAGGTCATCAACGCGACCAGGACGGCGGGGCGCCATCGGACCCACGCGCGTCGTCCGGCTCGGGCTTGTGCGACCACGACGACGCCAAAGGCCACGGCCACGACCAGCAATCCGGTGACCTGCGCCGACGCCACGGTCCCGCACGCCGCGCCGAGCCACAGCAGCGAGCGCTGATCTCGACGTTGCAGCCAGCGCACGAGTGCCCAGGACACGAGCGCCGTGGTAAGTGCGAACGGGAGATCGACCCCGTCGAGATGGCCCAGACCGAGTACCAGGGGATCGAGGAGCCAGAGCAGCGCCGCCACAACACCGGGCCAGAAGCCGAACAGCGAGGACGCCACCGCATAGAGCGCGAGGGCCAGGAGCACGCACTCGAGCAACGGCACGAGGCGTGCCGCAAAGGTGACCCGGTGCATGGTGCCCGCCTTCAGCTGTGCGGCCACAAAGCGGGTGCCGTACTGGTGCTCGTTGTTGACGCTCCAGTTCCCAGGCGGAACGACGGGACTGACGACCAGGACCGGGAGGACCGCTAACACCTTGAACAGCGGGGGATGCTCGGGATTGTCGGCCAGGTCGTGGTGGAGGACGGCCAGCGCGCCAGATGACACGTAGACGGGCTCGTCGAACGTCGCCGAGTCGTGCCACGCTTCGACTCCGCCTACGAGCAGAAAGCCGGCGATGGCGACCAGCACCAATCCGAACCCGATTCGTCGTGCTGACCCGCTCGCCGCCGACGTCGGGGACGTGCCCCGCTGCCGCGCCCGTCTCAATGGTCCCGTGGCAACCCCCAGCCGTTGCCCAGCCTCTCTGTGACCATCAGGCTATGATTTTCACACATTTGTAACCAACCGAGGCGGCTCGAGCCGCCCCAAAAATACTCACTCGTTGCGGCTAGCCCCTGCGACATGCCGGCCTCGGGCACATGGAAACCACTCTCCTTACATGACGGCAACCGAAGACGACGACCGTCCCGCTCTGACGCCGCAGAGTGTCGTGGCGACGGAGGGAGAACGCACCTCGGCTACGAACGGCCGGTCCCCTCGGCGGTCGATCGGGGTCTGGCTCTCCGATCGTTGGGCCAATCCCGGCCAGCGTCGCGTGACGATCGGGTGGATCGTCTTGGCGGCCAGCGTTGTCACCTACTACGTCATCGCCGGCATCCCGTGGTCGACCAATTCGGTTCTGCTCTACGTGGTCGCAGGATTGATCATCTCGGGTCTCGGTGGCGGGCTGCGATGGAAGCGACTGATTCTCGACTGGCTCCCCCTCATCATCGTCCTCTACGGCTACGGGGTGCTACGCGGCTATGCCGCCCACACGCTCTGGGGACCGTTCTACCGGCCACAGGTCTGGTTCGACACCCACATCGCCGGCCTGGGTGTCGATCCAACCGCGCAGCTCCAACGATGGCTCCACACGCCGGGCCTCCATTTCTGGGACTACCTGGTGTGGATCTGCTACATGAGCCACTTTTTCGCGTCGTTCGTCATTGCCGGAGTGCTCTGGAAGACGAACCACGCCAAGTTCCGCCGCTTCGTGCCCCTTTTCGTGGGACTCACGTTCATCGGCTACATCACCTACGTCCTCTATCCGGCCATGCCCCCCTGGATGGCCAGCGAGTTCGGGCACATTCCCCATACGACGCGGATCATCGACGAGGTGTGGGAGCACCTGCACATCGGACTGGGGCAATCGCTGTTCGCCGGCGGGGACAAGTACGACAACAACGTGGCCGCGATGCCGTCGCTCCACGGGGCGTATCCCTTGCTCATCTGCCTCTTTTTCTGGAAGGGCTCCAGCAGGCGCAAGCGCATCCTTCTCGCGGCCTATCCCGTCTGCATGGCCTTCACCTTGGTCTATACAGCCGAGCACTTCGTGATCGACATCTTCATGGGATGGATCTACGCCGCAGCAACCGTCTACTTCGGTTCCAAGCTCCTGGACCGCTGGGAAGCCAGACGGATACGCAAGAGCCTCGAGTCGACCACGGGGAGCGCCGAACTCGAGTCGCTCAAGGCGGACGCGCCCCTCATCACTTCGGGCTGAGACCGGGCGGGGATCCGACGATCCCCTCGACCGGATCTACGGAGAATCAGAGTTCCTTGACCTCGACGCCTTTCCAGAAGGCCACCCGGTCGGTGATCTCCTTGGCCGCGTCCTTGGGAGTCGGGTAATACCAGGCAGCCTCAGGATTCCGGTGCTCACCCACGACCACGTCGTAGTAGCTCGCCACGCCCTTCCACGGGCACGTGGTGTGCGTGGGTGACGACTCGAGCATCCCGTCCTTGACATCCTCGGCTGGGAAGTAGTGGTTACCCTCGACGACCACGGTCCGATCACTGCGGGCGATCTCGACGCCCTCATACGTCGCGGTGACGGTCATGACGCCGAGGTTACCGGGGTGATGCGGAATTCTGCCGTGGGGGGAGTCCCCCACGAGAACGTCGTCCCCTGGGGGCGCGCTTATTTCCGGGGACATCTGGGTAGGGTGAGCGGAACGAAATCATGGGGAACGGACCGCCTTCGTGGTGCGGCCGATGGACGACGGAAGGATGGGATGTCCGAAGACAGCGGGCCAGCCATGCCATCCGACCTCGCAGCGGCCTACGCGGCCGTGCGTCGTACCACCGAACGCCTGGCCTCACCCCTGAGCGCCGAGGACCAGACCGTGCAGTCAATGCCGGACGTCAGCCCCACGAAATGGCACCGAGCCCACGTCACCTGGTTTTTCGAGACGTTCGTCCTGGGACCGAACGTGGATGCCTACCGCCCGTACGACGATGCGTTCGCGTACATCTTCAACTCGTACTATGAGGCGCTCGGTGATCGGCATCCCCGCTCTGAACGCGGGCTGATCTCGCGGCCGGGCATCGATGAAGTGGCCCGTTACCGGACGTTCGTCGACGAGGCGATGGGGACTCTCTTGGAGGGGGAGCTCGAAGCGGGAGTGCCCGATCTGATCACGCTCGGCCTGCACCATGAGCAACAGCATCAAGAGCTGTTGCTCATGGACATCAAGCACGTCCTGTCGCGCAACCCGATGCGTCCCGTGTATGTCCCGGAGGGGCGTGGGCCCGGCGATGGCACCGCCCCGCCCAAAGCCGGGTGGATCGAACATGCCGGAGGGGTAGCCGAGATCGGGCACTCCGGAAGCGGCTTCGGGTTTGACAACGAATTTCCGCGTCACCGGGTTTTTCTCACCCCGTTCGCCTTGGCGGACCGTCCGGTCACGTGCGGGGAATGGATGTCGTTCATGGAGGACGGCGGCTACAGCCGGCCCGAGTTCTGGCTCTCCGACGGCTGGTCGGAGGTGATCGCTCAGGGCTGGAAGGCCCCTCTGTACTGGTTCCATGTTGCCGACGAGCCCCACCAGTGGCAGCAGTTCACCCTCTCGGGCGTCCGACCCGTCGATCCTGATGAACCGGTCTGTCACGTCAGCTACTACGAGGCTGACGCGTTCGCGCACTGGACAGGGAAGCGCCTGCCCACCGAGGCGGAGTGGGAGGCGATCGCCACCGTGGCGGGAGAGGGAACCAACTTTCTGGGCCCCGAGGTGCCACATCCCCTCCCTGCCCTCACTACCAACGCACTCTTGGGCGATGTCTGGGAGTGGACGTCGAGCGCCTACACCCCGTATCCGGGGTTTCGGGCTGCTCCGGGCGCCGTGGGCGAGTACAACGGGAAATTCATGGTGAGTCAATACGTGCTGCGCGGCGGATGCTGCGCCACTCCCCCGGGCCATGCCCGAACCACCTATCGCAACTTCTTCCCGCCCCGAGCCCGTTGGGCGTTCAGCGGCGTCCGGTTGGCCCAGGATCCCTGATCGAGCATGACCTACACCATAGATGTGCACATCTCGCCCGACGAAGTCCGTCGACGCATGCGTGCCGATGCCATCGCCGGCCTCCAGGCCGACGCGAAGTCGATCCCTCCGGTCTGGTTCTACGACGAACGCGGGAGCCAGCTCTTCGAAGAGATCACGCGCCTGCCCGAGTACTACCCCACTCGTTCCGAACGGCGGCTCTTGGAGGCATTCGCACCGGCGATCGCCCAGCTATCCAAAGCGGACACGTTGGTTGAGCTCGGCGCCGGTTCCTGCGAAAAGACCCGAGTCCTCTTGCGCGCGCTCCAACAGCTCGGCACGCTTTCCACGTACGTGCCCTTTGACATCAGCGATGAATTTCTCCGAGATGCCGCCTCGACGCTCACGGAGGAATACGACCCGCTCACGGTACATCTGGTGATCGGTGATTTCAGCGAGCACCTGGCCGAGATCCCCACCGGTGGCCGGCGCCTGGTGGCTTTCTTGGGGGGAACGATCGGCAACCTCGACCCGGCCCGGCGCGCGCGTTTCCTCTTCGATCTGAACTGCACGATGTCGAGCGACGATTCCTTCCTCCTCGGGGCCGATCTCGTCAAAGAGCGGCAGCGGCTGGTGGCCGCCTACGACGACGCGGCCGGTGTCACCGCGCGGTTCAACAAGAACGTCCTCCATGTGCTCAATGAGCAACTAGGGGGGAACTTCGATCCCGACCTGTTCGCGCATGTCGCGTTGTGGAACGACGAGGAGCAGTGGATCGAAATGCGCCTGCGAGCCCTCGGGCCCTCTGAGGTCACGCTTCGAGAGGCCGGCATCGCGGTCCGATTCGACCAAGGTGACGACATCCTCACCGAGATAAGCGCCAAGTTCACTCCGGACATGATCGAAAAGGAACTTGGCGCGGCGGGATTCGTGATCGACGGCATGTGGGGTGCCGATGAAGGAGAGTTTCTCCTGACCTTGGCCCATCCCTTCTGCTAGACGGCGGCGGCCTCCCGGCTCGGCGCGCGGGTGTCGTTTGTCGGTGCGGAGTGCTCGTCGTCCCCGTGGGCCGGCGCGCGGAGACCACGGCGCAACCGGCCCCAACGGCTCGACCGACGGAGCAGACACTCGACGAGCAACAACAACAAGAGCAGTGCCGCCCCCTCGCTGAGCACGCTTGCCACCAGCCAGTGTCGAGGTTGATACGAGAACGTGACGACATCGCTGCCGGCGGGAGCCGCGACCTGCTGGACCAGGCCGTGCTTGACCACAGGAACGGTCTCCGCCGGCCCCCCGTTCGACGAGATGGACGCTTGCCAGCCCCCGTCCCATGCCACGTCGCGCACCACAAGCACCGGTGCGCGCGCCCGCACGCGGACCGATTCGCCATTGTCGCTCTGTGCGAGCACCTCGACGCGTGGGGCCGGGGCGTCGCGGCGCGCCACGGCGTAGACGGGAGTGGGCGCGTGGGTGCTGACGTAGAGGGTGTACCGGTCGACCGACCCCTCTTGACGCCACGGGCCTGGTTGCACGGCGCTCGAGAGTGCGCCATCCAACTCGTAGGACCTCTGCCCGATCACGATGTCCGATTGGTGTCGGGGAAGGCGGCCCGAGACGACCTGGACGACCAGGCCGACGGCGGTGCCCCGGGGCAACGGGCTCCCGACGCTCCGGGCGCCACGGACCACGGAAACGGGCGGTCCCCAGTTGGTACCCCCGCTGGACGCCAAGGTGCCGAACCGGATCCGCGCCGGCGTGGCTCCCGGCGCGAGGAGCAGGTTGGCGCGCGCCGGGGAAAGCGACTCCCCGAAGAACCACTTGCTGGACTGTCCCGCTGCTATCTGCTGGCGGGGCAGCGGATAGTAGGAGTAGCCGGCGTCGGCGAAGTTGCCCTGATTCCCGAGAGGCAGGACCGAGTCATGTCCCTTCGCCTCGGACACCTGCTTGACCTCTTCCAAGGCGTGGGGCGTGCCGCTCAGGGGCACCAAGAAGTACTCCGGCGCGGTCAGTATGTCCTGGAGGTCGAGTTGCCGGAACGACCCCGTTCCAAGGCGAGGGATGTTCAAGTCGCCCTCGGAGTGCGTCAGCGTGACCGCGTTGTAGTTCCCGTTGACGATGGAGGCATAGCCACCGACCGACGGAAGCCGCGCCAGGACATTCGCGTCCGGCCGGCCCGTGATCGCGGTCGTCAGCCCGCTGGAGTAGTCCTGCGGATCGAAGAAGGCGAAGCGCCCACCCGGGGCCAAATGTCCCGCCACGAAGCCCTCCACCGCGGTGGTACCGGACAGCACCGCGTTCGAGGGCGTCGTGACCAGCGAGCTGGTCCCGGCGACCAGGCCGAGGTCGGCCGCCATGAATACGGCCACCATCCAGAGCCAGAGTCGGCGACGCGTGGCGGCTCGCAGCCATGTCACGACGGCCGCCACCAGACAGAAGCCCAACGCGATGAGGCTGGCTTCGCGGACGGTGTGCACCTCGGCGACCGAACCCGAGGCGGTGGTCAGGGACGTGATCAAGGACCGCGGGGCGACGATGGCCCACGCCAGGAGCCCGAGCACCGTCGCCGCCGGGATGCATCCCACCCAACGATCGAATCTCACTTCCGCGCGGCCGGGGTCCGGGGTCCGGTCGAGCCATCCGGCAAAGAGGACGCAGACGGCGGTGGAGACATCGATCATGTTCCGGCTCTGCAGACGCTGATGGCCGTACAGCGGGATGACGTTGAAGATGTGCTCGAGCGGAGTGTTCGCCCCCAGGGCCAACAAGAGGCCGACAACGCCGACGATGTACCACGTGCGCCGCTCGCGGGGCGACAGGCATGAGGGCCAGCGAGGCCGCCAGAGCGTGAGGAGGGCCACGAGGGGCAGAACACCCACGTAGATGCCGACCTCGGGCAAGTTGTAATGAGAGAAGAACGTCGCTTCGCCGAGGTGGCCGTAGCCTCCGAAGAGGTACGGCACGAGCGACAGCAGCCCGTTGGCCGGCGGGAAGCTCCCCGTGCCCGCAAAGGACGCGCCGAGCGCCGAGCGCTGCGAGGTGGAGATGGCGGCGATGCCGGGCAACCACTGCACCGCGGCCACGGACAGGGCGAGCACCGCGCTGACGCCGCATCGCGTCACCACCCGCCACCAACTCCGGCGATCGAACCCGGCCGAGAGGGCGGCGTACGCGATGATCAAGAAGCCCTCGTCCAGCATGGCCTCGGGCGCACCGCCGAAGATGACGAGGGCGAACGCGACACCGAGGAGGACCGACCAGCGCCAGCGCCCGTCCCGCACGATGTGGAGCACCGCCAGGAGCATGAAGGGAAGGGATACATATCCCTCGGTCATGTCCATGTGGTTGACCTGGCTCAGCACCACCCCCGAGAACGAAAACGTGGCGGCCGCAAGCACGCAGGCCGTCGTCGAAAGCTTGAGCGCCCGCAGGAAGAGGTACATGCCGACGGCGATGAGCGAGAAGAGGATCACCTCTGTGGCGATCCATGCCGCGCGATCAGGAAGGATCGCGAAGAGCCCGCTGAGCGGGTAGAACGCCCCGGCGTTGAAACCCGCCAGAAGGGGAGTGCCACTGAAGATGTATTGATTCCAGAACGGCAGTTCGCCCTGGCGATACATGGAGCCGACCAGGACGTGGAGCGGGTAGTTCTGCTGGAGGTTGTCGCCCGTGACGAGGAGATGGCCGCCGAAGATGTCCGGAAGGATGAACGCCGCCGCAGGAAGGCCGATCAACACGCCATAGGGCCAGAGGGGCCCGATGTGGGTGCGGGCGCGCTTCACAGCTCGACCATCTTCACCTCGAGCGAACCCCACCAAGAACGTTGCACATCCCCGGGCTACTCCCCTGGTTCTCTGGTCGGGCGAGGACCCGGGTCCGCATGGTGCATCTTCCGGTTTGATGACAGCTAGATTTCACCCCCGTGACAGCGCGCATTCTTCTTCGGAATGCTGGGATTTCCCTGAGGATCCGGCCCGGAAGCAGGACGCCACGGGCACAGCTGTCATAAGGAAGAGCGACATGGATCCCGAGACATCGAGCGGCACGCTGGCGCCGCACCCCCTGACGGCGACCGCCGTGTTGGGGTTCGCGGCCACGTTGGCCATTGTTGCCGGGGCCTTGCTCGGGGGTTCCGCGTACGAGACGCACGTGCCCGGGGCATGGTTCTTCGGCATGCCCGGCGGCCTTTTCGGTTCGATCGGGTCCACGCAGGCGCATCCCCCGATCTACGCCGTCATCGCCGTGTACGGAGGGATGATCCTCCTGGTGCGCGTGTGGATCGGATTCTTGCGCCACCTCTCCTCGCACCGCGGTCTGCCCGTCCGCCGGGTCGTGCTCGTGGTCGTCGTGTGGGCCTTGCCGCTCCTGTTGGCCCCGCCGCTGTTCAGCCGCGATGTCTACAGCTACGCGGGGCAAGGTGAGATGGTCAGTCACCACATCGATCCCTACGTCTACGGCACCGGAATCTTGGGGTCGACCCCGTTCAGCACAATGCCCGATTCGGTATGGACGAATACACCGTCACCCTATGGACCGACGTTCTTGTCAGTTGACGGTGTGCTCGACAAGGCGTCCGGGCACAAGATCCTGCCGGACATCCTCTTGCTCCGGTTGCTCGAACTGGCCGGGCTCGCGATGATCGTCGGGGCCACGCCCTCGCTGGCTCGCCGCCTGGGACGGGATCCGGCGCACGCCGTGCTCATCGGCGCCGGGTGTCCCTTGGTGCTGATGACGATGATCGGGGGGGGGCACAACGAGGCGCTCATGCTGGGCCTGCTCATGGCGGGACTCGCCGTCGCCATGCGGTGGGGCACCGTTCCCGGCATCGTCCTCTGCGCTATCGCGGCCGGGGTCAAGTCACCCGCCCTGCTGGGTGTGCTGTTCTTGGGCTGGACCTGGGCCGGACCTGGCGCGTTGGTGAGGCGGCGTCTCACCCATGTGGTCGGAGCCGGGCTCATCGCGCTTTCCACGTTGGAAGTGATCTCGTGGCTCTCGGATACCGGCTGGGGTTGGCTCCGCACCACGACTGCGGCCGACAAATCGTTCACCGGCGTGACCCCGGTGGACGCTGTCTCGAAGGCGGCGTCGGCCCTGGCGAGCGTGGTGAACGTGCACTTCTCCGAGCTCGGCGCCCGCACCGTTGTCAGCGCCCTCGGGCTCGCCTGCGCCGCGGCGGTCGGGATCTGGCTGCTTCTCGGTTCGTCCGACCTCACCGTTCCCCGTAACCTCGGCCTGACCCTGCTCGTCGTGGCGCTGTTGGGTCCGATCCTCTGGAGCTGGTACGCCACCTGGGGCGTGATCGTCCTGGCTCCAGCTCTCACGCCCACCATCCGGCGCGTCATCATCGCCATCAGCACCTTTGAAGCCTTCGTGGGCATCTCTTCGGTCAAGAACCTCGTCCTCACGGTGTTCCATGCCGGGATCCTGCCTGACCTCATCCTCGTGGCCGCTCTTTTCGCCATCGTGATCGTCCCGCTGGGTCAGTTCGGTCGAACCCGTCCATCCCTCCGCTCGGTTCGGCCGGGCACGAGTCGACCGATGGTCGGGCTGCCCGCATAGCCCACCCGCTTCTGCGTCACCACGTCAGGCCGAGCACCTGACGCATGGTCGCCTCCAGCTCGGCATCGCTCATCGTGCGACGAAGGCCGAGGACCAGCGCGGCATCCTTCCCGACCTCGACCCGCAAAGGTGTCGACGGGACTTCCAGGGCATCGGCCACCGCGTGCGCGACCACTTCTGGACCCGGCCTTCCCTCCGTACCGGTCAGCGTGTCGACGGTGGCGTCCCACTGTGCGGACAGCTCCCGATACACATCGGGCCCGGCATGATCGGCCGTGTGCCGCATGCCGGGAGCGATGTACCCGGGCTCAATGATGACGACCCGGATCCCGAAGTGCCCGAGCTCGAAGTGAAGGGTCTCCGAAAGCGCCTCGAGTGCATGCTTGGATGCCGCGTAGACGCCCTCGAGGGGCGTGCCGATGCGGCCCTGCACCGAGCTGACGTTGACCAGCACGCCACTCCCCCGCTCCCGCCACCGGGGTACGACCGCCTGGGCCAGCCGGAGGGGACCAAGAGTATTGACATCGAGCACACGGGCAAACTCCTCGAGCGGGAAGCTCTCCAAGGGACCTCGTCCGGTGACTCCCGCATTGTTGACAACGGCATCGAGCTCTCCGGCCGCGCCGACCGCGGCCGCCACCGACTCGGTGCTCCGCACATCGAGACTCAGAACCCGCTCGACCTTGAGGTCCTGCAGCGCCGCCACGTCTCGGGCCGTGGCCACCACGTCGTGACCCCGCTCGGTCAGAACTTGCGCGATGGACCGGCCGATGGAACGACCGGCACCGGTGACCAACACGCGCACGGGACTCAGCATGCCACGGGGACCCCCGTCACCCGTATGGTTCAGCGCCAGCTGTCCCGAGCCGAGACCAGCCCCTTTTCGGGGGAGAGGAAATGCCCGCTCAGCGTGCGCTCCGAGGTACGCATGCACCATTGCAGTAATTCCTGGGTGCACTCCCATGCCGCGTTCTTCCATCTGTCCCCGGGTTCGCTGCACAGGTTGTGGATCTGGTCAGGATCTTCACGCAGATCGAAGAGCAGGGGCGGGAAGATGTCGGCCGAAGTGGCGAACTGCACGTACTTGTGCGTGGTGCCGCGCGAGACCGCCAACGAGCAGTGACTCATCGGAACGTCCAGGAACCGTTCGACCATCTGGGCCGAGGGATCGGAGAAGTCCCATTCGAAGTGGGCCACGTCCCGCCAGTGCTCAGGGGCAGGATGACCGCGAATGAACGGCGACAACGACCACCCGTCGGCCTGGAGCGGCACCTCGGCGCCGATGAACTCGCAGATGGTGGGGAGCACGTCGACAGATTCGGTGACTGCACCGATCACCGACCCCCGGCCGGCGTCAGCCTCTGGGCGTGGGTCGACCACGATCAAGGGAACGTGGTAACTCTCATCCCAATAGCCCAGTTTCTCGAGGAGCCAATGGTCGCCGCCCATTTCTCCGTGGTCACTGGTGACGATGACCAACGTCGACGCCGCCAGACCGCGTTGGACGAGGAAATCGAAGAGTGGTGCCAGGCCGTCATCGACTTCTCGCTGCGCCCCGTAGTACGTCGCCCGCACCTGGCGTCGATCCCGATCGTGACGGGGCGCCATGACCTCGGGGACAGCGAGCAGCATGCCGGCAAAAGGGTGGATGGCCGCCTCGTCCTCAGGTCGCGCACACCCGGCAAAGGGCCCGATCTGTTCGACGTCGTAGAGGTCGTGGTAGCCGATCGGGTTGCGGCGGGGCGGATGGGGTCGTATGAACGACGCATGGATGAAGAACGGCTGGTTGCCGTACTCCTCCAGCCAGTCCACCACGGCCTGGCCGACGAATCTCGTCTGCGAGAGCTCGGCCGGGAACCGGGTCGGCGCCCAGGTGGACCCGTGCTCCTCGGTTCCGGGGAATCCGGCAATCGGCTCGTAGAGTGCATGGGGATGGGCCGGCACGTCGAAACCCTGGCGGGCGAGCCACCTCCCCCAACCCGGACTGCCCTGCTCCCACGGGTCGCTGAGAACGGAGCGGAATCCGGGTAGGACGCCCTCATACGTAAAGAGCCGGGGATCTCCCGGTGGGACCGTCCGGGGATCGGCTGCCGTGTCGGTATGGCCAAAGAGAACGGGGTCGTAGCCCAATTCCCGGGCCACGAGCGCAACGTTGGTGAACCGCGCATCGAGGGGGGTGCCGTTGAGCACCGACCGGTTGCGATGCTGGTAGGTGCCGGTGTACAGGCAAGCCCGGGAGGGCCCGCATGGCGCGGCGTTGGCCCAGTGATTGGCGAACAGCACGCCTCGTCGGGCCAAGGCATCCAACGCCGGTGTCTCGAGAACGGGATGGCCGAGCGCCGACAAACAGTCCCCCCGCCACTGGTCGACCGTGATGAGCAGCACATTGCGCGGTGGGGCCACGGTCTCACTCTTGTCGATCCGCACTGCCTACGGGGAAATACCCCCCTTGAAAGATCTCAGGAGGTACGTCTGGATGCGCCACCGAGGCGCGTCCCGACCCGGATGAGCAAGGTACCTACGTGCGGCCCGATGGGGTGCCGCTCCGCGAGGGTTCCAGCGGGATGCGTCCCGGACCCGATCCCCGGCAGGAGCACGTGGTACGCGACCGCCGCCGGGTCCCCCGAAACCTGATCCGCCGCGCCACTGAGGATGGACAGATCGCGCCGGTGCTCCTCCGCCATTCGTTCTCCGAGCCACGAATACCCCATCTGCTCACCTCCTCCGTCTCGTCCGAACCACAACGTCTATTCTAGCCGAAAGTTGACACATAATCAACAATATTCTAATATAGCCGTATGCCTATGACCATGGCCGAAGCGGCGACCCGCCCACCGAGCCGGACGTATCTCTCGGGTCCGTCGTTGGCGTGCGATCTGACCTGGATCCTGTGGGTCGCGTTGGAGCCCGAATGGCGGGACGACCACCCGCTCGCTTCTCACATCCTCGAGCAACGAGACGACGTGGTGGACCGCATCCGCTCGTTCTGGGCCGAGACGGGACCCGGCATTTGCTTCACGGAAGTGCAGATCCTGGCCCATCATGCCGGAGCGCTCGGTGAGACCTCCCCCACCGCACTGTGGACGGCCCTGGAGTCGGCCGTGCCCACGGTACCGACCGACCTGGGATTGGAATCAGAGAGCGCCGAGGATCGAGCGGTCTTCCTCCGGCGATTGGAGCGGTTGAAGTCCTCTCCGACCCTGGTCCGCTCCTATCTCGACCTGCTGCGCCAGGTATGGGATCTCGTCGATGACGTCTGGCAGGCGGCGGGGCCCCGGTTGGAGGAGGCCGGGCGGCGCGTGGTCCGGCAGCTCGAGGCGGGACGCGGCTTGGGGGAACTGGTGGGTGACCATTGCGAGGCCTTCATGTCGTGGCTCCCGGACATCAACGCCCGCATCGAGTCCGGCCAACCCCTCCTCGTCGTGCCGTGCTTGTTCTTCGGCAAGAGCCTCTATCTGGAATTCCCGGGACTCACGCTGGTGGGCTCCGGCTCCGGCTCCGGCTCCGGCTTCGAGCGAAACGACGCCGAGGCACGAGCGCGCACCGAAGCGCTGGCGCGCCGCCTCAAGACGGTCGCCGATCCCACACGCCTGGCTTTGCTGCACTACCTGGCGGTGACACCGAGCACGGTGGGGGACCTCGCAACCAGCTTCGGCCTGGCCCAACCGACCGTGAGCATGCATGCGAAGTCACTCCGCGAATCGGGCCTCGTGCGGGCTGAGCGCCAGGACGGGCGCCTTCGGCTCAGTGCTGACCCCGTCGCGCTCGAGAACCTGCTCGAGGAATTGCGCGG
>Ga0307372_10008819_pt1 | contig 14088 bp, 16 predicted proteins | sample OX1MG_FD_202533 | JGI IMG/M metagenome (GOLD analysis project Ga0307372, IMG submission 202533) | Soil microbial communities from Risofladan, Vaasa, Finland - OX-1 | ecosystem: Environmental > Terrestrial > Soil > Coastal area > Acid sulfate soil | place: Finland: Risofladan, Vaasa | collected...
GTCCGTCGGCACGTCGTGGGGCATCCTAAATCCCTCGCTGCCAACCCTTATCCGGCACTCACGGGTCGACGCATTATTGGTTCACGGATACAACTACATTTCGCACTGGCTGGCCTATGCCACAGCAGTTTACTCTGGAATTCCTTACTTTCTTAGAGGTGATTCTCGACCGGACCAAGGAGCCGTGCGCGGCGGGAAGATGATAGCGAAACGCGCGCTGATCAAGCCACTCGTCCGGAACGCGGGCGCCTGCCTCGCTGTCGGCGAGGAGAACCGCAAATTCTACAGCTCGTACGGTGCGCTACCGGACCGGATTTTCTTTGCCCCCTACTCTGTAGACACCGATCGTTTCTCCATCGCTGGCGCGATCGGGCGTAGTTGCCGAACCAGCATGCTGGGATCCCTTGACCTCAATCCCGATATCCCACTCGTCTTATTCGCGGCTAAGCTCCAGTCACGGAAACGTCCAGGTGATTTAGTGATGGCGATGGATAAGCTGATAGGCAGTGCTAACCTAGTCATGATCGGAGATGGACCCCTTAGGCATGATATGGAGAACCTGGCCTCCAGCCGTCCGTGGATGCGACTACTTGGGTTTGTGAATCAGCGGAAGATCGCCGAGTGGTATGGCGCCGCCGACTTGTTCGTGCTTCCGTCCGACCGTGAACCATGGGGCCTGGCCGTCAACGAAGCCATGGCGGCAGGTGCTGTGCCACTTGTGTCCAGCAATGTAGGTTGCGCAGCCGATCTAGTTACACGCGACGTGGGCTGGGTGTATCCAACAGGTGACATCGACGCCCTAGCGCATGCCATTGCGGAAGGTACCCAACCAGGAGTCCTAACCGAACGCCGCATGGCTGCGCAGCGACGCTCGTCGGCGTACGGGATAGCCGCAACATCTCGCGGTATCGAAACGGCGGTTGCCGCCGTCCTGGAGCGATGACGGGCATGGCGCGTATCGTCATCATAGGAATACCGGTGGAAGCCGGTCTGCGCGATTCTCTGGTCGCGGCGTTCCGCCATTCTGGGTGCGCTGTCGACCTATTGGACTTTGGCCCGTGGCGTCCACCTTGGCTGGTTTCTGCCGCCTTTCGACAGCCGAAACTCGCGGTTGGATTTCGCAGCGAATTCCGTCGCCGGGCCGACGTGTTGGCTGAGCATGGGTGCACCGATCTCGTCTTGGTACTTAAGGGCGCGCTGCTCGACTCGCGTTCGATCGATCACCTTCGCTCACGATTCGGCGCTCCGGTGGTCTGCTGGAATCCTGACAGTCCTTTCGATGATGCGATCTCTAATTGCGGGGGTGGGATACCTAGGACAATAGGGGCATATGACGCGTATATCACGTGGGCCGATGATGTGGCGGAGCGCCTCAGTCCTATTGCCACCCGAGTCCTTGTGGTTCCGTTTGCCTGGGATCAAGAGATTATGCGGCCAATTACAGGCCATGGAGTAGCTGCAGGCCGGATCGTTTTTATCGGCACGGGAACCAAAGGCAGGGCCACCCTAGTGCAAAGGCTTGCGCACCTTCGCCCTATGGTCTTTGGGAACGAGTGGCCAAGAATTGAAGGAGTTGATCTTCGGCCCCCAGTCTACGGTGTCGAATTTTGCAGAATTGTCAACGAAGCCAAATGGAATCTGAATATGCTACGTCCACAGAATGCGCGCTCGCATAATATGCGTACATTTGAACTGGTGGGGGCCGGCGGAGCCCAAGTTGCTCCGGCGACGCCGGACCACCAAAGGTTTCTGGGCGAGGACACCAGAACCGCCCTATTCCGGAGCAGCAAGGATCTCGAGTCCATCCTCCAATCTGATCCACGCGACCGTGCTCCTCGATCGCCATCCTTGCTTGCCGGTCACACTTACCGTGATCGGGCATATCAGGTGCTTGCCGATCTAGGGATTCGATAATTTATGGACTGTGTGCCGACGCCGATCCTGCCGGGCCACCTGTGTGCTGACGCCCGCGCTGACCGGGCGGCGGCTGTACTACCGCGGAACGCCGACAGTGCCCGGTCCCCGAGCTGGAACCAGTGCGCAATGGCTCACCCGCGGACGCTGGCTGACTCGGCCGTGACCAGGTCGGCCATAGCCGAGTGCAAGTCCGCCCGAGCCATGCCAACAGCGGGCTGGCCTCCGATCGATGCTGCTCGCCCCCGGTCGGTTCTGCTGCTGACCTTGGTCAAGGTGGCCGACGATTCATCATCGAGAATCCAGGCGGAAATGCCCCTGACCGGTGCTAGTCAGCACTAACCTCAGCATTTCGGGTGCCAGGGCTCGGGCGAGCTGGTCGAGAGTCCTGTCCGTATGACTTCTAAGGCACTTCGCGTGAAGACTTAAGGTGCGGGGCGCCAGGATTGCAGTGTCAGCTGACGGAACGGGGATCAGGTCCCGCGCAGGGGGTGCTGACCCGCCTAGCCGCGGACGCGCAGCAGGCGCTGAGACTATCCGCATGGCACCAGCCGCGACCGGGCGTGGGAGTTGCCCGCGACGCGCGCCGGGTACTGACAGCGATCTAGTTACCGTGGACATCGCCGCGACGATCGTTACCTCCTGCTCGGCTAAGGAGCAGACCACGCCAACGTGGAAGAAGATCTTCGGCCTCTAGCCGCTGACCGACCGTGAGCATCGACCACTGCCCCGGCGGATCAGCGGGCCGCTGGCGATCTCGCCCGGCAGAGGGCCCTGGCCCCTGCTGTGCCCCGGCAACGAGGGTTCGAACACTCCGGCCGACTACACGGTTGCGGCACCTTTGCGCTGGTGCGTAGCGATTCCGATGGCGACACCCATGGATTCTCGGCCTGGCTGATGCGATGGCATCCGAGCTCACTGGCATGTTTGGCCTGACTGGCTGGCCGAACGGCATGCGGGTATCGTCCGCAAGGACGCCCGCCCCCTGTGCGAGGACCGGATCCGCTGCGCCCATCGTCCGCAACGGGCGCCTGCGCCTTCGCCTCGCTGGCAGCTGGCTTGGGCCGACCGGATCTCCACGACGATCGCTCGCCTCGACGCCCGCGCCCCGGCTCACTACCCGCCAGTCGCTCCTGCGACCAGCCGTTCCTGCGACAGGAAAGACATCCCAGGAGCTTAAGTGTCAAGCCGCTACGGAGGATTGAGGGAGGTTTTGCCGGTGGGACCAGGCGGTTGCCTCGTCGTAGAGGGTGTGAGTCTTGAGGCATCCGTGCAGGATGCCGACGAGCCTGTTCGCCAGCCGGCGGAGCGCGTCGTTGTGCTCGATCCCGCGGGCGCGGAGCTCGTCGTAGAGGGCGCGTGCGCCCGGCGAGGCGTTCAGAGACGCGAAGGCCCGGGCGTTGAGCGCGTCGACGAGCCGGTCGTTGCGGATGAAGCGGGCCGCGACGACCTTCTTCTTTCCCGACGCGCGGGTGAGCGGGCTGGTCCCGGCGTAGTTCCGCCTGCACTTGCCGTCGGCGTACCGGTCGGGGTCGTCGCCGGGCTCGCCGGGCACCCGGGCGCCGAGGATGGCGCCGATGCCGGGCTGGGACCGGTAGATCTCAGCGTCCGGGTGCCGGCCAAAATCCGCCTCCACCTGCCCCTGCAGGATCCTGACCTGCTCGTTCAGGGCGGCGGTGACCGCGATCAGGGACCGCACGGTGACCGCATAAGCGGCCGTGACCGCCGCGGGCTGGCCCAGCTGCTCGCCGCGCAGCGCCGCCAGGATCGCCGTCGCCTTGTCCGTGATGTTCCGGCGGCCGGCGTGCTTGAGGGCGGCGCTGACCTGCGCGCGGGTCAGCCTCGCGGCCCGGGCCGGGTCCGGGGCCTTGCCCAGCAGCTCCAGGGCGCCGGGGGCGTCCAGGTCGTCAAAGGCCTCCAGCGCGGCGGGGAAATACTCCCGCAGCTGGTGCCGCAGCCGCTGCACCTGCCGGGTCCGCTCCCAGATCAGCGTCTTGTGCGTGCGGGCCAGCACCTTGATTCCCTCCGCCTCCGCGCTGTCGCCCGCTACCGCTCGCAGCTGGCGGGAGTCGGTGCGGACCATGTCCGCGAGCATGTGCGCGTCGCCGGAGTCGCTCCTGGCCCCGGACACGCCGTGCCGCTCCCGGTACCTCGACGCCTGCAGCGGGTTCACCCCGAACACCGTGTACCCGGCCGCGACCAGCGCCGCGACCCACGGGCCGCGGTCGGTCTCGATCCCGACTGCCACCTCCGCATCATCCGCGTCCTCGCCCAGGTGCCGCCCGATCATCTCGTGCAGCCCGGCCATGCCGGCCACGCCCTCGGGCAGCCGCTTCTTCGCCAGGACCTTCCCGGCCTCGTTCATCACCTCCACGTCGTGATGGTCCTCAGCCCAGTCATCGCCCGCGAACAGCCGCATCCGCTCTCCCTTCCAAGATGCCGAAAACCGGCAGCAGCCCGCGGGAGAACTATCAGCGACCTAATGAAACTGTGCTCACGCCAGCAGGCGGGCACGACATCCCGGCAGCGATCAACTCTCCCGGTCACCGGCAGGGGCACGGTCTTTCTTCAGGGCTCAAAGCCCGGGAAACACAAGTGCTCACCTGCCGGCGGCCACCACGCCCGGAGTCTGCCAGACGGCGGGCTCCCTGAGACTCATTAGGAGACACTCTAGGGCCTGCGGACCCCCGCCCATTCCACGCAACAGCCGAGCAGCCCGCGCGGTCCGACGCTGAAGGGTCCGCAAGTGCCTACGGCCACGCCCATCCGTCGACGTAAGCCGACACACGACGATCGCTCGTCAGCAGGCCCTTCCCCGCGTCTCGCTTGCTAATATCCGGTGAGAAGAATACAGATGTAGATATACCTATCTGGTCGACAATAGCCCGTAGCGATGCTCAACATTTGGCTGACGACGGCACCATTGTAGGATAACCTAGAGCCATGGATACTACGCTAGAAGTCCGAGCCATGTACCTGGACCTACTACGCAGCTACCTTACGCGATATGGCGATGATGAACTCATTCCGATACGCGCGGCCAGTCGTCCGTTGATTGGGCGAGCATTCGATATCCTGGCCAGACGTGGGTTCAAGGTTGTACGCGCGGTTCCATCTGATGAGCAGAAACGTAATCTCGGCCTTGATTGGCCTATCGCGGCAGAGACGATGATCGGCATGCAGAGGCTAACAAGCCTCCAACACTGCGTCGAAACTGTGCTCGCCGAAGACATACCCGGAGATCTAATCGAGTGCGGCGTTTGGCGTGGAGGAGCATGCATTCTGATGCGTGGGATCCTGGCCGCTTATGGTGATCAGGAGCGCTGCGTATGGGTTGCCGACTCATTTGCCGGCGTCCCCAAACCGGACAAGGAGAACTATAGCGCCGATGAGGACATGAAGCTCCATCTTGTTACAGACGTACTTGCCGTGCCTGAAGCCACCGTGAAGGCCAACTTTGAACGCTATGGACTGCTGGATGACCGCGTACGTTTCCTAGCTGGCTGGTTCAAGGATACCCTCCAAGCCTCCCCGATCGAATCGATTGCAGTACTGCGCCTCGACGGCGACCTTTACGAATCGACCATCCAGGCGCTTGATGCGCTGTATCCGCGTCTGTCAGTCGGCGGTTTCTGTATTATAGACGACTATAATCCAATTCCTGCATGTCGTCAAGCCGTTACGGATTACCGAAAAAGAGAAGGAGTTTCTGCAGATATTAATGAAATAGATGGTAGCGGCGTATTCTGGCGTAAGCAATAGAGAAGATCACTTCCCAAGTTGATTATATCCGTCTTCAGCTACAGCGGCTGTGCCAGCCAGTCAAAGTTGCAAGGGAACTAGTTTCCCGTAGCGATCATGTACAAGGCCGAGCGAATACATCAGGGCCGAAGCTCCTGTCGGTAAGCGGTACGAGTGTGCCCTCACGGTCGACACGCCAAAGGCTATAACCATGCCGGACAAGTAGCTGAGCCACTGGTTGACGATCAGTTCCGACCGCTGCCCAGGACTCTGCGTTCCATTCAAGCTGGATCAGCTTGATCCGGTGTTCCGACAACGCCAGCTCGCAGCCCCGCAGAACCTCGATCTCGAATCCCTCTACGTCGACCTTCATCCCCGCTACGGTACGACCCTTGATGATGGAGTCAATCGTCACCAGCGTGGTCTCGACGCTGCCTTGTTCACGTCCACGGGAGTGGTGTATGGGGTAGCTGATGCGGTTGTGACTGTTCTGCCGTTGGTGGGCGTGTCGGCGTGACGTGAGACGGCCACCTCGTGATCCTTCGAATTGCTGTCTACGAGACGAAGGAGAACGAAGTGGCCGCACGTGACATTGTGCCTGTCGTGAGCGACAGGTTCGAGCAGACCCTGGCATCGGCGAGCCCGGACATGCTCCGGGAGATGATCAGGGGGTTCGCGCGGAAGATGATGGACGCCGAGGTCGAGGTCCGCTGCGATGCCGGGTACGGGGAGGTCACGCCGGACCGGGTGAACTCCCGCAACGGGTACCGGATGCGGGAGTGGGACACCCGGGCCGGGACGATCGGGCTGGCGATCCCGAGGCTGCGGGAGGGCTCGTACTTCCCGGAGTTCCCGGGGCACCGGCGGCGGGCGGAGCGGGCCCTGGCGTCGGTGGTGGCGACCAGTTACCTGCTGGGCGTGTCCACCCGGCGGGTGGAGAAGCTCGCGGCCTCCCTCGGGGTGACGTCGCTGAGCAAGTCGCAGGTCAGCGTGATGGCCGCGGAGCTGGACGACATGGTGGAGGGCTTCCGCAGCCGCCGGCTGGACGCCGGGCCGTATACCTTCGCGTGGATCGACGCGCTCACCCGGAAAGTCCGCGAGGGCGGCCGGACGGTGAACGTGCACGCGCTCATCGCCGCCGGCGTCAACGCCGACGGCAGGCGGGAGATCCCCGGCATCGACGTCGCCTCCTCCGAGGACGGCGCCGGCTGGCTGGCGTTCCTGCGCGGCCTGGTCGCCCGCGGGCTGTCCGGGGTGCAGATGGTCACCTCCGGCTGCCATCAGGGCCTGCGCGATGCGATCGCCAGCGTGCTGCCCGGCGCGGCGTGGCAGCGGTGCCGGACGCACTACCACCGCAACCTGCTCACCCGTGTCCCGAAGTCGGCCCGGCCGCGGGTGTCCACCCTGGTGCGGACCATCTTCGAGCAGCCCGGCGCCGCCTCGGTCCGCGCCCGGCATCGCCAGGTCGTGTCCGCGCTAGAAGCCAGGTTCCCGCAGGCCGCGGCGCACCTGGACGAGGCCCGCGACGACATCCTGGCCTTCACCGCCTTCCCCCGCGAGATCTGGCGGCAGGTGCGGGGCAATAACCCGCAGGAGCGGCTGAACAAGGAGGTACGCAGGCGGACCGACGTGGCCGGCATCTTCCCCGGCCGGGACGCCATCATCCGCCTGGTCGGCGCGGTCCTGGCCGAGCAGGACGACGAGCGGGCCGAGGCCCGCCGGTACATGGGCCCGGAAATCCTCACCGCCTGCCGCAACGCCGCCGCCGCGGCGCCCGGGCCCGAGGCCGGGGAGGCGGTGCGCCCTGGTGCCTGACACCTCCGCCGGCCCGCGGCGTGACGGCGGCGTTACGGCAGCCTGCGTGCACCGCGGCGCCGCGATGCCGCCCGGCCGGGTACCGCCGCCGCGCCTCCGCTGCCAGGCCAGCCCCGCCCCCGCTGCCAGCCGGCCGCACCCGCGCCTCCGCCGGCATCTGCCAGTGCCCCGGCTGCGGCGAGAAGCTCGCCGGCGAGCGCCGCTGCCCGGACTGCAGCCTGTTCGCCCGGCGCATCGGCGACGGCGGATCCTGCCCGGGCCGCGGCGAGATCCTCACCATCACCGAGCTAACGGACATCGGCTAGCCCGGCGCCATGATCCCCCGGAGCCCGCAGCCACCACGGCACGGCAACGAAAGGAGCGGGCAATCAGCGGTCATTACGCCCGGGGGCAGAAAATACCAGTCCGCGAAACTGGAGTGACAACTGAGCCTATTGGTGCTTAAATAGAAAACGATCCCGAGGTGGTCATTTCATACACCATCTCCCTGGACGTGGCCGCTGCCTTCGGGATCAAGGTGGTTTACACAGTCTCGTCCGCTCGTAAACCGAGCGGTGGCGCAAAACTCTCCGGCGGCGGCCTCGATCGGCGTGACGGGGTAACCGTTGGGCGCAACGTTTTCCGCTAGCAGGGCGAAGGTATCCTTGGCTGGTTCCAAGGCGATGACCTCTGCACCTAGTTCACCCGCCCATATCGCGTAGGTGCCGATGTTGGCTCCGACGTCGACGAAGAGATCTCCCGGCTGGAGAACTCGCCGCCAGGCGAGCATCTCCGGATGATCAGGCGGATTCGCGTATACCACCTTGGACGCCGCGCGGCGGTGCAGGTCAACCCACACCATCGACCGGTCACCGAGTCGTCGGGCCAGCGTCCGACGGTGCAAGATCCTCGCTCGGGCCTGGAAGCTTATAGCCCGCAGCAGGGCGCGGGATCGCTTCCTAGCCTCGCTCGGAGCTTTCATGATGGTTCGCTAGAGTTCGCATAGACGAAAAAGTCAGCTCGGCGCGACCCTGACGATGGGCCCACTATTACTTCCCTCAGTCGCCATTCTGGTCGATTATTATCAACCCACGAAGAGAAGTGGCGATGCCGCACATGCGGAGCGTCGTCGCGAATAGATCCGTTCGTCGCGTAGACGATCACATAACGATTGGCGGCATCGAACAAATGCTCCATGTATACCGCGAAGATGGCGTCTTCGATGAGATGATAAATAACATCGAGAGAAAGGGCCAGCTCGGCCTGAAACAGGCCTACATGGTCAATGAAGCAGGCGCTGTCATAGAGAAAAAAGCTCTTGTCAAGGTCCTCTGCGAACCTATTCCTGCAAAGTCCTATTGCAGATCGAGATACGTCGAGACCGATGTATCTCGGATATTCGGCTAGCGACAGCTGATTGCCGTCGCCGCAGCCGAACTCGATGACTGACTGGATGCTGTTCGATCGTACAAATGCATTGAGGAATTGAGCCTTGCCATGCGCTAAGTCTCCGTACGATCCGGGCCCGCTCGTGCCGCCGCGGGCATACCTGCGCTCCCAGAAATCCGCTGATCCAGCAAAATTAAGTCGCTGACGCAGCAGCGAGATCTGCCGAACCCCCGGGATCGGACGCACGATATCCCTGACTGTCATCGGTTATCCTCCTCATGGTCTCAGGCCAGGACCATTATCAGTTGTCAACTTTACCGCGCTGGCGGCGTTCTACGGCTTTAAAACGGAAGCGTCTGGTGAGTGCAGCGGCGGCGGCAAAGTCAGGCCGGCGTCAGCGTGAGGCTTTGCTGCCAGGCGATCGTTCGGGCAAGGCCATCAGCAAGAGTCACTTCCGGTATCCAGCCCAGGAGAGCGGCTGCCTTGGTGATGTCGGGCTGCCGAGTCGTGGGGTCGTCTTCAGGGGCTGGCTGGTGGACCAGAGGTGAGTCAGATCCGGAGAGCCTAAGGACGGTATCTCCGAGGCCGAGGACGGTAATCTCATCGGGGTTACCGAGATTCACCGGCCCGGGCTCATCGGAGGTGAGCATGCGGACGAGGCCATCGACTAGGTCCGTGACGTAGCAGAAGCTGCGCGCCTGCTGACCGTTTCCGTATATCGTCAGGGGTTCACCATGTAATGCCTGAGCTATGAAGTTGGACACGACCCGGCCATCACGAGGCCGCATACCTGGACCGTAGGTATTGAAAATCCGAACGATCCCGATATCGATGCCGCGAGCCCGTCGATGGGCCATGAACAGCGCTTCAGCGTATCGCTTCGATTCGTCATAGACCCTGCGTGGCCCGATCGGGTTCACGTTGCCCCAGTACTCCTCGCGCTGCGGCCGTTCGAGCGGATCAACATAAACCTCGCTGGTCGAGGCGAGCAGGACACGGCAATCTTCTGCCTCGGCCAGGCGCAGGACGAACTCGCTTCCGTGGCTGCCGATGGCGAGTGTCTCCAGCGGGAGTCGCAGATACTCCTCAGGCGAGGCAGGGCATGCCAGGTGGGCGATGGCACCGAATCCACTCCCCACAGCAGGTGCCGCGCAAACGTCACCCTCGATGAAGTTAAACCGGCGATCGCTGGTCAGCCGCTCGATGGCGCGACTCCTGCTGGTGGCGAAGTTATCCAGGGCTACGACTTCCTCACCCTGGGCCAGCAGCGCCGCACAGAGATGCGATCCGAGGAAACCGGCGCCGCCGGTTACGAGCACTCTCATGCCGCGACCTCTGTGGCTCGCGTCCCGAGAGCAGACGTGCCAGTCCCGAAATAGGCGAAGCCCTCCCTTACCGCAGCCGCACGATCGAGGAGGTTCCGGGCGTCGATGAGCACTCTGCCGCTCATTACCGCCGCGAGCGCTGTGAGGTCAACTGATGCGAACTCGGGCCACTCGGTTGCGATGATCAAAGCGTCGGAGTCATGAGCGACAGACAGCGCCGAGGAGCGAACCTCGATTCCCTGAAGTGTCGCGGCGGACACGGTCGGATCATAAGCCTGAACCGACGCCCCTAGCTCGCCTAGCCGCTGGGCGATGTACAGGGCCGGCGAATCCCGGAGGTCGTCAGTCCCTGCCTTGAAGGTGAGACCCCAGATCGCAATCCGCCTACCGCTGACGTCGCCGTCCAGAGCCGTGGTCACTTTCTCGACGACTCGTCGCTTGTGATGAGCGTTCACGGCCTTGAACAAAGATAGGTCATTGCCCAGTCGTCTGGCAGTTTCGACCAAAGTCTGAGTGTCCTTCGGAAGGCACGATCCGCCCCAGCCCGATCCAGAAACGCAGTTCCGATCCGATGACCGCTGCCCATGCCCGCCATTACCGAGCGGATATCGGCGCCAACTGCCTCGCAGATCTCGGCCATTAAGTTGACAAAGGTAAGGCGGGTAGCAAGATATGCGTTGGACGTGTATTTGATCAGCTCCGCGCTTGCGAGGTCGGTGAGGATCAGCCGGGAATGAGCGATGGGGCCGTACAAGTCGGCGATATTACGTGCGATGTCATCCGAGCGTGCTCCGATGACGATCTGGTCCGGGTACAGGCAGTCCCTGAGGGCAGTCCCCTCTGCCAGGAACTCAGGGTTTGATACTACGTGCACGTCGCTGCAGCTAATCGCGCGCTCCAGCATCTCGCCCGTCCCTACTGGCACGGTCGACTTGGTGATCAATGTTGCCCCCGGCCGAAGGACTTGGCCAATCTCCATCGCGCTGGCCTGGACGAAGGACAGATCGACCCGGCCGTCGGCGTCGCCAGGAGTCGGCAAGCACGGGAATACGAACTCGGCTCGCGCGACTGCCGTCGCGTTGCCCGTCCTGAACCGCAGCCGGCCAATGCCCACCATCTTCCCGGTTAGCTCGGTAAACCCTTCCTCGACAATCGGCACGCGCCCGTCAGCTAACTCTGCGACCCGATCGGCTGACCTATCAGTGCACTCCACATCGTGGCCGAGCAACGCAAGGCTCGCACTCAGTGTCAAACCGACGTAACCTGACCCGATTACTGTGATGCTTCGACTGGACACTGCGCGCTGCACGTCGAGCATATTATCGCTAGAAATGACTAACCTGCCCTTCTGAACCAGACAACGCATCTGGCTCTAGTTAAAGCTGCTCGTGCGGACCTTGCGTTGGCCATGCGCCGCATCGGACTATCGTTCCCTTCTAAGTGCAGCCCGGCACCCGCCTCATGCCCCGATCAGTGCCGCATTCGTTGGTCGTCGCCGCGGACGGCTGAATATATAGAGTCACGTGTGCCCGCTTTGCGATCCTGGACGTGCGAACACATCGGAACCGAAGTCGACGCCGGCGAGAGGCAGAAGCAATCCATCGCGACTAGGACGATACAACTCATAACCGTGCTCAGCGAGGTAATCGGCAAGAGGTCGGCGATCAGTTCCGAGGACGCCCAGGGAAGTCTGGTTCCACTCCAGCTGAATCAACCCGATGCGATGTTCTGATAGCGCCTTCTTGCAGCCGCGGAGAACTTCGATTTCGAAACCTTCTACATCGACCTTCATTCCGGCTAGGTAACGGTCCTCTATAAGCGAGTCAATTGTCACAACTCTGGCCTGCACCGGACCTGTCGGATCGAAATGGTTCACGCAATCCAGCCCGCTTGTAAAGCGCGCAGTGCCGCAGGTCGCGCCCGCTGCTGCCTGGAGAGCCGTCACTGAATATCCGTTGAGGGCAACGTTCTCCCTGAGCAGAGAGAAGGTGTCATCTGCGGGCTCAAGGGCGATGACCTGCGCTCCAAGTTCGGCGGCCAAGATTGCGTAGCTGCCTACATTGGCGCCGACGTCGACGAAGAGATCACCCGATCGGAGAAAACCCTGCCAGACTGACATCTCCTGGTAGTCTGGCAGACTGGCGTAGGCGACCTTCGATGATTCCCATCGATGGACATCTGCCCACATGCTGGACCGTTTACCCAGTCGTACACGAGTCCGCCGACGTAACACCCTCCCACGGAGCTCGAAGAACATCAGACGAAGCACGGCCAGTATTCGCGCTCCCTCGTTAGCCGGGTTAGTCCAAGAGAAGCCGATTACCGTACGGATATACCCCCTGACGGCTTTGGCACGGGATAGCAACATTTGAGTACGCGATATATTAGGTGCACCGCTTCCCCCGCGCACCTTTCGCATGTCCGAGTGAGCCACACGCAGAAGCCTAGCCCGTTGCCGGCAATCATGCTCCAGGGATCGGAGGAGGTGGAGCCAACATCTTCGTATCCCAGGGGCGTACTCAACGCCTCGGCCGTGACACGGATTCTCACATGCTGGGCATAATGTCGAAATTCGGTTCTTCTCACTTCCTTTCCCATGGTAGTTAGATCAATGTCCAAAGACGAACCGCTGCCGTTCCGACCTACTAGTCTGACGTCTAGTCAGCTCGCCAGGGTGACCGCGTAACCTTGCCGAACGTGGCCATGCGGAACCTGGCTCCGCTTCAAGAGGGGTAGCAGCAATGCTTCGGACCTTCATCGAACGATCGACTCACCGGATAGTAATACGAAGGCATCTTCCGCCACCCTTCTCCGCTGCAACGATCTACGCGTCCTCCGAAGGGCGCCTCCGGTACCTCGGACCCAGTATGGACGCCGTGGATCCAACGTTGTTGCGGCTTGCCGCAGAACTCGTGCGGCCTGGGAATGTCGTTTGGGATATTGGTTCTAATTTGGGCCTTTTTAGCCTTGCCGCTTCGGTATCTGCGGGTTCGCGCGGACGTGTTATTGCCGTGGAGCCCGATACTGCAATCGTTTCCCTCCTTCGCCGGTCGGTGGCGGCGAACCACGGAAATTCCCCAGTCGACGTGCTTCCGGTGGCCGTTGCGGACAAAGTGGGAGTTGCCCAGTTCCACGTTGCTCGGCGCAACCGATCGACGAGCTATCTAGACGGTTTCGGCACAAAACAGACCGGCGGTGTCCGGACCACCGTCATGGTTCCTACAGTGACGCTCGATTGGTTGGCTGCCCAATTCCCTTCGCCTGATATCATCAAGATCGATGTCGAAGGAGCAGAGCTTCAAGTGCTAGCTGGGGGAAATCAGGTACTGCGCGAGCTGCCAACAGTAGTTTGCGAGGTAGCCAACCACAACGCGGCCGCTGTAGCGGAACTGCTCCGGGGGTACGGCTATATGATTCATGATGGCGAGGAGCTTCCCGCCCAACGAACACCGCTGCGGCTCGCCCCGCCGAATACGCTGGCCCTCGTTGGCCCTCGCAGCTAAGGACGGATAGCTTTAGCTGCGAGTCTCTGCCGCACTTCTGCCGGGGTGCGGCTCTCGCCAGGATAGGAATTACCAGTCTGGGCCCAATGCCACGGGCTTTCCGGGTTTGGGCGTTGATGGGTGGTTTTCTTTTCGGTGACGTTCTGTAGTTCCGGGTTCGAGGGCATGGCTGTGGCCGGCGTGCCGCGCCGGTGGCGGGCCGGCTCCACGGGCCGGCCGGGGTGCCCTGTGGCTGCCCGGCGGGTATCCGCAGGGCGGGCGTCTGATGTTCCCGCTGTTCAGGCTGGGTTGTTGGCCATGGTGATGACGGCCGGGGCGATGCGGGTGACCGTGTCCTTCGGGCCGGCGTGGCCGAACGTGCTGGGGGACTTGGACTTGCGTGCCCGGTGCCGATTCCGGTCGGTGACGGTCCGGTATCCGGC
>Ga0307372_10008822_pt1 | contig 14086 bp, 10 predicted proteins | sample OX1MG_FD_202533 | JGI IMG/M metagenome (GOLD analysis project Ga0307372, IMG submission 202533) | Soil microbial communities from Risofladan, Vaasa, Finland - OX-1 | ecosystem: Environmental > Terrestrial > Soil > Coastal area > Acid sulfate soil | place: Finland: Risofladan, Vaasa | collected...
CCGGCGACCTTGTCCGTTGGATCTGCCAGCAGGATCTCCTCATCCCGCATGGCCGGTGCCACGTCCTCCTGGGCCCACACGCCGAGGCTGCTCACCGCGTAATTCAGATGCAGTCCGGAGAGCGAGGTAGGCAGGGAGTACAGCGTGAGCTCGAAGATCGCGTTGTCAGTGCCCGGTGTACAGGCGTGGGCTGCCGCCTGTGCTGCCTTCACCGCCCGGTTCTTTGAGTCGACCCCAGTTTCCGCCGGGCGCCAGGCCGAGAGTGCCGCCGACGCCTTGGCGCTGCAATCAGACAAGTCGGAGCGGAGTGTCTGCAACATGGTCGTAAAGTCGGCCCGCTTCTGGACTGGCCCCGCGGGCCGGCTGACCAGGATCACCGCGATCACGGCCACCGCTACTGCCGCGGCCACCGCGATCCCGACCAGGCGGTAGCGGCGGAGATGGCTACGAACCTGGGCGGACTCCGTGTCAGGACCGGGAGGCGCAGTTGTCAATGGCGTCTCCTACCGTCAGGTGTTCGCCTCCAGGTGAGCCACCGCCTCGTCTCGGCACCTGCCAGCTGACTTCCTGGAACTACTCCGCGAAGTCAGGAAGTGCCCGAGCCGACCCCGCCGCCGCAGGCGCCGTGCGCAGTGCTGGAGGCGGTCCGGGCGCCCCTTCGAAGTGCCGCAGGCGGGAGCTGTTCCAGACCACGAACGCGGAGGACAGGGCCATGGCCCCGCCGGCGATCAGGGGATCCAACCGACCCAGGGCGGCCAGGGGGATCGCGACCACGTTGTACCCGAAGGCCCACATCAGATTGCCCCGGATGGTGCGGATGGTGCGGCGTGCCAACCGGAGGGAATCTGGCACTACGCTGAGATCGTCGCGGACCAAGATCAGGTCGGCTGCGTTGATGGCGACGTCGGTCCCGGATCCGATGGCGAGGCCCAGATCGGCCTTCACCAAAGCCGGACCGTCGTTGACCCCGTCGCCAACCATGGCCACCGAGTGACCCTGGGCCTGCAGCTCGCGGATGATCCGGACTTTCTCGGTTGGGAGGGCGCCTGCGACCACGTCACGGATCCCGACCTCGGCGGCGACCGCGCGGGCGGTCGCCTGGTTGTCCCCGGTCACCAAGATGCAGTGGAGGCCGAGCCGGTGCAACTCCCGGACCGCGGGTGCAGCCGACGGCTTGATGACGTCGGCGACTGCGGCGGCCCCGATGGTCTGGCCATCTCGGGCCACTAGGACCGCGGTGTGACTCATTACCTCCCAGCTTCGGCATTGGGCGGCGATATCCTTCGGGATGCTCACCCCTCGCTCGGTCAGAAGAGCTGGCCTGCCCACCAGCACCTGATGACCGTTCACAAGTCCACTCGCGCCCAACCCGGTCAGACTCAGGAACTCGGCCGGCTGAGGCAATTCCGGGAACTCACGGCGGGCGGCGGCAGTGAGCGCGGCGGCGACGGCGTGCTCACTGGCCTGCTCCAGCGCGCCAACGTCATGCAGCAGGAGGGAGCGCTCGACCCCGGGAATCGTCACCACGCCCGCTAACACCATCTTGCCCTGGGTGACGGTGCCGGTCTTGTCCAAGACCACGGTGTCGACCGTTCTGGAGGTCTCGAGACCCTGATGCCCCTTGAAGAATATTCCCAACTGAGCGCCTCGCCCCGACGCGACCCGCAAGGCCGCCGGGGTGGCGAGACCCAAGGCGCAAGGGCAGGCGATGATCAGCACGGCTAGGGAGGCGCTGAAGGCTAACTCAACCGATCCGGAGAGCACCATCCAGGCGATGAAGGTGAGGATCGCCCCGGTGATTACGGTCGGTACGAAGATGGCCGAGATGCGATCTGCCAGCCGCTGCACCGAGGCCTTCTGGAGTTGGGCCTGCTCGACCAGCTCGACCATGTGCGCCAATTGGGTGTCGCCGCCCACCTTGGTGGCTCGGACGATCAGCCGGCCGGTCACCACCACGGTCCCGCCCAGAACTTGGCGACCCTCGGTGACGTCGATCGGCACCGACTCTCCGGTCATCGAGCTGCAGTCGACCGCTGACTGGCCCATCACCACCTGGCCGTCGGTGGCGATCGTTTCGCCCGGTCGGACGATGAACCGGTCACCCAGTCGGAGCTGGGCCACCGGCAATCGCTGCTCGGATTCGTCGTCCTGGAGGATCGACACGTCCTTGGCCCCCACGGCGGCCAGGGCCCGCAGGGCGTTGCCCGCCCGCCGGCGAGCCAGCGCCTCGAAAAAGCGCCCAGCCAGTAGGAAGGTTGTGACTCCGGCCGCCACATCCAGATAGAGCGCCCCGCCCCCCTGATGCAGCAGCACGTACAGACCGGAGCGACCCGGCTCGCTGAAGTCTCGGAAGAACATCGCATAGAGGGACCAGCTGGTGGCGGCGATGATGCCCATCGAGACCAGGGTGTCCATCGTCGACGAGCCGTGGCGTGCGGCCCGCAGCGCCGCTCTGTGGAAGGGCCAGGCGGCCCAGAGCACGACCGGCGCTCCCATGGCGATGAACAGCCACTGCCAGCCAGGAAAGCGTAGCCAAGGCAGGAGGGAGAAGGCCGTCGACCATTCACCGAGCGGCATGAACAGCAAGGCGGCGACCAGCAGGCGACGGCCCAAGTACCGAACCCGCCGGTCGTCTTCGGCCGCGTCATCGGCGGCGCTGTGACTGGTTCCGGCCAGCTCGGCCCCGTATCCCACTGCCTCCACGCGTTTGATCAGGAGTGGGACGGGAACCTCGGCGAAGAGGGAGATGGTCGCCCGCTCGGAGGCGTAATTGACCTGGGCGCTGACATGGTCGAGCTGGTTGAGGCTCCGCTCGATCTTGGCGGCGCAGGCGCCGCAACTCATCCCACGGATCGACAGCTGGAGTTGGTGATATTGCGCGCCCGTCTCGCCGTGGGCGGATCCGGCCGCCCCTGACCTGTGGTCGCCCCGGGGGTCCGTCTCATCGGCGAGCGCGGTCGCCCGCTCAGCTCCCGGAGTCTCTGGGCCGTCTGTCACAAGGGATTCTCACTGGTGCCCCGCTTCGGGAGCGAGGGTCCTACTGGAGTGATCGGCTTCCCAAGCACGGCGGCACCGACTGCGGCCCGGGAAGCTGGCCCAGCCCCGTTCTCCACTGAGCGGATACCGGCGGTACCGATCACGATGCGACCTACTCTAACGAGGCCCGACTTGAACGGTGGCCGGCAGAGGAGGCCTGGTCGTTCGCCTGAGTCCAACTTTCGGCTGCATGACCAGGTGGCCCGGCCCGGCCCGGAGCCGAGTGCGCCTGGCGGTCCCCGTCAGCTGAACAGTTGAGGCCACTGGGTGACGGTGAGCATCAGCATCATCGAGACGGCAATGGTCAAGTCGCCATTGGTACCCAGCACCCGCAGTGACGGGCGGTCAATCCGGCTCCCGGTGCTGGCCTCCGAGGGATGGCGGGCCGTGCGCACGGTGCTGCCGATGAACCACAGATAGACCACCAGGCAAACGATGGTGATCGCGGAGACGTTGGCGGCCGAGAACATGTAGGCCATCGACGCGTTGATAAAAAGATGCCATCCTTCACTGTGCCGATCGCATGTGGACCAGCGCGTGATTAAGCGGACTAGAAAAACCGCGGCAAACAGCGCAAATGCGCCAACGTAAGCAGTTAGCGGTCCGATGGAGGCGACGGTCCCGATCATCAATAGGGCCATGCCGATCATGCCCAGGGCGTGTACAGTGTGGCCCAGGAGATCCGGCAGTGCGTGGTAGCTGGCGATGTGTCCGCGTTGGAAATATCGCCAGATGAAGATGAGCAGAACGTACGACGAAAGGATGATGACCAGGGTCAGAGCCAGTTCGATAACCGGAGGTCCCGGCTGTGCATGCGATGGAGGTGCTGCTGATGCGCATCCCGGCATCAGCATGCCCGACATGCACTCGGGTTTCATCGGTCAACTCTCCCCAATTGGCGCACGCTCCCTCGACCTTATCGCTAAGACGTGACTATCAGGGCCAGCATCGCAGCGTCGCATCTACCCAGCTCGGCGGTGGAATGGTAGGCGCCAGAGACTGATCTGGCGCGCCGGCGGTCCGAGTTCAGGCCGAGAGTATTATGGCTGGAGCCGACGGCGGCTACAGTCTAGGGACCGGGGAACCAAATGCCTGGGATGGGGAGCTACGGGACAGAGACCATCGGGGGTTTCTACCCCTACCTATTCATCGATCTGCTGATCATCGTGGCCCTGGTCTGGGTCTGTTGGGGGGTGGGGGTCGGTTTCCGCTACCTGGACGAGCGCGAAGGACATCTAGTTGACCGGAGTTCCGCGGCGGCTCCCAGCCCGGTTCCACGGATCCCGGCGAGGCTTTTCCTCCGCTGGGCGATCGGGATCATCTGGATCGTCGATGGGCTTCTGCAGGCCCAACCGGCGATGCCCGGAGGCTTCGCCAAGAACGTGGTCCAGCCGCTGGCGGCCGGTCAACCTCACCTGCTGGCGAACCTGCTGAACTGGGAGGTCTATTTCTGGCAGGCCCACCCGCTGGACCTAGCGGTGGCCACGGTATTTATTCAGGTCGGTCTGGGGGTGGCCATCCTGGCGGGCGGTGATTCGGCCATCGGCAAGTTCGGGCTGTGGGCCTCGATCGCTTGGGGGCTCTTCGTCTGGGTGGGCGGGGAGGCGCTCGGCAACGTGCTGGCCTCCGGTGCGACCGAACTCATGGGAGCCCCCGGCGCGGTGCTGGTCTACGTTGCCGCCGCCGCGCTGCTGCTGGCTCCGCGGCGCATCTGGGAAGGTGGTCGGGCCTACCGGGTCATGCGTATCGGAGTGGGGAGTGTCCTGCTCTTCGGCGCGCTGCTGCAGGCGATCCCGTCCGAGGGGTTCTGGACGGGGCGTGGACTGAGCGCGATGTTCCTCGCGATGGGGCACGTTCCTCAACCAGGATTCCTCTCCCGCCCGGTGATCGCCGTCGCCCACTTGGCCCAGTCCCAACCGATCGTCTTGAATTCCGTCTTCATCGCCGTGATGGCGGTAATCGGGATTGGATTGATTTCGGGGAGGGTTCCCCGGCGCTGGACCATTGCGGCGCTGGTGTGGTTGGGGATCGCCTGGTGGATCGGACAGGACTTTGGCGCCCTCGGCAGCAAGACGGCCACCGATCCTAATCTCTCTCCCTTGCTGGCGGTTATGTTGATCTGCGCTTGGCGCGGGACTCAGGCCCAGCCTGCTGTCAGCCCGGTCGCAGAGGTCCAAGTCAGATCCGCCGGCCTCCGCCGGACGGTGGCCTTGGGTGGGGTGCTGGCACTGGGGGTAGCTCTGGTCCCCGTACTGCTCGGGTTGCCGGTGGCAGCGGCCCAATCCGCCACCATCGAGGCCCTGAATACGGGCGGGGGTCTGGACCCGGTGAGCAATCAGAGTCTCCCCGACCTCACCCTGGTCAACCAGGCCGGACGGACGGTCGACCTGCGGCAGTGGTCGGACAAGGCGGTGGTGTTCACCTTCCTGGACCCGGTGTGCTACTACCAGTGCCCGATCATGGCGGAGCAGCTGGCCGCGGCGGACCACCAGCTAGGCGCCCTGGCCAAGAATGTTGAGTTCGTCGCCGTGGTCGCCAATCCGATTTATCGCAGCCGATCCGAGGTGCGGGCATTCGACGCGACCATGCAGATGAATCGCCTGCCCAATTGGCAGTATCTCACCGGCTCGCTGCCCCAGCTGGAGCGAGTCTGGAGTGCCTTCTCGCTACCGATCGAGATCCCCCGCCTGCAGATGGTAGACCACCCCACGGTGCTCTACTTCGTCAAGCCGGGTGGAAATGAGGTCAGCCTGGCCCAGGATGCCGCGCTCAGCCAAGCCAGCGTCATCACCTCATATGCAACGCTCATCGACGAGCAGCTCCGGTCCATCATCAATCAGTGAGTGCGCGCGGGGCCAGGCCGTGGCGCAAGGCCTGGCTCGCCCTGATCCCGCTGGCGGTGATCGCGCTCGCTGCGGTCGTCCTTGGCATCAGCCGTCTGCCGGTAGCGCCGGTGGCGCCCGCCAGCTCGCTCCCCCCCGACACCACGGTCGGGAACCTGGTCAGGCAGATCGAGATGGTCAACTATCCGTCGGCTGAGGCAGGCTGGGCGGTGGTCCCAACCAAGCCCTACTGGCGGGTGGTCAGAACCGCCGATGGTGGCGGTCGGTGGCAGGACGTAACCCCTCCCGGGAATGCCAGCAATGGCGGCCTCGCCCTGACGGTGACGGGGCCGTCTTCGGCGGCGGTCGTCTTCCTCGCCTACCAGTACATTCGCGATTCGACCTTTGCCTTCACCACCGACGGGGGCGCTGATTGGACCGCGGGGATCCTGCCCAACGCTGCCTCCACTGGACCAGACCCGATCTACCTGCTCAATCCCCAGCAGATGTTTGCGGTGCTGGGCAATGGGACGGTAGTCAGCAGCTCCGATGGCGGCGCCTACTGGACTGACGTAACGCTGCCGGCGCTGGAGACTGGGAGTTGCTCACCCACTTCGGTGTGGTTCACCTCGGCCTCCAGCGGCTGGGTGACCGGCAATTGCACCGGAGTCGCCGCCTTGTGGCACAGCAGCGACGCTGGGCGCTCATGGCAACCTGAGGTTCTCTCCAGTGGGTACGCCAGCTCAGCTCAGGTGTCACTCCGGCCCCCCCAGGCCACCCCGTCTGGGGGAGCCTTCACGACCGCGGTGGCGACGGGAGGCCGTACCGAATCGTTGCGGGTCTTCGATGACTCAACTGGCAGCTGGGCATCAGCACCGGCGGTCGCGCTCCCCGCGGGCCGTGTGGTCGTGTCGTTCGAGGACCCGTCTCACGGCTGGGTCCTCGATTCACCGCTGGCCGCGGATGCCCTGGCTCTCGCCTACTACACCTCGAACGAAGGGACGAATTGGTCGCTGCGGACCACTCCCATGCTCGCGGGGCAGGTGACCGGACTCGACGTGGTCTCCCCGGAGAGCTTGGTGGCACTCGCCCAGGTGGGGGGCGAGAAGGACCTCTGGACCTCAACCGACGCGGGCGTGCATTGGACCCGGACCCAGATGGTGATCTTCGACGGTCCGCAGCCCAAGGTAAACGGCATCACCGGCTGAGCTGGCGCGGAGAACCAGACCCTGCCCTAGCCTGGGTGCAGAGCGGTCGAGTTGGCCTGGCTCACTCCTCGCCGTCGCGGGTGTCGCTCGCGGCGCCAGTGGTCCCAGCCCGGACCAGAAGCCTGATCGGGCGGTCCACAGCGACGTAGTCCCAGGCCCAGCTCAGCAGGGTGATGGCCCGGGCCCGGAAGGTGAGGATGTTGACCAGATGCACCACCAGCCAGAGCACCCAGCCGATGAAGCCGCTGAATTGGAAGAGTCCGATCTGGGCGATCCCCGAGTTGCGCCCGACCGTGGCCATGATCCCCCGGTCGCGGTAGTGGAACTCGCCAACCGCTCGGCGGTCGGCCATCGACTCGATGTTGCGCGCCGCCAAGCGTGCCTGTTGGATAGCCACCTGGGCCAGCATCGGCAGATCGTTGAGGCTGGCGAGGTCGCCGATCACCATCACTTCCGGGTGCCCCGCCAGCTGCAGACTCGAATTCACCGGGACTCGCCCAGCCCGGTCGGGACCAACCCCGAGCTTGGCTCCCAAGGGAGCGCCCCTTACCCCGGCGGTCCAGACCACCGAGGAGGTGGACAGGACTCGGCCGTCGGCAAGGACCAAGCGATCGTGCTCGATGCTCTGCACCGGGCTGTTCACCAACACCTGGACTCCCCGGCGGGCCAGGGAGCGGGTGGCAGCCTGGCGCAGCCGCGGTTTGAAACTCCCGAGTAGCTCAGCGGCCGCCTCGACCAGCAGCACCTGGGCTGCTGAGATGTCGACGCCGCGGAAGTCCTTGGTCAGCACCAGGTGGATCAGCTCCAGGAGCGCTCCCGCGAACTCGACCCCGGTCGGACCGCCGCCGACGACGGCGAAAGTGATGAGCTGGGCTCGGCGCTCCGGATCCGACTCCCAGCTGGCCATCTCAAAACGTTGCAGCACCCAGTTCCGGAGGGCGAGCGCGTCGGGAAGCGTCTTCAGTCCCAGGGAGTGCTGCCGGAGGGACTCGTTGCCGAAGTAGTTGCTCACGCTGCCGGCGGCGAGGACCAGATAGTCATAGGGGATGCGGCCCTGGTCCGTCTCGATGGAGCGATGCTCCAGGTCGACATCGACCACCTCGGCCATTTGGAAGGTGCAATTGTGAATCCGGCGCACCAACTTGCGCACCGGTTGCGCGATCTCCGACGGGTTCAGCAGTGACGAGGCCACTTGGTAGAGGAGGGGGGTAAAGAGGTGATAGTTGCGCCGATCCACCAGGATCACATCCACTCCGGCCCGCTTCAGGCTGCGGACCAAGGTGAGTCCGGCAAATCCGGCTCCGACGGTTACGACCCGGAGCCGCCCTGACCCAGTCGCCGCCGGTGCCGGGGCGGCCGGATTGCGTTCCACTCTCGTCGTCTCCTTGGACTTAGGTAAGGAAAGCTTGGAGAGAAGCGTAGCCGGGACCTCAAAACTGGGAAGACGGGCCTCGATCTGACATCCGAAGTGGCTATTTCGCAAGTCGCGAAATAGACGGCGCCCCCCGCTCCTATGAGCGGGGGGCGCTGGGGAGGGGGGAGATTGTTTAGTCGGCGGGGAATCAGCCCGCGGGGCCCGTGGTCAGGGTCATGTTGGCGGTGTGGCTGGTGTCACTGGCGTCCACCCAGGTGATGGCGATGCTCTGGCTGGGCTTGGCGCTGTCGATCGCCGCACTGAGTGACGCCACGGTGGTGATTGTGGCGCCGTTGGCCGCGGTGATGACGTCCCCAGCCACTAGGCCCGCGGACTGAGCGGGCGTCGAGGCGATGACATTGGTGATGAGAGCGCCTGAATTGACTGGCGGCGTGGACTGGCCAAAGCCGCCAAAGCCGTTCCCCCTGCTAGCGGCGCTGCTGGCGTTCTCGACGTCGACTCCGAGGAAGGCGGGGAGGCCGATGTGAACGGTGGTGCTGCTCTGGCCCTGCTGAATCGTGGTGGCGATCGACAGGGCGGTGTTGATCGGAATCGCGAACCCCACCGTCGAGCACGAACTCGAGGAGGAGTTGGTGGCGGCCGCGGTGTTCATCCCGATCACCTGGCCTGAGGAGTTGGCCAGAGGCCCACCGGAGTTGCCGGAGCAGAGCGAGGCATCGCTCTGCAGGAGTCCGGCGAGGTTCTCACTGCTGCTGTTGCCCTGGTCGCTGGCGGTGATCGAGCGGCCAGTGGCGGTGATCGCCCCGCTGGTCACAGTTGGCTTGCCGGGAAGGTCAAGCGCGTTGCCGATGGCGACCACCGGCAGGCCCACCAAGACGTTAGACGAATTCCCTACCGTGACGGTCTGCAACCCCGAGGCGTTCTCGAGCTGCAGGAGTGCGACGTCAGAGGTGACGTCGTAGCCGACCACCTTAGCGGTGTACTTGGTGCCTACCCCGTCCACCTGAACCGTGATGCTGGTGGCGCCATCGATCACGTGGTTGTTGGTCAGCACCTCGCCATTCGAGGTCAGGATCATGCCGGTCCCAGCTGAGGTGGCGTTCTGGTAGCCGTCGACCGCGGTGATGTCGACCACTCCCGGCTCGACCTTGGCCGTTACCGCCGACACATTCAAGGTGCCGGTCTTGGCCGTCACGCCGGACGAGGCGGCAGGCTTGGGGATGGGCTGGTTGGCTTGCTGGTTGCTTGAGGAGGTATTGCCGATCTGGTGACCGACGAAACCGACGCCGACCAAGATTGCCAGCACGGCTACCACGGCGCCGGCCACTTGGAGGATGGGCCTGCCCCCACGCGGGCCGCCGGAACCAGGGGTCCCGAGGGCGTCGACTACCTGGGGCGGACCTGACCCGCCGGGGGGAGGGGAGAAGGGGCCGACAAACTCCTGGCTGGGAGTCTCGTTGGCCATCGACCTCGCGGGGATGGGTTCAGCAGGAGGAGTCCACGGGGACGAGCTGGGGACGGCCTCGGGAGGCTGCGAATCCGGGCTCGGGATCTGGGGATCGGGGTTGCTGTCCACTGCTCTTGCACCTGTGTTGAACGCGTCCCGCCGCCGGTCGGGGGCGGGAACGTCGTTTGGCTGCTCTGCGCTCAGACCTTGACTTTGCTCCTCCCCGCTTGGATTAGTGTGAGAGAAACCTGGGAAGACGGCGAGAATTCCTACTCACGCCAGGGTCCACCCCGCGGCCTTAGATTGGTTGGCTGAGAGGCTCCGCGGGGGTCGGTCGGCAGGGAGTAGGGGGGGCGGCCATGCCCGAGATCACGGTGTACGGGGCTCCCTGGTGCCCTGACTGCAAACGCAGCAAGCAATTCCTAGCCCAGCATCGGGTCACCTTCAAATGGGTCGACATCGACCAGGACCAAGAGGGGCTAATGTACGTCGAACGGCTGCAGCAGGGTGGCCGCACCATCCCCACGATCGTGTTTGGGGAGGGGGACTTCCTGTTGGAGCCGACCGACGAGGAGCTCGCCAAGAAGCTCGGACTCTCACTCAAGGCCGACCGGGGCTTCTACGACGTGGCGATCGTCGGGGGCGGCCCGGCGGGACTCGCCGCCGCGATCTACGCGGCCCGCGAGGGGATGGATGCGATCGTGATCGACCGGAGCGCGCTTGGCGGGCAGTCCGGGGTCACCGAGCGGATCGACAACTACCCGGGCTTCCCCGAGGGCATCGGCGGGGCCGAGCTGGCGGACCGGTTCATTGCCCAGGCCCGGCGCTACCTGGTCGAGCTGCTCCCGGCGGTCTCGGTCGCCGAGATCGGCTCCGACGGAGAGGATGTGGTGGTTAGGTTAGGCACCGGGCAGGAGGTCGCGGCTCACGCGGTGATCCTGGCCACCGGCTCTTCCTACCGGCGGCTCGGAGTACCCGGGGAAGACGAGCTGATCGGAGCGGGAGTGCATTTTTGCGCCACTTGTGACGGGCCTTTCTACAATGGGGCGGAGGAGCTGATGGTGATCGGAGGGGGCAATTCGGCCCTGGAGGAGGGGCTGTTCCTGACCCAGTTCGCCCAGCGGATCCGGGTGCTGCAGCGTGGTCCGGAACTGACCGCCTCCCGGTTGCTGCAGGACAAGGTACTCAACCACCCTCAGTTCTCCGTGCACACCAACATCGAGGTGCGGGAGTTACAGGGACAGAGTCGGCTGGAGGGCGTGGCCGCCAGGGATGTGGAGACGGGGAAGGAGTTCCGGTGGAATCCAGCGGCAGCCTTCGTCTTCATCGGCCTTGATCCCAACACCCAGTTCGTGAAGGCAACGGTGTCCCTCGACGACCGCGGCTTCATTCAAGCGGATGCTATGTTCCACACCTCCGCGAACGGGGTGTTCGCGGCCGGGGATGTGCGGCAGGGATCGACCAACCAGCTGGGCTCAGCGGTCGGGGACGGGATTGCCGCGCTGCTGGCGGTGCGACGGTACCTACAGGACCATCACCATCTGGCCGAGATCGTCTGAGGGGACTGCTCCGACCCAGGACCGCTCCGTCGGTATCTGACTATCCGAGTCTCGCCCTAGAGTTCGACGCACTCCAGGGGGCGCACCTCAAGCGTGAAGCGCTGTCGCAGGCCATTTCCGCCGGCGCGATCGCCTAGAGACGCTGGTTCTTGTGCTGGTGGTCGCGGTGGAAGCGGAACAGAAAGAGCACGACCCAGACGACCAGGGCGAGCACGATCAGGTGGAGCAGGATCGAGACCGCCAGCGGCAGGATGAAGAAGACCCCGAAGAGGATCACTAGAGCCACCAGAACGGCCATTAAGGGGTGACGTAGCAAGTGCATGATGGCCCCTACCTTACGCGCCTCTGGTCAGGAATGTCTTCGGGCAGCGGGTTCCTCGTCGCGCCGGTAACCGCTGGTCTTGTCGCTCACCACCCGGGCCAGCTGTCCGTGGCGGCGGTCCGGCGGCCAGATTCATCCCAGCGATTCGTCAGGGAGGTCGATGCCTTCCGCCGCTGGCTCCGATGCAACCTGATTTCGGTCGGCGCGCTGGCGGAGATAGCGGATCGCCATGAATCCCAGTCCCGCCGCCACCACGCAGCTGACGCCGCCGGTCGCCAGCCCGGCCCGGGGACCAGCTTCGCTGGTGACCCAGCCGATCAGAGGCCCGCCGATCGGAGTCGTGCCCTGAAAGGCGATCGCCCACAGCGCCATCACCCGCCCCCGCATGCGGGGCTCGGCGCGGAGCTGGAGCGTGGTGTTCCCGCGGGCGATGAACGAGATGCTGGCCCATCCAACCGCGGCGAGCGCGAGGTATTCAAGGGTCACGGTGGGCGCGGCGGCGGCCAGGAGCAGCACCAGCGCGAAGACCGCTGCCGCGATCGTAACGGGGCGCAATCCGGTGCGACCGCGGGCCGCGGTGACTAGGCCGCCCCCAATGGCCCCTATCCCCATGGCGGCGGTCATGAAACCGTAGGCTTTGGCGCCCCCGTTGAAGGTGTGGCTGGCCATGACGGGCAGCACCACCTGGAACTCGTAGGCCAAGGTCCCCACCACCGCCATCATCAGCAGGGGGATGGCCAACTCCGGGACCCCTGCCACATAGCGGAGCCCTGCGCGCAGTTGGCCTCGGCCGCGGCCGGTGGGCAGGCTGGGTCGCAGCTGGGAGAGGTCCATGGTGATTAAGGAGGCCACCACGGCCACGAAGCTGCCCGCGTTGATGAGGAAGCACCAGGCGATGCCGACCGATGCGATCAGCAGTCCGGCGACGGCCGGACCAATCGCCCGAGCCACGTTGACCAACACCGAGTTGAGGCTGACCGCGTTGCGCAGATCCTTGCCACCAACCATCTCCATCATGAAGGCCTGCCGGCTGGGGTTCTCAAAGGTGTTGTTGAGGCCCAACAGCGCTGCCAGGATGAAGATTTCCCAGATTTGGATCACGTGGGTGAGGGTGAGGAGGCCCAGGATCAACGCCTGGATTCCCATCATGGATTGCAAGAACACCATCAGCCGCCGCTTGTCCACCCGATCGGCGACGACTCCGCCGTAGGCACCGAGCACCAGTACCGGCAGGGTCTGGGTGGCCACCACGAGTCCCAGCACGACGGCGGAGTGGGTGATGGTGAGCACCAACCATGACTGGGCAGTGGTCTGCATCCAGGTGCCGATCATCGAAATCGACTGACCTGAGGCGTAGCGGCGGTAGTTGGGGATCGAGAGAGCCGCGAAGGTGACGCGCGTCGCCTTTAGGACCGAACTCAACGGGTCACGGATCTGGGAGCAGCAGAGAGTCGGCGAGGGCCTCCAGCGCCGGGATCGCCTCCATCAAGAGCTTGCGCTGGGCCGCGGGGAGCTTCTCCAGACGCTGGCCTAAGACATCGTTCCGTTCCGCCTGAATTCGCCGCTGCAGCCGGCGACCCCGGTCCGTTGGCAGGAGCATGGCGGCGCGGCCGTCCAGCGGGTCGGCGCGCCGCGCGACAAGACCCCGACCACTCAGCTTGGCCACGATCCGGGACAGCATGGTCGGGTTGATGCCCTCCAGTTGGGAGAGCAGGCCTAGGCCGAGAGGTCCGTGGCGCACCACAGTAGCCAGGACCGAGAGCTGGGTGGGGGTAAGGCCGGCGCCGGCCTGGGTCTGCCGGAGACGGCGCGCTAGCCTGCCGATCAGGATCCGGAGCAGGGCGGCGGGTTGGACTGGAGTCGGTTCGGTGTGAGCTGGCATCTGCCGTCCGATAGTTGCTTGCTAGCAAGCAGTGTACTGAGCCTGTCAGCTGTTGTGCGGGCCACCGTTCCCAAGACCGTCTATGTTGGTGCGAGCGGTCCAGCGGCGGAGTCGCGTCGAAGGCAACTATCTCGACGCCGCGATAACGTTTTGCCGGGATCAGTTTTCGCGGATGTGTGACATTCTGTTGGCTGGCCCGTTGTCCTATTGACCAAACATGAATGCTCCACCCAGTCGCAGCGACGGCATGGAGGCGCGGCCCGTACGAGTTGCCGCCCCGGTCCGCTCCGATCGCGGAGGTAGTACATCCGCACCGTTTGAGCTACCTTTGGAGCAGGCGATGGCCCTGGCCCAGGTTCCTCCTGACGGCGTCCCCGAGTCTCAGCTGGAGCACCTTCTGGGAATGACCTCAGCCGAGGCGGCCCGGGTCAGGGA
>Ga0307372_10008823_pt1 | contig 14085 bp, 8 predicted proteins | sample OX1MG_FD_202533 | JGI IMG/M metagenome (GOLD analysis project Ga0307372, IMG submission 202533) | Soil microbial communities from Risofladan, Vaasa, Finland - OX-1 | ecosystem: Environmental > Terrestrial > Soil > Coastal area > Acid sulfate soil | place: Finland: Risofladan, Vaasa | collected...
GCCGGGCGCGCCGCAGCCGCCCGGCACGGTCGCCCAGGTGCTGCAGCCCGGCTATGTCATGCACGATCGGCTGCTGCGGCCGGCGCTGGTCGGCATCGCCAAGGCACCGCCAGCCGACGCATCGGCCGTGGCGGGCGATGGCTGAGCAGCACGCACCGGCCGGCCGGCGCCGATGAACCGGCGCCTCGCGCTGATTCTCGCCTATATGGTTCTGGTCTGGTGCGTCCTGATCGGAATTTGGTACGCGGCGAAGCCCTAGCCTAGCGCGGCGGCGACTCCGACAACGCCGCCGCCTGCGGGGCGTGCACTTGGGCGACCAGCTTCGGATCGAGCTTGGCCGCGCGCGCGAAATCCGCTGCGGCGGCGCGGGCGTTGCCGAGCTGCTCGAAGGCGAAGGCGCGGCCAAGATAGGCCGAGGCGTATTTCGGCGCGAGCACGATGGCGTGATTGAAATCGGCGAGCGCGCGCCCGTAGTCGCCGAGCAGGCCGTAGGTTACGCCGCGGTTGCGATAGGGAAACGGATCGCTCGGTGCCAGGATGATGGCGTTGCCATAGTCAGCCTTGGCCTCGTCGAATCGGCTAAGCTCGCGTTCGGCATTGCCGCGATTGTTATAGGCGATCGCATGGTCGTTGAGGCTCTCGTCGTCCGAGGCGATCACGGACGAGCAGCCTTCGATGATGACTTCGGGCGTGACGCCGCCGGTGCCGTTGCACAATTGCTCCCAATCGCGCAGCTGCGCCTTGGCCGAGCCGGGCGCGAAGGTGAGCGCCGCCGCGGCGAGAACCGCGGGCACCGCGAGGCGCGCCAGCGCGCGCCGCCGATTCATCAGGAGTACGACCGGCAGCGCGATGAGGAGCAACGCAAGGCCGCTCGGTTCCGGCACCGGAGACGGCGCGCCGCCGATACCGCCGCCCGAACCGCCACCGGCGGTGCTGCCGGGATCGCCGTTGCCGTTGCCACCATTGCCCGGATCGCCGCCGGAATTGCCGCCGCCGCCCGAGCCGATGCCACTGCCGCCACCGTTACCGCCGTTGTTGCCGGCGGTATCGCCGGTCGGCGGCGTCGAGGTACTGACAAGGTCGGACACGTTGTTGGGGATGAACATCGGATCGCCGTCGAACGGCTGCGGCGGATCGACGGCATCGTTGCGACGGCCGACCACCTCACTGAAGCCGGCGAACCCGAGTTGGACGGCGTAATCCGCGGCGCCATAGCCTGATGCATGCGGTCCGGCGCCGGCGTCGATCACCTGATGGACGATGGCGCGGCCGTCGCCGCCCCACGTGCCGAGCGCAAAATAGGGATTGCGGTCGATGCCGCCACCGCCCGTGAGCATGCGGCCGGCGGCGTCGCGCAGCAGCGCCTCGAAATCGGCCGGCGGTGCGAAGCCCACGCCGTGTCCCGCCCCGCCGAACGACGTCGGACCGGCACTGCCATAAGCGTCGCCCGGCCAAACGCGCGCGATCGACGACGCATCGACGCCGGTATCGCCGAGCGGATCGAGCGTGGCGTCGGCATCCCGTGCGTTCATCGCCGTGAAGCCGTCGACCGGAAGCGCGCCGTCGACCGGCGCGGCCCGCGAGGGAGCCGCGAGCGCGGCAGCAAAGCCCGAGATCAGCACGGCGGAAAGGAGAGCGCGTTTCATGCGCCCAAAACTCTAGGGGCCTCGAATTAAATCCTTCTTTATTTCGGCTAAATATTGAATCGAATACGAATTAAGTGTCGGATTTCTTGACGACGAAAGCCGCAGCCCACCTCAGCCGAGTGCCGGCGCGGCCGCATCGTGCCGCTTTAATTGCTCGGCGGCACGGTGACGATCGGCGACCGCGTAGCAATAGACGCAGCCTTGGGCGCAACTGTCGTAGGCGCCAATGTCGCGACTCTCCGTGCAGCGGCAGCCGGCGCGGTTGCCTTTCTCGCGTGCCGCGATCGGCCGACCGGCGATGACCGAGAGCCGCGCCGCGTCGATGCACCGCGCTTCGCCCGCGCCGGCAACGACCAGATGCGGCTGGGTGCAGAGCGTGAGTTGCATGCCGGCGCGGCGCGCGATCGCCACGAGCTGCGCGACGAGCGTGCGCTTCTCGTCGTCGTCCGGATCGCGCCAGGTGAAGCCGTGGGCACGCGCGGCACTGTCGAGGTTGCGCACGGTCTTGCGATAGGGCTGGACGAACGAGACGACGACCTCATCGACGATGCCGGTGAGGGCACGCGCGAGGCGGGCGAAGTTCGCGACGTGCCAGTCGGGCGGCGTGATCGTCGACAGCACGATCGGATCGTAGCGCCAGACCATCGCGCGCGGGCCGAAACGACGGGCGAGATCGCGCATCTGGCGGAGCGCCGCCGCCGGCGCGAGGGTGCCGGCCTCGAGTGCACGCGGATAGGCCGTGAGCGTGAATTGCAGGTAGAAGGGTGCGACGCGGCGGACTTGGTCCCAGTGGCGCGCCATCGGCGCCGCGTTGCGCGTCCAGAAGACGAAGCCGTCGACCGCGCCGGAGCGCAGCGACACGGTGCTCGGCCGGCCACCATAGGGGTTCCGGACGCGGACAAATCCGGCATCGAGCCGATCCATGAGCCAGCCGGCGTAGAAGGCCGGAATGTCGGTGCGATAGCTGGCCGAAACGATCATCAAAACCGCGCTGCCGGGCGGTTTTCCGCGTCTCCGCCCCTTGAGCCAGACGCCCGGCTGACCCATCTAATAGGCCGGACAGCGGCCGGGGGAAAGGCCGGGCAGACGTTGCAGCCGCGCTCGGCGCTCCATATATATCCCCTCGGCTTTCGGGACGACCCCATTTAGAACGGGGGCTCGGGCGGCGCTTCGGGCCGCGTGGGCCCGCCCAAGGAGAGAGAGCATATGGCGAAGGTTATCGGCATCGACCTCGGCACGACCAATTCCTGCGTCGCCGTGATGGAAGGCAAGCAGGCCAAGGTCATCGAGAACAGCGAGGGCGCGCGCACGACGCCATCGCAGGTCGCGTTCACCGAGTCGGGCGAGCGCCTGGTCGGCCAGGCTGCGAAACGCCAATCGGTCACCAATCCCGAGAACACGTTTTACGGCCTCAAGCGGCTGATCGGCCGTCGCATGATCGATCCGATGGTCAAGAAGGAGATGGATCTCGTCCCCTTCAAGATCGTGCCGGGCGACAACGGCGACGCCTGGGTCGACAGCCGCGGCAAGAAGTTCGCGCCGTCGCAGATCAGCGCCTTCGTCCTGCAGAAGATGAAAGAGACCGCCGAAGCCTATCTCGGCGACAAGGTCACCGAGGCGGTCATCACCGTTCCCGCCTATTTCAACGACAGCCAACGCCAGGCCACCAAGGACGCCGGCCGGATCGCCGGACTCGAGGTGCTGCGCATCATCAACGAGCCGACTGCCGCGGCGCTCGCCTATGGGCTGGAGCAGCGGAAGACCGGCACCATCGCGGTCTATGACCTCGGCGGCGGCACGTTCGACATCTCGGTGCTCGAGATCGGCGACGGCGTCTTCGAAGTGAAGTCGACCAACGGCGACACGTTCCTCGGCGGCGAGGATTTCGACAAGCGCGTCATCGACTACCTGGCCGACGAGTTCAAGAAGGAGCAGGGCATCGACCTGCGCAGCGACCGGCTCGCGCTTCAGCGCCTCAAGGAGGCGGCGGAGAAGGCGAAGATCGAGCTGAGCTCGTCGATGCAGACCGAGGTCAATCTGCCGTTCATCACGGCGGACCAGGCCGGACCCAAGCATCTCAACATCAAGCTGACGCGCGCCAAGCTCGAGGCGCTGGTCGACGACCTGATCCAGAAGACGATCGATCCGTGCCGCAACGCGCTCAAGGACGCGGGGCTCAAGGCGAGCGAGATCGACGAGGTCATCCTGGTCGGCGGCCAAACCCGCATGCCCAAGGTGATCGAGGCGGTGAAGACCTTCTTCGGCCGCGAGCCGAACCGCTCGGTCAACCCGGACGAGGTCGTCGCCGTCGGCGCCGCGATCCAGGCCGGCGTGCTGAAGGGCGAGGTCAAAGATGTCCTGCTCCTCGACGTGACGCCGCTGTCGCTCGGCATCGAGACGCTGGGCGGCGTGTTCACGCGCCTCATCGACCGCAACACGACGATCCCGACCAAGAAGAGCCAGGTGTTCTCGACCGCGGAAGACAATCAGACCGCGGTGACGATCAGGGTCTTCCAGGGCGAGCGCGAGATGGCGGCCGACAACAAGCTGCTGGGCCAGTTCGACCTGGTCGGCCTTCCGCCGGCGCCGCGCGGCGTGCCGCAGGTCGAGGTCACCTTCGACATCGACGCCAACGGCATCGTCTCGGTCCAGGCCAAGGACAAGGCCACCGGCAAGGAACAGCAGATCCGCATCCAAGCCTCGGGCGGCCTCGGCAAGGACGACATCGACAAGATGGTGAAGGACGCCGAGGCGCATGCCACCGAAGACAAGAAGCGGCGCGAGCTCGTCGAGGCGCGCAACCAGGGCGAGGTGCTGGTCCATGCCAGCGAGAAGACGCTCAAGGAGAACGGCGACAAGGTGCCCGCCGACGCCAAGCAGGCGGTCGAGAGCGCGGTCGCCGATCTCAAAGGCGTGCTCGCGGGCGACGACATCGGCCAGATCCGTTCCAAGTCCGAGGCGTTGGCGCAGGCGTCCATGAAGCTCGGTGAGGTGCTCTACAAGACGCAGAAAACGCCGCCGGGCGGCGGGCCGGCGCCCGGAACAGGCGCGGGCGCGGGCGCCCAGGCGGGCGGCCAGCAGGCCGGCAGCGAGAAGGTGGTCGACGCCGACTTCGAGGAGGTCGACGAGCAGAAAAAGCGCGGCTCCGCTTGAGCGGGGTCGCCTTTTTCGTCGCCACTCTGAAACCAAAAGCGTAATAAAAGGCCGATGGCGAAGCGCGACTTTTACGAGACCCTCGGCGTGACGCGGAGCGCCTCGCCCGAGGACCTCAAGAAAGCCTATCGCAAGCTCGCCATGGAGTGTCACCCGGACCGCAATCCGGGCGATGCCAAGGCCGAGCAGCGCTTCAAGGAAATCAGCGAAGCCTACGACGTCCTCAAGGACGATCAGAGGCGCGCGGCCTATGACCGCTTCGGCCATGCCGCTTTCGAGAACGCCGGGCCGCGCGGCGGCGGCGATTTCGGCTTCGGCGCCGGATTCGGCACGGGCTTCGCCGACATCTTCGACGAGATGTTCGGCGAGTTCATGGGCGGCCGCCGCCAGCAAGGCGCCAATTTGCGCGGCAGCGACCTGCGCTACAATCTCGACATCGCGCTCGAGGAGGCATTCCACGGCAAGCAGACCACCGTGCGCGTGCCGACGCTGTCAGCCTGCGAGGCGTGCAAGGGCACCGGTGCCGAGGCGGGCTCGCGGCCGATCAACTGCCCGACCTGCCACGGCCAGGGCCGCGTGCGCGCGCAGCAGGGCTTCTTCACCGTCGAGCGCACCTGTCCGTCGTGCCACGGCGCCGGCCGGGTCATCGAAAATCCGTGCCGCGCGTGCGGCGGCCAGGGCCGCGTCCACAAGGAGCGGTCGTTGGCTGTTTCGATTCCGGCGGGCGTCGAGGACGGCACGCGCATCCGGCTCGCCGGCGAAGGGGAGGCCGGCGTGCGCGGCGGCGGCGCGGGCGATCTCTACATCTTCCTGACGATCAAGCCGCATCGCCTGTTCCATCGCGACAGCAGCAACATCCAAGTCCACGTGCCGGTATCGATGACGACGGCGGCGCTCGGCGGCGCGCTCGAAGTGCCGACCATCGACGGCAGCCGCGCGCGCGTGACGATTCCTGCCGGCACGCAGACCGGCCACCAGCTCCGCCTCAAGGGCAAGGGCATGTCGACCCTGCGCTCGACCGCGCGCGGCGACATGTATGTCGAGGTCCGCGTCGAGACGCCGGTGCAGCTGTCGAAGCGACAGCAGGAGCTGCTCAAGGAATTCGACGCGGCCGGCGACCTGCGCAAGACCCAGCCCGAGGCCGAGGGCTTCTTCGCCAAGGTCAAAGAGTTCTTCGGCGATCTGACCGAGTAGCGGAACATTTCCAGCGACGTTCTTTCCTTCCTGCTGCACTTGCCGCAATCGAACTGGAAGGAATCAGGCTAGAAGAATATTTAGTCCATTATGCAGCGCGCATTTGCGCGGCGTTAGAGGGAGGAATCGTGAGATTCATCGTGTATGTGGTTTTTGATGAATCGAACGTGAAGAGCAATTTTAATTCGTCGCTGATTTCGTATTTTTCTCGACCGGGCCTTCCGTAACGCGCCTTGAACTTAACTTTGCCTTCCAAATTTTGCAGTGGAAAATTGTTCATCTGAATAATGCTATCCCTGAAGTAGCCGTCCCCCTCCGCCTGCAACGTCATAGAAGTGCCGAGCAAGTTTTTGTTGGTCGATGTGTGTCCTTCAATGACGCAGTCAAACTCGTCAACGACCACAGATAGGGGAAAGCTCGCTCTATTAGAAAAATTCAATGTGAGGACGAATCCTTTCACCCCGGTTGTGCGCCCCCTTTTGTCTTTCTGGCCATCCCATGCAAATGTGAATGGCAGTATCTTCAGCTTATTTTGTGGCATGCGCCGTTGGCGCCATTCGTCAAATCGCAAAATCCCTGTTGTGGTCCCGCCAAATACTAGAGCTGCCGCTGCCAGCAAATAAGCTGGCGGAACACTCGGGCTTACGTAATGGCTTGCCAACGTAAGCCCCGCTAGTAAGAACGGAACTCCCCAAGTGAATAGAAACCTCGCCCCTTCCCAAAGAAGGTGCTTAATCCCTTCTTCCGCCAATGTACTAAAACGCGATTTCTTCTCGGACACGCGCCTCGCCCCAATAAGCGCCGAATATCCAAGATCATATCTTGGAGTGCACCCGCTTTGATACTTTCTCGACATTGCGCGCTGGCACAACCAGGGCATGAGGCGAAAAAAACACTCAGGTGCGTCTACTATCTAATACCGTATAGTCGCGCGGGGGTGGCTTTTCGGGGGAGAAGCCGGTGGTCAAGCTCGCATTCTGGGACACGGTCAACGGTGCCTACCGCTACGTGTTCGCTCATCCGCTGATGATCGTGCGCACGGGCTGGGTCTATCTCCTGCTCAATGGTGTGAATTTTTCGCTGCGGGCCGTGCCGCATCGGCCGTGGTCGCTGAGCGTCTTAGCGGTCGTCGTATCCGTCCTGGTCTTCGCCACGAGCATCGCGTGGCACATCGCGCTGCTGCGCGCCATCCTCCTGGGTGAGCAGTCGTGGCGCGTGGCGCTTCAGTTCAAGCATCGCCATTGGCGCATCGTCGGCGTCACGCTGCTGCTGATGGTCGTCGTCGTGCCGGCGGCGGCAGTCGCAATCGTGATCGGCGTCGTCGCCGCCCATATCGGCGGACCCTTGGCGATCGTCGTCGACGCACTGATCGGCCTGGCCGCGCTGGTCGCGATGGATCTTGGTCCGCGCATCTATCTCATGGCGCCGGCCATCGCGATCGACGATCCGGCGAAGGCCATCCGCGCCGCCTGGCTGCGCGGCCGCCGCAACACCCAACGGCTGTTCTTCGGCAGCCTGTTGATGATCCTGCCGGTGATGATCGTGGCGGCGATCGCCGGCGGCCTGGTCGGCGTTCTGCTGTTTGCCGCGCAGGGCGTGACGCCGGCCGAGTGGTTCGCCCAGCTCGGTCCCGCCGGCCACGCCGCGCTGGGCTTCGCGCAAGCCGCCGTGCAGATCGTCATCAGCGCCTTCGGCATCACCTTCTCGGCCCTGGCATACAAGCAGCTCGCCCAGAACTGGCGCCCGCCGCCGAGCTTCGCCGCAACGCTGATCGACACCTGAGCCGCCTCGACGGCGGCGCGGCGTTCGGCTAAACCGGTCGCCCGCCAACAGCCCGAGTCGCGCGCCTCCGTGCCCCGAAAGCTCTTTCTCCCGCTTGCGATCCTGTGGCTCGCCGGCATGGGCCTGCGCCTCACCGTGCTGGCCGTGCCGCCGGTGATTCCGCTCATCCACGCCGACCTGCAGATGAGCGAGACCGAAGTCGGCACGCTCGGCTCGCTGCCGTCGCTGCTCTTCGCGTTAGCCGCGGTGCCGGGCTCGCTGCTGATCGCGCGCACCGGCGCTGTGCCGACGCTGGTCGCCGGGCTGGTGCTGACCGCGCTCGCCTCGGCGGCGCGCGGCGCGGCGGACGGCGTGGCGACGCTCTATTTCGCGACCGTGGCGATGGGCGCCGGCATCGCCATCATGCAGCCGGCGCTGCCACCGCTGGTGCGCGCCTGGTGCCCCAAGCGCATCGGCTTTGGCACGGCCGTGTACACCAACGGACTCCTGGTCGGCGAGACGCTGCCAGTGGCGCTGACATTGCCCTTCGTGCTTCCCATCCTTGGCGGCAGTTGGCGCTGGAGCTTCGTGGTCTGGGCGGTTCCCGTTCTGGCGACGGCGTTCCTCGTCCTGGCGTTGGCGCCGCGCGACGTGCATCCGCGCCTCGGCCCACGCCGGCGCTGGTGGCCCGACTGGAAGAATCCGCTGGTGTGGCGCCTTGCCTTCATGATGGGCGGCGTCAACACCGCCTATTTCGCGACCAACACGTTCCTGCCGGACTACCTGCATGCCACCGGCAACGGCCAGTGGATCAGCGCGGCGCTGACGTCGCTCAATTTCTGCCAGCTGCCGCTGTCGTTCGCGATGCTGGCGCTCGCCGAGAAGCTGGTGCGCCGGCACGCGGCCTATATCGTGCTCGCGGCGCTGGTGCTGGCGAGCGCCGCGGGTCTCGCGTTCATGCCGGGCGTCTGGAGCGTCGTGTGGGCCGGCGTCCTGGGCGGCGCCAATTCGGCGATGCTGGTGCTGATGCTGGCGCTGCCCCCGCTTTTGGCGGGTCACGACGACGTCCACCGCGTCACCGCGGCGATGTTCACGATCTCCTATCCGACGGCCGTGATCTTTCCGATCCTCGCCGGCTTCGCGTGGGATGCGAGCGGCTGGCCGGCGTTCGCCTTCGTGCCGGCGGCGATCGCCGCCGTGGTGATCATCGCGCTGACGCCGACCATCGACTTCCACCGCAGCGCGGGCTGAGCCGCGCTATTGCGCGGCGACGGTCGCGTTCTGCGCGGTCTCGTCGCCGAGCGCCGCCAGCACGCCTTCGCGGATGGTCTTGAGCCGCACCTCGTCGTCGATCTTATGGCCGAAGAGATCCTTCACGTAGAAGACGTCGACCACCTTCTCGCCGTAGGTCGAGATCTTGGCGCTCGAAATCTGCAGGTTGAGCGCGGTCAGGCCGCGCGTCACCTGGAACAGGAGGCCCGGCCGATCCCGGCCATTGACCTCGATGACGGTGTGGGTGCGGCTCGCGTTGTTGTTGATGATGACACGCGGCGGCACGGCCAGCGTGCGGGTGCGCGCCGGAATCGGCTGCGGCTTTGCCAGCTCGACATGCGCCTTGATCGCGCCCGACAGCACGCCTTCGAGCGTGGCCGAGAGCCGCGCGATCCGTTCCGGCTTGTCGAAGGCGCCGCCCGCCTGGTCCTGCACGGTGAAGGTGTCGAGCGCCATGCCGTTCTGCATGGTGAGAATCTTGGCGTCGACGATGTTGGCGCCGGCAATCGCCAGCGCGCCGGCGATGCGCGAGAACAGGCCGGCGTGGTCGGCGGTGTAGAGCGTGATTTCGGTCACCGCGCGGTGCGGATCGACGTGCGTCTCGACCGTGAGCAGCTTGCCGCTGCGCTCGGCCTCGCGGATGAGGCGCGCGTGCCGCGCCATGGCGTCGGGCTCGAACGACAGCCAGTAGAACGAGTAGCCCTTGGCGACGAAGCTTTCGATCTCATCGCGCGAGAAGTCGGGCAGCAGCTTGACCACCTCTTCCTGCGCGCGGGAGATGCGTTCGAGATGGCCCGCTTCGACCAGGCCGCCCGCCATTAGATCGGCGGCGCGGTGATAGAGCTCGCGCAAGAGCGTCGCCTTCCAGCCGTTCCACACCTTGGGCCCGACGGCGCGGATGTCGACGACGGTCAGCACCAGCAAAAGCTTCAGGCGCTCGGGCGACTGCACGCGCGCGACGAAATCGGCGATGGTCTGCGGATCGTCGATGTCGAGCTTGAACGCGGTGGCGCTCATCAGCAGGTGCCAGCGCACCAGCCAGGCGACCGTCTCGGTCTCGTCGGCCGAGAGGCCAAGCCGCGGCCCGAGCTTGAGCGCCACGTCCTCGCCGAGGATCGAATGATCGCCGCCGCGGCCCTTGGCGATATCGTGGCAGAGCACGGCGAGATAGAGTGCGCGGCGCGAGGACGCGTCGATCGTCGGCACCAGCGATGTCGCCAGCGGCAGCTCGTCCTTGAGCAGGCCTTTCTCGATCTTCGCCAGGATGCCGATGGCGAAGATGGTGTGCTCGTCGACGGTGTAGATGTGATACATGTCGTACTGCATCTGCGCGACGACGCGGCCGAAATCCGGCACGAAGCGGCCGAAGACGCCGGCTTCGCTCAAGCGCCGGAGCGTGACCTCGGGGTCCTTGCGCGAGGTCAGGATTTCCATGAACAGGCGGTTGGCCTCGGGATCGGCGCGCAAATCGGCGTCGATCAGCCGCAAATTGTGCGTGATCAGGCGCAGCGCGTGCGGATGGATATCGAGGTCGTGCTCCTCGGCGACGTGAAACAGGCGCAGCAGGTTCACCCGGTCGCCGCGGAAGGCGTTTTCGCCATCGACGTCGATGCGGCCGCCGTCGACGATGAAGCCGTCGAGCTTCTTGCCCGTGGTCCACGGCCGCCACGCCAGCAGCGGCCGCGCCTTGTGCTCCGACTCGAGCACCGCGCAGATGATGCGCGTCAGATCGCCGACGTCCTTCGCGACCAGGAAGTAATGCTTCATGAACCGCTCGACGCCGCGCGACCCGGCGTGGTCCGTGTAGCCCATGCGGCGGCCGATCTCAGTCTGGTATTCGAAGGTCAGGCGATCTTCGGCGCGGCCGGCGAGGAAATGCAGATGGCAGCGCACGGTCCACAGGAAGTTCTGGGCCCGGGCGAAGCGCGCCGCCTCGTCGGCGGAGAACACCTTGAGCGCGACCAGCTTCGACACGTCGGCGACGCGATAGGCGAACTTGGCGATCCAGAAAAGCGTGTGCAGGTCGCGCAGACCGCCCTTGCCTTCCTTGACGTTGGGCTCGACGACGTAGCGTGAATCGCCGAGACGCTGATGGCGCGCGTTGCGCTCGGCGAGCTTGTCGCGGACGTAGGACGCGGCGTTGCCCTTGACGATGTCGGCGTCGAACGCCGCCTTCATCTCGTCAAAGATCTTCTGATCGCCCCAGACGTAGCGCGCCTCGAGGATGGCGGTGCGGATGGTGAGATCGGATTTCGCCTGGGCGATGGTCTCGTTGATCGAGCGCGTCGACTGGCCGACCTTGAGGCCGAGGTCCCACAGCGCATAGAGCATGTATTCGACGACCTGCTCGGTATGCGGCGTCGCCTTGTAGGGCAGCAGGAACAGCAGATCGACGTCGGAGTGAGGCGCGAGCTCACCGCGGCCATAGCCGCCGACCGCGACCAGCGCCATGCGCTCGCCGACGGTCGGATTGGCGGCAGGATAGACGTGGCCGACGGTGAAGTCGTAGAGCACGCGGATGAGCTGATCCATCAGGAACGAGAGCGCGTGCGCGGCGTCGGTGCCCGAGCCGTCCTCGTCGAAGCGCTGGCGGATTTCGGCGCGGCCGGCGGCGAGCGCCTCCTTGAGGAAGACGACGAGTTGCTGCGGCGTCGGCGTGCTCTTGGCGGCGAGCTCCTCGAGCGCCGCGTGGAGCGTGCGGCGATCCACCACCGCGCGCGGCCGGATGATGCTGTGCATGCCGCCAGTTTACACGGCCGACCGCTTTCTGTCGCCCGTGAAGGCCGCGCCGTTCAGTCGGGCTCGCCGAGCAAGCCCTTGAGCTTATAGAGGAATTCGAGCGCTTCCTTGGGCGAGAGCTCGTCCGGACGCAGGCGCGCGAGCAGCGCGTCGAGGGCCGACGGCGTCGTCGCGGCGGGCTTCGCCGGCGCCACAGCGGTGAAGAGCGGCAGATCGTCGGCGAGCTTGGCGAGCTGCCCCCGCTGCTCGCCCGTCTCGAGCGTCGCCAGCACTGCCTCGGCGCGTGCGATCACCGCCGGCGGCAGGCCGGCGAGCTTCGCGACATGGATGCCGTAGGAACGGTCGGCGGCGCCCGCCGCCACCTCGTGCAGGAAAACGACCTCGCCCTGCCACTCCTTGACCCGCATGGTGCGGCACGACAGCTCGGCGAGCTTCGACGCCAGCGCGGTGAGCTCGTGGTAGTGCGTGGCGAAGAGGGCGCGGCAGCGATTGACATCGTGCAGCTGCTCGAGCGTCGCCCAGGCAATCGAGAGCCCGTCGAAGGTGGCGGTGCCGCGGCCGATCTCGTCCAGGATGACGAGCGACTGGGCGGTCGCCTGGTTGAGGATCGCCGCAGTCTCGACCATCTCGACCATGAAGGTCGAGCGGCCGCGCGCCAGGTCGTCCGCGGCGCCGACGCGCGAGAAGAGGCGATCGACGACGCCCAGCGTCGCCGCCACCGCCGGCACATAGGCACCCATCTGCGCCATCACCGCGATGAGCGCATTCTGCCGCAGGAAGGTGCTCTTGCCCGCCATGTTGGGTCCGGTCAGCAGCCAGAGCCGCTGGCTGGTTTGCAAATCGCAGTCGTTGGCGACGAAGGGCTTACCCGCGGCCTTGAGCGCGAGCTCGACCACCGGATGGCGGCCGCCGGCGACGGCGAAATCCGTGCCGCCGGTGATCGCCGGACGGCAGTAGTCGCGCTCGACAGCCAGTTGCGCGTGCGACGCCGCGACGTCGAGCCCCGCCAGCGCCGCCGCAGCGCGTTGGATCATCTCGGCACGGGCGCACGCCTCGCCGACAAGGTCGCCGAAGAGCTTCAATTCGAGCGCCAGCGCCTTGTCGGCGGCGGAGGCGATCTTGCTTTCGAGCTCGGCGAGCTCGGTCGTGGCGTAGCGCATCGACGAGGCGAGCGTCTGGCGATGGATGTATTGCGGACCGAGCCGGCCGGCCTGCGCCGGCGTCACGTCGATGTGGTAGCCCAGGACATTGTTGAAGCGGATCTTGAGCGACGCGATGCCGGTCTCACCGGCATAGCGCGCCTGGAGCTCGACGATGAGCCGCTTGCCGTCGTCGCGTAGCTGCCGCAGCGCGTCGAGCTCGGCGTTGTATCCGGCGGCGATGAAGCCGCCATCGCGCGCGACGAGCGGCAGCTCGGCGGCCAGGGCGCGGGCCAAGCGGCCAACGAAGGTCGCATGCTCGCCAAGATCGCGCACGGCACCGCCGATCAGTGCCGGCGCTTCGCCGGCGAGCCGCGCGCGCAAGGCCGCGCTTTCGCCGAGCGTGTCGCGCAAGGTTACGAGATCGCGCGGTCCGCCGCGGCCGAGCGCGAGCCGCGCCATGGCGCGCGCCATGTCGCCGCAGCGGCGCAGGATGGCGCGAGTGTCGTCACGCCGGCGCTCGTCGGCGTGGAAGAACGCGACCGCGTCGAGCCGCGCCTCGATCGCCAACCGTTCGGTCAGCGGCGCCGCCAAATGCCCGGCCAACAGCCGCGCGCCGGCGCCGGTCGCCGTGCGGTCAAGCGCGGCCAAGAGACTGCCCTTGCGCTCGCCGGTGAGGGTTTCGGTGAGCTCCAGGTTGCGCCGCGTTGCCGGATCGATCGCCATGAAGGCGCCGCTGGCGACCTGCCGCGGCGGCGCCAGCGCCGGCAGCTTGCCCTGCTGGGTGAGGTCGACGTAATCGACCAGCGCGCCAGCGGCGGCGATCTCGGCGCGGGCGAAGGCGCCGAAGGCGTCGAGCGCGGCGACGCCGTAGAGCGTCTCGAGACGCTTGCGGCCGTTGTCGGAATCGAAACGCGAATTGGGCAACGGCGTCAGCGCCGATTTCCAGTCGCCCAAGAGCTCGAACAAGGCCGGCCGCTGCACCAGGCGTTCGGGCAGCAGGATTTCACCAGGCGCGAGCCGCGCCAGCGCCGCCGCCAGGTCGCGGACGGCAACCGTCTGGAGCGCGAAATCGCCGGTCGAGAGATCGAGCCAGGCGAGGGCGAGCTCGCCCTGCGCCTCGGCGAGCGCGGCGAGATAGTTGTTGCGCCGCGCGTCGAGGAGATTGTCCTCGGTCAGCG
>Ga0307372_10008824_pt1 | contig 14085 bp, 13 predicted proteins | sample OX1MG_FD_202533 | JGI IMG/M metagenome (GOLD analysis project Ga0307372, IMG submission 202533) | Soil microbial communities from Risofladan, Vaasa, Finland - OX-1 | ecosystem: Environmental > Terrestrial > Soil > Coastal area > Acid sulfate soil | place: Finland: Risofladan, Vaasa | collected...
TCGAACACAAGCTGGTCGTCACCGACCGCATTACCGCACCGCCTCAAGACCGGCCGTCACCCCGGCGGCCGCGCCATCGGGCGACGCCCGCCGCCGCCTACGCGCGGATTCTCACCGCCGCTGACACCTCCAACGCCTCGAGCGTCGTCGAGATCAGCCACGCCTTCATCGCGTCACCGGCGTCCGATGCCGGCAAAAGGCGGATGATGCCGGCGCCACGACCAAAAGCTGTCCTGAACCCGAAGATCGCCTCGACGCTGTCGATCCCCAGGCGCTTGATGTTGCGCGGTGGCTTCCGGCCTGCGGGCAAATGAAATCCGCGCGCGGCGGTGCGCTCCTGCGCCGCCGCAAGGCGCGTCGCGACGTCGTCGCGGCCCGCGACCGGTGTCAGGTGCAGGCCCGGACATTCTGCCAATGGCAGTCTTCATGGAACAAGGCGCCGATCCGCGCGGCATCACGGGAAGCCAGCGCCGTCTCGAAGGCGGCGAGCCAGTCTTCGGCAGAACTCCGGGCCTGCTCCGCGGCCTGAAATTCAAGGAAGGCTTAATCGAAATCGTTCATTCGTCCGCTCCGGTCGATGATCTGGGTTATGCGGCGTCGCCGGATACCTACCATCTGCCAAAGTCACCTTCTGCTGGAGCGTCAGAACGCCACTCCAGTGGGCGTAAGTCTCGCAGGTTCCGGCCGGGATTTCTACGCGTGGCTGACCGGACGCTTACGCTGGCCTGTCGGGGAACGCTTCAGAAAAGACGCCGTCGAGCGTGTAGGCCCATCCGCCATCATGCTCGACAACTCTGTAGTGGATCTTTGCCATGATACCCTCGCGTAGTCAGTGGTGAAACTGGAATGGTGGTCGATGCAGGTCTTGCATCGTCAGTTCGTCGGCGTTGGCCTCGCTTTCGGCTGGACTGTGATGCCGGCCTCGGCGAGCCTGTTCCCCGGCTCAAGCTTGCCCTGAAGGAGCACGGCAACACCAGGGGGGGCGGCCGTAGCGATGGCCGCGACAGTCCGGCCCAGGCTCTTCGCCTTGCCCTGGGTGGACGATGGTCTTCTCCGGCACGGCGACGCGCAGCGTGACATTGGGCCGACCATTGGGAACTTCCACGCCAGCCAAGGCCGTCGGGTCGAGCACGACACTCGCCTTCAACGCGCGGGATTCCGGTTTGAGTTCCATGTTTCCCTTTCCGTCGATCTTGGCCGTTACCTCATTGGCACCCGGGGAAGCCGCGACCAGAGATAATAACTGCACGCCTCCCCACCGCCGGCCACAGCCTGGCAGTCGCGGTGCACCGCGGTAATATCGTTGCTCGCCATCAACGTGAGCCATTGTTGGGCGCCGGCCGCCCCGTACCGAATCGCCGCGGCCGGGAGTGCATCGATGGCACGCTGCACCTCCAGCGTCTCGCTGTGGTAGCCCCACCACCAGCCGCCCAGGAATGACCCGCTGCAAAGCACCGGCACGGCGAAAGCGATGCCCACCATCGCCCACAGATTGAACTGGACCATGCGCCCTGCAATGCGCTGGTCCAGCCTTGCCACAAAGTCCGTGGCTGCCGCGCGGCGCTCGTCTTTCGTCCATGGCTGGCGTTTAGCCTCGATCTCCGCCACGAACGCGGGAAGCACCGCCAGCGCGACAATTTGCGCTTCCAGCACATGCCGGTAAGCATCGCGGTTCAGCCCGGCGCGGGTAATACTCTCGGTCAACTGCCGTTGCGCCTCGGCGACCTGCGCCCCGAAATCGGGTGGCGGCCGGGCGGCAGCACGCTCGCTCACGGCAGCCAGGTCGCCACCGGCTGGAAAGCCTGCTCCATCCGGTCCAGCCAGCGGCCGACCATGGACCGGTCAAGGCCGCCGATCGGCGGGAACGCCTTGCCCTCCGGCACCTGTCCATCACGTGCCTGGCCGAAGGTGACGTGCTTGCCCTCGATCTGATCCATCACGTCCGGTTCCAGCCGCGGCAGCCAGATCGGGATAGCGCCCCGACCCACGGCGGCGCGGAAATCGGAATGGCGCAGGACGCGGGCAAACGCCTCCTCCCGCGACAGCATCGAGTCAGCCTTGCCCTCATTCAGGACCAACACCGTCGACCGCGGCCGAAACCTCCCATCCTCCAGGCTTCCCAACGACGTCAGATCGTCCTGGGATGGGCCGATGCAGTAGCAGGCGATCGGTTCGATCTCTGCCGCGATCATGTCCTCTGCCAGTGTCGGTGCCATCTCGATGACGGTCCGCAGGGAGACGTCGCCGCCGCCGAAGTCGAAGATGCCGCTGGTTTTCGTTTGCATGAGGTGGTTGAGCGCCGACCGCAGCCAGCGTGCCGTGTAGCTGGGGTCGGACAGTTCCGGCTGCTCCACGCCGGCAAACCAAGTGGCCAGGCTGCGGTTTGTCGGGTCCAGCGCGGCGATCATCGCCGCCCGCCCCAGTTCGGTCATGCGCCAACCCAGCCAGCGGGCCAGCACCGTCTTCCCGGAACCGCCCCGGCCGATCAGGAGCCATACCTTCGGCTTGCCGGCCAGATCGATCACGGCCGCGATCGGCTCGGCTGCCCGCGATTTGGCAGACAGCGGCGCGGCGCGCTGACGGTACTCGGTTTCGTCGTCGATCGGCGCCCGTCCGAACCCGAACAGCGGAACCACTGTGGCATCGTTTTTTGTTTGTGCCATGCGACTATTCTCCATCGTCTATTTTGGGGGCAAACCGGCCCTTCACTTGTCCGGCCAGCAGGTCGGCGATGACGCGGTCGGCGCGGTCCGGATCAGGTTCGGGAACCGGAATTGGCACGCGCGGCGGCGCCGGCGCGGACGGCGTATGCCCCCGCAGCGTGGCGGTGCCGAACCGCCTCGGTGGCGGCTCCTGCTGATCAACCAGCGGCACGGCGGCAACGGTCTGTTGCTGCACCGGGGCACGCGGCGGCGGACCGTCCTGCGTGGACAACATGGCGGCCGGTGCCGGCCGCTCCCCATCACGCGACCGCATTGAAGCGACGCGGTGCTTGACCCTTTCCCAGATCTGCATGGCTGCCTTCACGACCTTCCGGCGAGTCGCAGCCCGTACGTACGGATCGTCGCTCGTATACTCCGGCGGCAGCTCCAGAAGACCCTCAGCGCCGAATTGCTCGACCAGGGCTTCCCACCTCGGCCGGTAGTCTTTCAGCAATCTCTCGAACTCATCGTGGTTCGCGGACAGCCAGCGGGCCAGCGGCGATCGCTGGTGCGATGCGGCGGCAACCGCGCGAAGGCGGTCGATCCGGTCATTTGTTTCGGTCATGATGGTGATCATACCCACAGATCGGGCATGCGTGAACCACTGATTACCCACGCTATACACCGCTTGTTGTCCACCGATATACGACGCACATGAGCCGTATTCGGGCACCGATAACCACCCAATGACGACACGAAGAGTCGTTGTGAAGGCGGTTCGGCAGGGGTGCAGACCAAGCCACTCCTCACTACGTTCGGAGTGGAAGCCAGCCAGCGACGCGGAGGAACTCGTCATGTCGTTCACCACGAGAAAGCCACCGACGCTGGAAGACCTGGAGGCGGTGGTGAACGCGCAGACCGAGGCGTTGCACCGCATGCTGCGGCTACAGGCGATACAGGGAGAGATGCTTTCCAAGATTCTAGCCGCGGTCACGCGGCAGCCCGAAGCGGAGGAGAACCCGCTCGAAGCGGCGCTGCGCGACCTGTTCGCTCTCGGCTCCGAGCATGCCGCCAAACTGGCGGAGGTGGTCACCCTGCTCAAGGACGGCCGCAGGTAGGGCATCTACAGGCTCATGGACGGCCCGTGGTACACGAGCTCGTCTTCTTCCGCGCGCTCCTGCTCCGCCTCCTGGCGCCGCTGGCGGACCTGCGCCACGCCAGTCCCCATGGTCTGTTGCCAAAGGGTGATGACCTTCTCCTGGACCTCCTGTATCGCCGCCGCGACCCGCGCCATCGCCGGTGCCAACCGCTGCCTCGCGTAGGTCGTGAGCTGCATGTCGGAGGCCTGCTGCCCGCGCGCGAGCGGTTCCATGCCGCGCTGAAAGCTGGCGACCATGTCGCGCTCGGCGGCGACGACGCTGATCCTCAGGTCGGTCGCGTTCCGCTTCGTCTCGAACCGCCCAAGGTTGGCCGCGAGGTTGCGGATCACATCCGCCTCGCGCGGCAGTTCTTGCGTCACACCGATCATCTGCCGCTTGACGATGTCCCGCCGTTCGGCCGCGTCCGACACGACCATGTGGTATTCGACCTGCGGCCGGCTGCCCGCGGTATAGGCTTTGTATCCCGTGACCTGGCGCGACCCCTCCGGCATCGACAGGATGGCGGCCGTTGTCGTGGCTGACTGGGCTGTATCAATCGTCGTCGCGTAGCCATAGGTGACCCTCACCGGGTCAGTCCTGGGCGCCCGCCACGGCTTCATCTGCGCCCACGTGACGAGGCCCTCGTCGCCGCCAGCGTTGCATACCCGTATTCCTTCCGGCTGGAGCTTCAGAACCTCGACCACGTCGCCGTTCGATGACAAAAAATTCCGCGTGCCCTTCGCCTCCGCGTCAAAGGTGCGGGTGAACATCCGCAGCTTGTCGCCGATGGCGACCGGCAGGTCGAAAGTCTCCTGGTTGTTCGGGTCCATCGCCTTCAGCACCGCCCCGTCCTCCAGCGCGATCTCGCCGGCCGCCCGCCGATTGGCCCGGATGGCCGTGCCGACCTCCCGCGCCTGCTCGTTGGTCGGCGTCATCACCAGCAGCGCGTAGTCAGGATTGGCAGCGTTGGCGTCTGTCAGCTTGCGCCACAGCTCCGTCGTGCGCTGGATGACAGGCGCCGGGCCGCCGGCGACCAAGTGGACCTGGCCGTCCTCCCGCATGGCGGAGACCGCCTCCACGGCCCGGCCGTCGCGGAACATCGCGACGACCTCGCGGCCCCTGGCCGTCTGCTGGCGGATGCTGGTCAGCAGCTTCGGAATCGCCTCATCACCGATGGCATTGGCGAGCAAGTCGATGGCAGGCGTTTCGACGGCCTGGCATTGCCGCGGATCGCCGATCTCGACCAACTGCGCACCGGTCTCGCGTGCCAGCCGCACCAGGGCGAGCTGCTGGCGAACGCCGATCATGCTCACCTCGTCGGCCAAGATGATGCTGTTGCTGTCGAGTGTGTACTGGCCCGCCGCGACCCGCCGGATAAAGGCTTCGATGGCCACGGCATGGTCCACGCCAGCCGCGCGCAAGGCATCCGATGCCTTCCACGGCACCGTCATCCCGTAGACCGTCCTCCCCTCGGCGTGCCAGGCATCGACCAGGGTGGCGGCGACGCTGCTGGTCTTGCCGGACCCGGCCACGCCAATCGACAGGCTGAACCGGCCGCCCTCGCCGATCCGGTGGGCCATCTCACGCTGGGCTTGCCACTGCACCCCGTTCGGATCGACCTGCGGAGTGCGGGCCAGGAACCGATCCGCCGCACGGTCCACCTGCACCGGGGTCAAGGCCGCCGACCTGTTAGCCGCCTCCTCGCGCACCAGGGCAACCAGCTCCCGCTCCTGCGCGATGGTGTGCCCGGTCGTCACGACGATGCGCGGCTTGCCGCCCTCGCCCGGTTCCATCCCCCAGACCAGGTGCGTCCGTTCGCCGGCGACCATCACGCCGCGCTCCCGGAACGTCCTGGCCACCGCGGCAATGTCATCGGCCGGCCGGTCGCCCATGCCGGAGACGACCAGGCCGCGCGCGGCGATCTCCCGCACCTCGTCGCCCGACAGCACCGCCCGCTTCTGAAAGGCCTCGCTGAGCAACGGCATGGCTGCCGCGCGCGCCAGCTCGATCCGCCGCTCGTCGGTCAGCGCCGGCTTGGTCTCATCAAGGTGCAACACAGACCGGTGGCGATAGCCCGCCACCGCGGCGTCCTCCCGCCAGACCGCGAAATCACTGCGGCCATCGCCGGTCATCTTGTCGCGCCGGGTTGCCGCCGTGCCCCGTTGCATCAGCTCGACCCGCTCGTCACCGCCGAGCGTGTCCCAATCCAGGCCGCGTTCCTTGGCATACCCCCGGGCGGCCTCCTCGCCTTGGGCAGTACGGCGGGAGAAGAAGGTCCGAACCCAGTCCGGCACGCCGGTGACGCGGGCTTCCCCGCTCGGACCGAGCGCGATGTCCACCCCGAACCGCCTGGCCCGTGTGGCGATCGCCGCGTGGAACACCGCGCCGATGACCTTCACCTCGCCCTTCAGCCGATTCAGATGAAGCGCACCAACGTGTCCGCCATCGGTCAGGACCGATGAGAGGACGACAACGTGTTGATGAAGGTTGGGGTCTGCCGTCGCGACCGGCACCTCGCGGGGGTCGGTGAACTCCCGGCCTTCGGCGTCGCGGCGGACAACGTCAACCGCGGGACGGCTGGTGTAATGTTGGAACCCGATCCAAGCCAGCTCCGCCCGCTCGGTCGCACCCAATCCCCCCGCGCCACGCCGGGCAACGCCGAGTCTTTCCTCTGCATACACCATCGCGTCGGCAGTCGCGTCCCGGACGACGGAGAGCCAGATCGCCCGCTCAACCTCGGTCGGCGCCAGGGCAAAGGACAAGCTGACGGACTTGTCCGCCGAGAACGTCAGGTCGACGAAGGCCACCGGCGGCGCGGTGGCATTGATCTGCTTCAGGTAGCCCGCCACGTCGATCTGCCCGGTGGCCACCCTGGCGATCTGATCCGCCGTGACATCGCGGTCAGCCGGCACGCCGATCGCCGCCTTGAATTTTCGGAGCGAACTCTGGACCAACTTGGCTGCGAGCGGCTCGCCATTGCCGGTCCCGGCTCGCGGCGCCGCACCATCCGCCCGTCGGCCCGCCAGGACGTGCTCGATCGCCGCAACCGACGGCAATGCCTTCGGGTCCAGCCCGAACACCTCGGCCACCGGCCGGTGCGCGGCGTGCTTCTTGCGCCCTTCGATGTCGCCCTCGTCCGCCCGCTGATTGTTCATCAGGTTGGCGATCTCGGCCGTGGTCAGCGGACGCGATCGGTCGGCGATCCCCAGCCGTGTGCCGAAGGCCGAGGAAAGATCCGGCCGCAGCTCGGCGACGGTGCCCCCGGCCGCCGCCAATTCCTGGGCAAAGCCGGCGCGCGTCGCCGCTTCCGTCAGCTCCGTGCCGATCCGCGCCTTCAGCGCATCGATGTCGGTGTCCGCACCGGGTGGCAGCGCTGCCAATTCGGCACGGATCAGTTCATCCAGCGCCGCGGCCTGCTCCACCGTCCCGCCGTCGATGGCCTGGGCCAGCTCCTCCAGCTGCGTGGTTGGCTGCGGCGGGACCTCGCCCAGGTAGTAGCGTGTTGCCGCCTCGCGCTCGTGCTTCAGCGTCTCCCCCTGCAGATAGGTGGCGTAGGCCACGCTGCCGGAGGCGGATTCCGCGCCAACGCGCCAAGTCACGACCATCGCAGCAGCCGCCTCACGGCGTCTGGCTTGCGGACTGCTCCTCGGTCTCCTCCTCGGTTTGCTCCTTCCTCGCGATCGCACTCAATCGCCTGATGATGCGGCCCTCATCGACCGCCTGTTGCCAGAACGCCGCCGCGCGCTCCCGCTGGACATCCCGCGCATGGTGCAGGTCGTGTTTCGCTTGATGCATGCTTTCGGCCATTGCCGTGCCCTCACGCCGCTGCGGTGGTGTCGAACCGGCTGGCGCCCATCACGCGGGCGATGTCCGGGTAACGAAAATACGGCGCCGAAACGCACCGGATCGGATGGGGAAAGTCGCGAGCCAGAACGAACATCTCGTCGGCCGGCGCCCGCATGATCTCATCGCCCTTGATCAGCCGCCGCTTGATCTCATGCACGTTGACGTTGGTGCCTTTCGAGCTGGACGGCAGCCTGAGACCAAACGGCTTTTGCCGGCCCTGATTGTCGCCCTCGGAGGTCGCTAGTACCGCGTGCTCGCCGATGTCACGCGACAGCCTCTCCGCAACCGTTCCGTCCTGAATGGCATTGTAGGAACGCCACGACACCGTATCGTGCATCAGCTTGGCGTCATCCTGCCCCCATACCCCCTCCATCTGTCCTTCCGACTGCCAGATGGTGGAAATCGTGCCGCGGTACTTTCTCGCCGTGGTGTGGCAGAGCTTGATTTCCTTCATCGCACCCAGGATCCACGCCTCATCGATCTGGAACAGAATCCTGTCCTCGATGCCGACGGCGTCAGCGTGGAACATGGCGTTGAACAACGCGCCCATGACGGCCCGGCTGACCGCGGGTGTTGCCAAAAGCGTCCGCAGCGGCAGTTGGATGAACACCACGGTGTTGCTGTCCAGGATGTCAGACGTGCGCATCGCTGACCCAGAGACGACGTCCGCATAGGCGTCCACTGACAGCCATTCGGTCGCGGCAAACGCATTGCCATAGATGCCGGAGAATGTTTGTGCTGCCTTCATGCCCATCAGACCGCCGGACAGTTCGCTGGCCATGCGGCTGGCCGAATTTGCGTGGATGTAGGCCAGCATGTCCTGCATGTGGGCCTCGGGCGTTGCGATGCCGCGCCTGAGGGCGGCGAGCGTCTTTCGGAAATCCGACTGCTCGGTGTACCGCATATGGGCTGCCAGGCAGGTCACCAGCGCCCGGCCCCAGGTCGGCCAGAACGGATCGCGGTGCTGCCCGTGACCGTTCGGCGTCGTCGCACTTTCGTTATAGATCCAGTCGACAACCGAGCGGATATGCGCGTCCGCCTCGGGATGTCGGATGTCGATCCAATCAACGACGTCGATCCCTTGCCCATTCAGTCCGATGATCGTCACCTTGAAGCCCCGCGCCGCCAGCGCGCCGGCCATGATGGGGCCGATTTCACAGGATGGGTCGAACACCACGCGCGGCCCTTGCCAGGTCCAGATGCGGCTAACGGCCGAGGCGGTCTTATGGCTTCCGGGACTCGCGAAGATCATGGAATGGGTCGGACCCTTCGAGAGATCATCGTACAACAGCCGGCCACCGCGGTCCGCTGCACCGATCAGGCAGCCGGGGCCGGAAAAGCGGCGATCGAGCTGCTTGCGGGTCGCCCATGCTGCGTGGCCAAGGTTGTCGGTTAAACCGCGTTCAACAGCCCTCACACCGCCGCCAGACGGTTGGACCAGCCGCCGACGGCCTCGCCAACGCGGGCACAGGACCCGGAGCATCCAGAACAGCGGCATGGCCAGGAAGATCGTCGGCACCACCGCAGCCAGCACCAGCCACAGGTTCACCCACCAGTTGGAGCCCCACCACATTGAGGCATCAATCCAGGCAAAGAAGCCGAACGGCGTTTCGGTTCCCTTGCTCCACAGAGCGGAGGCCGAGACGAGCCACAAGGCGGCGACAGAGATCACCACCATCACGCCGATACCGACGTTGCGGGCGAGAGTCGCCGGAATCGTTGATGCCAGGAGAGACTTGCGCATTGCAATTACCCCTTCAAAGCGTCCCTGGTGGTGACAGGAGATGTTCCGTCATGCCGCAATCTCTGGCCGGGCGGCCCCATCGGACGCGCGGTAATAAACGGATGGAACGGAAAACCCCCGCTCATCGCGCCGGCAGAACGCAATGACGTCGATGAAACCGCGCAAGATCACCAGCAGTTTGTCATCCGGGATGTTCCGGCCCGCCGGGCTGGTTTTCGCCATCAGCGCCAGCGGCATGAACGGGTCGCCATCCTCGGCATGCCAGGTTGTCAAACCGCCCGGATGACCGGCCGCCAACAGCCGGATGTAGGCGAACGCCTCGGCGCCGCGCAGCTCCTGCATGGCCACGCGATCGGGTCGCATCCGGAGCGACGCTTCAACCGCATTCTCAGCCGAGACGTTTGCCGACCCGTAGAACATCGAGACGCGGTTGCGCAGCTGTAGCGGACCGAATTCGTCCGTGTCCTCGATCGTCACCAGTCTTTCCTCGCCGGGGATCTCCTGCATCAACCGTCGCAGCAGGGATGTCTTGCCGCTGCCGGTCGATCCGGTCGCAGCGATCGTCTTGCGCGCCCTGACCGCCAGGCTGAAGAAGGCCGGCCAGTCCTTTGCGCGATAGTGGGCGAGCAGCGCCACATCGGTCTTGCTGTGCCCGGCGGGCCGGTTCGCCGCGGTCCGCATGAGATCGCCGAAGTCGGTATCACGCACCGTGTGGACCGCCTTGGACGGGATGCGGATCGTGATCGCGATCGTGCCCGGAGCGGTCACCGGCGGCCGGCAGAGGGTGCATCGCTGGCCGTCCGGCAGCGTCGTCATGCAAATCGGGTGCGCCGGATCGAATGGCTTGGACAGCAGCGACCCGGCCAGCAGCCCGATCGCATCCAGCCGCTGGAAATCGAACGCAGCCACGCTGCGCCAGAACCACTGCCCGTGCTGCTCGATGCCCACCTCGCCGGGTCGCTGCACCACCACCTCAGTGGTGGCCGGATCGTCGAGCAGGTCCTGGATCGGCGCCAGGAGATGGCGCAACGTGGCCTCACCGTTCCTCATTGGCGCACCTGGCGGATTTTATAGCTGTCGGAAAAGTCGATCGGCTCGGCGAGCCAGATCGCGATGGTTTCGCCCTGGTGCTTGGTAAAGGTCGGGGCGATGCTGATCTGCGACTGCAGTATCTGCTGCGCCAGGCCGCCGACCCCGCTGCCGTCGTTCAGCGACACATAGGTGTTGCCGCCCTTCGATATGTCAGCCTGGAGGATCCCGAGGGCACCGTCCGTCAGGGTCAGGATGACGGCGCCGCCGAATCGTTGCAGGTAGTGATTGTCCACCGCGCCATCCAGGCCAATACGCCCGAGATCGTCCGATAGTGGGTTGCTGGCCAGAGGTACCCAGATGCCGTTCGGGGTATGAGCGTAGGTTGAAACTGCCATCAGCCGGCTGCCGCCGTTCGTCTTCATCGACTCGTACCGGCCGATGACCTGCGTGTCCGCCTCCATCAGCAGCACGCCCTTGGGGCTGTAAACCGGCCCGGGGAGGTGGCACAGCAGGGGGCCGGGCAGGTCGCTTTGGATCGCGGTGTCCAGCACGCACGGCAGCAATCCCGGCATCAGCATGTACGTGTCGTCGATGGCCGGAGACGCTTTCAAGCCTGCCAGGTCGGATGCTTTGAATGTCAGGCCGGTTTGCGCCGGCTCGGCCGGCGGCGACGCGGTCGAGGACTTGGGCGGATCGGTATGCACCACGTAGGACAGCATCGCCGGCCGGATCGGCTTGGCCGCCACGCCCGTGGGCGTTGGAATCCGGAATACCGGTGCGGCGGGAGGCTGCGACTCCGGTGGCGGCGACGTTGGAGCCACGTCGGCACCCTTGCGCGGACCCGGCGGCGCCGGCTCCTCGGCCTTGGCCGGCTGATACGGCACCACCACGCCAATATATTGTTCGGCGGTTTTCTGCGGGTCCTGTTTGTGCTGCGGATTGCCGCGGGTGAAGACGAACGCCAGCAACAAGACGACCGCCAACCCGGCGAACTGCACCTTCCGGCGGCGCCAGAACGGTACGGGATCGACCGCGTCCCCCAATTCCTCGTCGTCGGGGTACCCGCTCATGGGCTTTTGGCCTGAATGACGTCGCGTTCGATGGTCGGGCTCGTCGTGCCAGTGCCGGCTGGCTTTCCGGCCGGGTCGTAAGCCTGGTTCAAGATGTCCAAGACGTCCGGGCCAAGCCGCAGCCGGAAGTGCTGCGCGATCTCTTCCACGACAACGAAGTCGCCGTCGCCATGCTGGCGGGCGAGACGTTCACTGTTGTCCGGCCCGACGATGTAGACGGCAGGTTTCTCGGACAGGCCGGGGAACCGCATCAGCGTCCATTCGCCGTTGTCCATCGGACAAAGCGGCGTGATCGGATTCGGCCGCTTGCCCTTCGCCATGTAGTGACACGTTCCGCCCGACGCGTTGAACGCGTCGGTGCGCAAATGCTGTTCGGCAATTTTCTCCTCCGCCTGTTTGGCCTTTTGCCTTGCTGCCCACACCCGGGTGAATGCAGCTCTCTGAACGGGCGGGACCAGGTTTGGCGTCGCACCGCCTCTGAAGATCAAATTGAACACGACGTCGGGGGAAACGGTGGCGCCGGCCTTATCCGGCTCCGCCAAGAGTCGAAACGGATAGACCTTCTGGATGCCCCCGGATGACATGGTGATAACCGACATCGTGCTTTCCCCGGGCACGACAGGCCACAAGGTCTGATTATTGCCGAGAGGCGTATCCTTGATCTCGGATGGCGAGGCGCCTTCCCAGCCGGCATCCGCCAGTGTGCCATCTTTGTCAGGCTTGCCGCTCTGCACCACGCGATAGACGTTTTCCCCGATCGGGAACGTGATCGTGGTCGGTTGCCCGATGACGCCGACGATCTCGGTTCGCTTCAGCGGCGAGTAAGACTCGACCCTGATCTGTGCCGCGGCCCGAGTGGTATCCTGAGCGACGGCTCGGTGATCAATGGCTGCCAACGCGACGGAGGCAAGCAGGAGGGCGATTGTTGTGCGCATCGGGCTCACTCCCTGCTGTTGTCCGGAGTGTCCGAACTGGCGCTGTACCCGAGCACCTGGAATCCGCCGGGATTTTCCGTCCGGTCCGATGGCAGCATGCTGAGTTCCGGATGCCACTGGAAATCGACGGTCGCACTCCAGGGCTGAGTCGGTTCCTTGTTCTCACCGTGCCAGACCGTGCGGTCGAACTGCACCAGGTAACGTCGCGTCTCGCCGTCCCTGCCGATAGCAAGCGGATGAAACCGGAAGTTCTGCAAGGACACATGGCCGTCCTTGCCGAGCGCCCGCACCGGTCCGGTCGCGGAATTGCGACTGTCCGCATAGCGCGCCTGCTCCGCCGGGGTGGACATGAGCTTGGTCAGATGGTCGTTGTACTTGTCCATCTCGGGCACCCAGCCCTCGCGCGCTTCGATGTAGCTGTGCAGATATTGCTGCTCGACCGCGGCACCGAAGAGCTTCGGCGCGTCCTGGATGCCGACCGGCGCGCCGATGATGCCGGTGGATTTGTCCACCAGAAAGAATTTCACCACAGTGGTCTTCAACGGCATCAAAGTGACCCAGCCCGCTACCGATGCGGCGAGGCATGCCACCCCAATCCCGCCGAGCACCCACCCGACGACGATGGCGGATCTGCCCAGAATGACGCGCTCCGCTGACAGATCCATCACGGCGCGGAATTTTGCATTCTTCGCCGCATCGGTCAGGGGCTTGGCGGTCCAGGGGTTGAGTTTGCTGATCTCATTCACTGCGGCAGAGTTCCGTAATCGAGGTGGTCGGGCACCAGCGCCCAGGTCGGATCGTTCTTACCCACCATCGGCAAAGTCTTGCCGGTGACATCGCCGCATCCCGCGAGCAGGCAGAGGGCAAGCGCGAGCCATGCACAGGTCGAGAGTGACATTCACGATTTCCTTGAGAGTGACGGGCCAACCGGAGTGAAAGCCCGAACTGCGCCGGCACCGATCTGCCGCGACGCTTGCGTACCGATCGCACCGGCCGCACCCCTGGCAGCGCCAACAGAGGCGCCCGCTGCCGCCGCCGCCGCGCCAAACGTGGCGGCGTGGATGCTCTGCGTTCCATGATAGACACCGCCGGCAATGGCACGAGCTATCGTGGGAATTTCTTTTATGATCATTGAACATAGAAATAGCAGGATGCCACACTGCGTCAGTCCCCAAAGCATGGCAATGCTATTAGAGTTGGTAGCGGTCGCCGTAACGCTGAAGAGACGCATCATATTGATTTCACCGCCTGACAGCAGTTGGATCACAGCGAGCGCGAGCAGCTGTGATACACAGCCACTGACCAGTACGCCGAACCATCCGGCAGCGAAGCGTCGCGTTAGAGGCACCGCCGCAAGGGCCAGAAATACAGGGCCGACCACGACGACCACGACGTTGATAATGGTCGCCACCATATAAATGACGAACGCGCAGGAGACCGCCGCGACCCCGACGACGACGAATACGATAACCGCGAGTCCGAGCGGCCAGGTTTTCGGCGACACACCTACAGCCTGGTCATAGGTGCTTGCCGCGGCTTTGATCGTGGTATTTAGCCCATCTTATTCACCGGATAAGTCGATCCCGGATTGATAGTGAGCAAGCAATGGAACCCGGCGCGCCCCATCCGCGGCAGGGTGACCCGCATTTCAGTCCATATCTGTCAGGCGCCAGGGGT
>Ga0307372_10008827_pt1 | contig 14083 bp, 12 predicted proteins | sample OX1MG_FD_202533 | JGI IMG/M metagenome (GOLD analysis project Ga0307372, IMG submission 202533) | Soil microbial communities from Risofladan, Vaasa, Finland - OX-1 | ecosystem: Environmental > Terrestrial > Soil > Coastal area > Acid sulfate soil | place: Finland: Risofladan, Vaasa | collected...
CGACGCGCTTCAGCGACGCCATGGCGCTCGCTGCGGCGGCGGCGATCCGGGCCGCGCTGCCGCGGGCGCTGGCGGGCGAGGTGGACGCGATGCAGGAGCTGATCGAGGCGAGCGCGATGGCCAACCTGGCCTGCGGAAACGCCGGACTCGGACTGGTGCACGCGCTCAGCTCGGCACCGGACGTGCATCTTCCGCACGGCTACCAGAACGGCGTGCTGCTGCCGCACGTCGCGGCGTTCAACCGCTCGCGGGTCGCGGTGGCGGCGGCAGCCGAGATCGACGAGCTGGACGCGCTCTATGCGACCATCGCCTTCGCCGCGTCGTTCGCGCCCGGCGAGCTGAGTGCGCACGACGCGGAGCTGATGGTCGCCGCCGCCATGAGCAACCCGTTTCGCGCGAACAACCTTCGTGAAGCCGATGCCGCGGAGCTGCACGCGATCCTGCTCGCCGCCGGCGCCACGCCCGCGAGCCGGTCGCAGCCAGCCGCCTGAGCAGGCGCTGTCCGCCGAGCCGTCCTACACCCGGTAGGCCTGCTGGACCTCGGGGACGAACAGCTCGTCGGCGGTCAGCCTGCGGGCGCAGACGCCCTGCTCGAAGGCGAGCTCGAGGAACGTCTCGAGCGTCCGCCGGTTGGCCTCGATCCCGTAGGGCCAGAAGTCCTCGCCGATCAGCTCCTGTGCGCGCTGCGCATTGGCCGGGCCCCAGGGCACCGGAAAGCGTGGCGCGTTGACGTCCAGGGCGCGGGCCACGCTGCGCTGCTTGGCCACCTCGAAGGCGCTCAGCAGGTTCATCGCGATCCACGGATAGCGCGCGTGGACGTCGGCGCGCAGTGTCACCACGTGCATGATCGGAAAGACGCCGGTCTCGCGGTAGGAGCGCTCCTCGACGGCCCGGTAGTCCGAGAACAGGCGGACGATGCGACCGCTGCCGCCCCTGAAATCGGTCGGCGGGTGGGCGGCGATCAACGCGTCGATCTCGCCGGCGAGCAGCAGGTCGTTGAGCGTGTGCTCGGGCATCGCGGTCAGCGACACACCGGGCGGCAGGACGACGGGGACGCCCTCCAGGCGGCCGGGCTCGTTGGTGCCGGCCTGGACCCAGTTGACCTCGGCGAGCGCGACGCCGAACTCGTGAGCCAGCGCTCCCCGGGCGTACACCGTCGCGGTCTGGGTCCACTCCGGCACGCCGATCCGTGCCCCGGCGAGCGCGGCCGGATCGTCGAGGGGGCCGTCGGCCCGGATGAAGATCGCGGAGTGGCGGAAGGCTCGCGAGGTGAACACCGGGATGGCGACGAGCGAGTCGTCGCCGGCCGCCCGCAGCGAGGCGTACTTGGCAAGCGACAGCTCCGAGACGTCCCATTCGCGAAAGCGGGTGAAGCGAAAGAAGATCTCCTCCACCGGAAAATGCAGGCAGCGCAGCGTGACGCCGGCCACGCCCACGGCGCCGCTCGAGAGATCGCGCACGTGGTCGTAGTCGTGGACTGCGAGGGTCAGCGGGACGGCGTTGGTCATCGCGGTGGCCTGGCTAGGCGAGCAGCGCCGCGACGTCGGCGTGCAGGGCCAGCAGCGGCTCGATCGTCTCGGGTGCGCGACGGCCGAAGCCGCACTCGGTGGCGACCCCGAAATCGGAGACGTAGCGACGCGCGCTCGCGAGTCGCCGCCGCGCCCCGTCGACGCCGTCGTCGAAATGGATCAGCCCGACGTAGAGCTCGGTCTGGGTCGTCAGCGCGAGCCCGGCCAGCGGCGCGTAGTAGGCGACGTCGTCACGGTCGATCGGCACCGGCACGTGGAACCAGTCGATCGGGCGTGCGGAGGCCGCGGTGACGCGGTTGATCATCTCGGTCGCGACGCCGAGATCGGTCGGGTCCATGAAGTGCTTGTGCCCGAAGTCGCCGTAACAGAGGTGAAAGCCGACCTCGACATCGGCCGGGATGATCTCGGCGCAGGCCCGCAGGCGCTCGACGACGCCCTCCTGCGGATCGTCGAAGTACGCCGGATAGAAGCCCTCCCAGATGCCCACGTCCTGGCAGACGTCCCACTGGACCGCGAGTTGATCGTGGGGTACGCCGGCGAGGATCTCGCCGATCTCGGCGTGCAGCTGGCGCAGGTGAGCCGGCTCGACGGCTGCTCGCGAGGCCTCCTCGATGAGCACGGTCATCGGCGCGATCGGCGACGGGAGGCAGACCTGAAACCGCACCGCCGCCGGGATCACGCCCTGCGCCTTGAGCTCCGCGAAGCGGGCGTAGGAGTCAAGCGCCGCGTCGGCGAAGCCGATCCGCGCGAGCACGAGCTCCTCGGCGTCGATCGTCAGGCGTGCCTGCGGCCAGGGCGTGTAGCTGCCGGGCGGCGGCGGCACGAGCTCCAGCCCGGGGGTCCGCTCGTAGGTCGGTGCGGTCCAGCTGTTCCAGCGGCTGCGCCGGCCGGTCTCGCCGTCCGGGACCCGCCGCACATGCGGGCCGAGCAGCTCGGCGACTCCGCGAAACACGCTCTCGGAGTCGGCAAGCGGGATGCTGCCCACGAGATGCACGCGTCGCGTGCCCTCCCGGGCGGCTTTGTCATCTCCCGCTGTCGAGTTCTCCGTGGGCAGCTGCACAGGCGCCTCCTCCAGGCCCTTCCCGTTCCCCGAGTGGAGCGCAGCCTAGCCCAACGCCGTCACACGCGCGTGAGGCCGCCGTCCACCGGCAGCGTCTGGCCGGTGATGAACGCGGCATCGTCGGACGCGAAGAACGACACCGCGCCGACGAGATCCTCGGGCTCCTGGGTGCGCTTGATCGCCTGCAGCTCGCGGGTGAGCTCGAACCAGCCGAGCTCGCCCTGGGGCCCGGCGAGCGTTCCCGGCGTGCGCGTGAGGCTCGGAGCGATCGAGTTGACCGTCACACCCGAGTCGCCGACCTCGGTCGCGAGCGCGCGGACGAATCCGATCACCGCCCCCTTGCTGGTCGTGTAGGCGGCGAAGCGCGGCGTGCCGGTATGAAAGACCGTCGAGCTGATCGCGATGAAGCGGCCCCAGCCCCGCTCGACCATTCCCGGGACGAACGCCTGCGCGAGATGGAACAGCGAGTCGACGTTCGTCGACATGACCCGCCGCCAGTCATCCCAGGAGGTCTCCGAAAGGTGGGCGACCGGATAGATTCCGGCGCAGGCGAGCAGCACGTCGCAGCGTCCGAAACGCTCGAGCACCTGGCCGGCGAACGCGGCAACGGACTCACCGGAGGAGATGTCACAGTGGGCAGCGAGGCATTCGCCGCCGCCCTCGCGGATCAGCGACTCGGTGTGCACGGCGGGCGCGATGTCGGCGATCGCCACCCGATGGCCGTCGCGCGCCAGGCGGGCCGCGCACGCCTGTCCGATGCCGGACCCGCCGCCGGTGACGACGGCTACCCGGCCGCTGCTGTCTCGACCCATCCGCTCCTCCATCGGTTGTGCGCCGGACCTGACTCGCGCCGGCGTCGGCAGCCGGCGCGGCGGCCGGCGCGTTGACATCGGCTGGGCACGATTGTAGGTTGCGATGCTCTGGCGCGCGCGCTGCCGGGCAGGCATGGATGTCCTGCCCGCACAGCAACGGCGCGGCCGCTGTCATCGGCTCCGAGGAGACGCTCGTGGGGACGCACACCGACGCGAAGGCGTGGCCGATCCTCGTGGACGGCGAATTCCGCGCGGCGCGCAGCGGCGAGACGATCGACGTTCTCAACCCCGCCACCGGCGAGGTCGTCGGGACCGTTCCTCGTGGCGGTGTCGAGGACATCGACGACGCCGTCGCCGCGGCTGGCCGCGCGTTCGAGGGCTGGCGGCACACCAGTCCGCTCGAGCGCGCCAAGCGCGTGCTCGCGCTCGCCGAGCTGATCTTCGAGCACGCCGAGGAGCTCGCGCTGCTCGACGTGGTCGAGAACGGCAGTCCGATCCGCGAGATGCGGGGTGACGCGCACAATGCCGCCGCGCAGTTGCGCTACTTCGCCGGGCTGGCGCTCCAGTTGCGCGGCGAGACGATCCCCGGCGACCCGGGCCGCGTCAACTACACGCTGATGCAGCCGTTCGGCGTCGTCGGGCGCATCGTCCCGTTCAACCATCCGCTGATGTTCGCGGCGGGCAAGACCGCCGCGCCGCTGATCGCCGGCAACACCGTCGTCGTCAAGCCCTCCGAGCACACCTCGACCTCGGCGCTGCGCCTGGCCGAGCTGGCCAGCGAGGCGCTTCCCCCCGGAGTGTTCAACGTGGTCACCGGCTACGGCGACGAGGCCGGCGACGCGCTGGTGACCCATCGCGACGTGCGCCGCCTCGCCTTCACGGGCTCGGCGGAGATCGGGCGCGCGATCCAGCAGCGGGCGGCCACGCACGTCGTCAAGACGGTCACCCTCGAGCTCGGCGGCAAGAACCCGATCGTCGTGTTCGAGGACGCCGACGTCGACGCCGCGATCGACGGCGCGCTGCGGGGCATGGCGTTCACCTGGCAGGGGCAGTCGTGCGGCTCGACGTCGCGGCTGCTCGTGCACCGCTCGTTGCATGAGCAGTTCGTCGCGCGCCTTGGCGAACGGATGGACGCGCTGCGCTGCGGGCCGCCGGAGGAAGAGGCCACCGACACCGGCGCGATCGTTCATCGTCGCCAGTACGAGAAGGTGCTCGGCTACCTGCAACTGGGGCGCGACGAGGGGGCGCGCGTCGTCGCCGGCGGTGGACCCCCCGACGACCCGGAGCTCGCCGCCGGGATGTTCGTGCGCCCGACGCTGTTCGATGACGTGCGACCGGATTCGCGCCTTGCCCAGGAGGAGATCTTCGGGCCGGTCCTCGCGGCGATGCCGTTCGAGCGCTATGACGAGGCGCTGGCGATCGCCAACAGCGTCTCGCTCGGCCTGACGGCCAGCGTGTACACGTCCGACCTGGCCACTGCCCACCGCTTTGCCCGTGACATCGAGGCCGGCTATGTCTGGGTCAACGACGCCCAGAAGCACTTCCCCGGCGCCGCCTACGGAGGCTTCAAGGACTCCGGGGTCGGCCGCGAGGAGGGTGTCGAGGAGCTCGTCTCCTACGCGCAGATCAAGAACGTCAACGTGAAGTTCGGCTGAGCACGCCTCAGCCGAACGGCGGCAGCCCGCCGCGCACGCCCGCCTCGATCAGCCGCGGAAGCAGCAGGCGTTCCATCTGATCGAGCCCCTCGTCGTAGTTGACGAACGAGATCGCGATGCCGTCGGCTCCCGCCGCGTGCAGGTCGAGCAGCTGCTGGGTCACCTGGTCCGGTGAGCCGACCATCGGGATGCCCCAGAACCCCGCGACCATGCCCTCGAGCAGCTTGCGCTCGTCGGTGCTCCAATCGGTGCTCTGCGAATGGGTCTTGCTGATCCCGGTGACGTTCGCCGCACCGGCGAAGTCGGCCACCTGGCGGTGGACGTAGTCGTAGTACTCCTCGGCTTCCTGCTGGGTGTCACGGCAGACGATGTGGCCGCGCCCAAAGACGCGGATCTCGCGCCCGAACTGCTCCTTCGCGAGCGCCTTGATCTCGGCGATCTGCTGCGGCGCCGTCTCGAAGTTGGTCAGCCCGGCGAAGATCAGGTCGCTGTGCTTGGCCGCGAACGTGCGCCCGGCCGGACTCGTCCCCGCGTTCATGATCACCGGATAGGGCTTCTGCAGCGGCTTGGGCTCCATGAACCCGCCCGGCACCTCGAAGTAGCGCCCGTGGTAGTCCCGCTCGCCGTCGACGGTCCACAGTTGCTTGAGGACCTGCGTCCATTCGTCGGCGACCTCGTAGCGCTCGTCATGCTCGTTCTGGGCGAGTCCGAACATCGCCAGCTCCTGGGCGTACCACCCGGCGACGATGTTGAGGCCGAAACGCCCGCCCGAGACGTGGTCGGCGGTGGCGACCATCTTCGCGGCGAGCACGGGATGGGCCAGCGGCACGTGAAAGGTCGCGAAGACCTGGATGCGCTGCGTGGCGGCGAGCAGCCCGCTCGCCCAGGTGAACGTCTCGAAGGAGCGTTCGCCGAGGTTGGATGTGCCGCCGTAGCCCCGCCAGCGCGCCACCGGAACGATCGCGTCGAGCCCGAGCCGGTCGGCGTGCTGGGCCAGACGCCTGTTCTCCTCCCAGGTGGCCTCGGCCTTGCCGTCGACGTCCGACAGCGTCACTCCGCCGCGAAGGTTGATCCCGAAGAGCGCCAGCTTGAGCTGGTTCTCGTCGTTGAGAACGGGCTGGCGGAACTTGTCCACCGGCGTGTCGGTCACGTCGCTCATCACTCGCTCTCCCTTGAGGGTCTGGTTGTCGGCTGTCGTCCGGGGTGTGGCGGCTGCGTGGCGCTCAGCTAGGAGCCCTCGTCGTGCTGTTCGGTAGAGGCGCCGGGGTAGTCACTGGCCAGGACGCGCACATCGACGACGACCGCCGCACCGCCGGCGACCGCCTCGACGGCCTCGTGCAGCGTGCCGGCGAGCTCCGAGAGCTCCGCGAGGGGCCCGAATCCGTGCAGTCCCAGCGACCGTGACAGAGCCGCCAGGTCGGGATCGGGGTCGCGGATCTGCTGCCCCACCCAACGGTTCTCGACCGGCCGCTCGCGGGCCCGGGCGACGCGCTCCTGGTGGATCTCGTCGTTGAGGTAGCTGCGATTGTTCGCGACGAGGACGAGCAGCGGGAGACGGTAGCGTGCGGCCGTCCAGAGCGCCGTGGCGCCCATCAGGAAGTCGCCGTCGCCGAGCACCGCGACGGCGATGCGATCGCTGTCCTTCAGCGCGAGCGCCACGCCGACCGCCATACCGGGACCGGAGCCAAGTCCGGCGCCGCCGTCCTGGCCGAGATAGTCCAGCGGTTCGACGAAGGCCCAGTCGCTGCCCGACCAGCCGAGCGGCACGCGCGCCAGGCAGGCGGGGCGCCCGTCCAGCGCGGCGTTCAACGCCTGCGCCAGCGCGCTGATCGTGATCGCGCCGCTCGGCTCGCGGCGCCGGCCCGGCGCGGCGCGCGGCGCCGGCGGCCAGTCCGGACTCGCCGGCGCCGCCCGCCCGCTCGCCCGCAGCCGCGCCAGCAGCTCGTCGACGAGCAGGTCGGGGTGCGCGCAGAGCGCCACATCGACGGGGGCGAGCGCGAAGTGGTCCTTGCTCCACCCGTTGTGCAGCGAGGAGTCGTTGCTCACGGAGATGATCTCAGCCGACGGCGGCTGCTCGCCGTGGGCCTGCGCCAGTGTGCCTCCGAGGTCCACCCAGTCCAGGGCGAGCACCACGTCGGCCTGGCGCAGCAGCTCGGCGCCTTCGGCCCCCAGGAACGTGCCCGGCGCCGCCGGGTGCAGGCGGTGGGCGCTCGGGAAGGCCGCCCCCACCTTCAGGTCGGTCAGCACGCCGGCGCCGAGCCGCTCGGCGAGCTCGACGCGGGCGTCCCAGGCGCTCGCGCCGCGACCGACGCGGCCGACCAGGATCAACGGCCTCGCGGCCCGCTCGAGGGTCACGGCGATCTCGTCCGTCACGGCGGCTCCGGGGGCCGGCGCCGGGACCGGTCGATGCCGGGCCAGGTCCGGAAAGGTCGGAGCCTCGAGCGCGGGCTGCTCCTGGAGCGCGGCGTCGAGGCACACGTAGACGGGCGCGCACGGATAGCTGCGCGTCAGCGCGTCGGCACGCACCAGAGCCTCGATCGCCGCCGGCACCGACGCCGGCTGGTCGTCCCACTTGATGTAGGCGCGGATCAGCGCGCCCTGATCGGCGGCCGTGTGGATCCAGTCGATCCACGGTCGCCGGCGCGCTGCGTCGACCGGACCGGTGGCACCCAGCACGACCATCGGCACGCGGTCGCAGAAGGCGTTGTAGAGCGCCATCGTCGCGTGCATCAGACCGACGTTGCTGTGCAGCGCGACCGCCATCGGCCGCTCGGTGACCTTGGCGTAGCCGTGGGCGAGCGCCACCGCATGCTCCTCGTGCAGGCAGAGGACGATCTCCGGTTGCTCGTTGCCCAGGTAGTTGACCAGGCTGTCGTGCAACCCGCGGTAGCTCGCACCGGGGTTGAGGCTCACGTACCGGAGGTCGAGCCTGCTGAGCAGCTCCGCGATGACGTCGCTCGCCCAGCCCATCGGCGGGCGCGTCGCGGGAGGGACCGTCGGCTTCTCGGCGCCGAGCGTCACCGCCGCTGACCGTCCGGCCAGATGGTCGAATTGTCAATAACCATTAGGTTCGAAAAGTCTATGCGAGCAGCGGCCCTCCGCGCGACGTCCTCCTTGACCCCGGTGGCCGGCGCCTCGGCGGCGGGGGAGCGACCCGCCAGCGGGCGAGCGATCACTCCTCGAGCGCAGCCGGGGCCGACCAGCTCACGGCGAGCTCGTCCTTGCCGCCAAAGCGTTCGAGGTGCCCACCGATCACGCGCTGCAGCGTCTCGAGGTTCTCCTGGTCGGCCGCGGTGGCCACCAGCGTGAGCTCCGCCGGCGCGCTCGCCTCCAGTGAGCACACGCCGCTCGGAAGGCGGATCTTGCCGCTGCGATCGTCGAATGAGACCTCGTTGCGATGACCGAAATGGCGGCACAGCTGCTTGAGGTAGGGGGCGGGCTTGACGGTCGCGACCCGCGCGGTCGAGCTGAGTGAAGCGGCCTCAGGCATTCGGCGCCTCGGCGATCGAGGTTGACGGCGCCGCCGCTTCGGCCGCCGCGACGGCCGCCGCATTGGCTGAGGAGTCGATCTCGCGGATCCCGGGCAGCTGACCGTGCGCGGTGTAGTAATGCTCGCGGCCGGCGATCATCAGGTCCTCGGCGGGGAAGCGCGTGATCACGTCGCAGCCGTCGGCGGTGACGACCAGCTGCTCTTCGATGCGAGCTGCAGACCAGCCGTCGCTGGAGGGCCAGAACGTCTCGAGGGCGAACACCATGCCCTCCTCGATGACCTCCGGGTGTTCGAGCGAGACCAGGCGCGAGATGATCGGCTTCTCCCAGATCGAGAGGCCGACGCCGTGCCCGAACTGCAGCGCGAACGCGGCCTCCTCGTTGGGGAACCCGAAGTCCTGCGCCTTCGGCCAAACCGACACGACCTCGTCGGTGGTGACGCCGGGGCGGATCTTGGTGATCGCCGCGTCGAGGATGTGGCGACAGCGCTTGTACGCGTCGACCAGCGCCGGCGAGGCGCTGCCGACCGCGAACGTGCGGTAGTAGCAGGTGCGGTAGCCCATGTAGGAGTGCAGGATGTCGAAGTACGCCGGGTCGCCGGGGCGCAGGACCCGATCCGAGTAGACGTGCGGATGCGGCGAGCAGCGCTCGCCGGAGATCGCGTTGACCCCCTCGACGTGCTCGGAGCCGAGGTCGTAGAGAACCTTGTTGACCAGGCCGACGCACTCGTTCTCGCGCATGCCCGGGCGCATCTGGCGGTAGAGCTCCTCGTAGGCTGCGTCGACCATCATGCACGCCGAGTCGAGCAGGGTGATCTCGTCCTGCGACTTGATCATCCGTGCGCGCTGCATCAGCTGCTGTCCGTCGACCACCTCGATGCCCTCGCGTTGGAGCGCGAACAGCACCACCGGCTCGACGACGTCGACGCCGAGCGGCTCGCCGAGCAGCCCGCGCTCCTCCAGCGACCGGCGGATCTTTTGGGCGACGTCCTCGGCGCGACCGGATTCCGGAGACATCGCGCCGCGCATCGTCGAGATGCCCGCGGGTGAGCGTCCTTCGAGCCACGGGCAGTAGATCTCGTGATGGCGGGCGGCCGAGCCGAAATCCCAGACCACCGGATCGTCGCGCTGCGGCAACAGACAGAAGCGCGCGAGCTTGTCCATCGCCCAGGTCCCGATGTGGGTGGCGGTGATGTAGCGGATGTTGCTCATGTCGAAGCACAGCAGCGCGCCGATGTCCGACTCCGCGAGCAGTCCCTTGATGCGCGCCAGCCGTTCCCGGCGCAGGCGGTCGATGTCGACGCGCTGCTCCCAGTCGACGGTGATCAGTCCGAATGTCTTGCCCATGTCTGGATTCCTCTGCTCGCGGCGATCGATGACGAAGTGGGTCCTCACGGGCTCGCCGGCAGCCGTGGTCGCTCGGCCGTCGGGGCCGGGCTCCCGCGGTGTCACCGCGCGGGTCGTGTGCGCTGCACAGCTTCGCAGCGTTGGCCCGTGGCGTGCCGTGCCGACCTCGGCGAGGCGGGACGCGCGCGTCGGTTAGGCTCACGCCGGATGAGCGGCGACGAGCTGATGCTGGCAGCACAATACGACACCTCCGGCCCCCAGCTCGGCGAGCTCCGCCTGGTGGAGCTGCCACGGCCGCAGCCCGCCACAGGCGAGGTCCTGGTGCGGCTGCGGGTCAGCGGCGTCAACCCCACCGACGTGCGGGCGCGAAGCGGACGCACCTTCGATCCCGGACACGCGCAGGTCGTGCCCGGCCACGACGGCGCCGGCGAGATCGTCGCCGTCGGCGAGGGCGTGCCCGCGTCCCGAGTCGGCGAACAGGTGTGGCTCTATCTCTCGCAGTGGCGGCGAGCGCAGGGAACCGCTGCGCAATGGATCGCGCTGCCGAGCGAACTCGCGGTGACGCTCCCCGACGACGGGCTGCTGGATCTCGGCGCCGGCCTCGGGATCCCGGCGTTGACGGCGCACCGATGCCTGTTCGCGGCGGGCTCGATCGAGGGCGCACGAGTGCTTGTCGCGGGCGGGGCGGGGGCCGTCGGGCACGCCGCGATCGAGCTCGCCCGCTGGGGCGGCGCCCGCGTGGCGACCACCGTCAGCTCCGACGAGAAGGCTCGGCTGGCCCGCGAGGCCGGTGCCGAGCTGGTGGTCAACTACCGGACCGAGGACGCCGTCGATGCCCTTCGCGCGTGGGCGCCCGACGGCGTGCAGCGGATCGTCGAGGTGGCCATCGCGCAGAACCTCGAACTCGACGCCGAGGTGCTCGAGCCCCACCACGAGATCGCGTCCTACGGAGCTCCCGACAAGCCGATCGAGCTGCCGCGCACGATGATCGCCAAGAACGGCCTGGTCCGGTTCGTGCTCGTCTACACGATGCCCGAGGCCTCCAAGCGCCAGGCGGTCGAGGATGTCATCGCCGCCCTGAGCGCCCGCGCCCTGAGCGCGCTCCCGGCCGTGCGCTTCCCGCTCGAGCAGATCGCGGCGGCACACGAGGCCGTGCGCGAGCACGCAGTCGGCAAGGTGCTCCTCGACATCCCGTGAGCGCCGCGGCTCGCGAGGTCCTGGGCGAGCGAGCGACGAAAATCCGCGACGTGGCGGCCGCTCCCGGTATGTTGTGGCGGCCGCGCTCGACGCCGGTTCGACCGGCGCGCGCTGAACCGACGATCAGCGATCGGCCACGGGCGGCCGGGGAGGGTGCAACGTGAAGGTTCTCTATATGGGGCAGGCGCCCTACCGGTACCTGCCGCGCGACTTCGCCGAGCACTACACCTCGGTGGTCACCACGCCCTACCACGAGCTGGTCGAGCCGCAGAAGATGCACGAGTCGATCCACTCCTATGTCGAGGAGCTGCTCCACGCCGCCCGCTGCGGATTCGACGGGGTTGCCGTCAGCGAGCACAGCCAGTCCTCCTACGACGTCTCGCCCAATCCGAACCTGGCGGCCGCGATCGTCGCCCACACCACGGCGGTCGAGGGCCTGGACACCGCGATCAACGTGCTCGGGCGATCGCTGGGCAAGGCGCGGGAGCCGCTCAAGGTCGCCGAGGAGTACGCGTTGCTCGACACCCTCAGCGGGGGGCGCCTGATCGCCGGCATGCCGGTCGGTCTGAGCTATGACGCGAACCAGAACGGCGGCATCCCGCCGATCGAGACGCGCTTTCGCGCCCGCGAGGGCAGGGCACTGCTCGAGAAGGCGTGGTCGGCCACCGAGCCCTTCGCGTGGAACGGCAAGTACTCGCGCTATCCGTTCGTCAACATCTGGCCGCGGCCGGTTCAGCAGCCACGCCCGCCGTTCTGGGTGCCGGGCGGCGGAACGCCGAGCACCCTCGCTGAGGTGCTCGACCGCGAGGACGTCTTCACCTACCTCAGCTGGTTCGGCCCGACGCTGACCGGGCGCCGGATCTTCGACCGCTTCTGGGACATCGCCGATCAGAAGGAGCGCGATCACAATCCCTACCGGCTGGCGTTCCTGCAGACCGTGTGCGTCGCCGATACCGACACCGAGGCGGAGCGGCTGTACGGCGAGCATCTGCAGGCGCACTTCCGCAACGGCCTCGGAGCGATCCCGCCGCCGGCCTTCGCGCTGCCCGGGTACATCGACATCCGCGGAGTCGAGGCGCTGGTCCGCGATCCGGGAGACCTCGGGATCGCCCCGAAGCTCCGCACGATCACCTTCCGCGAGCTGGCGGACACGCGCGCGGCGATCGTTGGCAGTGTGAGCACGGTCGTCGATCAGATCACCGAGTTCGTCAAGGAGTGCCGGATCGGCAACCTGCTCGTGATGCTGCACGTCGGCTCGATGCCCCACGAACTGGCGCGCCACAACATCAGCCTGTTTGCCTCGGACGTGCTTCCCCGCCTGCGCGGCATCTGGGAGGACGAGGAGTGGGAGCACCGCTGGTGGCCTACCGGAATCGGCACCCGAACGAGCGGCGATGCGCTCGCCGGGGTGTAGAACAGCGCACTTCGAGCGGGCGGATTGGGAGGGATCGACATGCACGCAGTGGCATCGGGCGCCGCGCTCCGCGAGGAGGTCATCAGCGTCTGGGACGATCAGCTGGAGATCCACGTCAAGATCGCCGGCAGCGGACCACCGCTGCTGTACCTGCACGCCGCGGGCGGCCTGCGCTGGGGCCCGTTTCTCGACCGGCTGAGCGTCGAGAACACGGTCTACGCGCCCGAGCTTCCCGGGACCAGTCCGGCCGATCCGCACGCGATCCACAAGGTCGAGAACTTCGCCGACCTGCTGCTGATGTACGAGGAGCTCGTGCACGGCCTCGGCATCGCCGGTGCCGTCGCGCTCGGCGAGTCGCTCGGCGGCATGATGGTCGCCGATCTCGCGGCCCATTTCCCCTCGCTGTTCTCCAAGCTCGTGCTGATCGCGCCGGCCGGCCTGTGGCGCGACGACCATCCATCGCGTGCCGTCGAGCTGATCAGCGGCCCGCCCGAGCTCGCGCCGTCATATCTGTTCTTTGATCATGAGAGCGAGCTGGCCACCGCGTTCTTTGCCCTTCCCGACGATCCCGAGCTGGTCCCGTCGGTGATCGCGGCCGTGGTCTGGGCACAGGGCTGTGCCTCGAAGTTCCTGTGGCCGATTCCCGACCACGGGCTGGCGAAGCGCCTGCACCGCGTCATCGCGCCGACGCTGATCATCTTCGGCCGGGAGGATCGCGTCATACCGTCGATCTACGGCCAGGAGTTCGCCGAGCGGATCGCCGGCAGCCGGCTCGAGATCATCGAACGCTGCGGCCATATCCCGGCCGTCGAGCAGCTCGAGCCGACGCTGGCGCTCGTCACCGAGTTCCTGCGCTGATGGGTGCGCACGCCGCCGATGTCGGCGTGCTCGTGCTGCGCGTCGTGGCGGGGCTGGTGTGGTGTGGCCACGGGACGCAGAAGCTGTTCGGCTGGTTCGGCGCGAAGCGGCGCGGGACCCTCGAAGCCGAGTTCAGCCACTTCGGCTATCACCCACCGCTGCTCTTCGGATACCTCGCGGGGACGACCGAGTTGAGCGCCGGGACGCTGCTCTGCCTCGGCCTGGCCACGCCGGTCGCCGCGGGTTTGCTGGCGGTCGTGGCGGTCCAGGCCACGGCCGCGGTGAAGTGGCGCAATGGCCTGTGGATTCAGGACGATGGCTATGAGTACCTGCTCGTCCTCGTGGCGATCGGCGTCAGCCTGGCCTTCATCGGGGCCGGCCAGTTGTCGCTCGACCACGCGCTTGGCACGAACCTCGCCGGTACCGCCGCCGGAATCGTCGTCGCGTCGGTGGCGCTCGTGACGCCACTGTTCCCGCGCTCAGTGGCGTTGCGCTCCACGCCGACCGGGGTGACGGGGCCGCCCGATCACTGACCGATGGCCGACTCGCCGGACATCGCGAGCAGCGCGCCGCCGAGCCGCGGTCCCGTCGAGCTGGTCCTGTGGGCCGCCAGCGTCAAGGCCTTCTCGTTCGAGCAGCGGATCGCCGCGGCGCGCGCCGGCGGCTTCAGCGCCACCTCGCTGTTTCCCTACGACCTCGCCGCCGCCGCGGCTCGCGGTCAAG
>Ga0307372_10008828_pt1 | contig 14081 bp, 8 predicted proteins | sample OX1MG_FD_202533 | JGI IMG/M metagenome (GOLD analysis project Ga0307372, IMG submission 202533) | Soil microbial communities from Risofladan, Vaasa, Finland - OX-1 | ecosystem: Environmental > Terrestrial > Soil > Coastal area > Acid sulfate soil | place: Finland: Risofladan, Vaasa | collected...
GCAGTGGTCGGTCACCGGCGGCAAGCTCAGGGCGGGCAAGCTGTGCGCAGCCATCGCCTCGGCGACCGCGAGGAATCCTGGCATCGTGCTGTACCCGTGCGCGGCCCGCAAGACCCAGCGCTGGGTCACCTTCGGCCGTGACGAACTGCGCAACGCGGCCGACGGAAGGTGCCTGACCGACCCGAACGGCAGCGGAGTCGCCGGCACCCAGGTCGACGTCACCTTCTGCGCCAACGCTAAGCAGCAGACCTGGTGGCTGCCCTAACTCGCAGCCGTGGAGGTGCCTTCGTGACCGTCCTGTCCGCTCCTGCCGTCTCCGAACTGGGTGCGGCGCTCTACGCCGCCCGGCGGTCTGGCGTCCCGATCGAGCCGCTCACCGACGCTCACCAGGGCATGTCGATGACCGACGCCTACCGGGTCCAGCGCGACCTGGTAGGCAGGCTGCTCGCCGACGGCGACCGGATCGTCGGTTACAAGCTGGGCCTGACCAGCGTGCCGATGCAGCGCATGCTCGGAGTCGACTCCCCTGACTTCGCCCCGGTCCTTGCCTCGCACGTGCGCAGCGACGGCGCGGAGGTCCCGGCGGCAGGCTTCATCCATCCCAGGGTCGAGGCCGAGATCGCGCTCGTGCTCGCCGCCGACCTGACCGGGCCGGACTGCACCGCGCTGGACGTGGCCAGGGCCTTGGCCGGTGCCGTGCCGGCGATCGAGATCGTGGACAGCCGCATCGCCGGCTGGCGGATCAAGCTTGCCGACACCATCGCCGACCTGGCAAGCAGCGGGGCGGTCGTGCTCGGGTCGGCCGTCACCCCGGTGGACGGCATCGACTTGCGGCTGGCCGGCCTGGTCTTCACGCGCGACGGTGCGGTGATCGCGACCGGCGCTGGCGCAGCAGCCCTCGGCAGCCCGCTGCACGCGACGGCGTGGCTGGTGCGGACGCTGGCCGGGCTGGGCGAGTCGCTACGGGCCGGCCAGTTCGTGATGACCGGAGCGCTGCACGCCGCGGTCGACATCGCGCCTGGCCAGTGCTACCGCGCGGACATCGACCGGCTCGGCCCGGTCGGCCTGCGGATCGGGTGACCGGCAGACCGGGCCGCGTGACCAGGAATCCACCAGCAAACCTACGGGCACCAAGGAGGCGAGAGATGGCAACGCGATGCGCGAGCGTCGCCAGCGACGGGCTGTCCAGGGCGAGAGCGGTCGGCATCGAGGCACCGCACACCGGCATCGACTGGATCAGCGAGCATGCCGCCGAGATCGACCTGGTCTTCGACGCCACCAGCGCGTATGTACACGTGCTGGCGGCGTTCGAGGCGGGAGCGACGCATATCGACGGCTGCACCGCGGGTGCGGGAGCCGGCGCGGGCAACTGCCCGACCGAGACGCTGGTGACCGTCTGCCAGAAGATGGGCATCGACACCGGCGTCCAAGCGCTCGCCCTGATGGACGTGGCCGAGGAGATCGTGCGGCCGGCGCTCGGCCGGCCGCGGATCGTGGACCGTGCCGCGCTCACCCTCCGCCTGGCCGGGGTCTACGGCTCGTTCATGCTGCATTCCCAGCGGGCGGCGGAGCGCTACGGCGTCTCGCAGGCCGAGATACTGCTCGAACTCGGCAGGCGCAAGGCCGTGGGTGGCCAGGAGGACATGATCATCGACGTCACGCTCGAACTGGCGGCGCGGGCATGAGCGGCGCGACCGACCTCGCCGCCCGGCTGATCGAGGCAGCCGACAAACGCACCGGAATCGAGGCTCTGACGACCGCCTGCGGACCGTTCGACTTCGAGACCGCATACCAGGTCCAGGACGCCGTGGTCGCGGACCGGGTGAGCCGGGGCGCTGGCCTGGTCGGCGCCAAGCTCGGGCTGACCAGCGTGGCCAAGCAGCGTCAGATGAACGTGGACGAGCCGCTCTACGGCTGGCTCACCGGCGACATGGCGATCGACGTGGGCCAGTCGCTGCGCTGCGACCTGTTCATCCAACCGCGGTGCGAGCCGGAGATCGCGTTCGTGCTGAAGGACGATCTGGCCGGCCAGCATGTCACGGCTTCGCAGGTGCTCGCGGCGACCGCCGCGGTCCATCCGGCGATCGACGTGCTGGACTCGCGGTTCGCCGGGTATCTGTTCACGCTGCCCGACGTGGTCGCGGACAACGCGTCGGGCGCGGGATTCGTCGTCGGCGGCCAGGCCACCGACCCGGCGGGGATCGACCTGCGGCTGACTGGCGTAGTGCTGGAGAAGAACGGCGAACTGGTCGCCACGGCGGCCGGCGCGGCGGTGCTCGGACACCCGGCGGCCTCGGTCGCCTGGCTGGTCCGTGCGCTCGCCGGGCGGGGCCGGGGCCTGACTGCCGGGCAGGTGGTCCTGTCCGGCGCCCTGACAGAAGCAGTCCCCGTCGCGCCGGGCGACGTCGTGGTCGCGCGCTTCGACCGGCTCGGGACGATCGAACTCGCCTGCAGGTAACGGCCGCGGCTGGCCGGGCCAGCGACACCGGCGTGGGCGCCCTGCGTCCGCTGTGCGGACCACGCTGAGCACGGCGGCCTGACTTACCCCGAGTTGGAACCACTTTCGTGTCCCGGTTTGCCGGGTATCGGGTGAACTAATTCGAGTGAAGTGGGCCAACCGAGCCAGAAACACGAGCCGAATGGTCTGTCTAGCCAGGGACGTCGGACTCAGTCCCGGATCGGCCCATGGCGCCAGTATGGCGTTATGATCGTTTCTGGGGATATCGGAATGCGTGAACGTCGGACACTTCAGTCAGGGACCTTCGCCGCACCGCGACTCACCCGGCAGCAGTTGCTCGGTCGTCGACGGACGGCACTGGCGTGGCTGCTCTGCACCGCCGGGCTTGTCGGCTACAACTGGTGGATCCTGATACCGTTCAAGCCCGGCCTGATGCGCTCGCCCAACGAGATGTTCAGCAATCTGGAAGTGAACGGCCAGCCGTTCGCTTCGATGATGCAGCACGCGGACCTGATATCCGGGTTGCTCCTGCTGGCTGCCTTCGTCGTGGCCGGGACCAGGACCGGCCTGGGTACCCGGCGTGAGCAGCTAGCCATGCTGGCGTTCGCGGCTGGTGCGGCCGCTGGCGGCATCTTCCCCGAGACCTGCGCCGACGCCATCAATGCCACCTGCAAGGAACTGGAGCTGACCCTCCGGCTTCCGGCTAGCCAGTACCTGCACCTGGCTGCGGGTGCCGTGGAGTTCGGCGGGGCCACGATCACGCTGGTCTGGGCCGCCAGGCGCACGCGCGGCCAGCACTCCAGGGTGGCCGCCGTCTACCGGACACTGTTCCTGGCCGCCTTCGTCGGCTATCCGTTGCTCGGCGTGATGTTCCTGCTCGACCGTTTCGGCGCGGTGATCGAAGCCGCTGCTTTCGCCTGCATCTCGGTGCTGCTGGTGGTTCAACTCCTCGAACGGACCCGGGAACGCGGCGCGCAACTGCCGCAGCCGGTACCTGCCAGGGTTAGGCAGGTACCGGCCGGGAACGAAGACCGAGATCGAGGTAGTAACGCAGCGTAGTCGGCACGCCGAGCAGCGGAGATCACGGGGAGTTACACGATCATGTCACGGGGCGCCGCGCTTGCGGCAATGGCCGTCCTCACTGCTGTACTGAGCGCTTGCGGTTCGGGCGGCGGCGGGACGTCGGCCTCCCCTGCTCCGGCAAGCTCCGCCAGCCCCTCGTCCGCACCGGGCACGCCGGCCGAGTCCGGGTCGGCGGCACCGAGCCGGACTTCGGGCAGCCTGCCTGTCTACCAGCCGTCGGTGCTCGTGAGCAAGACCGCCAACCACGTGCAGCTCACCTCGACCAGTTCGGTCGAGCAGGTGACGGCCTTCTATGACAAGGCACTGTCCGAAGGTGGCTGGACCGTCATTTCCGCCAGCAAGTCCGCCTTCAGCACCAGCATCACCGCGAAACGCGGTACCACCGGGACGACGCTGTCGATCACGGCTGCGGGACCCGCCGGCACCACGATCTCGATCAGTACCTATCCGTTGTGACCGAGCCAGGCGGCTAGGGACCTTAGGCCCTAGCGGATCATTGCGGCCAATGGCCTGCTGGTAGCTATCCGACAGGGGAGGCATCATGGCGGATCGAGTTGATGCTGTCGTGATCGGCGGGGGTCTCGGCGGTTTGGCGGCCGGCGCTACGCTGGCCGGGGCTGGCCGCAAGGTCGTCGTGCTTGAGCAGCAGGCCTCGCCAGGCGGTTATGCTCAGGGTTTCCAGCGGGGGCCGTACCGGTTCGACGCCAGCCTGCACGCACTCAACGGCCTGGCGCCCGGTGGCGGCTGGGACAGCCTCTACCACGAGCTTGGCATCTGGGAACGAGTTCGCCTGCGGCGGCTTGACCCGATTTACCGGCTGCGGCTGCCGGGTAAGGATTCGGATATCGTAGCGCATGCCGACTGGTTCAGGTATGAAACCGAACTAATCGACCATTTCCCTGCCGAGGCGGAAGGCATCAGGTCGTATCTGGACGAGGTGCTGGCCGTCTACCACGACACGCGCCGGATCGAGGAGGACCGGTCCGCGCACCACGCCCCGGCGATGGCCGAGTTTCCGGCCCACTACCCCTCGCTTGTCCGGGCGAGCGACCAGACCTGGGAGCAGATGATGGCGCGCCATGTCGCCGATCCGCTGACGAGAGCGGCGCTGGGCGGCCTGTGGGGGTACGCCGGCCTGCCGCCGGCGCAGTGCTCCGCGCTGATGGGTGCCGGGATGATCGGGAGCTATCACGAGTACGGCGGCTGGTTCCCCGCGGGTGGCGCGCAGGCGCTCAGTGACACGCTCACTCAGGTGCTGCGAGAACGCGGCGGGACCATACTCTTCTCACAGCTCGTGACCCGCATCGACTTCGAGAACGGGCGCGCCGCCGCGGTCACGACGAACGAGGGCATCCGGCTGGAAGCCGACCAGTTCATCTCGAACGCCAGCGCTCCGGGGACCATGCTCGAACTGCTCGGCCGCGAGCACCTGCCTGCCGACTACGCCGATCGGGTCGCGGCGACCACTCCGTCGTACTCGACATTCGCCGTCTACCTCGGGCTCGACTCGGACATCTTCGCCGAACTGGGGCTCGGTCACGAGCTGTTCCTGGCCGGCTCGGCCGATCCGGCTCACGCCTGGCAGGCCTGTCAGCAGGGCGACTGGGACCAGGCCGCAGTCAGCGTGACCGACTACACCGGGGTCGATCCTGGCTGTGCGCCGCGCGGCCACGCGGTCGTGGTGGTGAGCACGCCAGCCGCGTGGGGCTTCCGCGACACCTGGGGCACCGGCGGCCGCCTGGCTGGTTACCACGAGAATCCACGCTACCTGCACCTGAAGGAAGAGGTGGCGGACGCGCTCGTGGCTCGTGCCGCGCAGGAACTGCCAGGTCTCGATGCCGCTATCACCTACCTGGAGGCCTCGACGCCGCTGACGAACTTCGACTACACGCTGAACCCGCACGGCGCCATCGAGGGATACGAGAACTCCCCGGCGAACACCGGCCCGGGCTGGCTGCCGCAGAAGACGCCGGTCAGGAACTTGTTCCTGGCCGGGGCGTGGACGAACAACGGCGGGATGAACCCCGCGATGGCCTCCGGTGTCAGAGCCGCCAGGCTGGCGATGGCTGAGCGCGCCCCGGCGCACGCCTGACCGGCCCAGTCCCGCGAGCCCGACTAGCCCGCTTATCGCGGCGGCCAGAAGACCGGCAGGGCGGGCGGCGCTACGGTCCAGATCGAGTACACGGCCGCCAGTGCCAGCAGGCAGGACAGCGAGACGAGCGCAGGCGGCACGACAGCCTCGACCACGCCGACCGCCAGCACCGGTATCACCAGCAGTTTGGTGTGCTCCCACACGCTCTCGTTCACCGGGCTGAGCAGCCCCACCGCCAGCGTGCGCCCCGACCACGCGTAGACGAAGTGCAGTAGGGTCCCGGCGACGACGATCATCAGACCGCTGAAAGCAACAAGCCTGCGCTCCCGCCCCATCCGCGCTCCCCTTCACCCCACAGCCTGAGCACCGCCTACAACCATGTCCATGAAGATAACCAGCAGGATGACCGGCAATTTCGCGCCCATCATCAGCACGCGGCTACGTCAGACAGCCCCTCCGCTGGCACAATCAGCCGCGCGGGCGACCTTGGGTCCATGCAAGTTCTGGGCAGCCGAGGGCCGGCACCAGGTCGCGGCCGGGCACGGCGATTGACGGGCGCACTGGAGCTGGTCACTGGTTCTCCGAAAAGGCCAGGTGCACCGCGCTCGCGTACGGCGCGGTGCACCTGGCTGGGCACGGCGCCCGGTTACATGTACAGCAAGAGGAAAGCCCTGTGAGGGTAAGGATTGACGGTGTACCACCTGGCGAGCTGGGAGTTCTCTGCCACGATCGTTCCGTCTATCACGGAGTTCCTCGGGAAGGCCACGGCGGTGTACTGGTTGTAGACGTAGCCCCATCCCGAGGCCCCGGCCGCGCCGTACCAATGCACGCCCGTGTAGACGTGCCATATATGCGCGCCCCCTGGCGCGTACACGTCAAAGTGCACCGACCAGTTGTACAACCTGAAGGTGGTTCCCCAGCTGTAAGTTAGCTCGTAGACATCGACATAATTGTAATTCGGGTCCCTCTGGAGGTAGGCCGATATGAACATGTCTCCTGCCGGAACCCCGATCGGGAACCCGTAGATGGTGAAGGTATATCCGCCCCACGTGGCAAGGCTCCCCTTGTCCCAGTACCAGGCGCCGGTGGGGTCGATGTTGCTCACAGGGTTGCCGTTCGCGTAAGTGTACGGGGCGTTCGACTGGGCGACCAGCGGGTCGAGTGAGGTGAACTGGCCGGTGGCGGGGTCGTAGTAGCGGTTGATGAGGTAGATCAGGCCGGTGGGGTCGGTGTAGCCGCCGGCGTAGCCCAACGGGGTGGTGGCGGTGAGCCCGCCGGTGGTCTGGGGGTTCCCCCAGGCGTCGTAGCTGGTGGTGCCGGTGAGGGTGCCGGAACTGTTCACGGTGCCGCGGACCGAGCCGAGCGAGTCGGTGACCAGGTAGGTGACCGTGCCGGTGGACAGGCTGACCTGCTCGGCGGGGACGCGGCCGCCGGCGTAGACATAGGCGCTGGCGGAGTCCATCAATAGTCGCGGCATTGCCGTGCTGGTGTCCCAGGTGAATTGCTGGGTGGTGCCGCCGGTGGTGGCCGTGGCGCGCAGGGTGTTGCCGTTGTAGCTGGCGGCGGTCATGGCGGCGGCGGGGCTGGTGTAAGCGGTGAGCTGGCCGGCGCCGTTCCAGGTTCCCGACGTGACCGTGGCCGAGCCCTGCTTGGATGTAAGCCGCTGCCCGTCCGCGTTGTAGGCGTACGCCGTGGTCGCCCCGCTCAGGCTGGAGCTGGTGAACTCACCGGCGTTGTCGTAGCTGCCGGTCGCGCCGGCGGGCAGGGTGGTCAGGTTCCCTGAGGCGTCGAACCCGTAGCTCAGGGTTGAGCCGGTGCCCGGCGTCATCGAGGTGACCCGGCCCTTGGCGTCGTAGGTATAGACAGCCGGGGACTGGGGTGAGGGCGGGGTGTCGGCTTCCTTGAGAGTGGTTCCGGCCGGAGAGTCGGTGTAGGTGAAGGACTGCAGCGTGCTGGTGGCGTTCTTCAGGCTGATCGCCGACGCGCCGTCAGCGCTGTCGTAGGTGGTGGCGAGGGTGTCCCCGGTCGAGCCCAGGGCGACCGAGCTCGGCAAGCCGTCCGGAGTGTTGCCGATCGTGATCTGGTTGCCGTTGAAATCGGTCACCTGCGTGCGCAGGTCCGCGTGGTCGTAGGTGTAGCCGACGGTGTCCGATGTTGCCCAAGTCGCGCCCGAGGGCAGCGGGTAGGTGATCGAGGACACCTGCCCGTCGGCGTTGTAGCCGTACCCGGTGACCTGCCCGGCGCCGTTAGTCTCCGACGTGACCTCGCCGAACGGGTCATAGGCGTAGCTGGACGACCCGGTGGCGTCGCTCATCGATGTCTTATTACCGCTGGCGTCGTAGCCGTAGCTGACCGAGTGCGCCGAACCCCCGGAGTAGGTGACCGTGGCAGGCTTGTTCAGCGGCGTGTAGGTCGAGGTAACGGTGACCCCGTCCGGATCGGTCCGGGTCAGCGTGTTACCTGCCGCGTCATAGGTGGACGTGGTGGTGGCGCCGTTCGGGGCCGCGCTGGTCGCAGGCGCCGTGGTCGATACCTGCTCGCCGGCCGAGTCATAGCTATAGGTGGTCTGGTAGCTGGCCTGGGTCGGGTACGAGCTGGAATTCACGACGTATGGCGACGAGATCTCGCATTGCGCCACGCCACTGGCGTTCCCGTCTGGGGAGACCACCGAGGTCTCATTGCCATTGGGGTCGTAGCAGTACGAGGTGGTCGACGCCGCGGACGTGCCGTAGCCAGTGGTCTGGGTCGCCAGATCGCCGACCGAGTTGTAGGTGTTGGCGGTGACCTGGTTCGCTCCGCCGTTCATGACCGGCGGGGAGGTGGTGGTGAGCACGTTGCCGTTGCCGTCGTAGGTGTACGTCGTGGTCTCAGGCCCGGACTGCCCGGCCGGCGCCGGCGTCGACATCGCGGTCTTGTCACCATTGGCGCCGAAGGTGTAGGTGGTGGCGTCGGAGGCGAGCCGGTCGCTGTACCCGGACGGGTACGACATGGGGCAAGATGACGCGGTCAAATTGCTGGCCACGACACCGGCGGGCGGGACGGTCTGGGTCACGTTCCCGGCTCCGTCGTAGCAGGTGAGGGTCACGTTGCCGTCTGGGTCAGTCTTCAGCACCGGCTGGTTGTCGGTGTTATAGCTGGTGGTGGTGGTGTAGCCGCGGGCGTCTTGCACCGTCGTCTGGTTACCGTTGGCGTCGTAGCCGTACTGGGTCTGACGCGGAGTGACCGTCGCCCCCTGCCCGCCGGCCTGGGTGACCGAAGTCTTCTGCCCGTCGCTGTTGTACGCGGTGACGGTGGTGAAGTTCCCGGCGTTCCCCCCGGCGAGGTTCCCGTCCGGGCTCGTGACCGAGGTCTGCTGGCCGTCGCCGTTATAGGTGTACGTCGTGGTGGCGATCTGCGAGCCGTTGCCGTCCGGCGCTGAGCTTGAGACGAGATCGCCCTGAGCGTCGTAGGCGAGCTGGGTGACCGCCCCGTCAGCGTTGATCGTGGCGCACGGGAGCGACAGCGCCGGGGGGGACGCCGAGCAGGAGATGTTGTTTCCGTTCAAAGTGACGCTGTCGCCCTTGAACAGCTGATAGGTGGTCTGCGAGTAGCTGGCGGTGTTGCTGCCCGGCTGGTACACCCCGGCGGTCGAGTACAGCTCATTGCCACTGGTGTCATACAGCGTGTACGTCACCCCGGCGGGCGGCGCCGACGATGGCGGGGAGATCGCCCCACCCGGCGCCACCGGCGCCGGTCCCGTCTGGCTGGACGAGCACGGGCTAGACGCCACGGCCGTGCCGGTGCAGCTTGGCTGGTTCAGGCTGGTGGACTGCGCCGTCATCGTCCCGGACTGCGATCCCACCCCGTCCGGAGACGTCGAGCTCGTCTCGTTGCCGCTGGCGTCGTAGCTGTAGGTGGTGACGTTGCCGTTGCCGTCGGCCGTCGCGGTGTCGAGCAAGGTGCCACCACTGGTCCCGCCAGCAGTCAAGTTGGGGAAGAAGTCGCGCTCCGAGGCCAGGGAGGTGCCGCCGGTCCAGGCGGACGTAGCGGTCAGTACTCCCTGGACGTAGCTGTACACCGTGGTGTTGCCGTCCGGGTCCGTAGTCGTGACATAGCCCGTGCCGGTGGAGGCGTTCATGCAGTTCCCGGCCGTCGCGTTCACGCAGTAGTTGAACGTTGTCTTGAAGCCCATCGGGTCGCTCTGGCTGGTGACCCGGCCCAGGCTGTCGTACACGTTCACGGTCGAGTCCCCGGCGTCCGGCCCGCCCGGCTGCGCGTTCGGGCTGGTGATCGTCAGCAGGTCATTGGCCAGCACCGGGTTCCCGGTGGCGCCGGAGCCGTAGATATAGCTGGTCTTGTTGCCCACCGGGTCGGTCGCGCTGGTCAGGTCCGACCCGGTGTAGCCGTACGTCCCCTGTCGGCCCATCGGGTCAGTGACCGACGTGACCTGGCTGGAGGCGTTGTAGCCGAGGGTCAGGGTACGGCCGTTCGCGGCGGTGATCAGCTCGCACCACGACGCGGCTGCCGGGCAGTTCCCGGATCCGGGCAGCGGGGTGCCGTACTGGACGGTCAGGGTGTTCCCGGCCGGGTCGGCCTGGCCGGTGAGCTGCCCGGCGGAGTTGTAGGTGTAGGACGTGCCGGGCGAGGGCGCGTAGGTGTAGGTGCTGCCGCGCAGCGACAAGGTCGCGCCGACGTCCTGGGGCAGCGCGCAGTATCCGCCCGTCTGCTGATACGGCGCGGTGCAAGTTCCACCGGACTGCGGATAGAACGTGACCTGCGACCCGTTCGCCTGGTTCACCGTGACCCCAGGCCCGGCCGGGTACTGGCCGAGCGCGGTGTCCGACGTCGCGGTGAGCTCCCGGATCTTGTTGTTGGAGTTGTCGGTGATGAACACGTTGCCGGACGGGTCGATGCCCATCCCGGTCGGCCCATCCAGCAGCGCGCTAGTGGCCGGGCCGCCGTCGCCGCTGGACCCGTACGTCCCGGACGCGGACCCGACGATGGTGTACACGTCGTTCGCGGTCATCGACACCCCCCACTGGGTGCCGTTCGCCCCGGCGACTTCCTGGATCCGGCTGTTGCCGGAGTCGTTGATGAACAGGTCGCCCGCGGCGTCCACCGCGATGCCCGCCGGCTCGAACAGCAGCGCCGACGTCGCCGGGCCACCGTCACCGGACGTGCCGGACGTGCCGCCGGAGTTGCCCGCGACGGTGTAGATGTCACGCGCCGTCATGCTCGCCAGGCCGCGCTGCGGCCCGGTCACCTTGGCGACTTCGACCACCCGGTTGTTGCCGTCAGAGATGTACAGGTTCCCCTCCGGGTCCAGCGCCACCCCGGTCGGCCCGCTCAGCAGCGCGCTGGTCGCGGGCCCGCCGTCGCCGGAATCCCCGGACGTTCCGACGGCGCTGCCGGCCACGCTGTACATGTCGCCCGCGGTCATCGAGATGCCCCACTGCGTGCCCGTGCTCCCGGCGACCTCCTGCACCCGGTTGTTGGCCAGCTCAGGGATGTAAATGTCGCCGGAGGAGTCGACCGCCACCCCCCACGGGAGGCTCAGCAGCGCCGATGTCGCCGGGCCGCCATCTCCGGACAGGCCCGAGGCTCCGGTGGCACTGCCGGCCACGGTGTAGATGTCCCCGGCGGTCATCGCGATCCCGCGCTGCGTGCCCGAGGCGGCCGCGACCTCCTGCACCCGGTTGTTGCTGGAATCGGCGATGTACAAGTTCCCGGAGTTGTCGACCGCGAGCGCGAGCGGGACGTCCAGCAGCGCCTGGGTGGCCAGCCCGCCGTCCCCGCTATACCCCGAGGCGCCGAACGCGTTCCCGGCGACCGTGTACACGTCCCCGGCGGTCATGTGAATGCCCCACTGGACGTGGCTGGTCGCCGCGATCTCCTGCACCCGGTTGTTGGCCGAGTCCGCGATGTACACGTTCCCCTGGGAGTCCGCCGTGACCGCGTCCGGGTTACTCAGCGCCGCTGTCAGCCCCGGCCCGCCGTCGCCGGCGGTAGCCAGCGTCCCGCCGTCGCCCGCGACGGTGGAGATGTCCGCCGTGGACGCGCTGACCTCGCGGACCCGGAAGTTGGAGGTGTCGGCGATCCACAAGTTCCCCGACGAGTCAAGCGCCACCTGGCCAGGGGCGCCAAGCAGCGCCGACGTCGCCTGACCGCCGTCCCCGGAGAAGCCCTCGTTCCCGGCGGCGTCACCGGCGATCGTGTAGACGTCGTTCGCCGTCATCGAGATCCCGAACTCGGTGTGGCTGGTGCGCGCCACCTCCTGGACCCGGTTGTTCCCCGAGTCCGCGATGTACAGGTTCTGCCCGGAGCTGGCCGTCACCGACTCGGGGATGAACAGCAGCGCCGACGTCGCCTGACCGCCATCGCCCGAGATTCCCGACATGCCCGATACGTCCCCCATGACGGTGTAGATATTGTTCGCCGACATCGAGATCCCCCACTGGGTACCCGACGCCGACGGCACCTCGATCACCCGGTTGTTGGACGTGTCGGCGACGTACAGGTTCCCGCCCGCCAGGCTCAGCCCCCCCGGCGTGTCAAGCAGCGCGCTCGCCGCCGCCGTGCCGTTCCCGCTGTCCCCCGCCACGCCGGTCTTGCTGCCCACCACCGTGTACGTGTCCCACTGGGTCATCGACTGGCCCCACTGCGCCCCGGACTCGGCAGGCACCTCCTGCACCCGCTGGTTCCAGTAATCCGAGATGTACAAATCCGACGTGCCCGGTGCGAACGCGATCCCGCTCGGGACGTCTAGCAGCGCCGAGGTCGCCGACCCGCCGTCCCCGCTGGTCCCCGACGCCCCCGAGGCGGACCCGGCGACCGTGTACACGTCGTCCGCCGTCATCGACAGCCCACGCTGCGACCCGGACGACACTGGGATCTCCACCACCCGGTTGTTGCCCGCGTCTGCGATGTACAAGTTCCCTGACGGGTCCAACGCCACCGTCTCCGGGCTGTTCAGCAGCGACGCCGACGCCGCCGTGCCGTTCGGCGAGTCGCCGCTCACGCCGGTCGGGCTGCCCGCGATCGTGTACACGTCCCCCGCCGTCATCGAGATCCCCCACTGCGTCCCCGTGGACCCGGCGATCTCCTGCACCCGGTTGTCCAGCAAGTCCGCGATGTAGGTATTGCCGCCCTGGACCACCACCCCCGCCACCTGGTTCAGCGGCGCCGACGCCGCCGGCCCGCCGTCCCCGGTGTCGGTCCCCAACCCGGACAGCGTGTAAATATCACCAGGCACCGGCCGGCTCGTGGTCAGCGACGTCGCCCAGTTGTCAGTCCACCCGTACCCCAGCGGACCCGGCGTCCCGGCCTGCGTCTGCCGCTGGGCCAGCAGCGCGTCATACGTCCGGGAGAAGCCAAGTGACGGGCCGAACGTCGGCACCGACAAGTCCGTGGTCGACTGGGTGAAGTCACCGTTCTCGGTGTTCACCGGATCCCCCGCCGTCGCCTGGGACACCCCCGGCGCCGCCGGGTTCGACCCGCCGATCACCGACCCGGACGGCACCTCACCGCCCGTAGACGGCGCCAGAGCCGCGGTCGCCGAGCTCACCGGCGCCCCCGCTAGCACATACGCCTGCCCGGTCGCTCCGTCCGACGCGGTGAACCCGGCCGGCGAGGCGGCCTTGTCGAACCCCACCGGCGTCAGCCCGGCCGGCCACGCATTGATCGTCTCTTCCACCGAGCACGCCGGCGCCGGCCACGACCCCACAGCACTGCTCGCCAGCCCGCTGAACGCCGCCAGCCCCTCCGCCGCCCACGTGTTCACCGTCCCCGAATCCGGGCACGACGATCCCTGCCCGGTCACCGTGAACCCGCCCCCATCCACACTCGCCAGCAACGGCACCGCCGTGTCGGCGGCGGCTGTGGCGTACTCACAATTCAGCGATACGTACAACCCCGTCCCGCTCCCGGCCACCGCGTACCCGATCGCGTCCGACAGCAAGCTGGCGCCCGCACTGCCCGCCAGCGCCGGCGCTGTGCCGAGCACCGCCACGCTCCCCGTCACCGCCGGGCCCCACGTCCCCGCCGTGGACAGCGCGTCCGATGGCACGCTAGAGGCGCACGTGCCGCTGGACGGGTCGCCGATGATCAGCGCCGAATACGCCTTGAACTGCGCCGTCGTCATCGCATCCCAGGTCGATGGCGACGCCACCGTCACCGTGTACCCGGCCGGCACCGCCTTCGCCTCCGCGCTCGACGAACCCCCATTCACGCTCGTCGACAAGATCAGCGCCGACCCCGACCCCGCCGCCCACGCCGGCCTGGCCGCCGCCACGGCCGCCACCGCCGCCCCGGTCACCCCGGCCGTCACCACCGACACCGGGACCAGCCCCCACCCCACTCCCGTCACCGGCGCCATCACGGCGGCAACCCGCCCGCGCCACCTCCCCCTGCCGCGACCGTTGGCCTGACCATTCACAGCGCATAACCAGGACATGATGCCTCACCTGGGTT
>Ga0307372_10008829_pt1 | contig 14078 bp, 9 predicted proteins | sample OX1MG_FD_202533 | JGI IMG/M metagenome (GOLD analysis project Ga0307372, IMG submission 202533) | Soil microbial communities from Risofladan, Vaasa, Finland - OX-1 | ecosystem: Environmental > Terrestrial > Soil > Coastal area > Acid sulfate soil | place: Finland: Risofladan, Vaasa | collected...
CAACCGCTCCAGCCTGCCGGCGTCGGTCTCCGAGACGACGATCTTCGGTTTCATGTTTACGGCATCCTCGTGCAATCGGTCTGTGGGTCCGTTCATTATGCACGTGGCGGTTGGTTCTGTTTCCAGCAATCGACGGCCAGCCTGCGCAGCAGGGCGGCCCGTGCGCTGGAACCTTGATCGACACTTCAAGTAAAAACCCGTTTGCCAACGACATGGCCCCACCCGACCCCCACCACACCCCGCGAACGGCTCCCGCCATGATCGACAGCGCGCTGCAATCCGACCCGGTCCGCAGCCGTTCGACCGGGGAATTTTTACGCAAGCTGTGGCGGCTGTCGCGCCCGTATTTCCACTCGGCGGAGCGTCCGCGCGCATTGTTGTTCGCCAGTCTGATTGTGGCCCTCACCCTCGGCACGGTCGCCCTCAGCGCCGCCCTGACGTATTGGTACAAGGCTTTCTACAACGCCCTGCAAGCGTACAACGCGACGTTGATCTGGCATGAAGTCGGAGTCTTTGCAGCCCTGGCCACGGGTTGGGTTTTGTTCAATGTACTGCAGCAATACTTCCTGCAAGTCCTGCAGAACCACTGGCGTCGCTGGTTGACGACGTCCAACGTGCATCGATGGATGACGCGGCATACGTACTACCGCATGCAGATCGCCGGCACCGGCGTGGACAACCCGGACCAACGTATCGCCCAGGACCTGGAATTCTTTACCGCGCAATCGCTGCAACTGCCGCTGGGACTGCTGAACTCGGTTGCCTCGATCTTCGTATTCGGCATCGTGTTGTGGCAGCTGAGCGAGCCGATCAGTATTTTCGGCACCCATATCCCGGGCTATCTGGTGTGGGTCAATGTCGCTTACGCGGCGGTCGGCACCCTCGCCGTGATCTGGATCGGTAAACCACTGTTTTGGCTAAACAACATCTACCAGCGCGCCCAAGGCGATTTCCGCTACTCGCTCGCGCGCGTGCGTGAAAACGGCGAGTCCATCGCCACCAGCCGCGGTCATGGCGCCACCGCCCGCAATCTTATCGAACGTTTTCAACCGGTGTTCGCTATTTTTCACCGGCGCATTCGCCGCAACATCGGCGTGAATGGCTTTTCCTTCAGCTTCAATCAAACCGCGGTACTGATCCCGGTGGTGGCCGTGCTGCCCGCGTTTCTGGCCAAACAGATTCAACTGGGCGACATGATGGCGGTGCTCAGCGCCTTCGGCAGCATCCAGATGGCCTTCGCCTACCTGGTCGACAACTTCACCAGCAATGGCAGCGGCTATCTGTCGCTGACGGAATGGATCGCCGTTACTGATCGACTGGATGAACTTCGCGCGGAAAGCCTGGCGCATCCGACTCCGGCACAATCCATCCGCGTCCAGCGCAGCGATCGGCAACGCATCGTCATGCGCGATCTGGATCTGGCTTTGCCGGACGGATGCTCACTGCTGCACGGCATCAACCTGGACATTCGACCCGGTCAGCGCATCCTCATCACTGGCCGTACCGGCGTTGGCAAGAGCACACTGCTGCGCGTGCTGGCGGGCATCTGGCCCTACGGCAGCGGCACGGTCGAGATTCCGAACGCATCGATCAACTTCGTGCCGCAACGCGCCTACCTGCCTGAAGGACGATTGATCGATGCGATCACCTATCCCGGTGCCCGACAGGTGGGGCGAGACGAGCTGTGTCACTGGCTCGACCAGTGCGGACTGACGCACCTGCAAAAGCAGATAGACGAACACGGCGCCTGGGATAAACGCTTATCCTTGGGCGAGCTGCAGCGGATCGCCTTCGTGCGGCTGCTGTCGACCAAGGCCCGCTGGAATCTGCTGGATGAGATCACTTCATCCATCGACGAAGCGCTGGAGCACCACCTCTACGAGCTGCTGATCCAAACCTTGCCACAAGCAACGATTATCAGCATCGCCCATCGGTCTGCCGTGAAAATTTTTCATCAAACGGAACTGCGGCTATTGTCGAGCGGAAATCTGCAACAGATTCGGCTTGGCGATGGCGACAGCGCACAGGCAAAAGGAGATCCCCTTATTTCCAAGGGGTTTTAAGCATCCTTCGGACTTTTTCGGGATCTTATTCGCGACCTGGACTCGAACCCAGGACCCGTACTGCGAGCGATCCTGCACCCGTGTCCGCCATCACAGCTTCAGGATGGCGCTCTCATGCTTATTTTTCGGCTCGCAGCAGATCCGGCGAGCGGCGGAAGCCATCCAGCAGGCTGTCGATCATGCCGATTAGCGTCGCCAGCCAGGCCGCCAACGCGACGAAAAACGCGATCCTGGACAGCTCCGTCAGAAATGTCAGCGGCATTACCTGGGTGAGATGAAACGTACAAACCGCGTACATGCCCATCGGAAACACGCCACTCCAGTAATGCGAATCGTAACGAAACGCCACGCCGCGGATCAGATGACGCCACACCCCCAACACCAGCAGCATCGGGATCCACCAGCTGCCGATGGCCCAGAACAGCAGCGTCATGCCCTTGGTGAAAGGCAGCACCTCGATGATCACCGGCGACATCGACGCGTGCGCGATCAGCAGGGTGCCAGCCAGGGTCGAGATCGCCACTGCCCCCATGTTGATCCAGTACGGCGGCACCAGATCCTCCGGCGACATCTCGGCGAAGGTGTAGCGGTAGAAGATCAGCGTGATCAGCCACAGGTACAGCGCACCACCGCCCAGCCAGAAGATTAGCGCCAAGAACATCAGGTACGGTCGCGAATCGGGAAAGCCCCCGGCGGACAAGACGAGGACGGTCAGCACCGTCACCGCCTGCGTGGCCACCACCATGACCAGCCAGCCGCCGTTGAGACCGTGCTCGAGGTTGGGCTTGTGGGTCTGGATGGTCAGCGCACCCAGGATGCCGTACATGATGACCAGCCACAGAGTGCCGGTAACGATCAGACAGGTAATGGCCAGCCCCAACGCATGCTGCTGCAGCGTCAGTTGCGCCCCGAACACGCCGAAGGCGGCCACCGTAGTGTAGAAGCCGACGCCGCGACTGTGGCTTTGCAGGTCGGCGAGGAAGGCGCGCGGGTAGCGCAGCACGCGCAGTACCGTGGCCACTACCAGACAAAGAAGAAACAGTGCATTGAGCCAGAACAGCAGCCCCGCGATCCAGGACAGATCGAACTGGAGCGCGCCCAGCGCGACGATGCCGGTAGCCATGACCAGTGCGAAATAGCCCGGATGCATGCACTCCAGCGACGGGTGTGGCGCGTGCCCGAAGCTTAGTTTCATCGCGCCGCTGTCAGGGAGCGCAGCCTGCGCTCCCTGACCCGTTGGAATGCCGACACAAGTAATGCCCTGCGGGTTATGCAGCCGGCGGAGCCGGCTGGTGTTGAGACACTACATCTATCGGTTACTGACCACTATCTGACGAACACTACGGCGTAGGTCTGGCCCGGTTTCTGACCACGACCTGGTAAGGCCTCCACAGGTACCAGAACGGCAACGCCACCAAGTGCACCAGCCGCGTGAACGGGAACAAAGCGATCAACACAAAGCCGTTGAGCAGATGCAACTTAGCCGGCCACGGCAGGGAGGTGACAAAATGGGTCTGGGGGTTGAGCATCACCAGCGATTGCAGCCACGGCACGGACGTATGCACGTACCAATCAGCACCCCAGCGGTAGACCAGCGACACCCAGAAGCCCAGCGCCACCTGCAACAGCAGGTCCGCCAGCAGCACCCAGTCCATGACCGAGGAGACGGCGAGGACGCGCGGTCTGGTCAAGCGGCGCCAGATCAGCCAAACTATCCCAAAAATCGAGAGCAACCCAATCGCGAAGCCCACCACCTCGAAGCTGTACAGGGCCGCCGGTGCGGCGATGATCTGCGACCAGACGCCGGGGATAAGGAACGCCACAATGTGTGCCAGCAAGATGACGGTGATGGCATAGTGCCACGGCACTGAACCCCAGAACAGGCTTCGCTTATCCAGAAGCTCCGAGGACAAGGTCGAGTAGGAAAAGCGATTTTGGCGGTAGCGCAAGATGCCGTATCCAACGCCGATCACAACCGCGACATAGGGTAAAACCGCGAACAGGATGGTGTCGCCGCTCATGATGCTTCTCTCCTCAGATCCGTCACATATGTTTTGTGCAACACCACACGCAGCGCCTCAAGCACTTGGTAGTAGGGATGCACGCGTTTTACACCAGCTTCGATATCGCCGTCATCGGTACCCATTCGCAGCACGAAGCCGCCGTCGAGCTTCTCGCCGTTGTCGTCGCCGGCGAGTTGATAGCGTTCCGCACCTTCTATGGCAGCGTATGGGCTGGACGCTATGCTGTCGGGTGGCGAGATCTCCACGCCGGTGTCGCCGTCGAACTCCGCCGGGTGCGCGTCATAGTCACTGAAGCCGGATTCGTGTCTGCTGGTCATGCGCTCGATCGCCGGTAGCAGCACCTCGCGCGTCAGAATGTCGGCTTCCTCATCAGCCTTGCTGTGGGCGACGAAGCGCAGCACGTTCGATAGCCGGTCGGGGAGATCGTTCGGAAGGGCTTGGAATCCTTCGGCGCGATAGCTGTCCAGGAGCCCGAGCATTAAACTGCTACGCTTGTAGTTCTCGCCGAACAACTGGAAACCCAAGTACGGATGGCAGACCGCGTTCAGGTCGAAAAAACCGTTATAGATTTCCTCGAGTTTATCGATCTGGTTTTCCTCTGTGAAGCTGCGAAAGTCGCTCAGTAAAGCCGCGGCGTCGGGTACGGACGAGCCGAACAGCGCCTCGCACTCGGCTACCTTGTCCGTCAGCCCCAACACAGGGTAGTCGAGGAGATCGGCGAATAGCACGAGGCCACGCCGGTGGTCCGGGTCGTGAAGCATGATCACGGCCCTCGCTGGGGATTGGTGTGAAAGCCGATGCCGACCCTACCCTTTTCGATGGGATAGTTGCGCGAGACCGGGTCGAGTGCGGGGAACAGATCCTCGACCGCCGTATCGCGCTCCATGGCGGGCATCACGAAACGCTCCTCATAGGTGGGCAGCGCGGTGAGCCGGTAGATCGCTTCCGCCTCCTTCGCAGTGATGCCGGCATCGGTGAGCGCCTTGTCCACCTCGGCTGCGGAGATGGTCTTGATCTTCTGCGCGCGCTTGAACAAGCGTACCGCTACCTGCTTGCGATAGACCTCGCGGATGAGCTGCTCGTTGCCTGCCGCTAACAGGCTCGCCATGTAGCGCACCGGCAAGCGCGATCTCTCGAGCGCGCTCATCATCGGATCCAACCCCTCGCTGTTTGGGGCGCCCGCCGTGTCGTACAGACCCTTGTTCATCTTGCCGAGCACCGGACCCAAGGGTGGCACGTAAAACAGCATCGGCAGGGTGCGAAACTCCGGATGCAGCGGCAGCGCCAGACCCCATCGCTTGACGTACTTGTAGACCGGCGACTTCTGCGCGGCTTCGATCTTCAAGTCGGGGATGCCGCCGGCTCTGGCCGCGGCGATCACTTCCGGATCGAAGGGATCCATGATGCAGTCGCGCTGCGCCTGCACCAGCGATGAATCAGGCGCCGTGGCCGCCGCCTCGATGCGGTGCGCGTCGATAAGCAACAGGCCAAGGTAGCGGATGCGCCCTACGCAGGAGTGGAAGCAGGCCGGGGGCTGTCCACTCTCCAGGCGCGGGTAACACAGGATGCACTTTTCTGCCTTGCCGGTCGACCAGTTGAAGTAGGTCTTCTTGTACGGGCAACCGGAGATGCACATGCGCCAAGCGCGGCATTTCTCCTGGTTCACCAGCACGATGCCGTCTTCGCCACGCTTGTAGATTGCGCCCGCCGGGCAGGCCCCTATGCAACCCGGATTCAGGCAGTGGTTGCAGATGCGCGGCAGATAGAAGAACACCGTGCGGTCGATCTCCTGCATCTGGGCCATCTCTTCATCCGTGGCCTTGTCAAAATTCGGATCATTGTTCGCGTATACCTGCGAGCCGCCGAGGTCATCGTCCCAGTTCGGGCCGGCCTCGATGGTGTCCATGTACTTGCCGGTAACCATCGAGATGGCGCGTGCGGTGGGCTGATCGTCGCCCTCGGCCGCAGTGAACAGATTCTGGTAGTCGTAGGTCCAAGGTTCGAAGTAATCGTCCAGCGTGGGCAGGTAGGGGTTGTAGAAAATATTGGCCAACGTGCCCCATTTGCCTTGCAGGCGCAGGCGCAGGTGGCGCTTCTTCTCGTCGAGCACCCAGCCGCCGCGGTACTTGCCCTGGTCTTCCCAACGCGTGGGATAACCGGTGCCCGGCTTGGTCTCCACGTTGTTCCAGTACATGTACTCGGCGCCTGGGCGGTCGGTCCAGATATTCTTGCAGGCAACCGAACAGGTGTGGCAGCCGATGCATTTATCCAGATGAAAGACCATCGATACTTGGGATATAATTTTCATGGTTTAACCAGCCTGCCGTTCTATGAGATTATGGATAATGTTTTCAGTGCCCGGCCCGCTTTCTGCCGGATAGGTTCCATCTGCGTTGGCGTCACACACGGACACGATCTTGACGGTGAACTCGAGCGTCATGCCGGCTAGCGGATGATTGGTGTCGACCAGCACGATGCCCTGCTCTTTGTCGATTTGGGTAATCATCACGTTCTCGAAGTGCTGATCATCCTCGCTGCGCCCGATGAAGCACATCCCCTCTTCGACTCGGTCCACTCCGCCGAACATCGAGGCCGGTACCTGCTGCTGCAGCGCGCGTTCGCGCTCACCGTAAGCCTCTTCGGGAGGGATCGTCACCACGCAGCTCTCACCGGGCAGCATGCCCTCGAGCCCGCGCTCGAGGGCGGCCAGCAGCCGTCCATCGCCTTGCACGTATTCCAGCGGCTTATCACCCCAGTCCGACGAGCGGATGTGGCGGATCTCGCCGTTGGTACGCAGCGTGTAGCTGATCCCCACCCGCTTGCCCTTGCCTACCCGCAGCGGAGCAGGCCGAGTCGGTCCGGGGGGAACGAGCTTCAGCACTTTGGGCACGGGTATCGCGGCAGTTACCACACCAGTTTCTCCATCTTGCGCACCACACAATAGGTGTCGCGCGTCATGACGCCACCGGAGCCCCAGTAGTTGGGGAGGTAGCTAAACTGGGCATAGCCGCCCGCCAGATAGACTGGATTCAAGCGAGTACGCGTCAGGCTGTTGTGCCCGCCGGCGCGCCGATTGCCGCGTTCCTGAGACTTCGGCATGTACACCGTGCGCTCGACCGCGTGATAATACATACAGGAGCCCGGCTGCACGCGCCGACTCACGTTGGCGCGACTCACCACCACGCCGTTGTCGTTGTAGACCTCGATCCAGTCGTTGTCCTCGATGCCCACCCGTTCGGCGTCCTTGTCGTTGATCCACACTGGATCCATGCCACGCGACAGCAACAGCATGCGGTGGTTGTCCTTGTAGGTGGAATGGATGTTCCACTTGCCGTGGGGCGTAATGTAGTTCAGCACCAAGCACTTGTCGTCGACCCGGCTTTGCCGGATGTCGCCGGCGAGATGCCCGTTATGCGGTTTGTAGGTCGGTATGTGCTCGCCGAAGTCGATGTACCAGGGATGGTCCAGATACAGCGACTGCCGGCCGGTGAGCGTGCGCCAAGGCACCAGGTACTCGACGTTATAGCACCACGCGGAGTAGGCGCGTCCGTCGTTGGTCAGCCCGGACCAGCACGGGCTGCTCAGTATACGTCTCGGCTGGCGTGTGATATCGAGGAAGTTCGTGGTGACACCGCGCGTTTTCCCGGCAAGTGCATCGGCCAACGGCAGACCGACAATCTCTTCCTCGTGGTGGTAGGCTTGCCAGCCGATCTCGCCGTTGGTCTCGGGCGCGAGCGCCAAGATCACGTTGGCCGTGTCCAGCATGTCCTCGAGACTCGGATAGCGATTACCGCCCCATTCGACACAACGCAGGCGCCCGGAGTCGGGCGTACCGCCCACCGCGTTTTCGAGCATGCGGTCGTATTGCGGCTTGATCCCAAAGTGTGCGCCATTACCCTCAAGACCATCTTTGCGCGCCAGCGGCCCGAACGAGATGAAGCGATTGTAGAGGTTTTGGTAGTCGCGCTCGACCACCTTCAGGTGCGGCATGGTCTTGCCCGGTACCGGTTTGCATTCGCCCAAGGTCCAGTCGAGGACCTGCGGCTGCGCGATCTCATCGGGCGTGTCGTGCGCGAGCGCGACCATGACCAGATCGTGCATCGGCTTCGGAAAGGCCAGCGGCGCCAGCTCGCTGGTCTTGTGCGCCAACAGCTTGAAGATCTCCCAGTCCGTCTTTGACTCCCATACCGGCGGCACCGCCGCCCCCAGCGGATGCACGAAAGAGTGCAGGTCGGTGGTGTTGAGGTCGTTCTTCTCGTACCAGAAGGCCGCCGGCAGCACGATGTCGGAGTACAGCGCCGAGGTGTCCATGCGGAAGTTGAGATCGACCACCAGGTCCATTTTTCCGCGCGGCGCCGGCTCGCGCAACTCTACCGTCTTCACCTTGCCCTTGGCGCGCTCGGCGGCGATGGCGTTATCGCTCGTCCCCAGATAATGACGCAGGAAAAACTCGTGTCCCTTAGCGCTCGCCTGTATCGCGTTGCCGCGCCAGATAAACCATACCCGCGGCCAGTTCTGCTCGGCATCGGGATCGTCTACCGCGAGATGCAGTGTCTTGCTCTCGAGTTGCTCGACCACGTGCTGCGCAATCTCGCCTGCGGTCTTGGCGCCTGCCTGTTCGGCCTCGCGCACGACTTCGAGCGGGCTGCGGTCGAAATGCGGGGCGTAAGGCATCGTGCCCATGCGCACCGCCTTGGCCGCCAAATCAACGTTATGGCCCTTGGCCCAGCGTGTGTTTTTGGGCACCGCATGATACTCGGTGAAATCCGCTTCGTAACGCCATTGGTCGCTGTTGACGTAATGCCAGAGCGGCGACTGACAGCCGCGCACCGGCTTGGCCCAGTCGCCCGCGTACGCAATCGTTCCCCAAGGCGCGACCATGGCGAGGTGTTCCTGGCCCACATAGTGGTTCAGGCCGCCGCCGTTGACCCCACAGCAGCCGCACAGAATCAGCGCAGTAGCCGCTGAACGGTACGAGAGGTTGTTGTAGTACCTGTGGTTGACGCTGGCGCCCACGATGACCATGGAACGACCGTTGCTTTGCTCGGCGTTGTGGGCAAACTCGCGGGCGATGCGGATCACCGTCTCGCGCCCAATACCGGTGTGTCGCTCCTGCCAGGCGGGCGTGTAGGGCACGTCGTCGTCGTAGCTCGACGGGTAGGCGCCCTCGAGACCGCGGCTGATACCGAACTGGGCCATCAATATGTCGAAGGCGGTGGTCACGAGCACTTCGCCGGCAGTGGTGGCGATGCGCCGCACCGGTACGCCGCGCATGAAAGTGGTATTGCCGGCGAACTCGTCGAGGGCCACCTGGACCACTTCATCGGACTGGTCGATGAAGCTCAGCACCGGGTCGATGGGGCTGTCGTCCATGCCGTCTTCCAAGGACAGGTTCCACTTGCCTTTCTGGGCATCATAGCGGTTACCCACCTGTCCCTTGGGCATGCGCGGTTCGCCGCTTTTCGCGTCGAACATCAGCAGCTTCCAGTCGCCGTTCTCGACACTCTGATAGCGGGCCAGACGCTTGGAGCGCAGCAGCTGCCCGGCACGGTAACCCTTGTCCCCGTCGGGGACCAGTTCGACCAAGAACGGGAGGTCGGTGTAGCGCTTGACGTAATCGACGAAATAGGGCACCTGGCGATCGACGTAGAACTCTTTCAGGATCACGTGATCCATCGCCATCCACAGCGCCGTGTCCTCCCCGGCTGTAACCGGAATCCACTCGTCGGCGTACTTACAGACCATGCTGAAATCCGGTGCTATCACCAGAAACTTGGCCCCCTTGGTGCGCGCTTCGGCGATGAAGTGCATGTCCGGGGTGCGGGTCATGCCCAGGTTCGACCCCAGCGAGACGATGTACATGGCGTTGAACCAGTCGGCGCTTTCGCACACGTCGGTTTGGTCCCCCCAAAGCTCGGGAAACGACTGCGGCAGGTCGGCATACCAGTCGTAGAAACTCATGCACACGCCGCCGAGCAACGAGAGGTAACGCGTACCGGCCGCGAAGGATATCATCGACATCGCCGGAATCGGCGAGAAACCGAATATCCGGTCCGGGCCCCACTTGCGCGCCGTGTACAAGTTGGCGGCGGCGATCAGCTCCGTCACCTCTTCCCATTTGACGCGCCGATAGCCACCATGGCCACGCGCTTGCTGGTAACGCGCGCGCTTTTCCGGGTCCTCGACCACCGAGCCCCAAGCCTCCAACGGATTGGAGTGCTTCTTCTTCGCCTCGCGCCACAGATCGATCAGTGGGCCGCGTGCGTAGGGGTACTTCACCCGGATCGGGCTGTAGACGTACCAAGACGCCGAGATGCCGCGCTGACAGCCGCGGGGTTCGTAGGGCGGCAGACTGGGTTCGAGCAGCGGATAGTCAACCTCCTGCATCTCCCAGGTGATGATCCCGTTCTTCACGTAGATCTGCCAGGAGCAGCCGCCGGTGCAGTTTACGCCATGCGTACTGCGCACGATCATGTCGTGCTGCCAGCGGTTGCGATAGAACTCTTCCCATCTGCGGGATTTGGGTTTGACGATGTCGAGTATCCAGCCCATCAGTTTCTTCTCCTTACTGTGTTACGGACGACGGAAGTTTCGTCGACCGGCTGCTATCATAGGACGACGCACACCGTCGCTCGTCCGCCCCCGCCATACCCAACCCGCGATCGCGAGCAGGATCAATAAACCGAGCACCGACAAGCCCGCCAGTTGCCAGATCGCTTGGGTCGGACGCCGGCTTATCGCCGCCTGGGCGAGGAAGGCGACCACGTCGGCGCGCTCGCTATCCGTGGGAGGGTTGTTCGACCACACGGCGTTCATGGTCGGTGTGGGCAAGCCGCGGATGAAGGCGTTGACCCCAGCCACTCCGCCGAAGCGCGTGACCACCGTGGTCAGGTCGGGCCCGAGTCGTCCGCCGCCCAATGCTCCGATGCCACCTACGCTGTGACACGCCATACACGACGGCCCGCCAGCGCTGAAGCGCTTGGTGCCGGTGAACAGTTGCTGACCTACCGCAGGGTCGCCACGCACGGCAGGTGTGCTCGCTGGCGCGGCCGACGCGCCGGCCGCGCCAGCAGCAGATGCCGCCGGTGCCGAAGTCTGGGCCGCTGCGCCCGGCGCGCTGGTCGCCAGGTAAGCGATAACGGCGTCAACTTCGGTGGCGTTGAGGTGCAGGTTGGGCATCGCCATACCGTGGAATTGGTGCAGCAAGCCGGTGGCGATCGGGTCTTTGTTGGCGAGCACCTGGTCGGGTGCGGAGATCCACTTCTGCAGCCATTCGTGCGAACGCAGTGCGGTGACGCCCTTCAGATCGGGGCCAACCAGATTGCCTCCGCCCACGGTGTGACAGGCAGCGCACTTTTGTTGAAAAACCTGCTTGCCCGCCGCTGCATCGGTTCCTGCGGCGTTCACCACGGTCGGCAACGCGGCCCACAGGCCCGCAATCGCCACGAGCGCGACGATGGACAACTCTCGTCTGACGGTTCGGTAATACGCAATCGGGGTCGTCTTCGCCATCCATCTTCTCCAGATCGTGTCCGGTCCTCCGCCGGTCGCCCGATTGGCGCCGGTCAGGTGGACTCCCGGAAAGACGTTAAGGGTCCGCACTTCCATCTCGCTTCCAGTCAAGCCGTAAAATCACTGTGCGGTGAGGCGATGCACGGAGGATGACCGCGGGCCGGCTTGGCGGCGGCTGGTTTCAGTGATTTGTATGGGGTCGCGGCGTGGCGCGAATACGCGCGAACAGCTGCTCGGTTTCCGGCAAGAGCGGCAGGTCCAGTCGCTCGCGCAGCAAGTGCGCACACGCCTCGTATTGCCGTACCGCCTCGTCGCGGCGCCCCGCCGCCCACAGCGCGTACATCAGGGCGCGATGCGTCTCCTCGCGCAACGGATCGAGCACCAGTGCGCGCCGCAACCAGGCCATGCCCTTGTCCCAGCGCCCGAGCTCACCCCATAGCGCTGACAAGCGGCCAAGCGCGTCCAAGCAGGCTTCGCGGAGCTGCTCGCGGGTTTGCCAGCACCACTCACCGAAGGGTTCGTCCTGTATGTAGCCGCCGCGGTGGAGTTCGGCAGCCGCTTCATACGCGCCGATGGCGGCCTGCTGCTCGTGCGCCGCCTCGGCCTTGCGCCCCAGTTCGAGTAATGCCCGGAATTCCAGCGTATCGATCCAGCAGGAAGATTGTGTGTTGAACCAATAGCGATCGGCGTGGCTGCACACATACCGCCAGTCGTCGCCGCCGCGGTGCGGCTCGAGCAGCTTGCGCAGCTCATGAACCAGGACGTGGAACTGTCTGGTGCGGACGTCGGAGTCTGCGTCCGGCCACAGCATCTCGATCAACACGTCTTTGCACAGCGGCTGGTCGTGCTGCGTGAGCAGGATCCCAAGCAGCGTCAATACCCGCTTGCGCCGGATCGTCTCCGGGGCCACGCGCGTACCGTCCACCGACAGTTCAAGAGTACCGAAGCAACGGATCTGCAGGCGCGCCTCGTCGTGGTGCCGCTCGATGGCGAGCGGGCCGGACCGTGTCGGCCGCGGGGCGATGTCGTCGTCGGCCTCGGGCGCGTCCGTGTGCGGCGCCCGCGCGAGCTGGTCGCGCACATCGCGAACCTTCTCGGCCACCAGCGAAGCGATTCCCTCGAGCAGGGCGAGATTCTCGTTGGGCGGCGACGGACGCAGGTGGCGATAGCGTAATTGGATCACCCCCAGCGATTGGCCATCGCAGGACATCGGGATGCAGCACCAGGCGCCGCCCGGATGCGGCGCAGCGCGGCACGTCAGTGGCCAGGAGTTCCGGCGGCCGTGCAGGATGCTAGTGGCGCCGGTCTGGAAGGCCGGGCACGTGCCGATCGTCTCGGCGTTCAGTACCGGGCAGCGCGGCACGGCGCTGGTGCCTGGTACCCGTCCGCGCAATTCCGTACCGTGACCGGGCAGGTACAGCTCGCCACCGTCGGCGCGGCTTACGCGCACCATCTCCTGCAGCACAGCCTGCAACGCTCCCGGCAAACGGTGCTCCGGGTCTGCTTCCACGCCGTGGAGAGGAGTGGTTGCGGCGTCCCGCAGGTGAGCCAGCGCCCTGTCGACCACTGCGCCCAGCGGTGTGCTGACCCAGCGCAGCAGGTTGAGCACGCGCTGAAGATCGATGTCGGCGTGCCGGAAAGCCAGCGCGATGCAGCCAAGTGCATCGCCGCCGCTGGTCAGCGGGTTGCACACGTAGGTCTTGAATCCGTCCCGCTTGACCTGCGCGCGCAGGAAGTGCGGATCCTCCGCCAGATGCTCGGTGTACACCGCCTGTCCGTGCGCCAGCACGCGGCCTGGGAACCCCTCGTCCGGATCGAAGCGCAGCAACTCGTCGAACGAGCGCTCGAAGCCGCCGCGGTGGCAGGTCCGGATCACGCCTCGGCCGTGTGGCTCGGCGAGGAATACCTCGCCGGCATCGGCAGCGGTCCTTTCCAGCAGGAAGTCGAGGGCGTGGCGCAGGCCCTGCTGCAACGGTTCGTCCGCGACCCGCGCGGTCAGTGCCGCAATACCGGCCAGGTCGTAAGCGAGATCGGGTGCGGCATCGTTGGCGCAGCGCTGGCTCCCCAACGCGCCGCCACCGGGCAAAGCGATCAGCTCACAAGCCAGCCGCAGCCGTGTGCCATCGGCCGCACGGGCGAGCATCTTCGCGGTGCCGGTGACGCTGCCCGCAGCCAAGGCCTTCAAGGCCGGGCAGGCCGGCCCGCACACCGCGTGACCAAAGTCGTCCTTGCCTGCGAGCACGCGGTCGCAAGGCGTGTCGAGCGCTTCGCTCCGCAGCACGCCCAGCCGACGCGCCATCGCCTCGTCCCATTCGATAATGCGCCGATCTGCACCAATCACGAAGCGCCCGCCTGTGCCGCTTTCACCCGCGGTCGCATTGGTTTGATGGCTTCTGTGCATGGCGAGTACCCCGCTATTAAGCTGCGTCAACTCCGACTTGTAGTCTTAAAAACGATCTTACACCTTTAGGTGTGCGCC
>Ga0307372_10008832_pt1 | contig 14073 bp, 11 predicted proteins | sample OX1MG_FD_202533 | JGI IMG/M metagenome (GOLD analysis project Ga0307372, IMG submission 202533) | Soil microbial communities from Risofladan, Vaasa, Finland - OX-1 | ecosystem: Environmental > Terrestrial > Soil > Coastal area > Acid sulfate soil | place: Finland: Risofladan, Vaasa | collected...
CGCATGGCAGGGTCAGAGTTTGCCTTTCATGTCGGCGTGGACTGGGGCGCCGAGCACCATCAGGTCTGCATTCTGGACGCGGCGGGCGAAGCGGTGGAGGAGATCAAGGTGGCCCATCAGGGCGCCGCGATCCGAGCCCTGTGCCAGCGCCTGCTGCGGCTGGCACCCGCGCGAACCCGCCGGCGGCGATCGGGGCCAGCACCGCGACGCCGCCATCCTCCTCTCTTTGCCGGGAGCGGGCACGATGGTCGCCGCCACGATGCTGGCCGAGGCCCCTGCGGCCCTGCGGGAACGAGATTATCATGCCCTGCGCGCCTACGCCGGGATGGCGCCGATTACGCGCCAAAGCGGCAAGAGCCGTTTGGTGGCGATGCGCCGCGCCTGCAGCCGTCCGGTGCGCGAGGCGGTCTACCACTGGAGTCGAATCAGCATGATGCGCGACCCCGCCGCCAAAGCCCATTACGCCCGCCTGCGGGCCCGCGGGCACTCCCACGGCCGCGCCCTGCGCGGCCTCGCCGACCGCCAACTGCAGATGCTGTGCGCCATGCTGCGCCACCGCCAGCTCTATGCTCCCTGCCGCCGTCCCCCCCGCCCGACCCGGCGGACAACCCAAGTCACCCTTGACAGAAAGGTGGGAAGTCCGCGCCCACCACTAATTCAGGTCGCGCGAGAACATCAGCTTCATCGTCACCTTGTCCGAGGCGGCGTTCAGGCCAAAGCCGATGCCCGCCTCCACGTCCAGCAGCTTGCCGTGGTGGTCCACCACCGCCCACGCCTGCTGCCACTGTTGAATGGTCGGCAGGAATTGCCGCAGCGGACCCATGTCGGCATACTCCTCCCCCGCCAGCGCCCAGCGATCATTCAGGTTGTAGGCGATGCGCGTCGCGGGCGCAAAATCCAGCGACTTGAACCCGCCCCGCCACGAATTGTCCAGAATCGGGTTGAAGATGATGTCCCACGGGTGCAGGTGCCACCCGATGATCGGACGAATCTCCGACGTATAGTGCTGCGGGTCCCAGTGCAGCGAGTTGTAGCTGAACTCGAAGTTCATGCCGTAGAAAAACGTCCGCTCGTCCGCATGCGGAGCCACAAACAACAGCCGCAGCTTGCCGCCGTTGATGGTCGCCCCCCGGTGGCTCGAAATGCTGTAAAGGGGCATGTAGAGCCCCAACTCCAGCCAGTCCTTCGCCCCATAGGCCCACTCCGCCGTTCCGTTGAGCGAGTGGTTGGAGATCAGGGCGCCCGCGAACACCGGCACCGTCGCTCCGTCGGGGGTGAAATTGTCATGCACCGTGAGGTTGAACTTGCCCCGCGGCGCGATGCTGGCATCGTACACCTGGATCTCGTCGGTCTGTGCCCGCGCCGCCCCCGGCCGTGCCAGCCCCACCACCAGTGCCACAGTCAGCAGGCCGAGCGACGCAATCCCGCGCCGGCAACGCCCGCAACGCCTTACGGCGGGGGACAAAAGGAGCTTTTTGGAGGAAACCATCTTCCCGGAATTATACCGCAGCCCAACTCCGTACTGACTCGAAGGATAGCCTCTCGCCAGCCATTCCATCCCCGATGGGTCCCGGCGCGACACGTTCCGAGCCGCCTTCCACCCCCTTCCGTGATCTTGTCTACTCGCGGAGGTCGCTCCGCTTTGCCTGGTCGTAATTCCGCAGGGGGGTTGGTGCCAGTGGCGCCCGCCTGCCGTATTAGCCGAGCCCTTGACGTGACCTCGTGGCTTGAGATGGGCCGCGGTGCTTGAGTACAACGCAAGTTTTTCCTCCCCGGCGACGCAACAGCCATGCCCTAGCCGGGCGACTTCAGGAGGGCCGACGAGGCTCTGCGGGACGCCTCACGGAATCTCGTGACCCTCATGGGACCACCGCGGGAAGTTGGCGTGCTCCCACCCTACGCCGCCAGCGCCGGATCCACCGTCAACTGGTTATCCACGTAGCGCACCCCCGGCGCCGACCAAGCGGCATAGTCGGCGCTCTGCTTCTCGTTCCAGGAGCGCACCGCGCCCCGCAGCGTGATGCGGTCCCCGTCGGCCTCGATCTTGATGCGGCTGGCGTCCAACTGCGCGCTGCGCTCCAGCGCCGACTGGATGGCGGTCTGCACGTCCCCCACGCTCACCCGCGGCGTCACCGCCACCATGTTGATCACGCCCTTTACCCCCATCAGGTCGCGCACCGCCTTCTCCGCCGCGCGCTTCTGGTAGGCCCAGTCCACCTTGCCCTCCAGCGTCACCCAGCCGCGCTCCACCTTGGCCTTCACCCCCGCCGGCACCCACGCCGACCACTCCAGCGCGCTCGCCGCCGCCCGCGTCAGCTCGGTGTCGGCGCGCTCGCTCTCCCGCGGCAGTTGCACCTCGATGTCGTTGGCCACCGAGCGCACCCCCTGCACCCGCGCCGCCGCCCGCTCCGCCCGCCAACTCTCCAGGTAGCTGGGCGTCGTCCCGCTCAGCGTCACCACCCCGTTCTGCACCGAAACCCCGATGCCGGCCGCGTTCACGCTCGGCTCCCAAGTCAACTCGCTCTCCACCGCGCGCTTCACTTCCAGGTCGGTCATGTCTCCACCTCCGTCCCGTTTGGATGCGCCATCCCGAGCCGGAGTCCCCCCGCCCGCTCGCAGCGCCATCCTCGCTCTCTCCGCCGAACCGGGACCACTGGCAACCGGCAACCGGCAACTGCTTCTACTCCCGTACGGTCAGCACCGCGCATGGTGCCTCGCACAGCACCTGGTAGGCGGTCTCCCAGCCGGGGTAGAGCGGTGCCCGCGGCGCCCGCCGCGCCCCCAATACAATCAGCCCGCATCCCCAGCTCCGCGCCAGCTTGACGATCTCCTTCGAAGCCCGCCCGAACCGCACCGCCGCCTGCGGCCGCCGCCAATCCGCCGCATCCGCCGGCATCAGCTCCCACAACCGCGCCTCGCTTGCCGCCACCTCCGGCGTCTGGCTGAGGCCGCTGTCGCTCTTCGGCAAAACGTGCAGCAAGCTCAACTCGGCTCGCCACGCCTGCGCCAGCCCCACCGCCACGCGGCTGGCGGACTTCGCCGCCGGACCAAAGTCGGTGGCGAAAAGTACCTTGCCCCCCGCCAGCGGCTTCGCCCTCGCCTCCGGCCCCAGCATCAGCACCGGGCAGCTCACGCTGCGAAAAATCGCGTCTGCGCTTGAGCCCAGCAGCAGCCCGCTCCATCCCCGCCGCCCGGCGCTGGCCAGCACCACCAAGTCAATCGCCAGCTCTTCGATCAGCGCGCCCAAACCCGCCTGCAGCTCCAGATTGCGCAAGTACGTCTGGCAGGCCAGGCCCTCCCGCGCCGCCTCCGCCTCGAGTTGCGTCATCTCCCGCCGCCCCTCCTCCATCAGGGTCTCGACATCCACTCCGTAGCCGTACCCCGCCCCCACCGCGTACTCGATCGGCCGGATAAAGTGCACCACATGCACGTTCGCCCCCAGCCGCCCCGCCCACTGCCCGGCATAGCGCAGCGCCGCCCCCGAGGCCGACGAGAAGTCGGTCGTCACCAAGATGTTCTGGATCGAGATGCGCTGCGCCGTCATGTTCTCCACCACGCCCGGAGGCGCGAACCGCGTCGTTGCTCCGCCCCCATTCGCCTGCGATCTGTGATGTAATTAGCAGATGCGCAGTCTTCCTTCCTTCGGTGTCGCGGTCCTTCTCGCCTGCGGCGCAGCCCTCGGGGCCCAGACCAAGCCCGCCGCCAGCCCGGCCCAGCCCGCCGCCACCGATCCGGTCGTGATCTCCGCCGGTACCGAGCACATCCGCGCCAGCCAGTTTAGCGCTCTCATCAAGGCCGCGCCAGCCGAAAACCAGACCGCCATGCTGGCCAACAAGCGCGCCGTCGCCGACGAACTCGGCAAAATGTTGGCCCTGGTCGCCGAGGCCCACCGCCGTGGCCTCGACCGCGATCCCGGCTTCCAGGCCCAAATGATGCTGGCCCGCGACAACGCCCTGGCCAAGTCCGTGGTGGACAAGCTCCAGGCCACCGCCGTCCCCACCCCGGCCCTGATCCAGGCCTACTACACCGCCCACGCCTCCGAGTTTGCCCAGACCAAGGTACGCCACATCCTGGTGGGCGACAACGAAACCCAGGGCGGGCCCGCCGCCCGCACCCAGGCCGCGGCCCTCGCCAAGGTCGCCCAGGTCGCCGCCAAGCTCAAGGCAGGCGCCGACTTCGCCACGGTTGCCAAGGCCGACTCTGACGATCCCGGCTCCAAAGACAAGGGCGGCGAACTCGGCGAGATCAGCCCCGGACAGACCGTGCCCGAGTTTGAGGCGGCCATGAACAAGCTCGCCATCGGTCAGGTCAGCGACCCGGTCCACACCCGCTACGGCTACCACATCATTCAAGTCGAGGCGCGCTCCACCATGCCGCTCGACCAGGCCAAGCCCATCATCCAGGATCAGCTCACCTCCCAGGCCGTCAACAGCGCCATTGACAAGATCGCCGCCGAATCCCACATCGTCATCAGCGACAGCTACTTCGGCCCCGCCAAGCCCCCCGCCCCCACCACTCCCCACCCGTAGCAACGCCCGCAGGCACCGGTGGCGGGGAATCGAAGCCCGCACTCCCAGCGAGTGTGGCGAGCCACTGGCCCGCCCTCGGCGCCGGAGCCGCGCCCCCGCGGCTCGGCCCGGCCCGAGCTGCAAGCCGCCAGCTGCAAGCTGCCAGCCGCTCTCCCCATCCATCCCAAATAGGCGGATACTGTCCCCAGTGCCGCCCGGCTACGGCCTACCGCGCACAAGCTGCCGGCTGCAAGCTGCAAGCTGCCAGCCACCCGCGCCAGCGCCCCGCCGCCGCGGCCGCCAAATAATATGAACGAAGTCCCCCACCCTCGGTCTTTACCCAGTGAGGACCAAGAGGCGCGCATGGCGGCCAAACCCGTACTGGTCACAGAGCCTGAGGGTTGGGAAACGGCGGTCTGGACGCATGCCCGCATGCTCTACCGCATCGCCTACGCCGTGCTCCGCCATCATCAGGACGCCGAGGATGCGGTGCAAGAAACCCTGCAACGAGCCTGGAAATACCGCCATCGTTTCGCCGAGGTCGAAAACCCAGCCGCTTGGCTGGCGCGCATCGCTTGGCGCGTGGCCAAGTCCCGCCGCCCCCGCCCCGGCGCGGTCTCGTTCGACCAAGTCGAGGCCGTTGCCCAGCTCCGCTCCGCCGGCGCCTCGGCCGAGGAGTTGGCCGCCCACCGCCAAATGAAGGCCCTCGCCGACCAGCTCATCCAGCATCTGCCCGCCAAGCTGCGCCAGCCCCTCGTCCTCTCCACCGTCGAGGAGCTCTCGGCGCGCGAGATCGGGGCGGTGCTGGGCATTCCCGAAGCCTCGGTGCGCACCCGCTGCCTGCGCGCCCGGCGCCTGCTGCGCGAAAAATTGAGCGCGGCCCTGGAGGTAAACCATGGCACCCGATCTTGATCCGGTGCTTGATCCCGTGCTCGACAAGGTCCTGGCCGAGTACAGCCAGGTCGAGCCCCCGCCCCAAGCCGTTCAAGCCTGGCTGGCGCGCCGCGCCCCGCCCCGCCCCTCCAACCGCTTCCTCTGGCTCCCCGCTCCCGCCTGGGCCGCCATCGCCTTCGCTCTGCTCCTCATGCTCGCCGTCACTTGGTACCGCGGCCGTCCCCAGGCCAACTCCCGCCCCCTGCTCGCCAACGAACGCACCGTCGTCGTCCCGCTCGACCCCAACCAGGCTCCGCCCCTCACCGACGAGCAGAAACAGCTCATCCAGCTTTTGCAGACCGATCCCGCCGCCCTCGCCACCAAACAGCCCTCGGATCTGAATAAAGCCAAGAAGAAACACCCATGAGATTGAAGTCTCTCGCCGCCGCCCTCCTGCTCGCCGCCCCGCTCGCCCCCCTAGCCTTGGCCCAGCAGGCGCCGCGCCCCGCCGCCTATCGCGTGCAGTTCATTCTGCACCAGACCCAGCCCGGCAAGCCGGCCGAGGTCCACACCTACACCATGCTGCTCCAAGCCAACGGCGGCAACAACAGCATTGCCGTCGGCCGCCGCGTCCCGGTCAGCACCGGGCCGGGCAAGTTCGACTACGAGCGCATCGGCCTCTCGCTGGGATGCTCGCTGCGCAATGCGACCCCCAACCCGCCCGCCGGCCAATTGGGCCTGTTCGTCACGCTCAGCATCTCCAGCCTCGCCCCCAACACCAGCTCCAGCGCGCCGACCATCCTCTCCACCGAGGCTCGCGTCGAGACCGCCGTCCCCCTGGACCAGCGCGTCTCCGTCTCCCAGTTCCAGGACGTCGCCTCCACCCGTACCTATCAACTCGAAGTGCTCGCCATTCCAGTGGCGGCGGTGTCGAGCCCGCCTCCGGCGGCCGACCGCTGATCGCGGGCAGCGCCTTCCATGTTCGCCGACCTCCGCCTCGCCCTCAAGCTTGCGGCCCGCGCTCCTGAACCCCGCCGGCGCGCCCGCCGTGGCCGGCCGCCTGCTCCGGGTGCGGCGCAGCGCCGCGGCGGTGCGGCTGGCGCAGAACAAGCTGCGGCGCCGGGCCAGCCGCCGCGGCGAGCGGCTCTCGCCCCCGCGCTTGGCGGCGGCCGGGTATTGCCTGGTCTGGACCAGCCTGCCGCCCGCCGTGCCCGCTTCCAGCGTCTTGGAACTGTACCGCCGGCGGTGGCAGATCGAGCTGTACTTCCGCCGCATGAAGTCCATCCTCGGCCTCGGGCAACTGCCCAAGAAGGACCCGGCCAGCGCCCGCGCCTGGCTGCACGGCAAGCTGCTCACCAGCCTGCTGGTCGAGCGCAGCATCCAGGCCGCCAACGCATTTTCCCCCTGGGGCTATGCGCTGCAGCCCGCGCCGCCCCCGCTGGCGTGAGGTCGCTTACATGTTCCGCGAGCTGTGCGGCGCCGTCCTGCCAGTGCTGGGCTTGGACCACACCTACCGCTGCTGGCCCGAGATCACGCGCCGCCTCGCCGCCCCCAAGCGTCGGCGCACCCGCCAATCCCTCCCCCGGCTATTAAGTTAACTTAGGGGGCGCAGCCCCCGAATATGGGAGGCGCAAGCCTCCCCAGGCATGGCCCTGCTCGCCGCCGCCCTGCGGCTCGCCGCGGCGCTCCTTGCCTGCCTCGCCCCCGCGCTCCGCGCCCCCGCCTCGCCCCCGCCGCCGCCCTGCGCCACCAGTAAGCCAGCAGCGATCACCGAAGCGCACGAAAAATATCGCCGGGCCCGGCCCCGGGCGCACATCTTACTCCCTATGCCGCGCGTGTCTCCGCAGCCCATCAGTGACCGCCCCAAGGCGGCCAAGGGGGCCCGCGACCCCAGGGGCCCCCGAGACGCTCGCGTCTCGGGGTGGGAGCAACGCGAGCGGACGGGGGCGGAGCCCCCGAGTATGGGAGGCACAAGCACCTGTCCGCCCCACCGCCGGCGGGCGGCTGCCGTGTGGAAAGCGATCTCGCGCAGAATCAAGCACTTAGGCCCGGAAATTCCAGTTTCTTGGTTTTTGGGGGCGTGGAGTGCACCCCTGCCGCTGTTCCGCATGCCCTCATTGATTCCAGGCCACTTGCGAGGAGAAATGGAACAAAATCGGTCGATCTAGTAACTACGGAATCCCGCGAAAAACAGCCCCAGCACTAGCAGCCCCAGCACGATGCGGTACCAAACAAAAAATTGCAGCGTCCCCAGCCGGAGAAAACGGATGAACAGTCCGATCGAGGCCATCCCCACCACCGCCGACACCACGATGCCGGCCGCAAACGGCGCCTGCATGCCCGCCGCAATCCCGGTCTTGTGCACCTGTAGCGCCTTGTCCAGCACCGCCCCAGCGATGATCGGCGTCGCCATCAGGAACGAAAACCGCGCCGCCGCCTCCCGCGTCATGCCCGCAAACAACCCGGCGGTGATGGTCGCCCCCGAGCGCGACACCCCCGGAATCACCGCCAGCGCCTGCGCGCAGCCGATCCACCACGCCTCCCCCACCGAGGCCTGGTCAAAGTCCTTGGTCTGCGCCGGCGCCCGGTCCGCCCAGCCCATCACCACCCCCACCAGGATCAGGCTGGCCGCCACCACCAGCGGGTTGCGCCACGTGCTCTCGATCTGCTTGTCAAACAGCAGCCCGATCATCCCGCCCGGCACCGTCGCCAACACCAGATACCACAGCAGCCGCCGCTGGCTCGCCAGCGCCCGCCCGCCGATCGTCTCGCCGGTGTGGATGTCAATCGCCGCCCCGAAGCCGGCGCGAATCATCCGCACCCAGGTCATGAAGAAAAACCCCACCACCGCCACCAGCGTGCCGGCGTGCAGCGCCACATCGAAGGTCAAGCCCGGGTCGGGCCAATGCAGCAGCCACGGCAGCAGAATCAAATGGGCGGTGCTGCTGATCGGGAAAAACTCGGCGATGCCTTGCAGGATCGCCATCACACAGGCTTGGCCAACGGTGATCATGGGCCCTCCAAGTATTGCAGACAAAAGCCTCGCCCATGCCGTATCTTTCTCGACACCTCCGGCCCCGGGCGGCGCCGCCTAAAATGGGGCCATGCACTTGCTCCGCCCCACCACCAACCGGCGCTTCAACGAGCTGGTCGGGCTGCTGATCCTGGTGCTGGCGACGCTGCTGTGCCTGGCGCTGGTGAGCTACCACCCCGCCGACCCCTCGCTCAATACCGCCGCCGCCGTGGCCCGCCCCGCCAACTGGGTGGGCCCGGTGGGCGCCACGCTTGCCGATCTTCTCTTCCAGAGCCTGGGCATCGCCTCGTTCTTGTTCGTGTTCGGCCTCGCCAGCCTGGCGGCGCGCTGGTTCCGCGCCCCCCGCTCCGAGTCGGCCCGCCTCAGCCACCTGATCGGCCTGCTGCTCTCCATCGCCGCCTTGGCCACCCTCATCGCCGAGCTCCCCAGCCACTTCCACTGGCGCGGCAGCGTGCCGCTTGAGGGCGTGGTCGGCACCCTCGCCGCCAGCGGCTTGGTCGCCGCCTTCAACCCCATCGGCGCCGACATCCTCACCCTCACGCTGTTGCTGGTCGGGCTGTTCCTGGCCACCAAGTTCTCCTTCGCCCAGACCCGCGAACTCTGGCAGCAAGCCGCCGCTCCCCGCCTCGCCGTCTGGTTCGCGCCGCTGCTGCGACCCTTCATCTCACTGCGTGCCCGCTTCGCCGCCGGGTCCGAGCGCCGCCAACTCGCCCGCGCCGCCCGCCAAGCCGAACGCGGCGATCGCCGTCGCGTGCGTCGCCCGACTACCGCCCGCGCCGACGAAGCCGGCGCGCCGGTCCCGGTGTCCGCCATCGCGCTTCCCACCACCTTCATTCCCGCCCGCAACCGCCCGCCCGAGAGCGACAGCGCCGCCGCCCGCGCCCGCCGCTCGCTGGCCACCGCGCCCGCCCCCGCGCCCCTGGCGGTGGCCGTTGCCGCGCCCGCCCACGCCATCCTGGTCGCCCCGCCGCTGGTCGCCGCGCCCGAGGCCAAGCCCCTCCGCCTCGCCACCGGGCTCTACAAGACCCCGCCCCTCTCCCTGCTGCAGCAGCCCGGCCCCGGCAACCAGGTCGAAGAAGAAGAGCTGCGCGATATGGCCGCCCGCCTCACCGCCAAGTGCGAGGAGTTTGCCGTCGGCGGCCAAGTCACCCAGATCAACCCCGGCCCCGTGGTCACCACCTACGAGTTCAAGCCCCACGCCGGGGTCAAGTACAACCGCATCACCGCCCTCAACGACGACCTCTGCCTCGCCCTTGCCGCCGAGTCCATCTACATCGAGCGCATCCCCGGCAAGAGCACCGTCGGCATCGAGGTCCCCAACCCCCGCCGCGAGACCATCTTCCTGCGCGAGATCATCGCCTCCGACGCCTTTCAGCGCTCCAAGTCCCCCCTCACCATGGCCCTCGGCAAAGACGCCAACGGTGCCATCGTGGTCAGCGACCTCGCCGCCATGCCCCACCTGCTCATCGCCGGCTCCACCGGCTCCGGCAAGAGCGTCGCCCTCAACAGCATGATCACCTCGCTGCTCTACAAGTCCACCCCCGACCAACTGCGCTTCATCCTGGTGGACCCCAAGCGCCTCGAGCTCGGCCTCTACGACGGCATCCCCCATCTCTATACCCCCATCATCACCGAGCCCAAGCTCGCCGCCTACGCCCTGCGCAACGCCACCCGCGAGATGGAGCGCCGCCTAAAGCTGCTCGCCAGCCGCGGCGTCCGCAACATCGCCCAGTTCAACCGCCTCTTCGAAGACAAATCCCCCAGCCTGTTCGACAACCTCGCCGACACCGACGAAAACCGCCCCCTGCCCTATATCGTCATCGTCATTGACGAGCTCGCCGACCTCATGATCGTGGACTCCCACAACGTCGAGGAGTCCATCACCCGCCTCGCCCAGATGGCCCGCGCCGTCGGCATGCACCTGATCCTCGCCACCCAGCGCCCCTCGGTGGATGTCATCACCGGCCTCATCAAGGCCAACTTCCCCGCCCGCATCTCCTTCCGCGTCGCCACCCGCGTGGACTCCCGCACCATCCTCGACTCCCAGGGCGCCGAACTCCTGCTCGGCAAGGGCGACATGCTCTTCCTGCCCCCCGGTACCTCCCGCTTCCACCGCGTCCACGGCGCCTTCGTCACCGAACCCGAGATCGGCGCCGTGGTCGAGGCCTGGAGCCGGCAGGGCCAGCCTACCTTCGATCCCAACTTCCTGCTCGCCCCCAAGGAAGACGATGGCCTCCCGGAGATGTCTGCCGGCGCTGGCGTCGGCTCCGCCGCCACCGGCGAGCCCGGCGCCGACGGCTCGACTGGCGAGAACGATCCCATGTTCGAAGACGCCGTGCGCGTCGTGCTCGAATACGGCAAGGCCAGCACCTCGCTCCTCCAGCGCCGCCTCCGCATCGGCTATGGCCGCGCCGCCCACTTGATTGATCTCATGTACAACGACGGCATTGTCGGCCCCGCCGACGGCCCCAAGCCCCGCGAACTGCTCAAGCGCCCCGACTGGATCAGCGAGGTGGAGGAAATCCTGCGCTAGCCGTCCGCGTGCCGTCCTAAGCGCAATGCTTGCTGGCTTGGCCCGCGCTCGCCTGCTAAAGTTTTTTTACCGATGTCGTTGAGGACCACCTTCGCTGCGCTAGCCCTGCTCGCCCTCGCGGCCACCGCCCAGCAGGTGGCTCCCGCCCGCCTCCAGGCCCTGCGCTACCGCCCCCTCGGCCCGCTCGGCGGCCGCGCCGACGCCGTCGCCGGCGAGCCCGGCAACCCCCTCGTCGCCTACATCGGCGCCGCCTCCGGCGGCGTCTTCAAAACCACCGACGGCGGCCGCCGCTGGTTTCCCGTCTTCGACCGCCAGGACTCTCTCTCCATCGGCGCCCTCGCCGTCTCTCCCTCCCACCCCAACCAAGTCTGGGCCGGGACCGGCGAGCCCTTCTTCATCCGCACCGCCACCGCCAGTGGCGACGGCATCTACAAGTCCACCGACAGCGGCGCCACCTGGACCCACATGGGCCTGGTCAATTCCGCCCGCATCGCCCGCATCGTCGTGGATCCGGTCAACCCCGACATCGTCTTCGCCGCCGTCGTCGGCAGCGGCTTCGCCCCCTCCCCCAGCCGCGGCGTCTATCGCACAACCAATGGCGGCAAAACCTGGCAGCGCGTGCTCTTCGTGGATCCCCACACCGGTGCCTCCGACGTCGCCATGGATCCCAATCACCCCCAAACCGTCCTCGCCGGCATGTGGCAGCTCTCCATCCATACCTGGGACCTCGACTCCGGCGGCCCCGGCAGCGGCCTCTACCTCTCCCACGACGGCGGCGACCACTGGACCCATCTCGTCGGCCACGGCCTGTTCTCCCGCCCCGTCGGCAAGATCGCCGTCGGCATCGCCCCCAGCGACGGCCGCCGCATGTACACCCTGGTGCAAGACCGCCACCCCGGCCTCTACCGCTCCGACGACGGCGGCGCCACCTGGAAGCTCATCAACCAAAACGACGAGATCGCCGAGCGCCCCCCCTACTACACTCGCTTCACCATCGACCCCCGCGATCCCAACCGCCTCTACTTCATCAGCGTCTCCATCACCCTCTCCCGCGACGGCGGCTACACCGAGCGCCCCCTAAATGTGGGCGGCGACAATCACGATCTCTGGATTGATCCCACCGATCCCGGCCGCATCATGGTCGCCGACGACCTCGGCGCCTCCCTCACCCTCGACCGCGGCCGCGAATGGCAATCGGTCTCCTTGCCCATCGCCCAAATCTTCCACGCCATCCCCGACGACGCCGTCCCCTACTCCGTCTACGCCAACCAGCAAGACAGCTCCAGTTGGCGCATCCCCAGCCGCCTGCTCGGCGGCGGTCTCGACGCCCGCGCCGAGGTCCCCGTCGGCGGCTGCGAGAGCGGCTTTGCCGTCCCCGACACCACCAACAACCAGATCGTCTATGCCGGCTGCTACGGCGGCGGCCTCGACCGCTTCGACCTCCGCAACCTGCAAACCCGCGACATCCGCGTCTACCCCGATGCCGCCTATGGCTGGCCCCCCGCCCTGGTCAAGTACCGCTGGAACTGGACCTTCCCCATCGCTCTCTCCCCCCTCGACCACAACCAGGTCTACGTCGGCAGCCAGTTCCTCGACACCTCCACCGACGGCGGCGCCAGTTGGCGCACCATCAGTCCCGACCTCACCCGCAACGACCCCTCCCACGAAGACAACTCCGGCGGCGTCTCCCACGACAACATCTTCGGCTTCGATGGCGCCACCCTCTGGAGCATCGCCGAATCCCCCCGCCAGAAGGGCCTGATCTGGGTCGGCAGCAACGACGGACTGGTTCACCTCACCCGCAACGGCGGTATTTCTTGGACCGATGTCACCTCTCATATCCCCGGCCTGCCCCGTTGGGCCACCATCAGCAGCATCGAGCCCTCCCACGCCTCCGCCTCTACCGCCTACCTCACCGCCGACGACCACCTCCAGGGCGACAACGATCCGCTGGTCTTCAAGACCACCGACTACGGCGCCACCTGGCAGGCCATCGGCGGCGGCATCCCCCACTCCGTCTTCAGCTCGGTCAATTGCGTCAAGCAAGACCCGGCCCGCCCCGGCCTGCTCTACGCCGCCACCCAGAACGCCATCTACTTCACCCTCGACGACGGCCAGCATTGGAACCCGTTGCAGCTCAACCTGCCCCATGCCCCCGTCTCCTGGCTCGCCATCCAGCCCCGCTTCGGCGACTTGGTGGTTGCGACCTTCGGCCGCGGCATCTACGTGCTCGACGATCTCAGCCCGCTGCGCCAGCTCACCCCGCAGGTGCTGGCCGCTCCCGCGACTTTTTTCGTCCCCCGCCCCACCTACCGCTTCCGCGCCGAGGGCGGCTACACCCGCAACCCCACCCTCCCCGGCCTGCAATCGCTCCCCAACGGCGCCATCCTCAACTATTTTCTGGCCCGCCCCAGCGACGCCGCCACGATCACCATCCTCGACGCTGCCGACCACACCCTGCGCACCCTGCGCGCCCCCGCCCGCGCCGGCCTCAATCGCCTCACCTGGGACCTGCGCGAAGCCCCCGCTCACGCCCCTCTGCTCTTCAACCCGCCCCCCGACGCCCCCTGGGTCTCGACCCTGCCCTCCGGGCGCCACCTCCGCACCTGGGACCTAGACTTCTCCCTCTATGGCCCCATGGCCCCGCCCGGCGTCTATACCGTCCGCCTCGCCGTCGCCGGCCAGACCCTCGTCCAACACCTGCGCCTGCTCAAAGACCCCAAGTCCAGCGGCACCGAGGCCGACATCTTCAGCCAAGCCGCCTTCGCCCGCCAAGTGCGCGATGGCCTCGACGCCACCGCCACCCTCATCGGTCAGTGGGAGGCCGTCCGCCGCCAAGCCACCCCGCCCGCCGCCCAGTCCCTGGCAACGCAAGCCCTGGCCGGCGAATCTAAGTTGTTCGATGTTTATCTGACCGGCGCCCACGAGGATCAGTTCCGCAACCCCGACCAGCTCTGGGAACAGTGGTCTACCCTCAACCACGAGATCACCGACGACAGCGCCGACTTCGCCCCCACTGCCCCCCAGCGCGCCGCCCTCGCCCGCTTCACCGCCGCCCTCCACGCCAGCCAAGCCGCCTACGCCAACTTCCTAGCCAGCACCCTAGCCGCCTATAACGCCCAGCA
>Ga0307372_10008833_pt1 | contig 14071 bp, 14 predicted proteins | sample OX1MG_FD_202533 | JGI IMG/M metagenome (GOLD analysis project Ga0307372, IMG submission 202533) | Soil microbial communities from Risofladan, Vaasa, Finland - OX-1 | ecosystem: Environmental > Terrestrial > Soil > Coastal area > Acid sulfate soil | place: Finland: Risofladan, Vaasa | collected...
ACGGTGGCTGGGGCAGAGCCTAAGCGATGCCCCGGTCGCTATGTAGCCGGGGCATCGCTTACGCTCTGCCACCAGCCACCACCTTCTCGTGACAAAATGTCTCATTCTTGGCCGCGTGCAGTATAAACTGCAAAGGCCCCAATTTCGACCCAAACGGCAACCGTTTGCGAAGCCGGCTACCCGACGAAAATTCTTCGATTTCTTGACGAAGACGTGCTTTTCATTTTCCATCGGGCAGGTTACAATAGGCAACGCTTCGACCGGTGGATACGCCCTTCCAGATCGAATACGAACCATGTTCTGTGGTTCTCGAAGGGTGCCCGCCAACGCGGAGTTTTCACCTCAAGGATTCGTTTGAACGCTACGTAACCAACAACTGTGGACTTGTCCACTGCCTTGGCCACGCGGCTCGCCGCGCGGATCGGAAGGTCTGTTTCGCAGATCCTTTCCAACGCTACGGCCGGCTCGATTCACGGTCTCGCGCGGCACGCGTTCCATTGGAGAACAGGAAGATGAATATGATCGGCAAATCAGAGGAATTCGGCGGATCGATGACCTTGGACGCCACGTTGCCTGAGATCCCCGACACGGTAGTCAAGGATCTGGTCAAGGTGTTCAAGCTGCTTTCGGATGAAACCCGCTTGCGCATCCTGCTCTACCTGACCCGCACCGACGAGTTGCATGTGCGCGCTCTGTGCGAGATCCTCAAGCAGAGCCAACCCGCCGTCAGCCATCACCTGGCCCTGCTTCGCGTGTCGGAGTTGATCGAGTGCCGGCGCGAGGGCAAGCACAATTATTACCGCGTGCTGCCGCGGAGGTTCCAGGAGTTGCTCGACATGCTCTTCGCCGCCGTCCCCCAGGACGAGCGCCGGATCCGGTTCGAGGATTACGTGCTGAGTTACCAGCCCGCCGACGAGTTTTAGAAAGGCATGCCCCGCTTCGAACACCAGCGCCACAAGCCGCCCGCCGCGTTGGACTCGCCGCGGGAGTTGATCGTGGCTTGCGCCCCGCTGCGGAGCAACGTCAATCTATCGCGGATCGTGCGCACGGCCGGCTGCTGCGGCGTGCGCCAGGTCATCTGTTGCGGTACGGCGAAGATCGTCGAGAAGATCGCGCGCGACAGCGTGGACGACGAGAACGTCTCGGCCGTCGAGATCCGGGTGCATCGCACGCTCGCTCCACCGTTGGCCGAGCTCCGCCGGCAAGGTTATCGTCTGGTCGGGCTGGAGCAAACGACCGGCTCCGAGAACCTGCACACCTTCGCTTTCCAGCGCCGCACGGTGCTGGTGGTCGGCAACGAGCGTCTCGGACTGGCCGACGAAATCCTGGCGCTGCTCGACGATGTGGTTGAGATTCCGGTGTACGGGCTGCCGCACGCCTACAACGTGGCCACGGCGACGGCGATGGCGCTGTACGAGTTTTGCCGACAATTTCCCAAAGGATAGCGGCGCGGGGAGCGTCGGCCTGCTCGGGGCGGAGCGTGGGAACAAGGAATGGTGTATACCTACGGTATGCCGGAACTTCCCGAAGTCGAAACCATGTGCCGCGGCATCAACGCGGTCGTCGGTAGCCGCATCGTCGGCGTCGTCCGCCCCCAGTGCCATCTCAAGCCGATCACCATGACGCCCGCGCTGGCTGGCTTTCGCCGCCGCGCGGTGGGTCGGACCATCGAGCGGATCGACCGGGTCGGTAAGCGGGTCGTGTTGAGGCTCGATGGAGCGCGAGGCGACGCGATCGTGATCGAACCGCGGATGACGGGCCTCGTACTGCTGGCGGAGCCACCCAACCGAGACCACATGCGGCTCGTGCTCCAACTCGCGGATGGTATCGCACCCGAGCTCTTGTTCTGGGACCGCCGCGGCCTGGGCGTCGTGCGCCTTGTGGCGGCCGACGAGTTCGAGCGGCGATACGGTCTCGGCCTGGTCGGCCCCGACGCCTTGACCGTGACTCCAGAGCTTTTGCGCGAGCGGTTGGGAGCCAGCCGCCGCGAGATCAAGGTGGCGCTTTTGGATCAGCGTGGCGTGGCCGGCATCGGCAACCTGTACGCCGCCGAGATCCTTCACCTGGCCGGCATTCACCCCGCGCGCCCGTGCAAGGGGCTCAAGCCAGGCGACTGGCAGGCGCTTGCCCGCGCGGTCATTGACGTGCTCACCGAGGCGATTCGGTACGAAGGCTCGACGCTTTCCGACGGCACGTACCGCAACGCCCAGAACGAGGCGGGCGGCTACCAGAACCAGCACCGCGTTTACGACCGTGCCGGCGAGCTCTGCGGCGGCTGCCGCGAAGCGACCGTCGTGCGGTTCGTCCAGGCGCAGCGATCCACCTTTTTTTGTCCGACATGCCAACCTATCGCGCCGCGATCAAGTCGGATACGAACTGCCAGTCGGCGGGGGACGTCTCGGGAACCCTGACCGCGCCTTGCAACGACGCCCGTTGGCTGCTCCCAGGCGGGAACATCGCCGAAAGTTTGAGCGACTGCGCGCCAAGATCCTCGATCAGGGCGTGGAAAATGACCGAAACCAGCGCGGGCGCCACCGCCGCGGACTGGCAGTTCTCCGCGACCAGTTGGGCGTAAACCATGATCGAAAAGCACTTGCCCATTTCAATGGTCAACTCGCCGTCGGCGGCGAGGGGCGAGGCCGAGACGCCGTCTGCCACGAACGATCGGAACGCCTCCACCTGCTCGACGAACAAGGTGACGTTCGGTAATGATCGCAGGCGCTGGTAGGCCCTCAGGTCATGCGCGAACCGGACGGTTTTGGGGTTGCGGTCGCCGGATCGCATCCAATAGGCGTTCTCGCCGGCGCCGGCCCGGTGCGCGTCCACCGGCCCCGGCCCGGCCTCGTTGCCGGCACGCGCGAAGTAGGCGTCGATGAACCGGGCCGTCAAGGCGAAGTTGATATGAGTGCTGCCTTCAAGGCCGGGGATGAGCTGCGCATCCCTCAGGGCGGATTCGAAGTACGTCTCGGCTTCGACCCCCCGGGCGCCCATGCATTCGGCAAGCAGCCCCATCACCTTGACACCTTCGGTACTGACCTTCGCCTTCTGCACGGAATTGAACAGCAGGTATCGGCGGTCGTCCTTGCTCGCCGCGTGCAGGTAGTCGAGCGCCCGGTAGGCGTAAAGCTTCATCGCCGCCAGCCGCGCGAAAGCGATGGCCGTCGTGGCGCGGATGTGAGGCATTTCGGCGACCGGTTTGCCGTAAAGCACCCTGCAGCGCAAATAGGCGGCGGCCTCCACGAAGGCATGCTCGCAGATCCCGACGGAGCCGAACCCCAGGAAGAACTTGCCGAAGTCGACCGTGCCGAAGACCGCGTCCCACGCCTCGCGGCCCCGCGAAATGACGTCGGCGGCGGTGAAGGGATGGCCCTGGACATCGAATTGGCCGACGAAGGCCGCCCGGACACCCAGGGTGCGGATTTTTCGCACATTGCCAAACGCCGGCGCTTCGCCGGGCCGAAGCGCGAACAACACGAACGGCAGCCTCTTGTTCGCGCGGCCCGATTCAACGTCATCCTGCCGTGCCAGCACCGAGATGATGCACGCGGCGTTGGTATTGCCGATGTAATACTTCGTTCCCTCGGCGAGCAGGCCGCCCGGTCCCGCCGGTTTCACCATGAACTCATTGGCCAGCAGGTCCGACCCGTGCTCCTTTTCGGAGACGGCGAGCGCGAATAGCCCGCCGCCTTCCAACTTCGCGACAGCTTCTTTCTTCAGCGCCTCATTGGAACTCATCAAAATCGGAAACAGCCCCAGGAACGAGACGTGCAAACTGTAGGCGTGTGCCGGGCTATGGTAGGCGAAGACTTCCAGAAAGCGAGGCAGCCTCCATAAATCGAACCGGTGCCCCCGGCTCGAATACCGTTGGGGCGACAACAGGCCCGCGTAGATCCCGTGTTCCGCCTGGTAGTCGATCCAATCCTGATACCAGACCTCTTGCCGGTCTTCGCGCTGGAGCGCCTCCAGCCCCTTGCTCTGGAAAAAATCGGCGAGCCGGCGAATGAATGGATCGTGAAGGTATTCCGACGCTCCGGCCGTCGGCGACGAAACATCGAACGCCAGCGGAAGAAGTGCGTCGCTTGAGTCGTTTGAAATGGTCAGATTGTCGTTCGCCATTCGGGCACCCTCAAGCGTGAGGAAAGTCTAACCCGTCAACCAACCCGCTGCAACGGCGCATGCGGTATCGTTTGATCGACCATCACTTCCGGGGGAGCGAATGGGCTTGCAGGCACCGCGAGGCGACACGAGCGGGTGCTTGTGGTAGAATGAGGTGGTATGGCGAAACCCATGTGGGAGCGATAACCATGACGCTGACGATCGACCTTCCGGCGGAGACCGAGCGAAAACTTCTGGCCCAGGCCGCGGCGACCGGGAAAGACGTCGCCACCTTGGTCCGGGAGGCCGTCGAGGAGAAGTTCCGCGCACCACTGCCCACGTTCGCGGAAATTCTAGCCCCCGTCCACGAAGACTTTCGCCGGAGCGGCATGAACGAGGCCGTCTTGGATGCGCTCATGAACGAAACGCTCGCCGAAGTCCGTAAGCAGCGCGGGCGGCGGCAGGGCAAAGCGACATGACCGACCGGGCCGTTTTCGATTGCATGATCTACCTTCAAGCCGTGGCGAACGAAGATGGGCCCGCGTTCGCCTGCTTCCGTTGTGTGGATCAGGGCCTTGCGACATTGTGCGTGAGCGCCGAAGTGCTGGCCGAAGTTCGCGACGTCCTGAGCCGAGCGCCGCTACGAGCCAGATTCCCGCGTCTCACTGCTGAGCGCGTCGAGGCGTTCCTTGAGAATGTCGAGGCCAAAGCGGTCTTGATCGCGGAGATCCCTTGCGACTTTTCATACCCTCGCGACCCGGAGGATGAGCCCTACTTGAACCTCGCCGTCGCCGCGGGCGCCAAGCACTTGGTGAGCCGCGATGCGGATCTCTTGGACTTGATGGACGACCTTGACTTCCGGGGTCGATTCCCTGGCTTGACCATTCTCGACCCTGTAGCTTTTCTGCGGCGGCTGCCTCGCGGGAGCCAAGCAAAGCGGGGATCCGAACATGCCTAGCTGGCTAGCTCGTTCGGTTCCGGCGGACTGCCTCGCTATGATGAGGGCGCCATTCCCATCCGGCGCAGCCAGCGGAAATGCGACGCCACGCAGGCCAAGAACGTCTCGTGCGCCGTATACCGTACCCCGAACTCCCGGCACGTTTCCTCCACCAGGCGCGCCAGCGCCGGATAATGGAGATGGCAGACGCGGGGGAACAGGTGGTGTTCGATCTGGAAGTTCAGCCCGCCGACGAACGTCGAGAGCAGCCAGTTGCCGCGGCCGAAATCGACGGTCGTTTCGACCTGGTGTTCGGCCCAGGCGGTTTCGATGCGGCCGCTGTCTTGGCCAGGCAGCGGAAAGGCCGCGTCCTCGACGCAGTGCGCCATTTGAAACACGACGCTCAGCACCACCCCCTGCACGAACGTCGCCGCCACGTAAAAAGGCAACACGACCCACAGCGGGTGCAGGCAGAGTGGCACCACGAGCGCCAGCGTGAGGAACGTCATTTTGCCCGCGATGAACGTCACCAGATCCCAGCCCTTGGGCCGCGCCAACGGATACCGGCCGATCCGCCCGATGAGCACATCGCGGAAGTCGTCGTAAAGCTGCCACTTGATCGGCAGCAGTCCGTACAACGCCCACAGGTAGAAGTGCTGCAGCCGATGGAATTTCCGCCTCTCCTGGTGCGGCGACAGCCGGCCAAGAACGCCGATGTTGATGTCGTCGTCGTGGCCGGTGATGTTGGAGAAGCTGTGATGGACCACATTGTGCTTCTTGTTCCACACGTAGGAACTGCCGCCCAGCAGATCCAGCGACATCGCCATCAGCTTGTTGACCCACGGGCGAGAAGAATAGGCATGGTGCCCGCCGTCGTGCTGGATGTTGAACCCGATGGCCGCCATTGAGAGCCCCAACGAAACCGTCACCAGCGGGGCCAACCACCAGGATTGCAGGAAGAATACCAAGGCGATGTACGACGCCGCGAACCAGACCAGGATGAGCGCCGTCTTGAGGTACATACGCGGGCAATCGCGTTCACGACGCCCCGTCGTTTCAAAGTAGGCCTCGACCCGCCGGCGCAGGGCCTGTTGAAACCCATCGCCCGCGCGAAACTTGATCGGCTCGCCAGGCGCCGTCGAAAGCGTTTGAGCTTGCAGTCCGTTCATCGCGCCTCCTTAGCTCGCCGTCAGTCGCCGACCGCAACGCGAGATCGGCGCCCCATACGATACCGAAGCAAACGCCGTGCCGTGTCGCTCGCACCGACGTCAACTCCGCATCGCGGAGCGGTTCCGTACAGATGCCGTTGCCGCGACAATCCCAGCCTTCAGGCGGGTTGTCAAAAAGCCGACGTGGCCCAACGCCCCAGGGCATTCGACCACGTCGGCTTACTCTACAACGAGCTTCCTGGCACGCGGCCGGCTACTCTACATCGAAGAGTAGTCATCCGACGACTTCCACCATATTCTATACCAAAGGGGTGTAAGCTGACAAGGCCACGCGGAGCCGACCCGCTGCGCGGGTGCCCCGAACGAGTAGCATGTGGCATTCCTTGACCAAGGTGAGATGAGGACGACCTCGATGAATTCCAGCACCGCGCCCCATTGGCGGAGCTTCGTCCCCGTCGCGCCCGAGTCGCACTTTCCGATCCAGAACCTCCCTTATGGCGTGTTTCGCCCGCGGGCCGGCGGCGCACCGCGGGCCGGCGTGGCCATCGGTGAACTGGTGTTGGATCTGAGCGTGTTGGAACGCGCGGGATTGTTGGAAACAGCGGTCCACGGCGGCGAAAAAATCTTCGATCGCGGCTCGCTCAACGCCTTCATGGCGCTCCCCCGCGACGCCTGGCGCCGCGCACGCGAGCGGATCAGTCTCTTGTTGCGCGACGACCAGCCGGCCTTGCGCGACGACGCGACGTTGCGGCGAGAGGCACTTGTACGCCAGGCCGAGATTGAGATGCTGCTGCCGGTCGAAATCGGCGACTACACCGACTTCTATTCGTCGAAAGAGCACGCCACGAACGTGGGCACGATGTTCCGCGGAGCGGAGAACGCCTTGCCGGCCAATTGGCTTCACCTGCCGATCGCGTACCATGGCCGGGCCGGCTCGGTCGTCGTCAGCGGCACCGATCTGCACCGGCCGCGCGGCCAAACCAAGGCCGATACGGCCGCGGCGCCTTCGTTCGGGCCGAGCGACGCCGTCGATTTCGAACTGGAAATGGGTTGCTTCATCGGTCAGGGCAACCCTCTGGGCGAGCCGATCGCCGTCGAGCGCGCGGTGGAGCATGTCTTTGGTCTGGTGCTGGTCAACGACTGGAGCGCTCGCGACATTCAGAAATGGGAGTACGTCCCGCTGGGTCCGTTTCTGGCCAAGAACTTCGGAACGTCCATTTCACCCTGGGTCGTCCCGCTCGATGCCCTGGAGCCATTCCGGGTCGCCGGGCCGGAGCAGGATCCGCCGCCTTTGGACTATTTGAAATCGCCGGGCAATCCGTCGTTCGACATCCGGCTTGAAGTCCGGCTGCAATCGCCCGCGATGCCCCAGCCGCAACGGATTTGCGCCTCGAATTATCGGCATCTCTACTGGAACCTCGCTCAGCAGGTGGCCCACCATACCGTCAACGGCTGCAACCTGCGTACCGGCGACCTTTTGGCCGGCGGCACGATCAGCGGGCCGACCTCGGACTCGCGCGGATCGCTTTTGGAAATCACCTGGGGAGGCAAGCAGCCACTGGAGTTGAGCGGCGGAGAGATCCGACGCTTCCTGGCCGACGGCGACCGCGTGACCATGAGCGCTTGGTGCCAGGGCGACGGCTACCGCGTCGGTTTCGGCGAAGTGACGGGCAAGCTACTGCCGGCCTGACTAGGGAGCCTCCGCGGGAGACCGCCGGCGAATCGTCCGGTTGTCGCTCACAGCGGTGGAATCGACCGCCGAATTTCGTCGAGAAGTTCCCTCGTTCCGTGGCGATCGCACCATACGGCGATGTAGCTCCAGTCAAGACGGTCGCCCTGCACTGCCATCACGTCACGCACGTCGTCGCGGTCCTTTGAGCGTCGACCCTGGACGGCCCAGCGCAGCTTGGTGATGACAACGTCCTCGGCCGTCGGAAGTTGCACTTCACGACCCAACACCGTTCTTCGGTGTCGCCGCCGGAATCGCTCCTGATCGTGCGGATCCTCGCTCAAATGAAAAAACTCGATGGTGAAAGGGGACTCCGCGACGCGTACGACCCGGCGAGTCGTCATCGTAACCGTCTCGAAGGTCGCTTGTTGTTTCACCCGTCATGAGTCGTCACGCAAACGGCGCAGGAGGGCGAGCCGCTCTTCAAAAATCTCCCGAACTCGCGCCTCGTCCGCGTCGGGGAAATCATTGCGGATTCCTTCCGTCATGATCCGGCAACTCATCTCGAATAACTGCGAACCGGCCAGGATTTTCTGCTCCACCGACATCCGGCGCGCTTGAATGACCTTGTCGCGGTAAATGTCGTCGATCAACTCCCGCGTGGGTTGCATGATAAGGCTCCGCGATTCCTGACGCTCATTCCATTGTCCGGCGACCGGCCCGAACTGTCAACGCTATACTTCATTTTGAAGCTGAGCCATCGTGTGGTATCATGGATTCCGACAGGAGCAAACCATGACCGTGAACGGAACCGTCGCGTGCGTGTTCTTGACGACGGCCATCAGTTGGCCGTCGCCGCCGGCCCGCGCGCAGCAGGCTGACGAAGCCACGTCCGACGCCGCCGTGAAGGAAAAGGAGAAGGCGAGCGCCGAGCGATTGCTCGAACTGCGCCGGCGAGCGGAGGGAACGCGGGTCTTCATCGTCGGCGACGATGGCCACCAGGAAGTCGAAATGCTTTCCGAGCCGGTATTCCGCTACGACGACCAGCCCCGCGACATCATTGACGGCACCCTTTGGGTCTGGGGCGGACCGGGGCGGCCGGCGGCGCTCGAAAAAGTCGAGTATTATCCGCCGGCCCCTTTACACTGGACATATTGCCTGGCGTCGCTCTCGTCCGGGCTGGTGGCCGCCGAATGGCGCGGTGGACGTCGCTGGACGGCGACCAAGCCGGGCGCCGAGCTGCGCCCCTGCGACGACGCGCCGAAGCCGGCCGCGACCAAGGCGGCCCGTATCCGGCAGATGAAGGATCTCGCGCGCCGCTTCACGGTGCGCTCCAGCGAAGGGACCGAACGCAGCGAACAGTTGCGGCTCATGCCGCGCGCGATCCATCGCTATGCCGACCCCGAGCACGGTCAGGAAGACGGAGCGATTTTCGGCTTCGGAAGCGGGACCAACCCAGCCTGTTTGCTGCTGGTCGAGTTGCGCTCCAACGACGAGTCGCCGCGGAGCTGGCACTATGGTTTCGTGGGCATGAGCGCCGAGTCACTACGAGCCCATCTCGACGATCATGAAGTCTGGTTCTTCCCCGCGGCGGGCAAGGTTGGCGCCATTGATTCCTGGATTTGGTTCTTCGAGACGCCGGGCATGGAGGATTAAACGATTTGTTCCATACTTCGGAAAAAGATGCGACCTGGTTCCATACGGTCACGCTGACGTCGTCGCGCCATGTGGTGCTCGTCACTCCCGACTCCGGTCCGCCTTGACGGGGTCTATTACGCCGTCGACCCGAAACTCCGCGGTGATCGCCTGATCGTGCGGTACGACCCGTTCGTGGGCCGCTCCGCGGACCCGTGGAGCTTGCGCCGCGGGTTCGTGTGACGGTAGACGCCTCTTCATTCTCCGGCCGCCGCCGCTTGGGCCTTCTTCTTGGCCGATTTCGAGCGCAAGTCCCATGCCGTAAGCCAGCGAGTCTGCTTGCGATCGAGGTTGAAGTCGGCGACCAGCCGCTGGGCCATGTCGTCCATGTGTCCCGCGCCGTAGAAGATGCCCAGGCGTTTCTTTCCCTTGTCCATCTCGCGCCGGAGGACCGACAACGCCTTCTTGTTGCGTTCGGTGATCAGGGTTGAACCTTCGGGTCCGTTGAAGGCTTCCATGGCGCCGTCGATGTCCTCGAACTGTTCCGCCAAGAGCCGCTTCAGCTTCAACGAGCGGTTGTTGGAGAACAGGCCGGCGAACAGCTTGGCCTCGGCCGAGCCGTCGTCGTTCTTGGCCTGCTGGGTCATCGCTCGTTCCATCAGACGCTCCAGGATCGTCCAGATACTTTCACCGCGGGAGGCCATGGACTTGGCGAAGTCATCCGGCGACATGTCGGCGTGGACGAAGTTGGGTTTGCCGTAGTCAATGTGGTCCAATTGAAAGTCGAGAGCCAACAAGCCCTTCATGCCGGTCTGCAGCTTGGCAATGGGGTGCTCGCTCCGATCCCCCTGTTTGGGTCGCGCGTCCTCGGGAGCGACCAGTTCGTAGAGCAGGGCGTCGTATTGCTCGAACTCGTGGTTCAATGTTTCGAAATACGCCTTTTCGCCGATGTGGACCGCTCCGATCAGGTCGACGACCAGACCCTCACGCTCGGCGTCGTCGGCTTCAAAGCGCACGATGGCCGTCTGCAGGGCCGTCGGGCGGCCTTTCGAGTCTCGAGTCAGCCGCAGGAATGGTTCTTTAGGCGAGGTCTCGCCGTCCTCCGGCACCGTTCGCTCGACCGGTTCGTCGCAGCGCGCCACGGTCATCGGCAACCACATTGCAAACCACAATACGACCGATATCGTCCCGGTTCGGGGCATTCTGGACTCCTTCAAGTGGATTTTTAGTATACGCCAATCGCCGGCGGTAAACAACCTTACGCCCCAAGCACGCCCGGCAGGACTCGAACCTGCAACCTGCGAATTAGAAGTCCGCTGCTCTATCCAATTGAGCTACGGGCGCGAAAGGCCATTTTACGCCATTTTTACGGCGTTTTTCACGGTTCTCTCCACATTTGAAATCGTGTCTTACACCAGTGCATGACACCCATTAGGACACTTGACACCAGGCTTACGGGTCGGCTAAAGTGTCAAAAGTTGACGGCCGCCGGCGTGAACCAGCGACCGCCAGTGACACCAACCTGTCACAGAGGTAAGTGTCATGCCCAAGTCTACCGCACCGGCAGTGCGCGGCAAAGTACGCGTCATCAAGCCCATCAAGCCCGCCAAGCCCCACCCCAACTTTCCGCTCTTTCCCCATGCAACCAAACGCTGGGCGAAGAAGATCAGCGGGAGGTTCCACTACTTCGGTCCCTGGGATCAACCGGAGAAGGCCCTTGTCCCCCCCACGCCACAAAGCGATGGGCGAAGAAGATTCGCGGCAAGCTTACTTCGGCCCCTGGGCCGATCCCGATGCCGCGCTGGCGAAGTGGCTCGATCAGAAGGACGACTTGCTCGCTGGCCGGCCCCCGCGCGTGACACCGGAGGGGCTGACTGTCCGCGACCTGGTGAATCGGTTCCTCTCGAACCCCCAAGGCTCATCGCTCGTCCGGCGACGTATCAGATCGCCATGCTTCCGTTACAACACCGGACCGCGCTCAAGTCGGGATAGTGGGAGTGGAACCCGGGCACCGCCGCGCAGCGGTGGTCGGCTCGCGCTCCCAAGGCACGCGGGCCGCCGTTACCCTACATCCCGATGGATTTTCCAAGTCAGAACGGCCGGGCTCGCGCGGGGAGCGAATTCGCCGGTTGACCTGTCACCGACGGTTGACCGGCGAAATAGCACGTCCCTTTGCGTTCGTTTGTGATACTTGGCCGTAAGTGCATCATCGTCGGGATCCCGCCACGAGAAAATGGAGCGAGATCGCCGGCCTTCCGGACGGACGCAGCTTACCTTGTTCCACGCGGGGCGTGGGAACAAGCCAATTAAGCCAATTGCCGCCGCTCGCGTTCGAGGGGAAAAGATTGTAGTGTGGAACGGGTCGAACCAGATCGCGCAGCGACCGCAGGCCACCTTTGCCGGAAGGGTGTTCCTTGTTCCCACGCTCCGCGCGGGAACAAGGAACGTACTCGCCCATGCCCTCCTATCCGCACGCCATTCGCCTCCGCGGCCCTTGGGACTATAAAATCCTGGCGCTGGCGCCGACGTCGACCGACGAGCGCGGGCAGCGGCGCGACGACATGGCTGACCTCGCGGCGGCGGGAAGGACGACGCTTCCATGCGATTGGGGCGATACGCCAGGCCCTGGCTTCCGCGGCCGGGTGCGCTACCGCCGCCGTTTCAACCGGCCCAGTGGGCTCGATCCGCACGAGCGCGTCTGGCTGGTCGTCGAAGGGGCCGACGCGCGAGCCCGCGTGACGTTGAACGGCCGAGACCTCGGCGAGATCCCCGCGTACGCATTGCACCGTGAGTTCGACGTCACGGAGTGGGTCGGACCACGCAACGAATTGAACTTGGAGGTCGAGCTTTCGGCCGCGGAAATGGGTGGTCAGGGAGTCTTGCGGCCGGGTCGTGAGCTCAAGCCCGGCGGCCCGATCGGCGAAGTGCGGCTCGAAGTACGTTCCACGGTGTTCATCAGTCATTTGGCGGTCTGGGCGCAAGAGGAGCAAGGCGCCGGGCGGTTGCGCGTCGCAGGCCGGATCGGCGGCGAAGCCGAGGGGCCGTCGCTGGCCGTCGTGGTCGGCGGCTGTGAGCGGGAATTGATCTATGGCGAGGTTCCCGTCGGTGAATCGTTTGAACTGGCTGAGTGGATTCCCGAGTTGCCTCGCTGGGCGCCGGTATCGGGCGGTCACGCGACGCTGCCGTTGGAGATCAAGCTCGTGGCCGGCGGTAGCGCCGCCTGGCGGACCATCCGCCGCGCGGCCTGCTCGCGCATCGTGTGGGAGCACGCCATGAGTCGTCTGGTAGTCGCCGGTAAAGCGGTGGAGTTGCCGGTGCCCGCGATCGATCCGCCCGCGCGAGAAATTGACGAACGGCGCTTGAGCGAGTGGCTTGCTACGCTTGGCCTGCCAAGCGGCGCGGCGGTCGGGCTGCGAGAGATTCTTAGCGACCTTTGGTATGGCCGCTTCGATGCCACGGGTTGCCAGGTCGTCCAGTTCGTGCCGTTGGCCTGGGCCGACGAAGTCTGCGCACGGCTCGCCCATCATCCTTCGATCGTCGCCTGGACGGCGCCGGCCGATGAAATTGCCCGGACGCGGCGGGAACAACGAACCCTCGCCACGTTCGGCCGGCCCTGGATCGCCAGCGAAACCGCTTTGGGGTAGCCAGCGGCGTGCTCATAGAAGGAGGGTAATTCAGCGTCCGGAAACTGCGTACCAAGGGCTTGAAAGAAGGGGCTCATGCACGGAGATGCGTGGGTGGTTTTGCCACAGAACCGCGTGTGACGTCCAAACGGAGTACGGGTTCCAAGAAAGATGAAGGTTGGGTTTCACATGGATCGCTGCTGGCGAAAAGGGATGGGCGGGGCCGCGAAGACGTGAATCCGCGAGGCCCCGCATCCATTATGCCGCCGGGCTGCGTTTGACGATGTGTGTGCCGTTGCGCCAACATCGTCTTTTCATGCGGGATCAACGTCCGCATCGCGAGTTCATCTGAACGGTGCGCGGTTGAGGCCAAGGTCGTCGCATTGCGTTCTGTAGGGAACGCCCGCCGTGGCGTTCCGGCTTGCGCTGCGGGTTGGTGTCGAAGCGGCCCGCTCGCAGCCTTGCTTGCGCCGCGGGTTAGTGTCGAAGTGTCGAAGCGGCCCGCTCGCAGTATAGCAACCAATCGTTACGCGCCTTGCTTGCGCTGCGGGTTAGTGTCGAAGTGTCGAAGCGGCCCGCTCGCAGTATATACTTCGCGCGGCCAAGAATAAGAGGTTTCCGCTCCGACCCCCGCCAGCTTGTCTGGCGGGTGAAGAAGATGGCGTGCTACACCCACGCGGCCCAAACGTAGCCGTCCAATCTGTGAAACTGGCGCAGCGGGAATTTTCGATTTCGGGTAAATCTTCGGCATGGATGCCGCTGCGCAACTCAAACAGGATGTCCGCGAGGGGCGGGTCGACGTGGATCGGCTCGTCGAGCTAGCTAGTGCCTGTCGGAAAATCCGCTTGGCCCGTATTTTCCCGGCAACTTTTGGAAAAAATCTCCGCGAAGATGGCAACCTTTCTCAACCTGGCGTGTAGAATACGCGGGGTTTTGGTTGAGA
>Ga0307372_10008834_pt1 | contig 14071 bp, 10 predicted proteins | sample OX1MG_FD_202533 | JGI IMG/M metagenome (GOLD analysis project Ga0307372, IMG submission 202533) | Soil microbial communities from Risofladan, Vaasa, Finland - OX-1 | ecosystem: Environmental > Terrestrial > Soil > Coastal area > Acid sulfate soil | place: Finland: Risofladan, Vaasa | collected...
ATGCGCTCTATGCCGCGGTGCGGCTCCTCGGCATTCTTGCCCGGGGCGGCGAGAGCCTCGCCGCGTTGCGCGACCGCCTGCCGCGGGTGGTGAACACACCCGAATTGCGGTTTCCTTGCCCCGACAATCGGAAATTCGCGATCATCGATGCAGTGCGGGAGCGGCTGAAGCGTGCCGGTGCCGACATGTCGGATATCGACGGCGTGCGCGTGCGCGACGCGGACGGCTGGTGGCTGTTGCGCGCCTCAAACACACAGGATGTTCTGGTCGCACGGGCCGAGGCGGCGGACGAAGCCGGGCTCGGCCGGCTCAAGGCGCGGCTGGCGGACGAGCTGCGCGCCTGCGGCGTGACGCCGCCGCCGGAATTCTGATCGTCGCCGGGATCAGCGCGCGGTCGCGACCTGCGTTCCGTTGGGAGCGAACACGACGCAGTTGCGGTGACTCCTGTGCAGGACGCGGCAAGCCGCCTGCGCGCCGGACTCGGTGAAATTGACGATGCGCCCGCGGTAGAGCCGGCCCTTCGTGCCCGGTGACGGCGCGAGCACGCGGATCGATCGGCCGCGGTGGGCGGGAATCCTGTGGAGGTCGAGCCAAGCGACGTGTTCCGCCGTGGCGCGGCGCGAGAAGGCGCCGATCTGGATGCTCCAACCGTCACGCCGCTGCTGGACGCGGCGCTCATGCACTGCGTGGCTCGGAGGCGTCGCCGCTTCGGCGCGACCGACCGGAGAAAGCGCGGCGATGGCGCGGCGGGCGCTGTGCGTCAGCGTATCGTCGCCACGCGTGGAATTCGGGTCGTCCGCCACTTCGGTGCCCGTGCCGGCAGGACGGGCGAACGCCGCGTTCAGCAGCGCCGCCATCTGCATATCACGGGAATGAGCCGATTCGCCGCCCATGACCACGCCGATGAGGCGGCGCCCGTCGCGCACCGCCGAGGCCGCGAGATTGAACCCCGACGCGTGGATATAGCCGGTCTTGATCCCGTCCATTCCCGCATAGCTGTTCATCAGGTGATTGTGATTGGCGTAGGTCACGCCGTGAAAGCTGAAATCCTCGGTGGCGAAGTAGTGATAATCCTGGGGAAAATTTCGGTAGAGCGCGCGCGCGAGTATGGCGAGGTCGCGGGCCGTGGTGACGTTGGCGGTATTGGGCAGGCCCGAGGCGTTGGCGAAGTTGGTGTGCAGCATGCCGAGGCGACGGGCCTCGCGCGTCATCCGCAAAGCGAAGGCCGGTTCGCTCCCGGCCAGGTTTTCCGCGAGCACCACGGCGGAGTCATTGGCGGAATGGGTCACGATCGAGTAGATGAGGTCGTGGACCGTGATCGTCTCGCCCGGTCGCAGGCCGAGCTTGGAGGGTACCTGGGCCGCGGCATGCGCGGACACGGTGAACCGCTGACCGAGCGTGATCTGGCCCTGCTCGAGCGCCTTGAAGGTCAGAAACAGCGTCATCATCTTGGTCAGCGACGCCGGATAATTCTGGGCGTCGGGATCATGGGCCATGATGACCCGGCCGGTCGCGGCATCGATGACGATGGAGGAATAATGGGCGAACGCTGGTGCGCCCATTGCGAAAAACAGCGCCGCGCCTGCGGCGAGCATCCGTGTCCGGCGCAACCCCATGGCAATCCCAAGACGTCGCAGCAAAAATTTTACCATTTCGCCCCCGCGGCATTCGGCCGTTCGGTCCAATTCAACTCCCGGGAGAGTAAAGAAAGGCTGGACCCGTTGTCCAGATTTTCGTTGGAATTCCGCGAAATTCGACCGGGCTTATATATGCCGCATTAAGAATCGCGCATTGGTCCCGGCTGGGGCTCGCCGCGCCATCGGTCGTGCGCCCGGGCGGGCCTGTTTTGCGTTGCACCATCAGGCTTGAAGAAGCTCCATCCCGGTGCTATATTTGTGATGCTGCATTGCAGCATAATGCTGCGGCGCCATTGCTTCTTGAGCCAGGGGTGCATCATGCCCGCCAAATCCAAGAAATCCACCGTCGTCGCGACCGCCATGATCGAGGGGCCGGAGAGCACGCCGGCTGCGGCGCCGTTTCCGACCCTCGGTCTCGACTCGCTCAGCCTCGAATCGCTTGCCGATCTCGGGCGCGAGAATCTGGCCGCGGTCGCCCAGGCCAATCGCGCGCTGTCCGAAGGGATGCAGGCGATCGGCCAGGAGATACTGCTCTATGCCCGCAGCTCGCTCGAAAGCGCGAGCCAGACCGCGACCGCCCTGCTCGGCGCGAAGACGCTTGACGAGGTGATCCAACTCAACAGCGATCTTGCCCAGGAGAGCCTCAAGGCCCTCCTCGCGCGTTCCGCCAAGCTGTCCGAAATGGGGGTCACCGTGGCGAGCGAGACGCTGGCGCCGCTGGGCGTCCGGGTCGAGGCCACGATCACCAAGTTCGCGAAGCCAGCGATGCCGTGAGGCGCGCGGGATGGGCGGTGTACGGGACCCGGCCATGGCCGGGTCTTTTTTTTCGCTTCACGGCGTTCACCAACGCGGCCACCACTGCGGCGATCGCCGCCGGTGAACGGAATTTTGAACGCCCGCCGCCGCGGCGCCCACGCAAAACCTCTTCCCCCCACGGCACGGGACCCAATATCATGGGAAAGCTAGGACCGGAGCGAGACTTAGCCTGCTGCGATGAGCGATACCGAAAAGCGAAACGGCAGCGAGGGACCGGCCACCGGGGTGATCGTCAAGGCCAAGCCCAAGACGAAAAAGCCCTCGATGTACAAGGTCCTGATGCTGAACGACGACTACACGCCGATGGAGTTCGTCGTGCATATCCTCGAGCGGTTCTTCAACAAGACGCGCGAGGAGGCGACGCGGATCATGCTGCACGTCCATCGTCGTGGCGTCGGCGTGTGCGGGGTCTATACTTACGAGGTCGCCGAGACCAAGGTGACCCAGGTGATGGATTTCGCCCGCCAGCACCAGCACCCGCTGCAATGTACCTTGGAGAAGGACTGAGCCGAGCCCGCAAGTGATGAAACGGAAAGCCCCGTCGGATAAAGGAACAGGCGTGCATGCTGTCGCGCAACCTTGAGAAAACCCTTCACCGCGCCCTCGCTTACGCCAATGAGCGGCGGCACGAATACGCCACGCTCGAGCACCTCTTGTTGGCGCTGACCGAGGACCAGGATGCGCTCGCGGTTCTGCGCGCCTGCTCGGTCGACATCGAGAAGCTGCGGCGCGAGCTCATCAACTACGTCGATCACGAGCTCACCAATCTCGTGTCGAACCACGCCGACGACGCCAAGCCGACCGCGAGCTTCCAGCGCGTGCTGCAGCGTGCGGCGATCCATGTGCAATCGTCGGGGCGCGAGGAGGTGACGGGCGCGAACGTGCTGGTCGCCATGTTCGCCGAGCGCGAGAGCCATGCCGTCTATTTCCTGCAGGAACAGGACATGACGCGCTTCGATGCCGTGAACTACATCTCGCACGGCATCGCCAAGGCGCCGGGCCGCACCGAGACGCGCCGCGTCCAGGGCGCCGACGAGGAGGAGCGCAACGACAAGCAGCAAAAACGCGGGCACGACGCGCTCGACGCCTATTGCGTCAACCTCAACAAGAAGGCGCGCAGCGGCAAAATCGATCCGCTCATCGGCCGCGAGCAGGAGGTGGAGCGCACGATCCAGATACTGTGCCGCCGCTCGAAGAACAACCCGCTCTATGTCGGCGACCCGGGCGTTGGCAAGACCGCGATTGCCGAGGGTCTCGCCCGGCGCATCGTCCAGCGCGAGGTGCCGGAGGTGCTGCAGAACAGCACCATCTTTGCCCTCGACATGGGGGCGCTCCTGGCCGGCACGCGCTATCGCGGCGATTTCGAGGAGCGGCTCAAGGCGGTGCTCGCCGAGTTGGAAGCGATGAGCGGCGCCATCCTGTTCATCGACGAGATCCACACTGTGATCGGCGCCGGCGCGACGAGCGGCGGGGCGATGGACGCCTCGAATTTGCTGAAGCCCGCGCTCGCCAGCGGCAACATCCGCTGCATCGGCTCGACCACCTACAAGGAATACCGCAACTACTTCGAGAAGGACCGCGCCCTCGTCCGCCGCTTCCAGAAGATCGACGTGAACGAGCCGACGGTCGAGGATTCGGTCAAGATCCTGCGCGGCCTCAAGCCCTATTACGAGCGCCATCACAAGGTGCGCTACACCGCCGAGGCGCTGCGCGCGGCCGTCGAGCTGTCGCATCGCTATATCGGCGACCGCAAGCTTCCCGACAAGGCAATCGACGTGATCGACGAAGTGGGCGCGGCGCAGATGCTGGTGCCGGAGAATCGCCGGCGCAAGACCATCACGGCGCGCGAGGTCGAGGCGATCGTCGCGACCATCGCCCGCATTCCGCCCAAGAGCGTCTCGCGCGACGACCGCGAGATCCTGAAGAACCTGGACCGCGACCTCAAGACCATGGTGTTCGGCCAGGACAAGGCTATCGAGGCGCTGACCGCCGCCATCAAGCTCGCCCGCGCCGGCCTGCGCGATGCGGAGAAGCCGATCGGCAGCTATCTATTCTCGGGCCCGACCGGCGTCGGCAAGACCGAGGTGGCGCGTCAGCTCGCGCGCACGCTTGGCATCGAGCTGACCCGCTTCGACATGTCGGAATACATGGAGCGGCACACGGTCTCGCGCCTCATCGGCGCGCCACCGGGCTATGTCGGTTTCGATCAGGGCGGGCTCCTGACGGACGCGGTCGACCAGCATCCGCATTGCGTGCTGCTGCTCGACGAGATCGAGAAGGCCCATCCCGATCTCTTCAACATCCTGTTGCAGATCATGGATTACGGCAAGCTCACCGACCATAACGGCAAGTCGGTCGACTTCCGCAACGTCATCCTGATCATGACCACCAATGCCGGCGCGGCCGATCTGGCCAAGCCCGCGATCGGCTTCGGCAGCGAGGTCCGCGTGGGCGAGGACGAGGAGGCGATCACCCGGCTGTTCACGCCCGAGTTCCGCAACCGGCTCGACGCTATCATCTCGTTCGCCGCACTCGCGCCCGAGACGATCGGCCGCGTCGTCGACAAGTTCATCCTCCAACTCGAGGAACAGCTCGCCGACCGCAACGTCACGATCGAGCTCGACAACGACGCGCGGAAATGGCTGGGCGAGAAGGGTTATGACCGGCTGTTCGGCGCGCGGCCGCTCGCCCGCGTCATCCAGGAGCACATCAAGAAGCCGCTCGCCGAGGAGCTGCTGTTCGGCAAGCTCACCAAGGGCGGCACCGTCCGGGTGCGGCGCGACGGCGACAAGCTCGTCTTCACCTTCATCGAGCTGCCCGGTCCCAAGGCCCCCGTGCCCAAGGAGCCGGAATTCGTCGAGTGAACGCCAAGAAGGCCGCGCGAGCGGCCTTCTTCATCAACAGGGAAGGCCGCGCGAGCGGCCTTCTTCATCAACAGGGAAGGCCGCGCGAGCGGCCTTCTTTGTCAGCGGCGTGGGCGCGGCGACGGCTCAGCGCCAGTGATGCCAGCCCCAGCCGGCATGGATGCCGATATAGGGCGGGCCGTAATAGGCCGGATAGGGATAATACGAGGGATAGGGATAAGGATAATACGCCGGCGGATAAGCGGGATACGCATAGCCCGGGGCGGGCGGGTAGGGCGGCGGGCCGCTCGCCACCGCCGGGACCGTATTGCCCTTCGACGCCATGCACTGGGCATAGTCGATATCGTAGCGCTGCTGGAAACTGGCGCCGGATAGAGCCGCGGCATTGGCCCCGGCAGCGCTGCCGAGCAGGAGCCCGCCGCCGGCACCGGCCACGGCGCCGGCGGCGGGATTGCCGGCCGCGGCGCCGATCGCGGCGCCCGCCGCTGCCCCGAGCAGCGTTCCCACCGCTGCGCTGTTGATGGCGCTCTGCTGCGACGCCTCTGCCGGCCCGATCCCAAGCTGTTGCGCGGCGTATTGCCGGCAGGCGACGTCATCCTGCTGGAACTGCGCCATGCTCTTGCCCTTGGGCGGGTAGACCGCGATGGAGGGCCCGGTCGGCGGCGCGACGGCACAGGCACCAAGCGCCAGGGTCGCGGCGAGGGCGATGACGGGCGATGCGCGCAGCATGGTCTAACCCCTGTGCGAAGGTCACGGATAACGACAGATATAGATATAGATATGGTGCGACGGTGGCGGGCATCCCCGCCAAGCCTATTCCGGGTCGTGGCGGAATGGCGACAGGGCCTCTTCGAGCGAGTCCATCTCGTGCTCGACCGCACGGCGTTCGCGGGCGAGGAATTCCTCGACCGCACGCGCGAAGGCGGGATCGCGAATCCAGTGTGCGCTGTAGGTCGGCATCGGCAGGTAGCCGCGCTGGATCTTGTGCTGGCCCTGCGCGCCCGCCTCGACGCGTTTGAGGCCGCGGGCGATCGCGAAGTCGATCGCGCGGTAATAGCAGGCCTCGAAATGGAGGAACGGGAAATCGCCGTTGCAGCCCCAGTTGCGGCCGTAGAGCGTATCGGTGCCGCAGAGATTGAGCGCGCCGGCGACATAGCGCTTGCCCTGGCGCGCCATCACCAGCACGACCTGATCGGCCATCCGCGCACCCAGCAGGTCGAAAAACGCGCGGGTGAGATAGGCCGAGCCCCATTTGCGGTCGGAGGTCGAGATGTAGAAGTCGAAGAATGCATCCCAGTGGCGCGTCTCGAGATCGCTGCCCGTCAGCGTCTCAATCTCGACCCCAGCCGCCAGCGCATCCCGCCGCTCGCGCCGAATCTGCTTGCGCTTACGTGCGTTGAGCGCGCCGAGGAAGTCGTCGAAAGTGGTGTAGCCCTGGTTCTCCCAATGGAACTGCCGGCCGACGCGTTGCAGGAACCCGGCTGTGCCGAGCCGGTCCCATTCGCCTTCGGTGGGGAAGTTGACGTGCAGCGACGAGACCTTGTGCCGGCGCGCCACCTCGACCATCGCCGCCACCAGCAAATCGGCGGTGTCGGGCGCGGCCGCGGGATGAACCAGCAGCCGCGGCCCGGTCGCCGGCGTGAATGGGACCGCCGACAACAGCTTGGGATAATACCGGCCGCCGGCCCGCTCCAGTGCCGATGCCCAGCCGTGATCGAACACGTATTCGCCATAGGAATGGCTCTTGAGGTACATCGGTACCGCGCCGAGGACTCGGCCTGCTTGGTCCTCGAGCACGAGATGCTGCGGCAGCCAGCCGGTCCGGGAGACCGCCGAGCGACTCGCCTCGAGCGCCTCGAGAAAAGCGTGCGCGAGGAATGGATTGTCGCCCCCCGCGCAGGCATCCCATGCCGCCGCCGGCACGTCCTTCAATTGCTCGACCACGCGGATGCTGAGGCGATCGCCGCCATCGGCCATGAAATCTTGCTCCCGTCGCGCGCGCCTTGGCGCAAGCATAGCCCGTTCGCGCCCCGTCCTGCCACTGTCGCCGCGAAACGGCCGCAATCCCCGGCTATGGCGGGGCATGCGCCTGCGCACGTTAGCTCTCGCCGCTTTAGTCGCCGCCGGACTCGGGCTTGTCGCTGCGAATCGGGCGGCGGCGGCGATGCTGGGCGATGCCGCAGTGCCGTTCCGCGCCGAGCGCACCGTCACCGTCAACGGTCACAGTTACGTGGGCCCGCTCTATTCGGAGCCTGGCCATCAGCGGCACGAGCAGGATCTGCTTGGGCTGCACGAGGTGTTCCTGCTCGATACCGAGTCCGCGCGCGGCTATCTCGTGCTGCCGAGCCTGCGGACCTATGTCGAATTCCCGTTCCCGGCGCTGATGGCGGAGCTCGACTCGCCGGATCTGCTCAGCCATCCCGTCGGCAAGGAGACGGTTGCCGGCATCGCCACCACGAAGTACCGGGTCGACCACATCGCCCGCGACGGCAGCCGCGCCACCGGCTTCCTGTGGCTGAGCCGGTCGCGGGTGCTGATGAAGCTCGACGTGACGGTGACGCGCCACAAAGGCGGCAAGAAGCTGACCATCGCCATGCAGCTTTCGCATGTCGCGGTCGGGCCAGTCGATCCGGCGCTGTTCGTGCTGCCGACTGACCTCGTCAAGCTGCCGTCGGATGCGCTGGGGCCGCTGCTGGGCGGCAATTCCCACTGAAGAAAAGAAGCCGGCCCTCGCAAGAAGGCCGGCCAGTCAACTGCGCGTGGTCCCTCGCCGGCAGGCGAGGGTGACCGTGGTATGCGGGCAATCGCCCCGCTATCCCCACTTCACAAAAAAAAGGGGGTGCGATTTTCATCGCACCCCAATGACTGCCTCAAGGGCGTGGCGCCAGCCGGGAGGCTTTAGCTGGGGCCGCGCTGCAATCAGCTACAGCCGCTAGTGCTGCCGCATGTGTCGCATTTGAGGCAGGTTCCGTTGCGCACGAGGGTGAAATTGCCGCATTCGGTGCAACTGTCGCCCTCGTATCCCTTGAGGCGGGCGGCGCGGATGCGCTCAATCCGAACGTCGGGCTCGGCCAGCATCATTCCGGCCTGGAGCTCGGCGGCGACGCTCGCCACGGCCAGCCCGGCCGCCATCTCGGCGCCGCCGCCGGCGCGGCCGGTGACGCCGGATTGGCCGGCGCCGCCCTGCAGCACCGTGAGCTTGCTGCGCAGGAATCCGGTCGAGGTGACGCGCTGCATGACGGCGGCCACGTCCGGCCGGCCGCCGCCATCCGGCAGGTTTGACTCGATGCTGCCGTTCCCGACCGTGTCCGGCAGCACGTCGCCCGGCTGTACGTGGGCGAGATCGTTGCGGCCGAGATAGGAGATCGCGAGCTCGCGGAAGATGTAGTCGAGCAGCGATGTCGCCATTTTGATGGCATCGTTGCCCTCGACCACGCCGGCGGGCTCGAAGCGGGTAAAGGTATAGGCCTCGACGAATTCCTCGAGCGGCACGCCGTATTGCAGACCGATCGAGATGGCGATGGCGAAATTGTTCATCAGCGAGCGGAAGGCGGAGCCTTCCTTGTGCATGTCGAGGAACACCTCGGCGAGTGTGCCGTCCTCGTACTCGCCGGTGCGCAGATAGACCTTGTGGCCGCCGACGATCGCCTTCTGGGTATAGCCCTTGCGACGCTGCGGCAGGCGGCGGCGATCGCTGCGCTGCGTCCGCTCGACGATGCGCTCGACCACGCGCTCGACGATGCGCTCGGCGACGACCGGGACGCGTGCCGCCGGCGGACGGTCGAGGAGATCGGCCAGCGCGTCGTCATCATCGGCCGCGTCGAACAACGCCGACTGGAGCGGCTGCGACAGTTTCGAGCCGTCGCGGTAGAGCGCGTTCGCCTTGAGCGCGAGCCGCCAGGACAGCATATAGGCGTCCTTGCAGTCCTCGACGGTAGCGGCGTTGGACATGTTGATGGTCTTGGAGATCGCGCCCGAGATGAAGGGCTGTGCTGCGGCGATCATGCGGATGTGGCTATCCACCGAGAGGCAGCGCTTGCCGATGCGGCCGCAAGGATTGGCGCAGTCGAACACGGCGAGATGCTCGGACTTCAGATGCGGCGCGCCTTCGAGCGTCATGGCGCCGCAGCAATAGGTGTTCGCCGCTTCGATCTCGGCCTTGGTGAAGCCCAGCGCCACGAGCATGTCGAAGCCCGGATCCGCCATCTGCGTGTCGGTGAAGCCGAAGGCCGCCTTGCAGAATTCCTCGCCGAGCGTCCACTTGTTGAAGGCGAACTTGATGTCGAAGGCGGCGGCGAGCGCCGGCTCCAGCACCTCGATCGCTCCGTCGGTGAAGCCCTTGGCCTTGAGCTGGCGATGGTTGAGCGCCGGCGCGTCCTTGAGCGTGCCGTGGCCCACGGCGTAACGAGTGATCGCCTCGATTGCCGCAGCATCGTAGCCGAGCGTGCGCAGCGCCTCGGGCACGCCGTGGTTGATGATGCGGAAATAGCCGCCGCCCGCGAGCTTCTTGAACTTGACCAGGGCGAAATCGGGCTCGATGCCGGTGGTATCGCAATCCATCACGAGGCCGGTCGTCCCGGTCGGCGCGATCACCGTGGCCTGCGCATTGCGATAGCCGTGCCGCTCGCCCAGCGCGAGCGCGCGATCCCAGGCGCTGCGCGCGGCCGCGACCAGCGCCGGATCGGGGCATGCGCCCGCGTCGAGCGCAACCGGCGGAATCGACAGCTGTTCGTAGCCGCCGCTCTCCCCATAGGCCGCGCGGCGATGATTGCGGATCACCCGCAACATCGCCTCGCGGTTTTTGGCGAAGCCGGCGAAGGAACCGAGTTCCGCCGCCATCTCCGCCGAGGTCGCATAAGCCGTGCCGGTCACGATGGCGGTGAGCGCCGCCGTCAGCGCGCGGCCCGCGTCGCTGTCATAGGGTAGCCCGCACGCCATCAACAGGCCGCCGACATTGGCATAGCCCAGGCCCAGCGTGCGGTAGTCGTAGGAGAGTTGGGCGATGTCGCGCGACGGGAACTGCGCCATCAGCACCGAGATCTCGAGCGTGATCGTCCACAGCCGCACCGCGTGCTCGTAGGCGGGAATGTCGTAGGTTCCGTCGGTGCGCCGGAACGCCAGCAGGTTGAGCGACGCGAGATTGCACGCCGTGTCGTCGAGGAACATGTATTCCGAGCACGGGTTCGAGGCGTTGATGCGTCCGCTCTCGGGGCAGGTGTGCCATTCGTTGATGGCGGTGTCGAACTGCACGCCCGGATCGGCGCTCGCCCAGGCGGCGTTGGCGATCTTGTCCCACAGTTCGCGCGCCTTGAGCGTCTTCGCGACCTTGCCGTCGGTGCGCCGCTTGAGGTGCCATTCGCCGTCATCGCGCACGCGCTCGAGGAAGTCGTTGGTCAATCGCACCGAGTTGTTGGAATTCTGGCCCGAGACCGTGAGATAGGCGTCGCTGTCCCAATCCGTATCGTAGGTGCGGAAGTCGATCGTGGCATAGCCTTGCGCCGCGAACTGGATCACGCGCTGCACATAGTTCTCGGGGATCATGGCGCGCCGGGCCGCGCGGATCTCGCGCTTGAGCGCGGCATTCTGCGCCGGATCGAACCGGCCGGCGCCGAGCGCTGCCGTCTCGGGAAGATGACAGGCGGCCATGATGAGGTTGAGGTGCTTCTGGGCAAGCTTCGAGCCGGCGACGAGCGCCGCCACTTTCTGCTCCTCGATCACCTTCCATTCGACATAGGCCTCGATGTCCGGATGATCGACGTCGACCGTGACCATCTTGGCCGCGCGCCGCGTGGTGCCGCCCGACTTGATCGCGCCGGCGGCGCGGTCGCCGATCTTGAGGAAGCTCATCAGGCCCGACGAGCGTCCCCCGCCCGACAGCCGCTCGCCCTCGCCCCGCACCTTGGAGAAGTTGGAGCCGCTGCCCGAGCCGTATTTGAAGATGCGCGCCTCGCGCACCCACAGATCCATGATCCCGCCTTCGTTGACGAGATCGTCATTGACGGACTGGATGAAGCAAGCATGCGGCTGCGGATGCTCGTAGGCGCTTTCCGACGCCTTGAGCGCGCCGGTCTTGTAGTCGACATAGAAATGCCCTTGCGCCGGGCCGTCGATCCCATAGGCCCAGTGCAGGCCGGTGTTGAACCATTGCGGCGAGTTGGGCACGCCCATCTGCTGGCACAGCATGAAGCAGATTTCGTCGTAATAGGCGCGCGCGTCGTCCTCGCTGTCGAAATATCCGCCCTTCCAGCCCCAATAGGTCCAGGTACCGGCGAGGCGGTGGAACACCTCCTTGGCGCTACGCTCGGATGCGCCGCGCTGGTTCGCCGGCAGGGCGGCCAGCGCCGCCGTGTCCGCCTCATGCCGCCACAGCCAAGCCGGCACGTCCGCCTCGACCACCGGCCTCAGACGGGACGGAATGCCGGCCTTGCGAAAATATTTCTGGGCGAGAATATCGCAGGCCACCTGGCTCCACTGCGCCGGCACCTCGACGTCGGGCTGATGGAACACGCGCGAGCCGTCGGGGTTGCGGATCTCGCTCGTGGCAGACCGGAATGCGATGCCGTGATAGGGTTCCTGGCCCGTCACCGTGAACCGACGCTCGATCCGCATTGCCCCCGCCCCTCAATCTGCGATTCCCACCCTGCCGCCACCCGAACGCTAGATATTGGGGTCAACAGCAGCCAGGACGCAAAGTGTTGTACTGAACGCGGCGGCTTGCAATGGAAATGTCGGGCTACCCGAAAAATTTAATGAAATTAAATTGCCTGGCGGCGTCAGCGGCCGTGTTCGGCCGGCGTCGGGGATGACTTCCCGTCCGCGCCGGCCACGGGCACAGGGTCCGGCGGCCCGGCGCGGTGAATTGACATTCCTCCGGACGGGTCTTCTACTCGTGCGCAAGGGCGCGAAGGCGCCGGCGAGGAGGGTGCGATGAGGATCTGCTGGTTCAACGACAATCGCCTGGGCGTGGTGAAGGGCGACCGCGTCTTCGACGCGAGCAAGGCGCTCGAGAAGCTGCCGCTGCCCCGCTATCCGTATCCGCCCAAAGGCGATCCGCTCATCGCCAATCTCGATCGTCTGAAACCGGACATTCTTGCGGCGGCCGAAGGCGCAGCCTCGTTCGCGGTGAGCGCGGTCAAGTTCCTGAGCCCGGTCGCGGCACCGACCAAGATCATCGGCACGCCGACCAACTATCACGACCACATCGCCGAGGCCGACCAGCAGCGCGAGGTGTTCGGCCGGCGCTATTCCGGTTCGATCGAGGAGCAGGGCCTGTTCCTCAAATCGACCAGCGCGCTCGTCGGCCCGGGCGAGGGGATACGGCTGCGCTTTCCCGAGCGCCGCACCGACCACGAGATGGAACTGGGGGTCATCATCGGCCGCCAGGCTTCCAACATCCGCAAGGAGGATGCGCTCAAATACGTCGCCGGCTATTCGATCGCGCTCGACATGGTCGTGCGCGGCACGCAGGACCGGAGCTTCCGCAAGTCGATCGACACCTACGCCGTCCTTGGCCCCTGGCTCGTCACCGCGGACGAGGTGCCCGATCCGCAGAATCTCGACTTCTTCCTCGCCGTCAACGGCGAGGTAAAGCAGAAGTCGAACACCAAACTCATGATCATGGATCTGGTGACGCAGATCTCCTGGGCTTCGACCTATTACACGCTGTGGCCCGGCGACATCATCATGAGCGGCACCTGCGCCGGCGTGAGCCAGGTGAAGCCCGGCGACGTAATGCATTGCGAGATCGACAAGGTCGCGAGCTGCGACGTGCGCATCCTCGGCGCGGAATAGCGGGCGGGGAGAGCCGATGGCTGTCACCGCGGCGAATTTACGGCACAGCGCCGGGCTGACGGACGGGGGCGTCTATTTCGATTGCCTCGATCCGGCTTCGGGCGCGACGCGGCCAACGATCATCATGATCCATGGCGGCGCGCATACCGGCAGCTGCTATCTGCGCACCGCCGACGGCGGTCCGGGCTGGGCCTATGCGTTCGCCGCGCGCGGCCATCGCGTCGTCGTGCCCGACTGGCCCGGCTGTGGCCGCAGCGGCTTCGTCGCCCCGGACCGGCTGACCGGCGAGACGGTCGTGCACGGCCTCGGGACGCTGGTGGCGTCGCTGCCGCCGCCGCTCGTCCTGATGACGCATTCGATGTCGGGCGCCTTCGGCTGGCGTCTCCTCGAGCTCTACGCCGCGCGCATCGCCCGGGTCGTTGCCGTCGCCCCGGCGCCGCCGGGCAACATCCAGCCGGAGCCCGAAGTGCTCGATGAAAGCGACGCCGCGGTCGTCTTCAAGAACGGTGCGCAGCGTATCCGCCTCGACAAGAATGCGCTTTCCGTCGCCGACCGCGACTTCGTCGAGCACAAGCTCGTCGGCGATGGCCGCTTCTTCCCGCGCGATCGGATCGACGCCTATACCGCCTCGCTCCTGCCGATCGCGCCGCGGCTTCTTTACGAGCGGCGCAACATCAACGGCAGCCAGGTGCGCGTGCGCGACGTTGCGGCCTTGCGCGACAAGCGCGTCTTGGTGCTGACCGGAACCAACGATCTCGATCACACGCGCGACGCCGACGGGGCGATCGTCGCCTGGCTGACGGCGGCGGGCGCGGCGGTGGACTTCGTCTATCTCGGCGACCGCGGCATCGTCGGCAACGGCCACATGCTGATGCTGGAGCAGAACAGCGACGCCGTCGCCGCGCTCGTCCTCGACTGGCTCGAGCGCGCGTGATCGCATGATCGCGCCGCGGCGTTTATTCC
>Ga0307372_10008836_pt1 | contig 14071 bp, 13 predicted proteins | sample OX1MG_FD_202533 | JGI IMG/M metagenome (GOLD analysis project Ga0307372, IMG submission 202533) | Soil microbial communities from Risofladan, Vaasa, Finland - OX-1 | ecosystem: Environmental > Terrestrial > Soil > Coastal area > Acid sulfate soil | place: Finland: Risofladan, Vaasa | collected...
TCCAGGTGTTCTTTCCGGAGAACCACGCGGCCATGCTCGGCGCCGCCCGCAGCGCCAACCGCTACATGCCGCTCGCCCATGCGCAGGGCTACTCGCAGGACGTCTGCTCCTACCTCACCAGCGACGTCGGCGCGTACCTCGCCGGCGAGACGCCCCTGGCCGCGTTCGGGCTGAGCGGCACGCCGCGCGCCGACGTGCTCGTCTTCAACACCAATCAGTGCCGCGACGTGCGCGACTGGTTCGAATGGTACGGACGCACGTGGAACGTGCCCGTGATCGGCGTGCGGTCGCCGCGCGCCATCGAGCAGGTGTACGACACCGACGTGGACGGCGTCGCGGCGCAACTCGAGCGGCTCGTGCCGACGCTGGAAGCGGTGGCGGGATCCCGCCTCGACGCGACGCGGCTGGCCGACGCCGTGCGCGTGTCGCGGGAATGTTCCGACCTCTGGGAAGCCTGCCTTCGCACCGCCACGCGGCACCCCGCCCCACTGACCTTCTTCGACGGGACCATCCACATGGGGCCGGCCGTCGTCCTGCGCGGCGCGCCCGAGGCGTGTGACTACTACCGGCTGCTGCTCGCCGAGCTCGACGAACTGGGGCGGGCGGCGCAGGCGGCCGTGCCGCGCGAGGCGTTCCGCCTGTACTGGGAAGGGATGCCGGTGTGGGGACGCCTGCGCGCGCTGTCGTCGCTGTTCACGGAGTTCCGCACCGCGGTGGTCGCGTCCACGTACTGCAACAGTTGGATCTTCTCGGCGCTGGACCCGGCCGATCCCATGCGCTCCATGGCGCGCGCGTCGCTGGAGCTGTTCATCGTGCGCTCCGAGGACGCCAAGGAGGCGTACATCGAGCGCATGCTCTCGCTGTACGACGTGGACGGCATCGTCTTTCACGACTGTCGTACCTGTCCGAACAACTCGAACACGCGCTACGGCATGCCGCGGCGCATCGCCGAGCGACTCGGCATCCCGACCCTCACGCTCGACGGTGACGTGAACGACCTCCGCTGCTTCTCCGACGAGCAGGTGCGCACGAACGTCGAGGGCTTCGTGGAGCAACTCGCCGACGCGCGGCCGGCGGGAGCGCGCGCATGAAACGCTTCGTCGGCGTGGACAGCGGCTCGTGGAACACCAAGGCCGTCGTCATCGACGACGAGGCGCGCGTCCTGGCGCGGGCCGTGGTGCGCTCGGGCGCCGACCTCGCCGGCGCCGCCGAGCAGGCGTTGGCCCTCGCCCTCGCCCGCGCTCCCGGCGGACAGAGCGACGTCCACGCGATCTGGGCCACGGGGTTCGGTCGCCAGACCGTCTCGTTCGCCGATGGGTCGCGGACCGAGCTCGACTGCCACGGCCGGGGCGCCGCGTTCTACGTCAAGGGACCGATGCTCGTGATCGACATCGGCGGCCAGGACGCCAAGGTGATTCGCCTCGACGCGAACGGGCAGCGCCTGGCGCACCGGATGAACCGGAAGTGTGCCGCCGGCACGGGCAGCTTCCTCGACGAGATCGCGCTCCGGCTGGGCATCGACGTGGCCGGTCTGGACGACCTGGCGTCGCGGTCCACCGAGGCTCTGGAGCTTTCCAGCTTCTGCACCGTGTTCGCCGGCACCGAGCTCCTCACGCTCATCCGGGCCGGGCATCGGCCGGCCGATCTCGCGATGGCGGCGTATCGCTCGCTGGTGAAGCGCGTGGTGGCGATGGACGTGCTGCACGGTCGCGTGGTGGCCACGGGCGGCGTCGTGGCGTACCACCCCACCGTGGCGCGGCTGCTGGGCGAGGAGATGCACGCCGAGGTGCTGGTGCCGCCGCACCCGCAGGAGATGGGGGCGTTCGGCGCCGCGCTTGCCGCCCGTGACGGCGCCGTGTCCGTGGGGCCGGAGGTGGCGGTATGAGACAGGGTACGCATGCGCGCGCCGCGGTACGGGAGGGCGACCGCATCCGGTCGCTGCTCGAGCCCACCGGTACCAGCGAGACGATCGCGTCGTTCGTGTTGCGGAATGCGGCCAGGCATGGTGAGCGTGCCGTCTATCGCGAACGCAGCCTCGGGGCCATCCGGACCGTGACCTGGCGCCAGCTCGCCGACGACGTCGTCGCATTCGGTCGGTATCTGGAACACGCGGGGGTCGCCCCCGGCGACCGCGTCGTCGTCATCTCGCCCAATCGTGGTGAGATGCTCGTCACCGAGCTGGCGACGATGAGCCTGGGGGCCGTGTACACGCCGCTCTTTGCCGGCTACTCGCCGGACCAGACCAACGATCTGCTTGCCCACGCGGCGCCGGCGGCGGTGGTGTTGCCCGATGCCGGCTGGCGGGCGCGCCTGCGCCTGCCCGCCAGCGCGCGAGCGGTGGTCACCTTTGCCGAGTTCCGTGACATCCTCGCGCCGTTCCGCTCGACGCCGCGCAACGCGGCCCGGCACGCATTCCTGGAGCGCGGCGCGTCGCTCGATCCCGGCGCGCCGTGCCTGATGATGTACACGTCGGGCACGAGCGGCGCGCTGAAGGGCGTGCTCCTGACCCACGACAACATCCTCTCCCAACGGCGCGCCCTGGCCGAGATCTGGGACATCGGCCCCGAGGATCGGTTCCTGTCGTACCTGCCCTGGCATCACAGCTTCGGCGGCATCTTCGAGAAGTACAGTGCGTTGTACAATGGCGCCGCGCTCACGATCGACGACTCGTACGGTCGGGACTTCGATGTGCTGCTCCGGAATTGGATGGAGATCCGGCCGACGATCTATTTCAGCGTGCCCAAGGTGTACCAGCAGCTCGTGGCCCACATCCAGTCGCATCCCGAGGACGAGGAGCGAATCTTCCATCCCGAGTTGCGATTCGTGTTCACCGCGGCCGCGCCGCTCCCCGCCAACCTCTCGGAGTTCTTCGCGGCCCGCCACATCGCCGTGGCCGAAGGCTGGGGGCTGACCGAGACGGCGCCCTGCTGCACGCTCACCGATCTTAACGAATCGCGGTCGGCGCCGGGCAAGGTGGGCTATCCCCTGCCCGGCGTGACGGTGAAGATCGCCGACGACGGGGAGATCCTCATCCGGGGCCCCAACGTGATGCGGGGTTACTACCGCGACGACGAGGCCACCACCAAGGCGCTTCCCGGAGACGGCTGGTTCCATACCGGCGACCTCGGCGAGTTGATGGGGTCCGCGTTGAAGCTGATCGCGCGCAAGGACCGGGTGTTCAAGCTGCTGAACGCGGAGAAGGTCGTGCCTACGGAGATCGAGAACCGGCTCGCCGGCATGAATCCGTACATCCGGCACGTCCTCGTCGCCGGCGGGGGACGCGACTTCCTCTGTGCCCTGATCTTCCCCGACTTCTTCCGCATCGGCGAGGAATTCGGCGCCGATCGCGCGACCGCCGACCGCGTGGTGGCGGCGTCGCTGCGCGACACGATCGCCGAGTTCAACCGCACGCATGCCGTCAAGTACGAGCACATCCGGGCGGTGGCGGTCATCAGCAAGGAGCTGACGATCGAGGATCAGGAGTTGACGCCGTCGCTCAAGGTGCGGGTGCGCAACGTGCTGGCCGACGCCGAGGGCTACCTCCAGGCCGTGTACGAACCAACCGCCGAGTGCGATTGCCGCTTCCTGCGCAAGGTGCTGCGGGTGGCCGGCGACGCGCGGCCGTGCTTTGGCGGGCGGGCCAAGACGCTCGACCGATGCTACGAATGTGGAAGCTTGCTCTTCGGAGAACGCCAATGACGACGACGATCGGAACCACGTACAGCGCCTGGGTCATGACCACGCCGGGCGCCGCCCTCGACCGGGTGGACCTGCCGTGGATCGAGCCCGCGGCCGGTGAAGCGCTGATCGAGGTGGCGGGTTGCGGCGTGTGCCACACCGATCTCTCGTACCTCTACGGCGGCGTGAAGACGCGCGGGCCCCTGCCGTTGGTCCTCGGGCACGAGATCAGCGGCATCGTGCGCGCGGTCGGCGCCGGCGCCGACCCTGCCCTCGTCGGCCAGGCGGTGGTCGTCCCCGCCGTGCTGCCGTGCGGGGAGTGTGACCTGTGCCGTGCCGGCCGCCGCGCCATCTGCCGGCGGCAGGTGATGCCGGGCAACGACCGTCATGGGGGCTTCGCGTCGCACGTCGTCGTGCCGGCGCGGTATCTCTGCCCCGTGCCGGCTGCGGCCCTGGTCGAGCACGAACTCTGGGAATTGTCGGTCGTGGCCGATGCCCTCTCGACGCCCTTCCAGGCCGTGAAGCGCTCCGGCCTCCTGCCCGGGGAGTTGGCGATCGTCGTCGGCGTGGGCGGCATCGGCGTCCACGCCGTGCAGGTGGCCCGCGCCGCGGGCGCCACGGTGATCGCCATCGACATCGACGCGCGCAAGCTCGAGCAGGCCACGGCGGCGGGCGCGCGCGGCGTGATCGACGTGCGCGGCATGCCGCTCAAGGAGGTCCGCAAGCAAGCGCGGGCGCTGGCGGAATCGCTCGGTGCGCCGCCGCACCTGTGGAAGATCTTCGAGACCTCCGGCACCAAAGCCGGTCAGGAGACGGCGTACGCGCTGGTCGGCTTCGGCGCATCGTTGGGCGTGGTGGGCTACACGATGGACAAGATCGAGATCTGCCTGTCGAACCTCATGGCCTACGACGCCGAAGCGCACGGCAACTGGGGCGCCGACCCGGAGATCTATCCCGAACTGCTGCAGTGGATCGCCGCCGGCCGCCTGGCCGTGAAGCCGTACGTGGAGCGCCATCCGCTCTCGGAGATCAACGCGGTGTTCGAGGCGGCGCACCATGGGCGGCTGACCAGGCGAGCGGTCCTCGTGCCGTGACCACACCGACCGACGTGCTGATGGCCGAGCACCGGGTCATCGAGCAGGTGCTCGACGCGCTCGAAGCGGCGGCGGCCGTACTCGCGCGTGGCGGCAACGTGCGGCCGGGATTCTTCGTGGACGTCTCCGATTTCGTGTCGGGCTTTGCCGATGGCTGCCATCACGGCAAGGAAGAAGGCGTGCTGTTCGAGGCGATGATCGCACATGGCGCGCCGCCGCACGGGGGCGCCATCGCCATGATGCTCGACGAGCATGAGCAGGGGCGCGCCTACAACCGTGCCTTGCGCGACGCGGCCCGGGGCCTGGACGGCGGCGATCCGCAGGCACGCCGCCACATCGTGTCGAATGCCAAGGGCTACGTCGCGCTGCTCCGCGACCACATCGTTAAGGAAGACGAGATGCTCTTCCCGATGGCCGACGAGCTCATCCCGCGTCCTGCGGCGGACGCCATGCTCGCGGCGTTCGACCAAGTGGCGCGCGCGGAGCGCCCCGATGCGGACGCCCACTTCACGGCGCTCGCGGCACGAATCGTCCACGAGGCGACGACGCTTTCGGACTAGCGAAACCGGGACCGCGCGAGCACAATTCGAGTGACAGAGTTGATGTTGGCGCGTCCCCCCGGCGCTCTTCCGTCCACGAGGTTTTACGCACCCGTTTCGCCGCGTCGGCTCGACCGGCGCCGCGCCGCCAGGCACGTTGCCACGTCAGAAGCGGGTCGAGGATCGCCATGCACCGCCGCAGAACAAGACTTGCCGTGCCATTCCCGCGTTGGTGGCCGGTTCGCGCCATCCAATGCCTCGCTGCGGGGGTGCTTCTCGTCTCGCCAGGGTGCGCCAGGACTACGGGTCCGGCGCCGACTCCCGGGCCCGAAGCGGCGCCCGCGCGGCCGTTCTTCCTCGGGGCCGACGTCTCCGCCCTGGATGCGCCGAGCCGCTTCGGCCGTCCCGCGCCCACGTACCAGGAAGGCGGAACGCCGAGCGATGAGCCCACCATTCTCATGCGCCACGGATGGAAGGTGTTTCGCCTGCGCGTGTTCGTGTCGCCGGTTCGGGACGCGCCGGACAACTCGCTCGCCAACACGATTCCGTTGGCGCGGCGCATCAAGGATTCCGGGGCGACGCTGCTCCTGGACATCCACTACTCGGATACGTGGGCCGATCCGCAGCACCAGGACACCCCCGTCGCCTGGCGCGGTCTGGGCTTCGATTCGCTGGAGCGTCAGGTCGAGACCTACAGCCGCAACACGATCAAGGCATTCAAGGATGCCGGCGCCATGCCGGATTGGGTGCAGGTCGGCAACGAGATCACGCGGGGCATGCTGTGGCCGATGGGACAGGTCGAGGTTCCGGGCTCCGAGCAGTACCTGCCGCCGCAGCCGTACGACTCGGTCACGCAGTGGGACCATCTGACCGGGCTGTTGAAGGCCGGCATTCGCGGCGTGATGGAAGGCGCCGGCGACACGCCGCCGCGGATCGCCATCCACATCGACCGGGGCGGCGACTGGGCCACCACCAAGTGGTTCTTCGACCATCTGGACGCCGCGCACGTGAACTACGACATCATCGCCGAGAGCTTCTATCCGCCCTGGCGGCATGGAACGCTCGACGATCTGTGGAATAACATGCAGCAGTCCGCGAAGCGCTTCGACAAGGACTTCCTGGTTGCCGAGACGGGATACGGTCCGTCGCATTATCCGGACAATCTGGACATGCTGTGGCCGGTGACGCCGCAGGGGCGCCTGCAGTTCATGGTGGACCTCGTCAACACGGTGCGGAAGGCCCCGCATGGGTTGGGCGTGATGTACTGGGCGCCGGAGTACGACCTCTGGAACCAGGACGGCAGTCCGGGTCCGGCCGTCTTCACCATGGACCATTTGAAGGATCTGACGGCACGTCCGGCAAGCCACGCGCCGGCCGCGGTGAACAAGTAGCGGGCAGCAACCACATACGGAGAGCACAGATGGCGGGGACGCAGCGCACGATCGCAATTCTCACCGGCGGCGGGGACGTGCCCGGATTGAATCCGGCCATCCGCGCCATCACCATCCGCGCGCTGCGCGATGGGTATCGCGTGGTCGGGATACGACACGGCTGGGCCGGGCTCGTGGACTACGTGCCCGACGCGACCGCCGACAACAGCGAGCACGTGCAGGTGCTGTCCGAAGCCATCGTGAATCGCGCCGGTCGCACGGGCGGGACCTTCCTGCACACGTCGCGGGCGCGGCCCAGCCACCTGCCGCTCGAACGGGTGCCGGCGCACATGTCCGGCTACGACCAGCCGATCAACGACGTGACCAAGGACGTCCTCAAGCACCTCGAGCACATCGGGGTGGACGTGCTGATCCCCATCGGCGGGGACGACACGCTCAGCTACGGCAAGCGTCTGCACGACGAGGGGGTGAACGTCGTCGCGATTCCGAAGACGATGGACAACGACGTGCACGGCACCGACTACTGCATCGGGTTCAGCACCTGCGTGACCCGTACGATCGAATTGACGCACCGCCTGCGCACGTCGGCCGGCTCGCACGAGCGGTTTCTCGTGATCGAGGTGTTCGGGCGGTACGCGGGCTTCACGGCGCTCCTGCCGACCATGGCCGGCGCGGCGGATCGGTGCGTGATTCCCGAACACCCGTTGGACGTGGATCGTCTGGCGGAATTGCTCACCGGCGATCGCAACCGCAACCCCAGCCGCTACGCGGTGGTCCTCGTCTCGGAGGGCGCGCGCCTGTCCACGCACGACGCCATGACCTTCGCCAGTGAAGAGGCGGACATGTTCGGACACCGGAAGCTGGGCGGGATCGGTGACCAGGTGGCCGCGGCGCTCAAGGCCGCGTCGGCGAAGTACAACAATGGGCGTCGCATCGACATCGTGAACCAGCGACTCGGCTATCTGGTGCGCTCCGGCGACCCCGATGCCCTCGATTCCATCGTCCCGATGGCGTTCGGCAACCTGGCGATCGACCTGATCATGAAGAAGCAGTACGGCCGCCTGGTCAGCATCCACCGCGGGTTCTACGACAGCGTGCCCCTGTCGAGCGTGACGTCGGAGAAGAAGGTGGTGAACGTCGCCAAGTACTACGACACCGACCGGCTGCGGCCGATCTACGACTTCGACGGCGCGCCGCTGTTCATCATGACAAGCGATTGAGCGCCGGCCAGTCGCGCGGCTCGTCCGACACGCGACGCACGATCGCCAACCCCGCGAGCATCATCGCGAGCAGCGACAGAATGGCAAAGGCCTCGCCCCGCACCACCGGCATGTGTCCCCGCTCGACGGTGAGCCACGTCGTGGCTCCCCACAGGATGGGGCCGGTCACGGCCGAGAACCGTCCCACCATGCCGTACAGGCCGTAGAACTCCCCTACGCGATCGGGCGGCGTGAGGCGCAGCATCAGCGGCCGGTCCGACGCCCACGTGCCGCCCAGGCAGATGCCCGCGCCGCACGCCACCACGAAGAGCCACGCGATCGGGAGATGCAGGAAGCCCACGAACGCCGCGAGCGTGAACGTGGCCACCCACCCGGTGAGCACGATCATGAGCGTCCGCTTGGAGCCCAGGCGGTCGACGGCGAACCCCCACAGGATGCCGCCGAAGATCGCCGCCGTGATGGCCGACATCAGCACGAGCTGGGCCTTCTGCTGTCCGTCCTCCTTGGAGAGCCCGGTGGAGATCGCCACGTTCACCGTGTAGAGCGACATGAAGATGATCACGGTGTTGATGGCGTCGGTGTAGAACGCGCGCCCGACGAGAAACCGCAGCAGTCCCGGATACCTGTTGCCGGATTGCAGCGTGCGGACCGTCTGCCGCACCGACTCGGTGACCGCGGTCCACGTGAAGATCGGCCGCGGATGCGCGTTGCCCCGCTCCCGCACGAACACGAAGCACGGCAGCGCGAGCGCGAGGAACGCCAGCGCGACGAACAGGAAATACTTCGCAAAGGGGAAGTCGCCGGTCGTGGACGACATCCAGAGGCCCCCGCCGACCGCGATGTACGACCCCAGGTATCCGAGCCCGATCGCCATGCCGTTGATGCGTCCGCGGTTCTCTTCCGTGGTCACCTCCGGCAGGAGCGAGTCGTAGAACTGCACGCCGGCCTGGTAGGCGCCGTTCGCGATCACGAACAGGACCGCGCTCAGCATGAACGGCCCACGGGCGATGAGGGCCGTGCAGGCGCAGCAGATGAGCGTGGCCCAGACCAGAAAGGGCAGTCGTCGTCGCGCCCGGTCCGTCATCGCGCCGAGCAACGGCGACAGGCAGAACATGATCCCCATCGACAGCGCGCTGATCCCCCCGAGCAGACTGTCGGCGCGATCGGCGCCCACTTCCGCCCGCACGTACAACGAGAAGTAGAGCGAGATCACGCCCATCGAGAAGATGACGTTGGCGAGATCGTACAACATCCAGCTGAGGACCGCGCGCCGCGGGATCACCCGGGTGGGAGAATTCATGGAGGAAAATGTGCGGACCGCGGCACCGAAGAGCCATAGTCGATGCGCCGAACGCCGCGTGGACGCCCGTCTCACCACCAACGCCAAACGTGCTCCCGAGACCGGAAGCACGTTTGTGATGACTGCACCAACTTCCCCTATGACAACCGAATGCCCGAGGCGGGACTCGAACCCGCACGCCGTTGCCGGTGGGGGATTTTGAGTCCCCTGCGTCTACCAATTCCGCCACCCGGGCCGCTGCGCGGAACATAGCAGCGCGGGAGCGGCGCCTCAACGCCGCTCCCGCTCCCGCCCCCCCCGCGCGCGCCCGCCACGATCCCGGCGCCTACCGCGGACCGCCTCCTGGCGGAAGCACCGGCCTGGCCGAATCGCCCGCCGCATGGCGCATCATCGTCAACTGACGCTGCACCTTCTCCTGCAGCGCCCGGTACTTGGCCAACTGCACCGGCGTCATGATGCCCCCCAACGCCTTGCCCTCGGCGTCCATCAGGTCGAGGCGCTGGCGCTGGAACACGTCCATCTGGTCCAGATACTGCTGCACCCTGGCCTGGTCCGGCTCCGGCTTGGCCAACTCGTCGCGAAGCCCCATGCGGGTCTGCCGCTCCTGGGCGCCCAGCGCCTGCCGCTGCTGGACGAACCGGCGGTTGATCGGCGCCAGCTTCCGCATCTGGTCGTCGCTCAGGCCCACCTGCGTCCGCACCGCATGCGTGAACGCCTGACGGATCATCCGCTGGATGCGAGCCCGCTCGGGCGACATCTGGCCCATCCGCCCTCCGCGGGGCGGACGCACGGGTTGCTGCGTCGCGCTCACCTCGCGCTGCGCCACGCCCTGTCCCCGCGCGCGCGCCGGCGCCATCACCATGACCGCCGCCAGCCACCCCACCGCGAATCTCGACATGATCATCATGCGCCCCCGTTGCTCAACGTCACGTTCGGCACCGTGGCGTCCGTTTCTGTGCTCGGCATCGCGTTGATCTGCTGGACGTCCTTGAGGAGGGCCAGCAACTGGGCATCGGTCAACTCACTGTAGCCGTATCCGACGTTCAACTCCACGTCCCCTGACGCGCCGCGCCCTGAGTCGACGGCCGAGTCATGGGCCGGGGACAGAGTGGCGACACGCACGCTGTCTGTGGGGCGTGATCCGGCAAAATGCGCCACGAGCGACGATCCCCCTGCCGCAAGCACCACGATCGCCGCGGCGATCCGCCAGGAATTCGCCGTCCACCGCCGGGGTGCGCGCGGCGCCGGCAGCGCGGCGACGATCCCCGCCACGTCCAGCCTCGGAGTGGGCGCCACGGCGCGAAGACTCCGCAGCAACGCCAGTTCGCCCCGGCATTCCTCGCACCCGCGCAGATGCGCCTCGACGCGCGTGCGCGTCGCCCCATCGAGGCGATCGTGCAGCAGGTCGGGCAGCAGGTCGCGCAGTTCCGCGTTCGGACAGTCAGTCATTGAGAAACTCCTTGATCGCATGCACGGCGTTGTGATAGTGCACGCGCGCCGCGCCTTCCGTCGTGCCCACCACGTCGGCGATTTCCTTGTAGCTCAGCCCTTCGTTCACCCGCAAGGCGAACACTTCCCGCTGCCGCGGCGACAGCCCCGCCACGGCAGCGCGCAACTGCTGGCGGGTCTCGTCCGCCACCACCCCGTCCAGCGCATCGAACTCGGTGACTGCGTCCCCCTCCTCGATCTCCACCCGGTCGCGCCGGCGCCGTTCGGCCCGGATCCGGTCGAGCAACAGCCGGCGCGCGATCGTGAACAGCCACGTCCGCAGCGAGCTGTCGGCGCGGAACGTATCGAGCGAGCCGAAGGCCCGCACGAACGTGTCCTGCACCACCTCGTCCACCTCGCGGCGCTCGCCACAGCTCGCGACGAATCGAGCCAGCGCCGGCGCGTGGCGTTCCACCAGCGACGTTGCCGCCCGCTGGTCTCCCGCCTGCCATGCCGCGATGAGCTCGAGATCCGGCCGTTCATCACCGCTCCGTGCGCTGTCGGTCATTCGCTCCGTAAAGTGAGACGTTGGCTGATCCGCCGCGTTAAGAGCTTGCCGAATTGAAGGTTGGCCAATATACACCGGCATGCCCCACGCGCTGCCCCGCTTCGAGCGGATCGCCCACCGCGGCGCCCCGCGCGAATTTCCCGAGAATAGCCTCGAGGGCTTTCTGCGCGCCCTGGAACGCGGGGCCGACGCCGTGGAACTCGACGTCCACAAGACGCGCGACGGCGGGGTCGTGATACACCACGATCCCGACGTTCGCACCCCCGACGGCGCCCTCCGCCCGATTTCCGGGCTCTCCCGGGCCGAGGTCGAGAGCTGCCGGCTCGCCGGCGGCCTCCGCGTCCCCTCGCTCGCGCAAGCGCTCGAGGCCATCGGCCCGCGCGCCACCGTCTACATCGAGCTCAAGGGCCACGATGTGGGTGCGGCGGCCGCGGCCGTGGCCAGTGCCCACGGCGCCCGCTATGCCCTGCACAGCTTCGACCACGACGCCATCCGGGCACTGTCCGCGAGCCTGCCGCAGCTGTCGTATGGGATCCTCCTAGACGCCGGAACCCCGGACCCGGCCGCCGTGGCTGCGGCCTTTTCCGGGCGCGACATCTGGGCCCACTGGACCCTGGCCGATGCCGCCCTCGCCCGCCGCATCCATGCCCGCGCACAACGGCTCCTGGCGTGGACGGTGAATGATCCGGCGGAGGCCGACCGCCTGCGCCTGGCCGGGGTCGACGGGGTGTGCACCGACGACGTGCGGCTACTTGGCGGCGGGGTCGGCCGGGACACGACCGGGCCTGCCTGAAATGCAAAGCGCCCCCGCGAACGGGGGCGCTGGCGAACGATCGGCAGGCCGGATGTCAGGCCGCGGAGGTCGTCTCGGTGGCGACGGTGGGGTACACGCTCACCTTGTACCGCGCCTTGCTGTGGTGTTCGAACTTCACCACGCCGTCGATCAGCGAATAGAGGGTGTAGTCGGTGCCCATGCCCACGTTGCGGCCCGGGTGCCACTTGGTGCCGCACTGGCGCACGATGATGTTGCCCGCGATTACGGGCTCGCCACCGTACTTCTTGATGCCGCGGTACTTCGGGTTGCTGTCGCGGCCGTTGCGCGACGAGCCGACGCCCTTTTTATGTGCCATGGCGAATCGTCCTCAGCCCAGCGTGATGTCGTTGATCATGACTTCGGTAAAGCCCTGCCGGTGCCCCTGCTTTTTAGCGTAGTTCTTGCGGCGCTTCATCTTGAACACGACGATTTTGTCGCCGCGTCCCTGCCGGAGAATTTCGCCGGTGACCTTGGCGCCCGAGAGCGTGGGCACGCCGGTCTTGACGGCGGTGCCGTCGGAGCCGAGGAGGACCTCGTTGAATTCCACGACGCCGCCCGGCTCACCGGGGAGCGAAGGGATCTTGTAGTATCTGCCCGGTTCGACACGGAACTGCTTGCCGCCGGTGCGAATGATTGCGTAGGCCATATGACTGATGGGGATTTTGTACGTGCGAGCCTTCAAAGTTAGACGACCGCTATCTCGTTGTCAACGAGTAGCCTAGCGGGCTTTTCCACGGGCCCGATGCTCCCTAGGCCACGGCGTACTGCTGGGTCACGTCCCGGCCAGCGCTCTTGACCACCAGCTTGAACTCGTCCGGGCGCAGGAGCGGGTCGTCCCGGAACTCGAGCCCGAAGCCGGCCGCCTTCTCGAGCTTCTTCACCAGGTCCCTCTCCTGCTCGAGCACGTACATCGCCACGTCGGGGTGGAGCTTCACGATCAGCGGATCGCGCTTGCCCTCCACGATCATCCGGCGCACCGAGCGCTCCATGCGGCGAATGATCGTCTCGGCGGTGAACACGCGGCCCGTGCCGGCGCAGGTGGGGCAGGCCTCGGTCATGTTCTGCAGATGGCTCTGCCGCACGCGCTGGCGGGTCATCTCGATCAACCCCAGATCGCTCACCGCGAACGCCTTGGTGCGGGCCCGGTCGCGACTCAGATGGGTGCGCATCTCCTGCAACACCCGGTCGCGATTGGCCTTGGTCTCCATGTCGATGAAATCGCAGACGATGATGCCGCCGATGTCGCGAAGCCGAATCTGCCGCGCCACCTCACGCGCCCCTTCGAGATTGGTGCGGAGGATCGTCTTCTCCGGATCCTTCTTGCCCGTGTAGCGGCCCGAGTTCACGTCCACCGACACCAGCGCCTCGGTGGGCTCGATGATCAGGTAGCCACCCGAGGGCAGATCGCAGCGCCGCTTGAAGAGGTCGCGAATCTCGGGTTCGATGCCCGCCTTGTCGAATACCGGGACCTGCTCCTCGTACAGCTTCACGCGGTCCACGAGGTCGGGGGCCACGCCCTTGAGATACTCGATGATCTCGTTGAACACCTGCTTCGAGTCCACCGTCACCTGCTCCACCTTCTCGCTGAACAGGTCGCGGATGAGGCCGCGGGTGAGGTTGGTCTCGCGATGGATGAGCGCCGGCGCGCGCACGAAATGCGTCTTGCGCTTGATCCGGTTCCACTGGCCGATCAGCGTGTCGAGCTCGCGCTTGAACGTCTCCTTGGTGGCATCCTCGCCCACCGTCCGCGCAATCACGCCGCCGGAGTCCGGGGGCAACACGCTCTGGACCATCTCGCGCAACCGTCCACGCTCGGCGCGGTCGCCGATCTTCCGGCTCACGCCCACCCGGGACGCGAACGGCATGAACACCAGGAACCGGCCGGCCATGGAGACCTGCGCCGTGACGCGGGGGCCCTTGGTGGAGATCGGCTCCTTGGAGATCTGGACGATGATATCCTGGCCGCGCTTGAGCACGTCCTGGATGGCCGGCGCCTTGGCGCGCTGGCGGCGCCGGCCGCCGCGGCGCGGACCCGGCTG
>Ga0307372_10008839_pt1 | contig 14070 bp, 4 predicted proteins | sample OX1MG_FD_202533 | JGI IMG/M metagenome (GOLD analysis project Ga0307372, IMG submission 202533) | Soil microbial communities from Risofladan, Vaasa, Finland - OX-1 | ecosystem: Environmental > Terrestrial > Soil > Coastal area > Acid sulfate soil | place: Finland: Risofladan, Vaasa | collected...
GCGTCGAATCGCCTCTTGATCCATCTCAGGCGGAAACCGTATCCTTTGCATGGCCCACGAAACGATGACCAAATGATCCAATCCAAAAAAGGCTGGCGGCGGTGGTCGAAGTGGGCGGGCCGCGCGACGCTGATCGTCGCGTTTCTGGCCGGCGTGGTGTTGCTCGTCATGTGGCTGGCCGGCAAGTTCTCGTCCAAAGTCCCCACCAAGCGGCCAAAGCAAACCGAGCAGGTTGAACGGCCCGAGATATCGGGCAACATGGTGCAGGCGCAGATCATTCGCGTACCGCTCGTCGAGTCGGCGGTCGGCACGATCCGCGCGGTGCATGAAACCACCATCGGCTCCAAGTTGCTGGCGCGCGTGGTCGAGGTCAGCCTGAAGGCCGGGCAAGAGGTGCAGGCCGGCGATGTACTGGTGCGGCTCGACGACGCCAATCTGCGCGCCAAGCTCGAACAGGCCCAGGCCGCGGTCTCGTCGGCCGAAGCGATGCACAACCAAGCCGTGAAAGATGAAAAACGCTATGCCGCCCTGTTGCAGTCGAACGCCGTCAGCCGCCAAGATTACGAGAAAATGGCGACCGCCCTGAAGTCGGCCGAGGCCGACCTGCGCCGCGCCCAAGAGAACTTGAACGAGGCGCGGGCCACGCTCGACTGGGCCACCGTTCGATCACCCATGAATGGCACGGTGATCGACAAAGACGTCGAGGTGGGCGATCTCGTTTCGCCCGGCCAAAAGCTGCTCACGTTGTTCGATCCCAAACGGATGCAGCTCGTGGCCAGCGTCCGCGAGTCTCTGGCCCATCGGCTGCAAGTCGGCCAGACCATCGAAGTCGATATTGAAGGCGCCGACAAGCGATGCCTGGGAACGATAAGCGAGATCGTGCCGGAGGCGCAAGCCGCCAGCCGGGCTTTTCAGGTGAAAGTCACGGGGCCATGTCCGACGGGCATTTATACCGGCATGTTCGCCCGCATGTTGATGCCGCTGGATGAAGAAGCGGTGTTGGTCGTGCCGCGGGCGGCGGTGCGCGAGGTCGGGCAATTGGAACTGGTGGACGTCGTTGAGCAGGGCCGGCGGAGCCGGCGCGCGGTGCGCACCGGGCGGACCTATGATCAAAACGTCGAGGTGTTGTCGGGGTTGCGGGCCGGCGAGGCCGTGGTGCTGCCGACCGCCAGCGCGACGGCCGCGGGAGGCCGCCCTTGACTAAAGAGCCTGCGGTTCAGGAACATCAGTTCACCAACAAGGTGGTCAAGGTCTTTCTGGACTCGAACCTGTCGGTGGTCCTGATATTGCTGGCGACCGTGGCGGGGCTGACGGCGCTGGGCATCACGCCGCGCGAGGAAGACCCGCAAATCGTGGTGCCGTTGGCCGACGTCTATGTCAGTTTTCCCGGCCACTCGGCGGCTGAAGTCGAGCAGTTGGTCGCCACGCCGCTGGAAAAAATTCTCTATCAGATCGATGGCGTCGAATACGTCTATTCGATGAGCCGCGAGGGGCAAGCGATCGTCACGGTGCGCTACTATGTCGGCGAAGACCGCGAGCGCAGCCTGGTAAAGCTGTTCAAGAAGATCGACGAGCATAAAGACATCGTGCCCGGCGGCGTGACCGGGTGGGTGATTAAGCCGGTCGAAATCGACGATGTGCCGATCGTGACGCTGACGCTCAGCAGCGCGTCGTCCGATGATATGACGCTGCGCCGCGTGGCCGAGGAACTGGCCCAGCGTTTGGCCGGACAAAAGGAGGTTTCGCGGTCGTATGTGGTTGGCGGGCGGCCGCGCGTCGTGCAAGTGCTGCTCGATCCCGACGAGATGGCGGCGCATCATGTTTCGCCGCTGGACATCGAGGGGGCCATTCGCGGCGCCAACGTGCAGGTGACTGCGGGCGAGTTCAGGGCGCACGACCGCCTGCTGAGCGTCGATGCCGGACGACCGTTTGAAAGCGCCGCGCAACTGGCCAAGTTGGTGATCGGCGTGTTCGACGAGCAGCCCGTGTTTCTCGACGATGTGGCGCGCGTCGACGACGGGCCAGAGGAAATCGCGAGCTATGTGCGGCACGGTTGGGGACCGGCGCGCGGCTTCACGGAGGAGGAAAGTTTTCCGGGCACGTTGGTGGGTGGGGCGGCGCCCGTCGAAAACGATTGTGGTGGGCAATGCCCACCCTACGCAAGGGTCTCGCAGCCGGCGGTGACGATCGCCGTGGCCAAGAAGAAAGGAACGAACGCCGTGCGCGTGGCGAAGGCCGTGTTGCGGCAGGCCAAAATATTGCGCGACACGATCGTGCCTGACGACATGCAGCTTGTCGTGACCCGTAATTCCGGCTTCACGGCCGACGAGAAAGTGAACGAGTTGGTGGAAGGGTTGGCGGTGGCCATTGTCATCGTCGTCGGTCTGCTGACGTTGGGCCTGGGCTGGCGCGAGGCGTTTATCGTGGCGGTGGCCGTGCCGGTCGTGTTTGGCCTGACTCTGGTGGTGAATCTGCTGCTTGGCTTCACCATCAATCGCGTGACGCTGTTTGCCTTGATTCTGTCGTTAGGACTGTTGGTCGACGATCCGATCGTCGACGTCGAGAACATCACGCGGCATTTCGCCATGCGCAAGAAGGCGACGCGCCGCATCGTCCTGGAGGCGGTGGCCGAAATCCGCCCTCCGCTGATCACGGCCACGCTGGCGGTGATCGTCAGCTTCCTGCCGATGTTTTACATCACCGGCATGATGGGACCGTATATGCGGCCGATGGCGCTCAATGTGCCGGTGACCATGCTCATGTCGATGCTGGTGGCGTTCACCATCACGCCCTGGCTGGCTTACCACATGCTGAAAAGCGAGTATGAGGCCGGCGGCGCGGAAGAAGCGGAGCAACTCGATCCCGACGATCCCGAGACCATCAAGCAGTCTCGGTTGTACAAATTCTTCTACCCGTTGATGGCGCCGCTGCTCCACTCGCGCCTTGTGGCCTGGGGATTTTTGCTGACGATCGTTGCGCTGACCATGGCGGCGATGGGCTTGGCGGCGGTGCGCAGCGTGCCGCTGAAGATGCTGCCGTTCGACAACAAGAACGAACTGCTGCTGGTGCTCGACTTCGACGAAGGCACGACATTGGAGCGATCGGACGCGGCGGTGCGCGATTTCGAGGCTTATCTGGCCGGCGTGCCCGAAGTGAGCGACTTCACCAGCTACGTCGGCGCGGCCTCGCCGATGGACTTCAATGGACTGGTGCGTCACTACTATCTCCGCCGGGGCGACAACGTGGCGGAAGTACGGATCGACATGGCGGGCAAGAAAAACCGCGACCTACAGAGCCACGCCATCGGCCTGCGCATGCGAGACGACTTGCAAGCCATCGCAAATCGGCATCACGCGCGCATGAAGCTGGTCGAGACTCCGCCCGGCCCGCCCGTGATTGCCAGCGTGGTGGCCGAGATTTATGGACAGCCGGATGATCGCTATGAGGATCTCTTGTTGGCCGCCGACACCGTGCGCGAGCGACTTACGAAAGAGCCGGGCGTGGTCGACGTGGACGACATTCGCGAAGCGGCCGAGCGCAAGTTTACCTTCGTCGCCGACAAAGAGAAAGCGGCGCTCAACGGCGTCACCACCGACGACATCGCCAAAACGCTGCAAGCAGCGTTGGAAGGCGGCGCCGTGGGCTTAGTGCGCAGCGAGACGGAGCGCAATCCGCTGCGCATCGAGTTGCGGTTGCCTATCGAGCGGCGGACCAGCGCGGCCGACCTGGCCCGCGTGGAGGTGAAAGGCGAGGGCGGCAACCTCGTGTCGTTGGCCGAGTTGGGGCGCTGGCGCACGAACCGCGTCGACCAGACGATCTATCACAAAGACCTGCAACGCGTTGCGTACGTGTTTGCCGAGACGGCGGGTCGGCCGCCGGCCGACGTCGTGGTCGATGTGCAGGCCGATCGGATTCGCGAGAACCGTAGCGGAATTCGTGAGGATTCCGGCGTGCGGCGTGGCGCGATTCGTGAGGATTCCGGCCCAAGTCACGGTGCTGTCCCGACTTCTCACAACGTCGGCGCCGAGCAGATCGAAGATGTCGGCGCAGGTTGGCTGAGTACGGCGTCGCCGCGCCCCGTCCATGAGCGAACATTCTTTTCCAATGGCAGCGACATCGCCTGGTCATTGCCCGAGGACTTCCAAGTTGATTTCGCCGGCGAAGGAGAATGGAAAATCACCTTGGACGTGTTCCGCGATTTGGGGCTGGCCTTTGGCGCGGCGATGATCGCCATTTACATTTTGCTGGTGGCGCAGACCGGCTCATTTACAATTCCGCTGGTGGTGATGCTGGCGATTCCCCTGACGGTGCTGGGCGTGATGCCCGGCTTTTGGCTGCTGAATGCCGTCGAGGCGAGGCACGTCGGCGGTTATCTCGATCCGGTTTATTTCACGGCCACCGGCATGATCGGCATGATCGCGTTGGCGGGCATCGTCACCCGCGATTCGATCATCCTGGTCGACTTCATTCACCTCTCGCTGCATCGCGGCCGCTCGCTGTTCGACGCTATCATGGAGAGCCGCGTGGTCCGCCTTCGGCCGATTCTGCTCACCGCCAGCGCCGCCATGCTGGGCGCCGTGCCGATCATCATCGACCCGATTTTTTCGGGCCTGGCTTGGTCGCTGATTTTCGGCTTGTTCGCCTCCACGCTTTTCACGCTGTTCGTCATTCCCGTCGCCTACTGGCTGCTCTATGCCAACACGTCCGGTCACGGGTTGCCGGAATCAGCGATGGAGCAAGAGGCCGGTAGGGAGAACGATAAGGCGGCGGAGCATGACGGGGGCGACGACGACGAGGAAACGACAGAGCGCAAACGAACGGATGAACCTGACTCATAGAGGCGCAATGGAATGAGTCATGAAGGGCCAGCAAGGGCGCGACCTCTTGACTCCCTGTCAAGCGGTCACGCGTGTTCGATGGAAACCACGGAACGTGCGACACGACTCGCGCAAACGCTCGCGGTTATTGCTGTTACCGCCATTACCGCCGATCAAGGTGGTTGCGCTCTTGCTATTTCTGAATCACTATGCCACGGTTTGCACCAATTTGGTGCAACTTCGACGATGTGAATCGTCGTAAGTCTAGTCGGGACAACAAGACGGCTATTGAACCTTTTTTCGCCGGCGCCCGGGGCTGGGAAATCGGGATGCGGCAGCAAGTCGATTAAAGAAGATTTCACCCGTTCCCTGGGGAGATGGTTGAGGGCCTACGGACCTTCCGGGTACGTCTGGGCGGCCGTGATGGCCTCCTGCCGCCGAGACGGACTCATCCCGGGCACCGTTCGCAACCATTCCAGAACGTCGGCGCGGCGGCCCCTCTGGCGGAAGAGATCGGCCACCAAGCGATGGGCTGCCCGGCGGTCCAGAACTTCGGGAGGGATACTTGCCTCCCAGATCGTAAGGTAGCTCGCCCCAGGGTGTCGGATACCGTTGGTTCCCGCAGCGAGCCGATTCCCGTCCGGGCTGAAGGCCACGCTGCTGATGTCACCGGGATCCGAGGCGAATGCCCGCGTGCCCGGGATCATTCGGCCGACCGGGCTGTGTCCCATGCCGAGGACGCGACCGGCATGGCTTTTGAGGGAGAGCAACTCCTTACCGGTCGCGGTGTCCCAGATCTTCACCGTCTTGTCCAAGCTCCCGGAAGCGACGCGCCGGCCGTCGGGGCTGAACGCCACGCTCCAGACCCGATCGCCATGGCCCCTGAGGGCGAACAGCTCCTGGCCGGTCGCGGTGTCCCAGAGCTTCACGGTCCTGTCATCGCTGCCCGAAGCGATGCGGCTGCCGTCCGGGCTGAACGCCACGCTATTGACGTTCCCGCCATGGCCCTTAAAGGCGCGCAACTCCGTGCCGGTCGCGCTGTCCCAGAGCTTCGCCGTCCGGTCGCCGCTCCCCGAAGCGAGGCGGCTGCCGTCCGCGCTGAAGGACACGCTGTTGACGTCACCGGCATGGCCCTTGAGGGTGAGTCGTTCCTTGCCGGTGACGCTATCCCACAACTTCAAGAGCCTGTCGTTGCTACCCGTCGCCAGGCACCGGCCGTCCGGGCTGAATGCCACGCTGCAGACCAAAGCAGAGTGGCCCTTGAAGGTGAACAGCTCCTTGCCGGTGACGCTGTCCCAGAGCTTCACCGCCGAATCGGTACTTCCGGAAGCGAGACGTTTCCCGTCCGGGCTGAACGCGACGCTCATCACGCTGCCGGAGTGTCCATCGAGGGCGAGCAGCTCCGTGCCGGTGACGCCGTCCCAGACATTCACCGTCTCGGCTCCCCCCCCGTGGCTGTTCCCCGACGCCAGCCGCAGACCGTCCGGGCTGAACGCCACGCCACGGGCCGACATGGCATCGCCCGTGCCCTCGGGCGAGAGCGGCTCCGTGCGGGTCGCGGTGTCCCAGATCTTCACCGTCCGGTCCCATCCCCCGGAAGCCAGGTGCTGGCCGTCCGGGCTGAACGCCACGCTCGCGATCGGATCGGTGTGGCTCTTGAGGGTGAATAGCTCCTTGCCGGTGACACTGTCCAGGATCTTCACCCTGTTGTCCCACCAGCCCCAGGAAGCCAGGTGGCTGCCGTCCGGGCTGAACGCCACGCCGGAGGTCCCTGCGGCATGGCCCGAGGGAGAGAACAGCTCCTTGCCGGTCGCGCTGTCCCAGACCTTCACCGCCCCGAATGAAAACACGTCGGAGCTCCTCGACGCGAGGCGTTTCCCGTCCGGGCTGAACACCACGTTGTTGACCGCCTCGATATGGCCCATGAGGGCGAGTAGCTCCTTGCCGGTGACACTGTCCCAGATCTTCACCGTACTGTCGCTGCTCCCCGTAGCGAGGCGGCTGCCGTCCGGGCTGAAGGCCACGCTGTAGACAGCCTCGGCATGGCCCTTGAGGGCAAATAGCTCCTCTCCGGTCGCGCTGTCGAAGATCCTCACCGTCCCGTCGTAGCTCGCCGACGCCAGGCGGCTGCCGTCCGGGCTGAAGGTCACGCCGGAGACCCCTCCGGTATGGCCCCTGGGAGAGGACAGCTCCTTTCCGGTCGCGCCGTCCCAGACCTTCACCGCCCCGACCGCCATCCCGTCGTAGCTCCCCGTAGCGAGGCGTTTCCCGTCCGGGCTGAAGGCCACGTTGTTGACCGCCTCGGCATGGCCCTTGAGGGCGAATAGCTCCTTTCCGGTCGCGCTGTCGCAGACCCTCACCGTCCGGTCCTCGACCCCCCAGGCCATTCGCCGGCCGTCGGGGCTGAACGCCACGTTGGAGACCGCTGCGTCGTGGCCCTTGAGGGCGAACAGCTCCTTACCGGTCGCGCCGTCCCAGATCTTCACCGTCCCGACCGCCATCCCGTCATTGCTCACCGAAACCAGGCGCCGGCCGTCCGGGCTGAATGCCACGCTCGAGACGACACCCTCATGGCCCGTGAGTGTCCGTTCTTCGGGATGGAACAAACGGGACAGATAATCCCACTCGAACCCACGCAGGTCTCGACCTGCCACCTCCCTGGGCACTCCTTCGAGCAGCTCGCGGGCGCGGATGACGTCGTTGTCCTCCCAGGCACGCTGGGCCAGTCCGATTCCGGTCGCATACGCCGTAGCGCGAGCTTCATCGCGCTGTCTGTCTGCCTCGACCCTGGCACCCAGGGCTTCTTGCCTGGCCTGATCCGAGGCGATCCGTTGCCGGTTCGCCTCGCGTTCAGCCGACGTGGCCCACACCGCCAGCAACGTGCTTACTACCACGCCGGCAACCAAGAGTGCCACAATCGCCGCCGCTGTCGCGAGTCCCTTTTTGTACTTGTGGACAAATTTCCGAACCCGATATCCCAATGTCGGCGGGCAGGCTTCGACCGAGTCGCCGGCGAGGTAGCGCTGGATGTCCCGCGCCAGGCCGTTGGCCGTGTCGTAGCGCCGGGTGCGATCTTTCTCCAGGGCCTTCATGACAATCCAGTCGATCTCGCCTTTCATCAGCGCCGAGAGCCTAGCCGGGTCGGATTGCCGTGTCGCCGCGATACTCGCTTTCGCCTCCGACGTGCTGAGCCGCTGGCTCGGGCGGGGCGGTTCCTCGTCGCGGACGATCCGCAGCACTTCGTCGAGAGCGGCCTGTTTCAACCGCTCCTTCTCGATGGGCGGGCTGCCGGCGAGCAGTTCGTAGAGTAACACGCCAAGGGCGTACACGTCGGCCCGCGTGTCCACGTCGAGCTGGTTGAAGGTGGCCTGTTCCGGGGCCATGTAGGCCGGTGTGCCGACGAGCGCGCCGAAGCCGGTGTAGATCGTCTTCTCGGTGAGCTGCTGGCCGACCGCCTTCGCCACGCCGAAGTCGATGACTTTCGCCACCGGCATCTCGTCGTGCAGGGCCACGAGCACGTTCGACGGCTTGATGTCGCGGTGGATGATCCCCTTGTGATGGGCGTGTTGGATCGCCTGGCACACCGGGACGAACAGTTCCAGCCGGTGCTGCGGCGTCAGCCTGCGGGCGTCGCAGAACTCGGTGATCGGCGTCCCCTTTACCAGCTCCATAACGAAGTACGGTCGCCCGTCCGCCGCAGCGCCGGCGTCGAGCACCTTGGCGATGTTCGGGTGGTCCATGACCGCGAGAGCTTGCCGCTCGGCCTCGAAGCGGCCCAGCACGCTCCGCGAGTCCATGCCGGACTTGATCAGCTTGAGCGCTACCCGACGCTTGATCGGTTCGAGTTGGTCCGCGACCCACACCTCGCCCATGCCGCCTTCGCCGATCTGTTCGAGCAGCTTGTACCGCCCCGCGACGATCGTACCGGGTTGTTCGACCGTGGGAACATGCGCAGCGGTCTTCTCCTCAGCCATTCCCGCCTTCAAGAGGCACGCCGGACAGAGTCCCGAGGGGGCATCGGCCGGCCGCTTCTCTCCGCAAAGTCGGCAGTTCTCACGATCACTCATCACGCAGCCTCCCAGAAGCGGACTACGATCCCACTGCACCTTCATGACGGACGAATCGAAAAGGGTTACAGCTTCGGCAAGCACTGTTCCCGGTCGGGGAATGGAAGCCCCGTATCAGTCTGGTTGACCGGAAGAATGAAACGGCTTTTTCTCCTGGTAAAGCTTCAACCGCTGTCCGTAATCTTTCTGGTTCTCCTCGTTGGATTCGAGTTCGATCGCCTTGGTTTGCCATTTTACGGCCGCCTGGAAGTCGCCCGACTCCGCGTCGGCGGCGGCGAGCGTGTCAAGGTACATGGAATCCTTCCAATCCGTGAGTTCGCAGGCTTTGCTTGCGAATTCGACCGCGATTGCGCCGTCGCGCAGCTTGGGATCGGGAGCAGTGGCGAGATCCCAGGCGATCGTATTGCAAGCATCCGATGGTTTTGGATTGAGTTCGATCAGGCGTTGGAACTGGGAAATCGCTTCTTGACGATCGCCCCGGCGAAGATAAACCGTGCCCAGTTTGTGACAAATGGACACGTCCTCTTTCGCTTGGAGCTGGTCCTTAAGGAGCACAATCGCTTGGTCCAATTCCGTATTTGCTTCGGCGGTCCTTTCCTGTCGTTCAAGCAATTCTGCGAGGCCTTCATGAAGTTCGACGCACTCGGGATGTGCTTTTATGGCGTCGCGGTAAACCGCGATTGATTCTTCGATCTTCCCCCGCCGTTCGACCATTTTCGCAAGGGTCTGGTGGAGATCGATGGCGGCCGGATTCGATTGAAGTTGGTTGCGAAGGAGATCGATGATCGTGTCAATCGCGGCGTTCGATTCCGCGAGCTTCCCCTGAATTTCGAGCAGCCTGGCGAGGCCCTTATGCAGTTCGACGCTCTGCGGATGCGCGGCAATTGCGTCGCGGTATATCGCAATCGATTCCTCGGATTGTCCCTGTCGCTCGACCATTTCGGCGAGTCTGAGACGGAGATGGATCTCCTCCGGATGGGCCTGGATCGCATCGCGAAAGACCGCGATCCCACCATTGATATCACCCGCTTCCACGAGTGCGTCGCAGAGAGCGTCGTATCGCCCCGGTGTCCAGCCTTGGAAACCCCCCTTCAAACGCCAGAGTGTTCCGTACATCATACCCTTAATCAGCATGTTGAATTCGCCAACAATGCTTGAGATGATTGATGAATTGAGAGTCTCATCGCTTTGCCGCGTGCCATGGGCCGCTTCCCGAAACTGATTTTCCTCAAGGCGAATCGCCTCTCTCAATTCCGCAATCTCACCCGTGCGGTCCTTGGCTTGCCGGAGCGCCGACGACAGCGCGTCGTGACAATCGGGTTTCAAGGGTGAAAGTCTCACGGCTTCACGTAATTCTTTAATGGCGTCTGGAAGCTGTTTATTCTGTCGCAAAACCAGACCAAGCCAGTAGCGGCATTCCGCATCGTTCGGGTCGAGCCGAGAAACCTCGCGGAATGAGGCAATCGCATTGTTGATGTCGTAAGTAAACAAGGAAAAGAACGCGCGCCGCCCATGCACAGCGAGGTCGTCCGGATGGCGGAGGGCCGCTTCACTCAGATATTCGCTCACATGTTTTTCCAACAACTGCGCTTCCGTCTCTCGACCGGTTTGATTGAGCGAAAAGCGCAGCAAAAAGACGTTGTTCAAATTGTCAGGCTCGATGCGCGCCAATTCTCTTCGAACTGCGATCGCTCCCTCTTCTTTATACATGCCGCATTCAAACATTTCTGAAAGACAGAAGCCCATTTGCGGCTCCAAGGCTCGTGCCGCGGTGAAGTAGCGCAAAGCATCAGCCGCGCCGTCGGTCTGGTTCGCCAAATCGAGATTGGTCCAAAGATCCCCTGGATAACGGAGCACGGATCGCCTGAGAACATTGAGCGCGGTCTTGGTGTCTCCCGCGCGGGTCAACAGTCGCGAAACCAGGAGGGGCATTTCAGGCCCCGAATCGAGGACCGAATCCTGGCTCGCGGTTTCTTGCAAGCTTCCGAGCATGGGTTGCAGGTCGCTTTTCAGTAAGAACGCGCGCAGCCGGTTCCGTTCCGGATCGGGGTCAAGGCCGTGGATCACCTCTAGGATTCGCTGCAAGGGACGATCGGCCGCGTTCGGGCCCGGTTCCGGGGAGTAGTCGTGTTGAATCACGATCCATCGATCGAGGTTGCTCACCAACCCGCGACGAATCGTGGCGGGAAGCTGCTTCAGTGCCCGAATTGCCTCTTCGCTGCCGGTGGTCTCGAACTCGAAGTTGTATCGCTGAAACGCCTCTGAAAACTGGCGATCGGCTTTTGGTTCCCATTGCTCCAGCAACTGCGAACGCCGCGGTCTGATGCTTTCAAGTTCGGCAAGGAGCTTCTGGCCACGCTCGGCCTGCGCTTGTTCGGCCGCCAATTCATCGCGAAAGGCGACCAGTCGCAGTCCGCCGTCCGACCGCGCCAGGCCGCCGAGCGAAGCCAACGCTTCGTCGGCGACGGCCAGTGCCTCGCGTCGACGCGGTGATTCGGCTCCGTCAGATCGAGCCTGTTCTTGGAGCGTCTGAATTCGGGTCAGCGTCGACTCCAGGTGAGTCAAGCGGCTTTGACGCTGCTGGTAAATCCAAAATCCTCCGCTTCCGCCCAGGACCGCAAACCCCAGCAATGATGCCGCCAGTGAGACTGTCAACCGCATGCGTTGCCGCTCGACCGCAACTCGCTTGGTCGCTTCCTCCGCGCGGGCTTTCTCCGCGGCTCGTTCGATCTCCGACTGACGCAGCCGTTCTTGGACTCGGGAATGATAGAGGCCCATCCGTGCGGCGACTTCACCGGCGTTGCGGGGGCGGTCGTCACGCTCAGGCGAGAGGCACGACCTGGCCAGAGCGATCAAATCGGGATCATGGCCGAGATGGGCCTGGTCGAGACGGGCGAAGGCGTCGGACAATTCGCCGCGAGCGGCCTTGCGCTGAATCTCGCCCGAGTTGCGGCCGGTGAAGGCGGGCTGGCCCGTGAGAAGCTCGCAGAAGATCGAGCCGAGGGCGAACACATCGGCCCGCTCGTCAACCCGGTCGATCTCGCCGCGAGCCTGCTCAGGCGCCATGTACGAGGGCGTCCCCATGATCGAGCCCGCCTGAGACAGCTCGGAATCGGTGCCACTGCGAGCCGTGGCGATGACCGTCGCGTGGTCCTTTGTGCGACCCGCCGAGGCGTCTTCGACCGTTCCGCCCCGAGGCAGCACCTTGGCCAGGCCCCAGTCCATCACCTGCACTTCGCCGAACGAGCCGACCATCACGTTGGACGGTTTCAGGTCGCGGTGGATCACGCCGCGGGCGTGGGCGTAGGCCATCGTTTGGCAGATCGACTCGAAGATCGAGAGCAAACGGGGCAATCCCTCGCTGAGGGACTTCCGATTGGCCAGGATTTCGGCAAGGGTGTGGCCCTTGACGAGCTTCATCGCAAAGTAGGGACGGCGATCGCCGAATGCGCCCAATTCGTAAACCGGCACGATCCCGGGATGCTGCAACTGGCCGGCGATCTGGGCTTCTTCGATGAACCGGCGAACCATCTCGGGCTTGTCTCGATGCGATTCAAGCAGGATTTTCACCGCCAGGTCGCGTCCCAGGTCGGCATCGCGGCCCTTGAGCACGGCCCCCATCCCTCCGCGAGCGATTTCGCCGAAGAGTTGTAGGCGCGCCGAACGCTGCGCGGGGTCGGGGATTTCAGCCGATGACGGACGGATCACTGGGCTTGGTTCGGATGCCGAATCCGCGTCGCGGAGCAGAACCGGCGGGATCTTGCCGAATTCTTCTACGAAGGCCGCCAGCACGCTGGATGAGGCCGGACCAAACACGATCGTCATGTCGTTCAGTTTGGGTCCATTGGCAGCCAGCCCTGCCTTCAGCAGGCAAGCCGGACAGAGGCCCGAAGGAGCATCGGCCGGCCGCTTCTGGCCGCAAACCCGGCAGTTCTCAAGGTCACTCATCACGCAGCCTCCCGAAAGCGGACTACGATCTCACTCAATCCCCCTACACCTTCATGACGGACGAACCGAAAAAGGTTACCACGATTCTTCAGTCAGTAGTCGAATCACGACAACGCTCGCAGCAGGTCGGCGATTTCAGCGTCAATATCCGCCGGATCGGCGACGGTCCGAGCGACTTCTTCACGCAGGAGTTGTCGATAACGACCGCGGAAGCGATGCACGGCGACCTTGACCGATCCCTCACTCATTTGCAGGGCTGCGCCGATCTGTTTGTACGATTCCGCCAGGTCGTCGCCCTCCAAAAGCGGTCGCAGGTGGTTGAATAGATCGGACTTGCCTCCACGACTGGCCTCCGATTCCAAGCGAGTCAGGACGTGCCCGAGCAGGACCATCGCCCAACGCCGCTCGAAGAGACGTTCGGCCGTCATCTCGTGCGTCGGTTCGTTGGTGTAACGCCCTTCGGCATCCCGCAGGTCGATTGAGACGGGCATTCGGCCTCCGCCCCGCTTCAAAGCGCGGTCATGATCCCGAGCATGGGACAGGAAGTGGGCGCAGGCCGTTCTGAGAAAGGAGCGGAAGCGACCGCGCGACGGGTCTGCTTTCGTCAGATCGCGACGTTCGATCAAATCGGCAAGAAATCCCTGAACGAGGTCGCTGGCCTCCTCTCGGTCGAGTCCCTGACGACGGGCAAAGGCATAGAGCGGGTACCAATAATCGCGGCACAGTCGCTCCAATGCGTCCCGGCCTTCAAGATCGGTAGGATCGCCGGCGCGAAGAACACGGCTCCAATGAGTCGTCGGGAATCCTGCCACTGACGGATACTCGGACATGGTTTCCCAGTCGCAGCAAAAGGACGATGATTGTTTGGGACAGCCGCAGTCAGAATCGGTCTGGCTTGCAGCAATGACGGTCGGCAGAACGGTAAAGCAGGTAAAGCAAGACACCCATACTCTATCCAGGCCAGCGGGGCGGAGCAATCCTGCCAAATGGTCCGCTGCCCGGACCCGTTTCTCGCGCCGCTTGACAGGCTTCAAACCGCATGTACATTGACCGGAACACCCGGAGGTGCTCGCATGCCTGCCTATGCCCGTCGCCAGATCCTCGACGAAACCGAAGTCGGCATCTACCACTGCGTCTCGCGCTGCGTCCGCCGCGCCTTTCTGTGCGGTCAAGACGCCCTCACGGGCCGCAATTATGACCATCGCAAAGACTGGATTCAGTCGCGTTTGGAAGAACTG
>Ga0307372_10008840_pt1 | contig 14069 bp, 17 predicted proteins | sample OX1MG_FD_202533 | JGI IMG/M metagenome (GOLD analysis project Ga0307372, IMG submission 202533) | Soil microbial communities from Risofladan, Vaasa, Finland - OX-1 | ecosystem: Environmental > Terrestrial > Soil > Coastal area > Acid sulfate soil | place: Finland: Risofladan, Vaasa | collected...
TTGAAGAGTATACTGCAAACAATCAAAGCCGTAATCCTAATCGACTGCCAAATTCTAAAACTAGAAAAAGAAAGCAAATTTTATTCATTAGGTCAGGCACGAAGTTGGACGTACCTATATAATGTTCGCTTGGTTTGTTAATTAAGCCTATGAATGAAAACAATGCTTTTGATGTCTTATTTATATCTGGATTATTTGATATTATCATCATGGATTAACTTTTCAATATACAGTACAAGATAATAAATTTTAGGTGACTTTCGATGATGAATATGGTGGGTCCGATGGTGTTGCCAGCCTCTGACTTTTTCGAAACTGGAGAGCGCAGAGCTGTAAAAACTGAGAAGCTCGCAAGGCAGTAAGCTTATTGGAGTAGCTACAAAACTCTTTCCAATTTTTTTATTTTCTAAAGCTAAACTAGTGAGTATTGATTAGTTTACTCATCAGCTTTAACTATATCTATTACTGTTCTATTATTATCAAAAGGTCAATAGTGAAGGAATAGAAACTACTCTCCCATCCCTTTGGGATTTTTCCTTAATTTCTTAGACAATTACAACAGTCTTAATTTTTTCTATGTTTTTTGATTATGGATGTCAAACCACTTGAAACAATAGGTACAGTAAGACCTATAATTCCAAAAACCGCAAAATCAAAATCTCTGTTCAAGTCTGTGTTTGATTGGCAGTTCTTTGGTAAGTTATATTCAAGAGTGTTTACATCTATAGTGTGAATACTTGAAGTTCTGTTGATGGATGACTCGATGTTAGTTATTATGCACGAATCAAATTGATGAGAAGAAAGATAAAGAAATCCAAATGATAGTATTGCAAATATGAAACCGATCAATATACAAACATCATTAATTTTGTCCCAAACATCCGTGATATTTTTTATTTTTGATGATTTGTATTTTTTTGGAAATGCAATAATAAGAGGAATTATAATACAATAAACCGCTACCCAAATTGCTATTACATTCATAGGCAGTGGTGAATCCATACCTGTTTAACGAAATATTATTCCTTTAAGGATTTTCAATATTCTACTGCAACAAATTATTTTAAAGTAGGCGAATCACAGACGTGTAAGATACGAGATCACAAATCCTAAAATAAAAAAAATGACAGCTATTGCTATGTGAATACTGATTTTCTTATCTAATTTTTCTAGTTGTCTACTAACTTTGTTGATGGACGCTACTTTCTTTTTTTGTGTTTTGACTTTGTTTGCTGCTACATTATCTCTCAAGTTTATAATGATAGTTTTAGTAGATTTTATCTTGCCTTAACTACATTACTTGATGTAAGTTAGACAAGGCTTTCAATTTTGTTCTGAGTTCTGCTAAGTTTCGGGGGTATTCAATAACCTCCTCCATAACTTGTTGTTTCTGTTTTTGGAATCATCATCCAAAAAAAGAATAGAATAATCAAGATTACAATAATAACACCAATAATACTTATGATAGCGTTCTGAATGGCATTTATTTCATTTACTAATTGAACATAGAAAGAATTAACAGTTTGAGTTGCCGTTGTTGCCATTTGTTTTCCTGTATATCCAATCATGAATAATGTACCAAAAATTAAAGCGAGTGTAATCATAATACCTAATGCGACTTTCATCTGCCTTCGGTGTTTACGCATTTTTCTTCTTTCTTGAAAGAATCTTCTTTTCCAATAATTTCCCATCTTACTTACCTCTCAGAAGTAATGACATTTTTTACTATCGAGATCTTTTGGACACCAACTTGATTAAAGTTTCTATTTTATTCTGTCCTAAATCAAGTTTAATTTCTGCTTTGTTATTTTGGATTTTTTGTTTTGTTTATTCTGATATGGCATTCGTCTCTCAGATAATGTGTCATTTCAAATATTCTAATGTCAACGATGTTGCCTGAACCAAATTCCCATTTGAGTCTTTGAAGTTAACATAAATTGTATGCAAACCATCCGAATTTGTCCATTTTGAAACATCCACTGCCACATTTATGGTGTTTGGGTTCGTGGGATTATTATCATAGGTGGCATAATCAAGGCATTCAGTACTACCATCGGATGAAGTAACAGTAGTTTTGCCTGGTGAACATTCAGGATAATAATAATTCCCAGTAAGTTTTGGCATGATTATCCCAACGTTATTTCCTTGATCATAATATCCTGCATTGTAAGGTGCTTGATTATCTAATTCCGGTTCAGTAAGGGTTTTTGGTTTTGGATCAGAAAATACATCAACATGATCCATTGAATATCCTTGCTGTATTGTACCAACCATGGTAAGTTTGCTACCTGCTAATTCTACCGTCTGCCAATTCACCAAGTCGTTTTCAAAGTTTTCAACAAAGTAGAATCTGTCATGATCATATGCAATTCCAAAGTTCACATGTGAGTGATGTGGATCTAAGATGTTATTCTTGTGCCCCCAGTTGGATGAGGCATCGTTATTCATCATCTCATCTTCTCCTTTTTTGATTTCTACATATGGATCATAGGTATTTTCAATGCAGTTTGATGCTGGACAATAGGAGTATGTGTAATAGTTATTTTCTGCAACAGATCCTCTTCCCCCAAGCTTTGTGTAAACTACATACGGCTTTACAGCCTCACTATTCCAATGTGAGAAATATTTTAGATTTAGTTGATCATCTGCATGATTCTGTGCAGATGGTATACTGCTTAATGCTACAGGATTAAGCCCATTTGCCTTTCTATCATCGTTTACAATTTTTAGGGCATATGCGTAAAGACTAGGAAGGTCTGTTGGTTGAGTCGGAGATTGAACATTAGAACTTCCTGGAATTGTTATAGCAGGAATTGTTACCTTTGGTAATGTAATTTTTGGAAATGTTACCTTTGGAAGAATACTAGGCGGGGAAGAACTAGTAGGAGGATTGTTACTTGGATTTGGTGATGTAACAGATGGCGATGTACCTAATTGAAAATGATAGACAGTATTACTTTCTGTAGAATTTTGATATTGGACAATGCAAGAATTTTCATCAATTGTCAAAGTCACATCTTTTTGTATTCCAGAACCTATCGGAGGATTCGAGATACATTGTATTGAATCATGATTTGCACAATTAACCCTAATTCCACCTGCTCCATTTGATACCATGAGACAGTTTGAAAAAACAACTTGACTATTGCCAGTTGACGTAGGCGGATTAGTCTGTCCTTGTGGTGTTTCTGAAGGTGTTTGAGAAGGTTTTGTTGCTATAAAATTTGGAAGACTAATTTGTGGAAGTTGTAGTTGTGGAAGTAGTATATGTAGAAAGTTTTGACTTGGAATTATTATGTATGTTTGTGCAACATCTGAATAAATTAAGAAAAAGCATACTATAACAGCAGAAATTACACCAATGGTAATACCGATTCTTTTATTTTTTCTTCGGTAGGTTTTGATTCCTTTTGATCGTTTTCCACATTTGACACACCATTTTGGATATGTATCATTTGAATGAGTAATTTGCCATGTATGTTTCCCCCACCAACACACCATTTAATGATCAAATCCCTTAAGAAAAGTTCTCTTTTGTGCTTTACATTCTGGATTATTACTCAAATGGGATTCTAGATCTTTTCCAGCATATTCTATGAATTGAGGAGATTCAGAAACGTAATCGCATGTTTCACAAATTATACTGTACAAGCCTCCAGAAACATACTCGCCATATTTTCTCAGCCACTCTTTTTTGATATATTTGACATACATGGTTTTAGGGCAATACTCATTGATGTGTAATTGTAAATGATCAATGCAGACTCTTTGTTTACACAACTTGCAAGGTTTTGAGTTAAGATCATGTAACGGTTTATTACAATTTGGAGTAGCACAGGTTGAGATCATACTCGATTAGTATAGAATTGAAAATTATAGTTTTCTACCCATCTAGCGTTTTAAAACTACGCCCAGTCTCTATTAAAGAAATTATTTTCTCAAGGCTTAATGGGGTATAATGGACAAGCTCAGATGAGACATTTATCGTCTTATTTTTCTGGTTGATCAATGGATATTCTTTCAAATGGTTATTGTGTTTATCACCATGTACTATCCATCCATCATAACCAAGAGGTCTGTACGGATCATGACGAAGTAAGAACTTGTAATTTTTGTACTCTATACCATATCCATTATGTATCACAGTAGCTCTTGTGATTTCATCAGAATCATGATTCCCACGAATATAGAATATTTCACCGTCAAGCTTGCCAAGCCAATAATCTATTGGATGCCTATTTCGTCCATAAGTCATATCGCCAAGAAAGTAGATGGTGTCATTATCTTTAACAGCATCATTCCAGTTTGTAATCAATACATGATTCATTTGTTTTGTTGAGTCAAAAGGTCTGTTACAGTATCGGATTATGTTTGCATGATCAAAATGTGGGTCACTAAACACGTAGATTTTTTCTTTATCCGTAACATCTTCAAATTCAATTTCTGAGACCTCTCGTATTTTGTTGAATTCATCCATTGTTTTATCGAATATTTTTTCATCCAGTGCTTGTTTGCGGTTCAAAAGTCTTTCAAGTATCAGGTCATATTCGCAGAGAATTCTCCTGTGTTCGTTTATGATGGTAGCTCTTAAAAGATACTGATTCATTCTGGGTACTTTCCAACTTTGTAAATATCTCAATATGCGTTCAAATTTTCTTTCAATACCATTCATGACAAGTGTGATATGATAAATAAAAATAGGGTCAAGATCTATTTTCGATAAATCACAGAACGGTTTCAATCTTTTTACCAGATCTAATCTGAGATTTTCAAGATCTTCTGAGGGCGTTACACCCACATAAATTACAGGTTTTGGAAAGCTACCCACTCCGTCTAGCTTGAATCTGACCAACTTGTACTGCTTGCAGGCATCTACGACTTGCTTTACCAGTTGCTTTTCATCATTTGTTTCTAATTCGCCAACAAGTGTAATGTGTGGTGGTTTTTTGTCTTTTTCTAAATGAAATTCTTTTTCAATACTATCTTTTAATTTTATTATGGTCTTTTTTGCATATCCTGAAAGTCTAAACTCTATTAGATAACTCTGCTTTCTACGACGATGTTCTTTTTTCCTGAATAAGTCTAAAATGCCCATTTGTAGTCATGAAATTCTTTATTTCCAATCTTGTAAAGTTTTATGAAATGAGTTTTTCTTCATGTAAACTGTCGGGACTTTTATGATTTGTCTCTTGGATCAGATACAGAATTTCAAGACGAAGTTGTAGGTTGAGAACGTATCTTTTCATTCCAATCCGATACCCACCATCCAGCAATAATAGGTGCAAAAATATGGGAACCAAAAAATCCAATGACTCCCATAATAATAAAAATCCTAGAGATATAATTGGCGGTAGTGTTTACAGGAGTTGCTAAGTAAATTATACTACCAGCCGTTATTATGCCAATAATTATACTTGCTATCCGTAAATGTTTTGTTCTATAAGCGTAATAAAACAAGCTCCAAGGAATTATGAAAGTCAATATTACACACCATATCATACTGATAGAATCCTCTTTTTTCATGCCGTTAGTTTTTACTTACATTTTGAATTAAGCTTTCCCCTTACCCTCACGAAGTCATTATGGCGATAATTCTTTCTGTCAAAATTCGTCGGTTATTTTTATATTAAAATTCTAAGGACTGATTTTGAGACTTTCCCAGTCAAGATTGTAAAATTTCGATTGACCTTCCAATACTGTTTTTGCATTCTTTTCAAGTTTGATTCCTTCTTCTCTAGTATTTGGATTTTGTTTCAAGTATCTAGCCCTCATCATGTTAATAGCATAAGATCTGATAATACACATACTTTCAGTATAAGGTGGTCCGATTAACATTTTATTTCCTATTTCACCTATCAATTCCTCCGGCGCTCCTTGTGCCGTCAAAGATTCTCTGGTTTGGTAACTTGCAGTTACCGCAATATTGCATCCAAATTGATAGTTAGGTCCATAGATCTTAATTTTTCTTGTAGATGGTAGTGTTATTGTCAAAATTTCTTTTTTGTAATGGACTCCGAAGACATGCAAGTTTTCCCTTTTCTTTCTTTCAACAGGCAATATCATATCAAGGTAAACTCCTTAGACACCATCGTAACACAAGTATGTCGTATTCCAACTTCGTCTATTCTTGTCACATAATATCGACCATCAGAAATTAAACTTGAAAATAATTTTCCCTTTTCTTGCTTTAGTTTTACTACAAGGCTTTCTTGAAACTCTTTTAGCTTTTCATCAGTCAGCATAGAATCTGCCTCAATACTATTGAATTTGTAGCGTAAATCTCGGGGCAGATTCAAATTGCATGATGTATCACCACTGAGAATAAAATTACCATTTTCAGCAAAAGATTCTATAATGATGTTAATAGATTCTTTGTCTAATGCCTGACAACATAATGATAATTCACTTACAATATCTCGAATAGGTTCTGTTTGTTCTGCTCGTTTCCAAAAGGGTTTCATTTGTTTACTCCACGATAGCGATTATCATATGTACTATTTTAACACCATGTGTAACTTTTCCACATTATGTTTTAGCAGTTTTGCTTGGTATCAGATTTTTATGAAGAAGTGGGGGATTGTGTTTTTACTGATTGTCAATGAACTCGTTTGCTTAGTATTTACTTTCATTATTACTTTCATTCTAACTTTAGTATGTAGTCAAACGAAAACGTCCTATCTATATCCCCCCCTACATAATGGGATTGGTCAAAATTGAACTTGATTTGTTTTCTGTAAGAAAATTGATGATATAGTTTTCATCAGGTTGACCATAACAATCAATCAATGTTTGTACAGACTTCCAGCCACCAATTCTTGACACTATAACATGATTGTATTTCGTTCTGTTTAACCCGTAATGAGCCCCTACGTGCCGTAACGCATGAACCTGCATTATGTAGAAATATTCTTCCTTTATTCCAGCTAGTCGATAAATTTCTTCAAACAAAGGCAGTAGAATAATTCTAAAAAAAGGTCAAGATGACATCAGATATAGATCTGAAAATAAAACAATGTCAAATCATTGTACTCAAATTTAAAAGAAAAAAGAACATCAAGATCAAAAAGCTAAGGAAACAAAAAGATTACAATGAATTCAAATGTACAAAATCTAAAAGACTATAATCTAAAAACTATAGGGTTTTCAAGTAACAGGAAACTGGATAGAAAGTCAAGATACTAAAACTACAGAAAGAAAATAAAATAAAAAATAATATACGTATAATATGGCGGAAGGTCGCTTTTTGGCCAGAAACAAGGAAATTTTCAGGCATGGATTGTTCGTGGATATCAAATTTCCTTACTGTTTTTGCTCGTTTCTTTGTGCAGTCGGTTCCAAAACTTGGTGCAGTCTGTATTACATCAACAAGAAAACCATATAGTTTTTGATGCCAAAACCCTATAGTTTTTTCAGACGTTTTGTATCAATGCAGTTGTACAATGAGAACAGCGAAATGACCTCATGACTGGTAGCTGCTAAAAAAGTCCCTGACTATCTTGTCTGTTATGCCGTACTTGCCACCAATCTTTTGAACTAAATCATATTCTATCAGTTTGGTTAGGAATTTGGGAAGACTTGTCATCTTAAGTGCGGTCTTCTCTGCAATATCAGATACAGTCTTTTGTCCTGTACCAAGGCAGACAAGTATCTTCCAGTATGCTGTGCCCTTGTAATCAGAGCCCAGGTCTTCTGTTACAATATAGTTGACATAGATATACAGTGCACCAGTGGTACTTGTAAGCAATTCTTTGTAGGTATCTGATAATGGTACATCTTTTTTGTATGCGTGTGATAACATTACTAGATAAAATGGATGCCCCCCTACGAGAACAAATGCCAATTGCGCATCCTGTTTGCTTGCAGCAGGCTGCGATTTTAGAAATAGCTCTTCTGCATAGTTTCTTGCCAATTCCTTTATCTCAAGTATAACAAAATGGCCAAAGAGCGGGCTGCCACCCTCTGCAAGAATGTTTCTTAGGTAATGTATTCTTGAGCCGCTTACTATAAACGAGACATTCTTTCTGCGTTCAAGTATGGCTCTGATGACATCAAGTATGTTTTTGAGATCATCGAACTTTTTGTACTCTATGATATGCTGGAACTCGTCTATCATTATGACAACCCGTCTGCCTGAGGCCTTTGATATCTTGTTTGCATAATCAAATGTATCAGTTAATGCTTTGAGATAATTCTCCTCCCTTTCTTTTACGTACGGGTCTATCCCAATTGTCGGGCTTCCATGCTCGTCAATTCCTGCAACAAGCCTTGCACGGACTCGTTTTATCTCCCTTAGCTGTGCTAGTGCAGATGTCACCTTGGATTTGATCTTTGATGTGGCAGGCAAGGTATCGTAATAAGCCTGCGTAAGCTCCTCGGTTAATCTCTCGGCAAGATCAACTGGCGAGTATCTAAACTCTCCAAAATCTATGTATGCCACAATCAGTTTATCTTCTAACTTGCGCCTTACCTCTCCAAGTATGGTCGACTTGCCAATCCTTCGATGTCCTATCAAGGCATAGTTCACATTGGATCTTGGATTAGTCATGGTATCTACTATCTTGCCCACCTCGTCTTTCCTGTCTACTATCTTCTCAGGCGGTTTGCCTACTATCATATTCTATATGGAATATATGCTAAGTAGTATATATTCTTATCAGAATATACTTGAATATAATGTCGGATTAGTGGGATCAATGCTGTTCAGAATTAGCTTCAAGGCAATTAATCCCTTTAGGTGTTTTCAGATCTCATTTTTAATTTTTCATGGTTTCATTATTGGTGTATCGTGATACCAAAAATTTATGCAAGAAAAGTAATGAAGATGGGCCGCGAGCCTGAACACTCGCTTATGGTTACAATACCCAAGAAGATCTGTGAATCTTTACAGATAGAAAAAGGCATAATACTTTATTTCAAGCTTGAAGAGAGCAGATTTGTTGTATCAAAAGATATCAAGTCTCTTGATAATATAGCAAGCAACAACAACAACGGTACCATTACAACAATTGAATCTACAGATCCGATAACAAAAGAAAACGGTAACAAAAAGGAAGAGGTTATTATGGATGATGTGTCACTTGTTGAACTCCAGTACTAGATACCATCTGACCAAGCTTGTAGAGTCCTGTTGCGTTGGAATATACTGGATCTTTTACGATTCTAAGATTTTCTGGTACCTTTCCCTGCAAGGATTCGCATAATCCAGATAGGAGTGATCCTCCACCTGACACATAGATCTCGTATTGCTTGTTCAGTCTGGTCTTAAAAGATGCCAGTTTGTTTGCAAGAATGCTAGTTAACGCATCTATTCTTTTTTTGTCAATGATATTTTTTTCATATTCCAGGTAGGCAAGGTCATCTCCATCACACAGATAATCACAAGCTTGTGGAATTGATACTCCGGTAACTGGCTTGAGATTCTCAAAGAGCACAAGCTCAGTTGTTCCCTGTCCTATTGATAATACCATACCAGTCCTTGCACCCTCGGAAAGTAAGGTGCCAATCGATTGTGGTATCACAAGAACTTTTCTTGGCCTCAAGCTTCGCTCTACAATCTTCTCAAGATGCTGTTTCTGTAATGCTGCACCATATGGAAGGCCCATTACAACCAAAAGTGAGCCAATGTCTCTCTCGCATCCAAGCTCTCTTACTGCCTCCCTGATTATAGCTACAAAGGCCTTCTCCTCTGCTATCTTGCCCTCAAGTACTGCCCTTACAAGTACAGTATCAGGATAGATAGACATCTTTGCAGCCTCGTATCCCACTGCATCGATGGTACCTTCCTTTGGATCCTCCCACCTGGTCAACCTCCTTGATGCGTAGATTGACGGAAATGATACCCGCAGGTGGGATGAGACACACTTGACAAAGCCTGTCCCTGCATCTATTGCTATTATGTTATTGTTGGTTTCACATGCCATTGCATATCAATAGAATAGTACAAAATTAAAAAATCAGTCATCTGGATTGTCAAGCTTGTTCTCATGATACAAATCTGGATCGTCTAATCTACTCTCCAGATATGAATCTGGATCATCGAGCATGTTCTCGTAATGTGAGTCATAGTCGTATCCCTTGCTTCTAGATCTGACAAGATCTTTTCTGTAGAGCCACGTTGTCCTGCTGCCATGTCTTTTTTGTAGAAACTCTCGCCTTCTTCTCTTCCTCTCCCTTTCTTTCTCTGCTCTAAGCTTTACAAAGTCACTGTACGATACCGTAACAAGATTCATCTGCAACAGGTGGTTCCAAACAAGTCTGTGTATATGCTTTCTTGCATATCTTATCCTGTCCATTATGATATCATAATTGAAAGGTCTGTTGCGTGTATTCCAGTATGCATCACTCTCTTGCCTTGCGAGCTCTTCCTTTTTCTTTGCAAGTCTTATCTTGTAGATCTCTTTCATGTCTTGGTACCTTTGAAATTTTATGACACAGGCCTGTGGTTGTCTCTCTTTGTCTGTTACAAAGTCATTATTTTCATAGATGGTACCATGTACAAACTCGTCTAGCTGATCATCAAATCCGATCACAAGCTCTATACCCGTACCCCATCCATACCTGTTGCATACCTTCTTTGGTACCAGCACATACCTGCTGGACCTGCCGCTTCTTTGTATTGTTGTTGTAATTTCCTTGTCATGTATCGAGTTTGGTGGCAGCTCGTTGCTCCATAAGCTCAAAAGAAAACATTTTGAACCTTCGGTATCATCGTAGAAATAACGAAACCTTGCAAAGTTCTCAAGCCTTTTTGATATCTCGCTATTCTGTGATTCAATCTTTCTCTGTAGTTTTTTTGGAAGAGATACGATAAATGAGCTCTTGTCTTGGCGCTTTTTTGTCTTCTTTATCTTCCTGATAAAATACACGGTATTTCCGATCTAGAAAGAATTTATCAGAAATTAAAAAAGTAAATCCTTTCTGAATTTCAGTCTATTATCCTGAAATTAGTTCATCTCGTTACATACAGAATAAGATCACAGTGAATATGGAATTTCAGTTAGAAAAGGTACGGCGACAAGATTGATCATGTGCGTAAAGCAATCATGAATACAAGAAATTTCCTTTCATCAGTAAAGATCGGAATATTATAGTCCTATGAATAGACTTTTGGCTGCTAAAATGATCAAACGGCCCTTCCTAAGTGTTTAAAAACATCTCATCTTTTGACAATATGGTACTGCAGAGCTGTGAGCACTGCAAGGATAAGGATCTAGAGCACATCTATACCGAAGGGATTGCAGCCGAGGACATTGTCCGCTGCAAAAAGTGCGGCCTTGTGCAAGACGAGGAACGAAAAGCGGAATTTTTAGCGCGTACTGATTTTCATATAGATTCTGATACTAATAGTACCGTAGATAAAGACGAGTTTGTACGCCCTGGTACAGGAGGAATAAGACACTTTAAAGCTGCCAACAGGAGCAGCAAGCTTGATCCTGATCAAATAAAGTCTATCAAGAGGGCGCAGGTGTATGTACGAGAAGAAAAGACAGAGAAACAGAGACAGAGAGAAAGAGCGTCGGTAAAAAAGGCCTTGAGATTATTTTATGATTCCATTACATTATACTATGATACAAAACAGCTCAAAGAGGACGAAACAAAACTAACAAACAGAATTTTGAATCTGACAGATATTTTAGGGAATCGTCCTGATGATATACTAATAGCAAGTTGTGTTTCAAAATTCATAAACGACAAAGTAGAAGAGAGACCTGCCTTTTCCCAGTATTTTGATGCCAAGGTCATAGCTACAAAGAAGAGATGGAAGCAAAGAGAATCAAGAAACATCTCTGGAAGAGGCAACCAGCTTGGAAAAAAACGTAGTGGATACAAGAAGACTAGACCTGATCATTGTATAAAGTGCAATGTAGACTTTGGGCCTGGGAACTGGTGCAGAAGCCATGGCACAAAGCTTCATCCAGAGATTCCTTATCATCAGTACAAGGATCCAAGATATGGATACGTAACGGTACCATGTGTTGCAGAAGAACCAGAGGGTGTAATATTGGACTGCTCCAAGTTCAAGGAAGATGATCTATCAAAAAAGAATAAGAAAGAATTTGGGTTTTGTAGAAGATGCAACTACGATAATGCAATTATAGAAAGACAGGAACTGGTAACTAAAGGCAACAAAGTGGAACGACTCAGAGCAAGACATAAAGATCCGTCAGGCAAGTGGATTACCTGTCACATCAAACAGAGAAGGGCACATCTTGGTGTAAATTCAACTCAATCGAACTAACAACATAAAGTCAAAAGCATCACGTTCTGATCAAGCCAGTAGTTTCATTATATACATGGTTCCTGCGTTTGTATGATCTATCCCGTATATGCTGTTTATTTGTTCTAATTGTAAAACGTCAACATCTTTTCTCATGCCAAATTGTTGCATGTCACCAAAAGTCAAAATTTAAAATCAATTTTAGAAAATGTCACCTAAAACTTGCTTGCCATAAGTTCCATTAAATCTTTCAAGTTCTTTAATTCTGTGATGTTACCATTTATGACATGAACAAAATTAGCGTCCAAAAAGAGCTCTTGATCAAACTGCAAGAAAAAATGGAATCTGTAGAGAGGAAGATTAAAAACCTTGAAAGGCTGACAGGGTAAAAACCTAGCCTAGTTCTCCCATTAGCTTTGTTACTAGTTCCTTTAGTTCTGCATAATCTTTCTTTAGTTCTTGTATATCATTTGTGGCCAAGGCACCATCCAATACTTTCTGCCTCTGCGAGTTTAATGCAAATATTTGATCTAGTATAATGTTACAGTTTTTACATCTAAGAGCATGTGGGGCAAAGACTTGGCCACATCGTGTACATGTCTTTGTTTTTAAAATGTTCTCGCTTTTGACCTCATCCTCGTTTATTAGATTATGTTCTTTTAGGAGAATATTTTTGATGTTATAGCTTGAGAGATGAACGTACCTTTCTGCCATCTTTGATGTGGACCATGCCGCAAATTGCTTCAATATCTGGTCCGAGTACTTGGCTCCTATCTCTGTGAGCTTTTGGTGTCTTAGCAAGTACCAAAATACTTTTTTTGTAATGCCTGCCTGGTGTGCAGATTTTTTGATCATATCCTTGAGATACTTGTAGGTCACAACCTTGTCCTGACCATATTTTGAGTACCATAATGGTGCATCCTTGTCATTTCTGCGAGGATGAACCTCAATCCAGTCAAGCAGCGGTCTGTATGCCAGGACGCTTGGAATGACCTTTGGGCCTGTCTTGCCTGAGACTGAGAGGGTCACAATGCCACGATCATCAAAGCTTACAGAGCCCACAGTCATTGAGAGAAGCTCGCCTGGCCTCATTGCAGCATCAAGGGCAGCATACAGCATGGCCTGATCCCTTGTAATTGTCATCGTATTGTTACTGACTGCAGGAACAGCTTGTACCAGTCTCAAGAACTCTTCTCCGGTCAAGAGGTCCTCTGCCTTTAACCTCCTCTCTTTTGCCTTTACGATATAACGCGTTGGTGCTATCCAGTCAACCTCTTTGCTGTAGTTCATGCCTCTTCTTTTTTCAACAATTGTACCGTCTTGTTTTGCAAAGCTGACAAATCTTTTCAGAATGATTAAGAACTTGAAATTGACCTGGTTGCTCCAGTTTCTCTCAAGCATCTTTTTTACTACAGACTGGACATCCTCCTTACTCCAGTCCTTTACAGGTTTTGTATCCAACGATCGTAATATGTTGATGACATACCATGCACCAACTCCTACAGATTTTTCCGAGATGCCATGTACTATCATGGCATCAAGAAAGCTTGCTCCAAGCTGACCGTTCTTAAATTCTGCAAGCTTGCGTTTTGAGCTCTCTATCTTCTGCCGACTCAAATGGATGTCTCTTGTTATCATCATATATTTTCTCCGTACCATACAATACTGTACTTAAAAATTAAAAGAATGCAAAGTTTATTCATTAGGTTAAGCACGAAATCGGACTTACCTATATAATGTTAGACACCAAATTTTGATTTAGCGGAGTTAGTCCAGCCTGGTAGGACGTCAGCTTCCCAAGCTGAAGGTCGCGGGTTCAATTCCCGCACTCCGCACTCATTTGTTTTGGATA
>Ga0307372_10008841_pt1 | contig 14068 bp, 9 predicted proteins | sample OX1MG_FD_202533 | JGI IMG/M metagenome (GOLD analysis project Ga0307372, IMG submission 202533) | Soil microbial communities from Risofladan, Vaasa, Finland - OX-1 | ecosystem: Environmental > Terrestrial > Soil > Coastal area > Acid sulfate soil | place: Finland: Risofladan, Vaasa | collected...
CGAGTACCAGCAATCCACCCCGAATCCGCGCCGGGCAAACGCCCCCGCAACCATTCGCTCCGTAGGATTCGGCTTGTCCTTGTAGACCAGCTTGTAGCCGCCGCGCTCGATGCCGGCGAGATCGGCGCGGGGATGGATCTTGTCCACCCGATCGTGCAGGAACCCGGCCCAGTCGTACGGCACCACTCGGTTCAAATCCTGCGCCAGCTCATCGAACGTATAGGTCACGATCATCGGGCCGGTGTTGCCGCCCTTTGCCAGAAAGATCTTTTCGAAATCGTCCAGCGACTTCTTGTTGTCCGTCATCTTGCGGATCAGCGTGTCCGCGTCCAGCCACAGCAGCTCGCCTTCCTGGTAGTAATCCTGCCCGCGCCTCCAGTTGGACCATGCCGGGTTGCCGCCGCGCAGCACGCTGGCCGCGACGGCCGTATCCTCGGTGGGCCTCCACTCGCGCCCCGGCCGGTAGTCCAGGCTGGCCGCGCTCATCGCCAGCATGTCCCGGTATTGCGCCTGCGATTTCAGCCCCGCGCGCGCCGCCAGCACGTTTCCCAGGTACTGCGTCATGCCTTCGTACACCCACAGCAGCGCCCCTTGCTGCGGGGTCGCAAAGTCCGGCTGGTAAAGCCCCACCGGCCGCCGATACTTGCCATTCCAGGAATGGGTGAACTCGTGCGAAAGCAGATCCGCCTCGGCCACCTGGTGCGCTTCATCGGCGTATCCCTTTTCGCTCACGCCGTTGTCCGACGATTGCCCGTGCTCCAGGCCTTCGCCGCCGGCCACGTCCGATAAAGTCAGCAGGAAATGGTAGACGTTGTAATGGTGCGACGCGTACTCCACGCTCGCCTCGCGCACCAGGTTGCTCACATCCGCCAGCAACGCCGGCCGCAGGTTTGAGTCCCCGGGCTCATCGCTCACCACGTCCAGGTAGTGCCGGGGCGTAATCTCCGGCGCCAGCGCGAACTCATGAAAGTACTCTCCGGTGATAATCGGCGAGTCCTCAAGCTGCTCCACATTCGTAACCGCGAACTGGGTCGTGCTGCCCGCCGCCGGCACCGGCCACGATCCGCCGCTCACCGGCTGGAGCGCAGTTCCCACCCCCCAACCCGCCGGCACTTTCACCGACGGCTGAATCGGAATGTCCCGGCCTGGCGTGTTCGCCGGGTAAAGCATCAGCTTCTCCCACTCCAGCACCGCCAGTTTCTGGCTCACCCGCGCGGTCACAATACAATCCAGATGCGCGTGCAGCTTCGTCACCCCCGGCGGAATGGTCAGGTGAAACTCGTACATGTTCACGTCGTCCCGGCGCCACTCCACCGGTTTGCCGTCAATCGTGAACACCACGCCGATAATGTCGCTCACCGGCCCGGTCGGCCGGTGGTTCCCCGGAATCCACTGCGGGGTGATCAGCGTCAGCGGCCCCGGCGTAACCGGCAGGTCCACCTCCGCGTGATACAGCTTGCGCGGCGCGTCGGTCAGGTCGGCAACAATCTGGATGGGCGCTTTCTGCGCGTGGACCGCGCCGGGCACCAGCGCGGCAAACAGAAATCCGGCAACAGCGGCAAAAGGGAAGCGGTGCTTGTGCATGCAAACAGCCTAACCCACCGCGCTCCGCCGCATGACTGCAATCGGCCGGTTTGCCCCTGTGGCCGGCCTTTTCACCAGTCTTCATGCTTTCCTTACGGCTTTCATGGCAGAATTTCCAATCAAGCATGGAGAGCTTTGCCTGCACGTTTCGCCGGTCCGGGCGCGGTTCTCCGGACACGGTAGGGTCCCCATTATCCACAGCGCGCGCTCATGAGCCGAGCGCGATCTTGGACGTAAGTTGTCTCGCATCATGTACTTGAGTACAGCAACCGGTCAGCGGGCCGGGCATGCCCTATGAAAATTCTTGTTGAAACCCTCGTAAATTTCGGTCAACATAATGGTTATCTTTCCGCCAGACCCGCCGCGCCCCCTCATTTCCGCGGCCGCTTTTATTATTTGGCATGGTGCTTGAGCAATTCTTCCGGCCCGCGCGAATCATCGGGCCCATGACGCAGAAAAGAAAAACGTTCCCCGGGTCCTGCTCGAACTTGGAACCGAAACGCACAACATAACCGTCCAGGCGGCACGCTCGTTCTGTAGCCTGGCATGACGTATTTTGGAGGACAGTCGTGAAACGATCCCTGTGGGGCTGGATGCTCATCTGCATCCTCTCCTGTACTTCCCTCGCATTCTCCCAGACCGCAACCACCTCACTTCGCGGCGTCGTCAAGGATCCAACCGGCGCCCTTGTCCCCGGAGCCACGGTCACCATCACCGCCGCTTCCACCGGGGCCTCGCAGCAGACCACCAGCAACGCTTCCGGCGTCTACTCGTTCCCGCAGATCCCGCCGACGCGCTACACCGTCAAAGCCACCGCCACCGGTTTCGGCACCCAGACCAAGTCCGCCGAGCTGCTGGTGAATCAGCCCGCCACCATTGACTTCACTCTGACCGTCCAGTCCAACACCGAAACGGTGGACGTATCTGCCTCCGCGCAGACCCTCAACACAACCGACGCGACCCTGGGCACCTCGGATGACAACGCCGAAATCCAGGCCCTTCCAAGCGAGACCCGCAACGTCCCTGAACTGCTCTCATTGCAGCCGGGCGTGCTCTACCTGCCGCAGGCCACCGCCAACGACAGCCGCAGCGGCTCGGTCAACGGCAGCCGCTCCGACCAGGGCAACGTCACCATGGACGGCATCGACGACAACGACCAGGTGAACGGCTACGCTTTCACCGGCGTCCTTCGCGAAACCCAGGACTCGGTTGAGGAATTCCGCGTCGTCACCGGCAGCTCCAACGCCGATGCCGGCCGCTCCTCCGGCGCGCAGATCTCCATGGTCACCAAGTCCGGAACCAACAAGTTCCACGGCGCCGCCTACGAGTACTACCGGCCCACCAATACCGTGGCCAACGACTGGTTCAACAAGCAGGCGCAAGCCAACAGCGGCCTGCCCAATATTCCCGGCAAGTTTCTCCGCAACATCTTCGGCGCCGACCTCGGCGGTCCTTTCAAGAGGGACAAGTTGTTCTTCTTCGGGAATTATGAAGGGGAGCGCATTGCGGAAAACCAGCAGGTCACCCGGACCGCGCCAACCGCCGCTTACCAGGCCGGCAATCTAAGCTACGTCGACGGCAATGGCAGCAACGACGTCCTCACGCCGGCCCAGTTCGCCCAACTCGATGCCGGATGCCAGATATGCAACACATCCACTTATCCCAACGGTCCGGGTGGCAATCCGAACGCGCTGGCCTTGTTCAAGCTCTTCCCGGCTGCCAACGGCACGGTGGCAGGCGACGGTTTGAATACGGGATCGTATTCGTTCTCCTCGCCCGCACCCATCCACCTCAACACCAGCATTGCTCGTCTCGACTGGGTCCCCTCCGACCGCAACCGGATCTTTGTGCGCGCTAACCTCCAGGACGACACCACGGCCGGCGTCGAGCAGTTCCCCGGCCAGCCACCCTCGAGCACCCTGGTGGACGACACCAAGGGCATCATCGGGGGCGACACCTGGACTATCAGCCCCACTCTCGTCAACGACGTGCGCTACGGCTTCGTTCGCCAGGCGTATGCCGACAGCGGCATTGGCACCGGCGAATATGTCGATTTTCGCTTCATCAGCTCGCCGACTGCGGAGACTCGCAGCACCAAATTCAGCGTGCCGGTGAACAACCTGGTCGATAACCTGAGCTGGACCAAGGGCAATCACACCCTGGAGTTCGGCGCCAACTGGCGTTTGATTCACCAGAATCACTCCTCCGATGCCATCTCCTGGAACGGCGCCAGCACCAATCCATATTGGCTGGGCGGCAATCCCCCTGATACCAGCACCATCGGGCAGCCATCCGTCGGCGGCTCCTTCTCTAACTCCTATGAGATCGCCTTCGCCAACCTGGTCGGCACGGTTCCCTCGCTGACAGACAACTTCAACTACAAGCTCACCAGCGCAACCGCAGGTTCGCTCATCCCTGAGGGCAACTCCATTAACCGGCATTTCTCGTCCAACGAGTTTGAGTGGTTCGCCCAGGATGCATGGAGGGTGAAGCCCAACCTGACCATCACCTTCGGTATCCGCCACACCCTGCTGCAGACGCCCTACGAAACCGCGGGCCAGGAGGTCGCGCCCACGGTCGACACCGACGCCTGGTATCTCAAGCGCGAATCCGAGGCGCTTAAGGGCCAGATCTACGAGCCTGACCTGTCTTTCTCTCCTGCAGGCAACCACTGGGGCAAGCCCAATTATTGGCCGATGCAGAAAGGCGACATTGCCCCGCGCCTGGCCATCGCCTGGGCGCCGGATTCGAAAACCTCAATCCGCGCGGGCGCGGGCATTTTCTACGATCACTACGGCCAAGCCCTGATCTACAACTTTGACCAGAACGGCTCCTTCGGCATGAGCTCCTCGCTTACCAATCCGGCCGGCATCTACGGGATCGAGGGCAATGCCAAGCATCCGCCGGCCCCGCGCTTCATGGGCCGCTCCACCCTGCCGCCTATCAGCGTCGGGGCCTCTGCCGCCACCTCCATCAGTTTCCCCTACCTCTATCCGCAGAACTCGTTTGCCATTACCTGGGGCCTGGATAACAAGATCAAGACCCCGTATTCGGAAACCTTTGACCTCTCTGTCCAGCGGCAGTTCGCCGGCTTCACCTTTGAAGGAACCTACACCGGCCGCCTGGGCCGGCACTTGCTGGAGCAACTTGACCTCGCCGAGCCGGTGGATTACGTCGATCCCGGCGGCGGCGGCGATTACTACGCGAACGCCACCCAGCTCTCCAAGGACGTCGATCTCAACGACGGCGGGCCGGGCACCGTGCAACCCATCAAGTACTTCGAAGACGTCTTTCCCTTCATGGCCGGCATCGACTATGCCGGTGAAAGCGCGACCCAGGCCATCTACAACAACGAGTGGATGCCCTATCGCTCGCAGTACGGCGCCACCACGTCGCTCTCCGACATCGACTTCTACTGTGGCTACGGCTGCCCGGCGAATTGGCAGTCCCACTTCTGGCAGGATCAGTTCTCCTCGCTCTATGCCCAGTCCAGCATCGGCATGAGCTACTACCACGCCGCCCAGTTCACCCTCCAGCACCCGGCCAGCCATGGCCTGACGCTGGCGTTCAGCTACACCTACTCGCACTCCATCGACATGGGCTCCAACTCCGAACGAGCCACCGAGTTCACATCCAGCACCACCGGCGCGGGATCCACCTCGTTCAGCGAGATCCTGAATACGTGGAAACCTTACCTCAACCGCGCGTCATCTGACTTCGATACCCGCCATCTGGTCACCACCAATTGGGTCTACGCCCTGCCCTTCGGCACCGGCAAGATGATCGGCGGCGGCGCCAACCACTTCGTCGATGCCTTCATCGGCGGCTGGCAGTTCTCCGGTATCGAGCGCTGGTCCAGCGGCCTGCCCTGGGCCATGTATGAACCCGGATGGTCCACGGACTGGCAGATCGAGAGCTTCGCGGTGCCAACCGGTCCGGTGAAGATACAGAAGCACTATGACTCTTCGGGCAATCCGCAGTTCCTCGCGGGCAATGAGTCCGCCAACATCAATACCAACGTCTACTGCGGTGGATGCAATGGCGGCAACGTTCGCCTGCCCTATCCGGGTGAGGCCGGCGCTCGCAACTCCTTCCGTGGCGATGGCTACTTCGACGTCGACGGCGGCGTCGACAAGACGTGGGCCCTGGGCGAATTCGGCAACATTAAGTTCGCCTGGGAGGTCTACAACACCCTCAACTCCGTGCGCTTTGACCCAGCCTCGATCGGCGCTGGCCTCACCCAGAGCAACCTGGGCGTGGCCAGCAGCTTGCTTACCCAACCGCGGCGCATGCAGTTCGCCCTGCGCTACGACTTCTAACCGTACCCTCGACCCTTACTGGAAACCCGGCGCCGGAGGATCCCACAATCCTCCGGCGCTTCTTTTGCCTTTGCTTTTCTTTCTGTCATTCCCGAAGGGAATCTGCTTTTGCTCCCGCTAAGGAAAGGCTCTGGTCGTTGCTTTTGTTTTTGTCGTTGCCCTTGCTTTTCTCTTGTCGTTGCCCTTGCTTCTCTCTTGTCGTTGCCCTTGCTTTTCTTTCTGTCATTCCCGAAGGGAATCTGCTTTTGCTCCTGCTAAGGAACAGCTCTGGTCGTTGCTTTTGTTTTTGTCGTTGCCCTTGCTTTTCTTTCTGTCATTCCCGCAGGGAATCTGCAGTTGCTCCTGCTTTTGCTCACGGCGCGCCGCTGACCGCCACGCCCTTCACCGGTGCCAGCTTCGGCTCCGTTCCATCCAGGTTCTTCACCAGGATCGACACTCTCCGGTTCGACGGATCGTAGGGATCGTCCTTCACCCGCAGCATCTGGTCCGCATACCCGCGCACCTGCGTCACCTGGTCGCCACGCACGCCGTCCTGTTGCAGCAGCCGCCGCGCCGCGTTGGCCCGGTCCGCCGAAAGCTCCCAGTTCGTATAGCCTGCCTCGCTCGCGTACGGGCGCGCGTCCGTGTGCCCCTCGATCAGCAGTGAGTTGGGCAGGACTTTCAGCTCGCCGCCCAGCAGGTCCAGCAGCTCCTGGCCCGACGGGCTCAGTTGCGCCCCGCCGGTTCCGAAGAATGTCCCATCCTTGCTCTCCAGCAGCTCGATCCGCAGCCCCTCCGGAGTCACCGTCATCGCGATCTGCTTCTTCAGCTTCTCCAGCTCCTTCTTGGCCGCGATCTCCGCCTCCAGCTTCTGCTTCAGCGCCTCCATGCTCACATTCTTGATGGGCGTCGCGCTCGCGCCCGTTCCCGTCACCGTGGTCCCCATCAGGCCTCCGGTCCCCCGCGGATCGTTGAAGTACCCGGCCACCGCCTTCTTGATCTGCTCGCTCGAGTTCATCAGCCACAGCACGATAAACAGCGACATCATTGCGGTCACAAAATCCGCATACGCCACCTTCCACGCCCCGCCATGATGCCCCTCATGGCCGACCTTCCGCTTGATTACGATCACCGGCTGCGGCTTGCCCGTCGTCATTACGCCCTCCGCCTAATCCGCTCCCGTGCCCCATCCTTGCGACTTTTTTCTGTCGCAAGGGTGGGAACCTCTTCAACCTCCCGTGCCCCATCCTTGCGACTTTTTTCTGTCGCAAGGGTGGGAACCTCCGAACCCCACCTGGAACCGCCCTATGCCGCCTTGCCCGCGGTTGCCGGTTTGCCCGCGGCCGCCGGCGCAGCCTCCGCCGCCGGAGCCGCGCTCTGGCCTTTGCAGTACTTCTCCATCTCGTCGAAGCTCGGCCGCACGTGCGCCGGAATCGCCCGCCGGGCCATCTCAATCGCAATCATCGGCGCCGACCCCTTCAGAAACGCCAGCATCAGCACCCGCAGCACATGCAGATACCGGTTGTGCTCATCCGCCGTCTTGCTCATGTTCGAGCTCAGCGGCCCCGCCACCCCGTAGCACAGCAGGATGCCCAAAAACGTCCCCACCAGCGCCGCCGCCACCTTGCGCCCGATCTCCTCCGGCGGCCCGCCCAGCGCTCCCATGGTGATCACCACCCCCAGCACCGCCGCCACAATGCCCAGCCCCGGAAGCGCGTCCGCCGTGGTCGACAACGCCGTCACCGGCTGGCTCGCCCCCATGTGGTGCACCTCCATGTCCAGCTCCATCATCTGGTCCATGTCGAACGGCTCCACACCCCCGGTGATCGCCATGCGCAGGGTGTCGCAAACAAAATCCCGCGCCCCGTGATCGGCCAGAAACTCCGGATAGTTCTTGAACAGCGGGCTCGCCTCCGGCTTCTCCACGTCGTTCTCCGCGCTCAGCAGCCCCTCCTTGCGCACCTTGTTCAGGAACTGGAACATCATCTTGAGCGTGCTCAGGTAGCGGTCCTTTCCCATCCCCTTGCCCTTTACCGCCCCCAGCACTCCCGCCAGCACGCCCTTCAAAATATGCGTGGGGTTCGCCACCAGCAGCGTTCCCATGGACGCGCCCGCAATGATCAGCAACTCCGCCGGCTGCATCAGCACGGCGATTTGGCCCTTCTCCATCAGGAAGCCGCCGATAACCGCGGCGAAAACAACCACAATCCCAATTACCGCAAACATTCCTGCCTCCCCGATGCAAATGTCACGCGATTGCCGCCCCCATGTACGCTGGCTTCCATCGCCTCCTGCGCTCGCTTGAGCACCGCCCCCAGCTCATCCCCGTTTTCCGCCTCGGCCGCGCCCACGCTTACCGTTACCGTCACCCGGTCGCCCCACCAGCGAAAATCCGCCGTCCGCGCAAACCCGGCCAGCACCTGCGCATGGTTCGACAGCACCTCGCCCCGCCCCTCCTCGGAAACGATCAGGAACTCGCCATCGCCCCAGCGCCCGATCTCCTCGCCTGGCCGCAGCGCGTTGGCCAGGGTCCGCTCCACGCTCTCCAGCATGGCCTCGCACGCCCGCGCCCCGTGCGTCTTCACCATCTCCTCGGCCTGGTCCACCGTCACCCACAACACCCCCAGCGGCACTCCCTCATGCACAAACTGCTCGTAGGCAGCCTCCAGCCGGTCCTGCATCTCCGCCTGGCTCTGCTGCACCTCTGAGCCCTCGCTGGTGTCGCCGTGCGGCAGCGCCACCGTGCCCTCGGCCGGATGAAACACTGCCGCCGTTCCGATCCGCGCCCCCAGCTCGTCCCGCAGGATCACCTTCCGGCTGATCGCCGGCACGTCCTGCCCCTGGGCATGCTGCGCATGCACCAGCGAACCCCGACCCGGTTGCGGCCCGTTGCGCGGCTCCGGCGTGCCTTCGTAATCCCGGCAATCCACCAGCGGCTCCAGCGCCTGCGGCAGCGCCCGGCCCACCACCCCCGCCCGCGGATACCCGGTGATCGCCTCCGCCGAGCGGTTCCAGAGCACCACCCGCCCTTCCTCGTCCAGCAGCGCCAACCCTTCGGGATAGACCTCCAGTGCGGCCTCCAGCAACTCGTTGCGGTCCGCCATGCAGAGCCTCCAGATGCTTCATCGGCAGAGCCGCAGCCAACTTCATCCACAGGCGTTCACCCGCTGATCGCCAGGCGCAAAAAGGGCCGTGCGTCCCGCGCACAGCCAAGGAGCCCCCTAACCTGAACAGCCCGTGGTGAAAGTCCGGTTTTGAGAGGGCACGACTTCACAGTCTGCGGCAAAACTCCTTGGAACAAGCAAAAACGTGTCAGGGCACGGCTTCAGTCGTGCCGAAAGGCGCAAATAAGGGAGTTGGGCTTTACAGGCTGCGGAAGAACTCCTTGAAGCAAGCGAAACGCGTCAGGGCACGACTTTAGTCGTGCCGCCAGCGATGCAAACAAAGGATTTGGGCTTTAGCCCCTGTGCCCTTTCGCCACGATCTGACCACGCAAATGACTCTTTTCCGCAGCCTCCTTAGTTGTGCCGGCTAAGTGGCGAAAAATCAACAGGGCTTCACAGGCTGCGGAAAAGCTCATGTCTTGAGGAGTTTTGAAAGGGCACGACTTTAGTCGTGCCGGCTAAGTGGCGAAAAATCAACAGGGCTCTATTGTCTGCGTGAGCACTCACCGCACCCGCGAACTTGCTAACTTGCCATGTCGCGAAGCGACGCTAACTTGCTGCTTTTATTCTTGAAAACGTCCCTCAATGTCCCCTCAACTCCAAGAAAAGCAGTTCTCACGCAGACACTTTAGCCCCGGAGGGATGGTATTACCGCCTTCCTATCCGCGGAATTGACTTTTTCCGCAGCCTGTTCAGCCCCTGAGGGACGGTTTCCCTCGCAATTCGACTTGCACCACAGACTGTTAAGCGCGTGCAAATGCCATCCCGGCACGTCCATGTCCTGCGGCGAGGCAATGGCGTCAAGCAAAGTCAATTGCCGGCGGAGTTTCACTGCGTGCGCCGGCTGGATTCCCGCCTTGCTGTCGGTGCGATAGAACTTCTCCAGCCCGGCGTGCCGGAAGCTCCGGATCGTGTGTATGGCCTTTCGGCACGCTATACGAAATTCAACGGCGCAATTCCAGCCCCCCCGTCGGGATCACCAGCTCCTACGGCGCTTACCTTGACTGATCCTGGTCTGCCATTCCGACATGACCATGGTCTTCAAATACCGCGTTTGATGTATTCGCCAGGGTTGGCCCCGACAACTCACTTGAACGCCTTACTGAACGCAGCATCGGACTCGTAACCAACCGACCGAGCAACGTCTATGAGCTTCTTGTCGCGCTGTTCGAGTAACTGCATCGCCTTCTGCATCCGCCACTCGGTTACATATTCCAGCGGTGTTTGTCCGAGTAGCTCTTTAAAACGTGCTGCGAATGCGGAGCGAGACATGCCCGCCGCTTCGGCCAGGGATTCGACCGTCCAGGGTGTGTTGACTCTGTCGTGAATGGCACTCAGGGCAGTGCCCATTTGAGGATCGAAAACAGCACGAAGCCATCCTTTGTTGCGTTCCGGTCCCGACGCGATATGCGCCCGGAGCACCTGGATAAACAGAACCTCGGCTAGCCGGGTCGCGACGACTTCAGATCCCGGCGCCTGTTCTGCCATTTCCGAAGCCAGCGCCTGCACTGTGTTGTGAAGAGCAAGCGTGCGTGCCTCATCGGCCTTCATCAAAATGAAGCTCGGCAATAACTGGGTGATCGGCGTCAGGCTGGCGCGATCGAAACTCAAGGAACCACAGACGATTGTCGTCGGTGCGCCACCACCTCCACAAAGAGCGACATTGCCGTTGGCCCTGGCCCCGATCTCGCGGAAAGTCCACTTCGGACGAGTTCGCGGACTGTCGCGCAAAACAATCGAAGTCCCCTTAGCCAGCAAAAAGCAATCGCCGCCGGTGAGGGGAATCGGCTCGGGAATCCCTTCCACACTCAGCCAGCAGTTGCCGCGCGAAAGCATGGCGAAGTGCGCCAAATCTGTGGGTGACCTCTTTTGATCGGAAGGCATGACTTCTTCTTGGGTACGATTCTCCTGTTTTACGCCCCACGGGGCTGTGGCTTCGAGCCTGTGCAGACCGAAAGCGGATACGTGCATCGTTCTGAAGATGTCTGTTATCGGGTCCAAGTCGACCTCCCCTATTTGGACGAATAGACAAAAGATCAGGACTCCCGGGCAGTTCTCGTCCGCCGCCAAAGAATCTACACAAGTGTACCGAATGCTTCACACATTCCGAAGGGAGTAAGTATGGGAAGGCTTCAAGGTAAGGTCGCAGTCATCACGGGTGGGGCTACCGGCATCGGCCGCGCCGCAGCAAAGCGCTTCATCGAGGAGGGCGCCATCGTCTTCATCTTCGGCCGCCGGCAGGCAGAGCTCGACGCCGCTGTGGCCGACCTCGGGCCCAACGCCCGCGCAGTCAAGGGCTCGATCTCCGATCTGGCCGACCTCGACCGGCTCTACGCGGCGGTGAAGGCCGAGCGCGGAACCCTCGACATCGTCTTCGCCAATGCCGGGGCGGGAAGCCCGCTTCCGCTCGGCAAGATAACCGCCGAGCACATTGACGAGACCTTCGACACCAACGTGAAGGGTACGATCTTCACGGTCCAGAAGGCGCTGCCGCTGATGGGCAAGGGCGGTTCGATCATTCTGACCGGCTCGAGCGCCGGCACCACGGGCGCCCCGGCCATGAGCGTCTACAGCGCTAGCAAGGCGGCAGTGCGCAACCTCGCGCGGACCTGGGCGGAGGACCTGAAGGGCACCGGCATCCGGGTAAACGTGCTGTCGCCCGGGGCGACGGCGACCGAACTCGCGAAGGCAGCGTTGGGCGAGGAGGGCCAGAAGGTCTACGCCGCGATGACTCCGCTCCAGCGCATGGCCGATCCGGCGGAGATCGGAGCGGCGGCTGCCTTTCTCGCGTCGGACGACAGCAGCTTTATGACTGCCAGCGAGCTCGCCGTCGACGGCGGCCTGGCGCAAATCTGACGCACTACGCCTGGCCAGAAATTCAACCTAAAAGACAACGAGAAACAAAAAGGAAAAAACATTATGAGTAATAACCATGGACAAAATCTGGCGGGAAAAATTGCGGTTGTCACAGGCGGAAGCAGCGGGATTGGCTTGGCCACCGCCAGGCGTTTCGTGGAAGAAGGTGCGCACGTCGTGATCACTGGGCGACGAGAGAAAGAGCTGAAGGAGGCCGCAGCCTTCATCAAGAGAAACGTTACGACGGTGGTGGGCGACGTGTCGCGCCTGGAAGATCTGGATGGGCTCTATGCTGTCGTGAAAGAGAAACATGGTCACATCGACATTCTCTTCGCCAACGCGGGCGCGGGGACTGTCGCACCGCTCGCGGTGGCTACCGAGGCCCATTTTGATCAGACCTTCGACGTGAACGTGAAGGGGATGTTCTTTACGGTGCAGAAGGCCCTTCCCCTCTTCAAAGACGGCGGTTCGATTATCTTGAACTCTTCGGTCTCAAACGTGTTGGGGCTGCCAGGGTTTAGCGCCTATGCCGCGAGTAAGGCAGCGGTGCGCAACTTGGCGCGCGGCTGGACTATGGAGTTGAAAGACCGCAAGATCCGCGTGAATTCGATGAGCCCCGGAGCAATCGATACCCCCGCTTTAGCGACGACGACTGGCCTCACCGCTGAACAGGCCGAGCAAGCGGTCGCCCAGTTTACCTCGCAGATTCCACTCGGTCGCAGGGGCAAGCCCGAGGAAATCGCGGCCGCCGTCGTGTTCCTCGCCTCCGATGAAAGTTCGTATATCACCGGCGTGGATCTCGCCGTCGATGGAGGTATGGTGCAGGTCTGACCCCGGCGCGGTCGCTTCTCGAACTTAGGTTCTAACACGAGATCGGAGAAACATTATGAGCTATGCGATTGTAGGATTCGGAAAGATAGGCCAGGCACTCGCCCACGCCTTTGCCCGTAAAACCATCGAAGTCGCCGTTGCGAGCCGCCGGCCCCCCGAGGCGTTGGAACCGCAGGCTCGGGCGATTGGACCCACCGTCGTCGCCAAGTCGCTGCGGGATGCACTCGAGGACGACACAATCATCTTGGCGGTTCCGTTCGGAGAACATCGCGAGATTGCGAAGGCCCTGCCGAGTTGGAAAGGCAAGACGGTCATCGACGCGATGAACTCGTTTCCAGTCCCACCTGAGGAACTGGACGGTCTTCCGTCCTCCGCATTCGTTGCGAAGTCGTTCACCGGCGCTAAGTTGGTGAAAGGTTTTAACCACCTGGTTGCGGCCACACTGGCTACCGACCCGATCGTCGAGGGCGGCCACCGGGTCGTCTTTTTGTCAAGCGATGACGAGGACGCTATTGCTCCCGTGGCAGATTTGGCCAAACAACTCGGATTCGCGGCCGTCAAGCTGGGAAAGCTCAACGAAGGTGGCGCGCTGGTGCACTCACGCGGCCGAACTTGGGGTCCGCTCATCTTCCAGGATTTGTTCAAGAAGCAGCAGTAATCGATCTGCGACGGTGTGATTTGGCCCGAGTAGAAGGATTCCAAAACGTCCGATAAGATCGGACACAATCCGATGTAAGGGAAAAGGTGAGGTTTCGATGAGCATCGAAAAGAATGTCCAGGTTGTGAAGAATTTTTTTGCGGCACTCGGCCGCCGCGACAAGCAAGATTTGCTGGCGTTGTCAGTCGAAGATATTGAGTGGATCATTCCCGGCGAGAACTGGCCGCTGGCCGGCACGCACCGCGGGCACGCGGGATTGGAGAATTTACTTCAGAAGGCTAACGAAACAGTGGAAACTTCGTACCCAGAGGCCCCCGAGTTCATAGCGCAGGGAGACCGGGTTCTGGTCGTCGGCTTCGCTACGGGGAGAATCAAAGCCACCAATAGGAAGTTCGAGGACCATTGGGTCTTCGCCATTACCGTTCGAAATGGCAAATTGACGAACATCCGGGAGTATGTCGACACGCAGGCACTGGCGCGGGCCTCCGAGATGCCCGCAAGCCCAAGGCTTTAACCCATCTGAAATTGGCGGATCTTGGTTAGTGCAATTTCGCCATAAGCGGCCAATCGCTTCCCATTTTGACTGTCTGTTCGTGAGAGCCGAATTTCTGAACCTGCTTGTCCCGAAACCGCATGAATCCTGCGCTGGCAACGATGAGCCGCGCTGAACCGGAACG
>Ga0307372_10008843_pt1 | contig 14065 bp, 5 predicted proteins | sample OX1MG_FD_202533 | JGI IMG/M metagenome (GOLD analysis project Ga0307372, IMG submission 202533) | Soil microbial communities from Risofladan, Vaasa, Finland - OX-1 | ecosystem: Environmental > Terrestrial > Soil > Coastal area > Acid sulfate soil | place: Finland: Risofladan, Vaasa | collected...
GATATCACCTACATCCGGCTGAGGCAAGGGTTTGTCTACCTGGCGGCGGTGATGGACTGGTTCAGCCGCTATGTGCTGTCGTGGAGGTTGTCGATCACCCTGGAAGCGGGGTTCTGCCTGGAGGCGCTGGCGGCGGCGTTGGAGCAAGGGAAGCCGGAGATTTTCAACAGCGACCAGGGCGTGCAATTCACCCGTGGGGATTTCACGGGACGGTTGGAGCGGGAGCAGATCCGGATCAGCCAGGATGGGCGAGGGCGGGCGCTGGACAAGGTGTTCGTGGAACGGCTGTGGCGTTCGGTGAAATATGAGGAAGTTTACCTGAAGGACTACGGGACGGTGGGGGAGGCGCGGCAAGGATTGGGCAATTACTTCGCCTTTTACAATCAGGTGCGGTTGCATCAATCGCTGGGGTATCGTACCCCGGCGGCGGTCTACCGGGGGGAATGAACAAGGGCCGGGGGAGGATGCGAGCCGAAGCAAGGGGAGAGATCGGAAGGGAGAAACAAGCAGGGGCGGAGAAAAGGCAAAAACCAGGACAAGACAAAAGCAAAAAGAAAGAGAAAACGACGACGACGAAACTAGCTTAATTTAGACAACAAATGGTTTGACAATGGGGTACACCTTACTCATTCGAACCGATGCGGGCAGCGGGCGGGACTCTCGGGGCCCGCTCGCAGTTCGACTCTTCCCCGTGCCGAAACCGGTATCGGACGAATAGACCCCCATGCCTTGAAAATCCCCGCGCCGTAGGCGCGGAACTTTTTCGCTTACCGAAAACGACGACTCTCCATTTCAGGCTGAACTAAGACATCTTCGCACCCAGGAGGGATTGGGGCCAGGTTCGGTATACTGACCACGCGATAGTCTTCCTCGCTGATCAGAACTACTCGGACAACTCGATATTGTGCTCACCCGCAGGTACAGTGAAACTGGCCCGGCCGTTCTGCGCCGCAATCCGTCCCGAATCCTTGCCGTCGATTTTCATAAGTAAGCTTTCAGAACGGAATTCCAGGGTGGTCACTTGCGTGGTTTTTTCGCTCTGAATCATAAAGGACACTCCCGATGGCTGCAGATTGTAATCACGAACCACGACTCCGCCATCAGCTTGGAACCGAGTTGCGCCGTCACGGATGAGTTTAGTGAGAGTGGGCCCGATTGAGACATCGTAAACGTGGCCGCCCCACTTAACACCGCGAAGCGCTCCAGAGGAGGAAGGATTAAGGGCGCCGAACCGCAGACCCTCCCAGGGATTCATATCAATATATTGCTCTAGCCCCACTAAACATAGCAGCGCACCCCATGTATAGTGCGTGTCCCCACCGCCATTGCCGCCCCATGCGTGGTATTGCTCGTCATCATGTTGATTCCTTTTCCAGTCACCCATATAAAGGCTGTAGTTCTTCTCAGCAAATTGAAGTGCGACCCGGTCGAAATGGTATCGATTGAGCCCTTCGTAGACCATGTAGTTCGTTGGTCCCCAGATGTCACCTCGCCAATAGAACTGGTCTGCAAACGCGGGATCATTACGCGCAATGGTCGGAATCACGAACTTGCCCCAGAACTCTTTCGGGTTTAGCAGATGTTCATTTACCATCAGGTGAGCCTGCTTATGTGTGGCAATTCCCGCGAAAAGAGGGTAAAAATTGGTAGGAGAAAGACGCTTGGAAAAGCGTCCATCCCAGTAACGGTTTTCGTAGATGCCGTCTGTCGGATTCCATAACTTCGTTTGCACCAGTTGTTTCATACGAGTGTATTCAGCAGAAAACTGGCGCACATCTTTGTCCTTGCCCAGAATCAGAGCGATCTTTGACAGGCATTCTGCATCCAGGGCGTAAAGCGAGTTTAGACCCACGTCGTCCAGGTTCATGGTATTGGTGTGATTGTCATAAGTGGCACGGTCCCACATAGGGCTGTCGTCCATGCCACTTTCCCACTTGGCCGCTTGTAGAAAGCCCCGCCCGCCCACTGACGGGGTTGAACCGCGGTCACTCCCCCACTCCAGAAGACCGTCCCGGTTTCCATCTCGCCAGGGTTGTCCGTCACCGCGATTGTCGGACCACCGCTCATGCCATTTCTTGAGCCGGGGATAAGCCCATTCGAGCAATTGCCGGTCCTGCAGTCTTTGGTAAATCTTCCAAACACAGTAAGCTCCAACAGGCGGCTCCGAACGGTCGGGCGTCGTGCCGGAGCCGGACGCCATGTTGGGCACGAGTCCCGTCGACGTTTGAGCCAGAAGAATCGCTTTTACGCCCGCCTCCGTCTGGGCTCTATCTTCTAAACTGGTAAGCAGAGACCCAAAGAAACAATCCCATTCGCCGACTACCCACCCGCCCCAGCCATGCGCCCAATGGCGGCTGATGCTTGGAAAGATAAGTCCGTTAGAAGACGCATAGACAGTGTTCCAGAACATTGAATTGCCGATGGCGTGCGCCGAGCCCTCAAAGAGACCTGTCACCGCGGGGCGTTTGTGTGCATAAGCTTCGGCTTTCTCGCGAAGGATGGTGTCGATCCGGCCGCTTCGCAGTAAGTCCTGCGCTTGGTTTAAAAGTGAATCGCGCTTCCAGCCTAGTTCCGCCACGAAGTGTGCCGTTCCCGTTGCTCCCGTGACGAACTCGATTCCGGCAGCACCATCATTAGGTTCTCCAGCTAAGGACGGAGCCAATTGCCCGGAGCCGCGCATGTCTTCCCCTAATTGCGTGAGAGATGGAAAGGCGCCTCCACTGATGAGCGGTCTGTCCACTCTTACAATAAATCGCGCCATCGGTCCAAAAACCTGGTCAAAGAATCGTTGCCCGAGAATAGCCTGATCCTTTGGATCAACGTGATAGAATCCCTGCGTGCCCCAACCCGACGAGTACGGGAAATAGGCCTCCAGCACGAGCCGGAATCGAGGCTTTGCGGTCAAGCGGCCCACTACCGTCGTCTGATTCAATCGGGACCATTCCAGGGTGATGCGCGCTTCACGTGGAAGATTCCTCCATCCCATGCGGCAATACGAGCCGTCCGGCGCGTGGGGCCCGACTTCGCCCACAGCATCGTAAATATCGCTGCCATCCAGAAAGGTCCCTCCGGATCGCGATCCCACTCGCAATGCAAAAGATGCTGGCTGGTGAAACGCCTGAGCTAAAAACACGACGCCGTTCCAGGCGTCGGGATCAAACGCACCAATTTTAATATGTTGAAAAGATGGCGCTCCTTGTCCAAAGATTGGAAGGGTCGGACACAAAGGAACAAGTGCCATAACTAGGAGTGCAAGAAAGGAGTATCGAGTGGTCTTAAAGAATTTCACCTCATAGCACGGTACCATTTCAAATCTCCTTACGATGGATGGTCGACAGAATTTCAGTTACGGGTAGCCCCTGATCTGGCCGGCTCCGGGATCTTTGATGCCTCCCGTCATCTTTAACTTGGTCAGGTAGAAAGCCCTATTTGAACCGAATTTGTGCATGAACTAGCCCATGTAGGCCGGTTAAGACAATTTCTTCATGCGCAGTTACCGCTGCCGACTTGCCATTGACGTAGGCCTCCACGATCTTCTCGTTTTCAGCTATCGGGAACCGTGCTATAACTTGCATTATACTGGCAGGTAACGCGGCATTGAACGTCATTCTGCCCGGGGAGAGATAATTTAATGTATATGAGATGTTTCCGAACATGCTCGGCGCGTGGTGAACGCTGATGGTTTGTCCGGGAGAGATCCAATCAGAAGGGATCCCCGAGAGGAGGTAAAGATCTTTACCTTGCTCTCGCAAGAACATGTTTCGGACCAGCATGATCAGGTTAGCATGCGCCCATCCTTCCGGCTGATCGCCCGTGCCAGTCTGGTCAATGGCATGAATACCATGGGGGTGATTCGAACACGCAGTGGGCAAGTTTTTGTCAACAAGAATTTCTTCCTTCCACACGTCCGTCGTGGTCGCATGATTCAACGCCGCGAGCAGCAGTTCCACGGTGCTCTTCACATCACCGCGCAACAGATAGGTCTGCGCCACTTCCATCGATTCTCCAGGCCAGACGCCGCTCGGACCCAAAAAGCCCATGTTGGTCGGCAATCCCTGGCGGGCGCTACGGCGCATGCGCACAAGCAGGCCGGTCACCAGTGGATCGTTCGGGGGGAAAAGCTCGCTGGGGAAAACCGCTCGCAGCGTCTGCGACCAGGCGCAGTGAGGACAGGTAGGAGTGGCCGGAAGGTACGGAGGATTACCCCTTTCGAGTTTTACCGCGCGGTTAATGGAAGTGAGGATTGCTGTCTTGTAGCTGGCGTATTCTCTTTCTAGCCATCCGGCATCACTTGTCCGGCCGAGCGCCAAGGCGGCTTGGCGTGCGCATCGAATTCCGTAGAGTGGCATGATGTTGTGAGTGAACGGATGGCCATCAGGGAGGCCGCTGTCACCGAAGCCAAATGGAAGGAGGCCATAACTGAAAGGCTTTTCGCCAGGCGCGAGAGGCGTGGGTGTTACCTTCCCCTGACAAGAGAATGTGAGATACGGCTTGGCGGGGCGGGAGGCCTCAGGCGCGTCAGGAGGAAGCTCCGTATTTTCTCGGTTGTACTGCACCCATCGAGCAGCGCCGATTAAATGAGGATACATCTGTTCCAGCCAAGCCTTATCATGCGTAAACTCATAATGGGTCCAGTTAGTGGCCATTGCATACCCAATACTGTCCCACGCGAAGGGAGAGGTCAGCAACGGCATGTCCCAACGCCCGTCGCTCATCTGGATCTTGTCCAAATATTGGATTGTCTGAGTGGCAATAGAGGGATAACCAACCATATCCATAGCGTAGGCCGGGTAGAATTCGTTTCGCGGCCAAAAGTGACGGTAAATCGTGGGGCCGTCGAGCGCCGAGAGCGTCCCTTGCGCATCGTGTTCAGTGAGGATAAATAGATAGGCGAACGAAGAGTAAAAGAAGTCCTCAATTTCCTTCTCCGGCAACTCTATTTGCATTCCATGGCCCCAGAACTCTTCCCAGGAATAGACAGCTTGTTTTAGCAATTCCGGTCCCTCTAAGGAATTCAGAATGCTGTCATCCGTGCTTTCCCAGTCAAAAGGGCGCTTCAACCAAAGCACATACGAAGTAAGGGGAGCTATATTAATCCGATCCGATAGAGTCAATCGACTGACGCGTGAGGAAAAAGTTCCGCTCGGGTCGTTCATAAGCGCAATTACACGCCCATCCTGGGTGGCAAGAGCCTGCCCTTTGACGAAGGCCGGAATATTGCGATCCTTGCCACTCACCTGGAGGTCAATGCTGACTCTGCGAGACCCCGGATTTTTCAGGGTGATGCGGACTACGTCTATTCCCATACCGGCAGCCTTAACGGGAAACGCCAGTTCCTCCGCCGTAAGGCCGTCCGCGGCTTTTAGATTTGTAACGACAAAGGGAAACCGGCCATGGTATAGCATTTGCCCCGCCACCTTCAGCGGAGTGGGAGTATCTGAGTGCGCAACTGACAATAATCGGATATCCAACGCTCCGTCCATCTGCGAGCTGATACCAAACGGCACATTGTTGTCCCTGTGCCGAATGCTCCATTGCGACCAGCGCAAGTTGCCATGTTTGTCGATTATCGTCTTGTCGCTGCCGAAGGGAAGGCCAATGAGACTCTGTGAATCGATATTGGCGTATTGATGCGTGATGTGGACCGGGTTCGCACGCATCCCATTGGACCGTCCCGTAATCAAGCCCGAGGCAAATAACATGCAGCAAACAACTCCCCAGGTGATCCCATTGCACGGAGTTTTCTCAGTGCAAGTGACATTAGTCTCATCAGGCTTTGATGCCGCGCGCAAAGTGGGTTTTCCTCTCAAACGGTAGAACCACGGCTTATTTCAGCCAGAGACCTTGGATTTTCAACTGCGTTCCTGCTGGCGGACTTCCGACAAGGGCCAAGCTCAATGTCTGATTTATCTCCTCTGGTGCCACTCGATGCATAAAGACGGTCCATGAGCATCCGGACCAGATATCCGTTCCTAGAGCAGGAATGGACGAGAATTTCACCGATTTTAAGCCGACCGAGCCAGCAATCTTCAGAACGTCTTCAGGCCGGACAAAAGACCGGTCTGGTTGCCCATTCTTCCGGTACTGAATGACAAAAGCAAGGGTCTTGCCCACTTCGCTCTGGGTTATTTCCATACTAGCGTTCCGGTTGCCCGTAAACAGGTCAGCAAAAGGTGCCACAAGGTGGTATTTCCGGGTTGGTGCGGGAGGAAGCGAAAGGGGTGAAACGAGCTCCTGAGGGCCGAGGGCGTAGACCCTGATTTCTCCCGGAACGAGCACTCCGTCAACCACACCACTCAGCGGCCGCGTATATTCGTGGCGCTCGCCATCGTTGGAAAATAAAAGCTTCTTGAAACTCACGGTAGGAAGCCCAGGCGGGGATGGGACTTGGAAAGACTGGGAATAGAGTCCAGGATTTACGATTGTCACAAAGGCAAGGTCATTCCCCTCCGCCAGATAACCGTAAACCTGGCCAAGGCCCGGTACCCCCAGGATCGGACGCGTTTTGGCGATAACATCCTGGTGGCTTTGGAGCAGATTCAAAGTCGCAGCCATGAACCTGCGGTCTTTTTCTTTAAGCAGGCGCACGTCTCCGTAAAGCTCTGGCGCCAAATTGCCCCTCATTATGTTCATGATCCACGAGTCGGTGAAACCTTGTGCTCCGATATAGTAGATCGTGGAGGTCTTGCCGACTAGGGTTCCGCTGTCGTCAATTGTGAAGGGTGGCATCAAAGAGCGCATATAACCCCGAACCACATGATCCTGATACCAGATTATGGAGTCACGCAGGCTGGTATACGAAGGCAGATCAGCAGGCCTCGGATCGCCAGAATAAACGGAATCAAACCACAAGAGCCACCATGGAGAAATGGAATAAGCCTGATCGTAGTATTTTGTGCTGCCCATCATCTGGCTGGAGCTGAAGCCGTTGTAGGCTCGGATTACCATCGCCGGGTTGATTTTTCGGGCCCTCTTGCAGATGGCGCGCAGAGCGTCCGCGTTCTTTTCCAAGAGGGCCAGTGAAGGAGATTCCGCGTCATCATGCCGGCAAAGCATGTTCGCGAAGTCAAATTTCAGCATGGAAAGAGAATGCTTCTGGATTTGGAATGCAATAGCACGGTCCAGAAACTGCGCAAATTTGGGATCCGTGAGACAGGGTTTTACCGGTCCATTCCAGCCCGGGGTATCCTTCAGATCGATAAATTGGTCATGCAATTGACCCGAATGCGGTGCGCAGCTTATATCGAACCAGAGACCCGGCTTCATGCCAAGCGCCAGGATCCTCTTCAAGACAGACCCAAAACCATCAGGCCAATTGGATTTCTTGAAGGTGATGTAAGCACCCGTGGGGGCGTACCAAAAGGCGTCAAGCACGTAGTATTTGAACTGAATCCCTTCGCGTGACTTCATGGATTGCAGGAGGTCCAACAGCCCGTTAGTCAGTCCCTCGCTAAGTTGCGGTTTCACAAGTGTTCCAAGCTCGTCATGTGCCGCCCAGTCGATATAGATTGGACGGTAGACTGGACCTCGACTTGTTCTATCCTTCAAATATTGGCCGAAGGCGTCCTCGACGGATTGATCGGCGCCGATAGTCGCACCGAGAACCGATCTCGCACTCTTCCACGTAGCCCCAGGAGCGAGATCTGTTTCGGGATAATGCGATAGAACAATGTCCTGGCCATGCGCATCATTGGCCGCGGCGGGGTGCTCAATTCCAAAGAAGAATTCGTTCAGCAGAAGCACGGGCTGTCCGATGCCTCCGCGCCAAGGCTCGTCACCACGCTGAACCTCAAGCGCCTCGACGGTAGCGCGCTTAATGCGCAGCAGTTTGTTACTTCGGTTAGTGACCTTCAGCCACTTGAAAATGTAAGGATAGTTTTCATCGGCGTGATAATGAACTTCGACTTCCAATGATTGATCATCGGCAATCCAATTCAGCACGGCTTGAAAGCCCGAGGCAGCCACATTCACGTTTTCGAGAATGGAATTGAAACGATTGACGATCACCTCACGTGCGCCGCTGCGGCAAATCAGCTCGAACTCTTTAGAGGTGACGTCCACTCGTGTCGCCGCTGTGAAGGAAACAGTGTAAGCTTGATGGTCCTGCCGGGCGAAAACGCGCGTTACATAGTGATTACCAACTTTGAATTCGCTGGGGGATGCGGCACCGGCAGAGGTGAGTGGAACGAGAAATAGGCAGAGAAGGGAAAGAGCTTTAATTGTGAGGAAGGCACAAATTCCCCTAAGAGCCTCGCGTCTCATGCCGCAATCACCTTGGTATTCCGGCTGGGCATTGAAAAAGGCCCCGGAAGCGGGTTGCCGGTCAGCACGTGCGGAGCGGGAGCACCCAGCGCCTTAGCGCCGACTGGGGCCTCCAACTCCAATCCCTCGGTCATTTGGTCAGAAGTAGTACTTAAGGCCGAACTGGATAAGCCGCGGGTTATATCCACCCGCGAGACCTGTAATGGTCCCTTCCCCGCAAAATCCGCCGCACTGGAAGGAATTGGGCTGTCCAAAATTGACACCATTAAAGGTATTGTAAAATTCGGCTCGAAACTGGAAATAACGGGATTCGGAGAAATTGAAATTCTTCATAACCGCCATATCCCAATCCGCGAAGCCCGGTCCGTACAGTATGTTAAAGCCACTGTTGCCAAACTGATTTACCGCTGGGGAGACGAAGCAACTGGTGTTGTACCAATGCTGGATGGTGGGGTTTGAAATCGCTCCGTTGCAAACACGATTCGGCATATTACCCTGGCCATTGTCCAGCGTGCTGGTCACCGACGGGTTAAAGGGGAATCCGCTCATGTATGTTGTGATTCCTGTGAATTGCCATCCCCCCAGCGCCGCGTCCTCCCAGCGATTCCAATGGGCGCCGTAGGTTTTTCCACTGCCAAATGGGAGTTGGTAAATGTAGCTAAGGGTGAATCGCTGCGGCGGGTTGAAACCGATGTTCGATTGCTGCGCCATGTAGAAATCAGGATTCACGAAGTTCTGCCCTCGTCCCAGGTCGTGAGAGTAAGTGTAGGAAGCAAGAAAATAGAGGCCGTGGGAAGTTCGTTTCTCGAGTTTGACTTGCAATGAATTATAAATTGAGTTCCCTGCATTGAGCCGCTTGGTGAACCCTGTCAAGCCTGGATCAACCGAGTAATACGGTAGCCTCTCCTGCAGGGTATTGGGTTGCCCGGTAACGGGGTTGATCAGATTTTGACCTGGTTCTGGATAGTTCCCCGGCACACCGAGGAAGAGGTCATTGGCTCGGTTTGCCACGTACGAAGCGTCCAGCATTAGATTAGGAGTAATCTCTCGCTGCAAGTCCAGTGACCATTCGAGGGCTTGCGTCATTTTGAGATTGGGATCCACCCAAAATACCGAGCCACCGGTTGGAATCAGGGTGCCTGCCGGCGCACCCGGCCGGGTTTCGACCGGAGACAGGGGCGGCAAGCCTTGGCTCAGGCTCGGATCTGTGGCAGGATTCACCGCAAAAAGGTTAGCGGGAAGCAGGTTTTGCCCCTGAACAAAAGGATAGTTGTCATTCAGAGTTCCCAACTGACCACCGTAACCAGGGGAAAAATAAGAGACACCAAAGCCGCCGCGGAGTACTGTTTTCCTGCTCCGGTCCACACTGTAAGCAAAGCCGAAACGAGGTGCAAAGTCATGGAGATCGGCGTTCACCCCACCTGAGCACGACGTTGCAATACAGGCCAGCAAGATGTTCCCTGTCTTGAGGTCAAAATTGGATTGATTGTTCCAGGCATCCGTGATGGGTGAATAGTATTCCCAACGCAGACCATAGTTCAGCGTCAACGACTGACTGACCTGAAAGTCATCTTGGGCAAAGAAGAAAAATTGACTTGTTCGATCCGAGGGGTAGTCGGTGAGAGCAGCGCGGCTTGCGGCATTCGGATAACCCAGAAGGAAGCCGGCAACGCCCGAGCCCGTGCCTTGCGCACCCAGATTGCTGGTGTTCGATTGGTTGAAATCGAACTCGCCAACAGGATTCGAGGTTTGGAACAAATTAGCTTGAATGCGCCGAAGATCGGTACCAACCTTGATAGTATGCTTGCCGCGAATAAAAGTCACATTATCCACATACTGAAAGACCGTGTCATGACGAAAGGTGGGCGCAAAGGGGCTGTGGCCCAAGGCGTTAAAACCAGCAATGCTAATCCTGGCCAGACCTCCGCAGAAGCCACAAAAAGTATTAATCCCCGGTATGCCAACCTGAGTGGAGGTCTGCTGACCCACATCAAAACCGGTCCAATCAGTGCGAACGCGATCGATCCCGAAGCGGAACTCATTCAGGGTCGTGGGACTGAAGGAATGGGTTTCGCTGATCACATTATTGAGGGTGAATGTGTGGGCATTCGCCGAAATGAACGGATCACCTCCAACCACGGTCCCTAAGAAAGGAGGGTTTTGCAGGATTGCTCGCTCCAGGCTGTTGCGAACGAAAAGCTGATCCTTGTCACCAAAATTATGGTCCACTCTTGCATCCATGCTATCCGTGTCGTGCGCCAGCGCGTCGCCCCCAAAAAAGTTAGCCTGGCCTAGCGGCACATTGGGCACATTCGGCGCTGGAAGTAAGGCCATCACTTTGCCTGACGGAGGACTGATCATGTTCGATGGGACCACGTTGCCTGGGAAGGGCAGAGGATGGCCTGTAGTCGGATCAATGTTAAACGGGTTGTAAATGGTGGGATTACCCGGAGCCGAGAAATCTCCGGCACGCTGCGCCATGGTCGGAATCGTCATCAGCTCCGTCTGGCCTAAGCGGGTTCGAAGGCCTTCATAGTCCACAAAAAAGAATGTGTTGTCCTTTTTAATCGGCCCCCCGAGAGTGGCCCCAAATTGGTTCTGGCGGTAAGGGGGGATCGGGGTGCCTGTTTGATTGCTGAAAAAATCGTTGGCGTCCAGGGCGGAATTTCGGAAAAACTCATAGGCATCCCCGTGGAATTGATTGGTGCCTGGCTTGATTGCGATCTGCACGTTTGCCCCGCCAGCGCGTCCATATTCGGCTGCATAATTGTCATTTGTAACCTTAAATTCCTGGATGGCGTCAATCGAAGGATTCACTGAAATGATACTGAAGAAAGCCTCGTTGTCGCTCACGCCGTCCATCTGCCAGTTGTTTGCGTCCGCCTCAAGTCCGTTGACGTTTGTCGAGCCAAGTGACTGAGGGTTGTCCGGGTTAATGTTTCCTCCAATATCCCCGGTGTTTGGAACCGAGCCGGTGTTGAGGCTAACAAGCAGGCCGAAATCGCGGAGGTTGAGCGGCATATTTACGATCGTGTTCCCCGTGATGACCTGACCCTGTTCGGAGCTCGCCGTCTTAAGCAATGGCGCTTGTGTGCTGACGGTAACACTCTGTGTGACCGATCCAACTTGCAGTGTCAGGTCCACGCGAGCCTTTTGGTCCACCTGAAGCACAATGCCGGTTTTGGTCGTGGTTTTGAATCCTTGTCTCTCGGCTGACACAGCGTAAGGCCCGGGCATTAAGTAAGAAACAATATAGTTGCCGCTACTGTCCGTTTCGAAGTTCTTGGAAATACCCGTTCCTACGTTAGTGATGGTGACCTTGGCACTGGGAATCGCAGCTCCGGAAGAATCTGTCACGGCTCCCAGAATCGTTCCAGTCGTCATCTGTGCGTACAAGGGGAACGGCTGAATCCCAAGAAGCAGAACCATCGACCCCAGGCATAAACACACACAGATCGCACCTGGGGTAACCCTTGCTTGACGTAACCGCGCACATCGTAGCGTTAAACTCATCTGGGGCCTCCCTATTAAGGTGAAAATCAGTTCAATCTGCGTTCACGATAGTTGCACTTGGTCTATGATGATATCCCTTTTTCCGACTTCCCTTCGCTCCGGTACGGCTACTGAAACGAAAGGTTCCCGCAACACTGTGTAGGGCGATATGTTAGTGACGAGAGTTACCAAAATCGATTTGAAATTCCCAGTAATCTTTCGGTCATCCAAGATTTCCTAAAGGCATGGCCAACCAACGCTGGGAGAACAGTCCGTTCGCAGGTGATAAACATCCTCCAATTAGCTGAAACTTCTTGCTGTGTTTAGTGTTATCCCGCCATCGAAGCCTGCCCCACACAATGCAATCCCGTCCCGTACCAGAACATCATGGCCTTCTCCTTCAAGGCCCAGGCTCATTTATCCTGCCCAGTTTCGGCCCGCCCGTCACTTCGATGCGGAGGCTCCGCGTCGGTTCATTTTCCTGACCTATAACCTTCTGTTGCCCGCTTTGACTATCACTCAACCTTTTCGATCCAACCAGCAGTTGGGACTGCCCTTCCGTTGAATGAAGCAGCCCTTGTCCTTCAGTTTTTTTGCGGAATTCTCCACAACTCCTCGAGACCCCAAGTTCGATTGGCGATCTGAGCTTCCGTGCCAAAGGGTCGCCATGCAATGAGCACGTCATCTTCAACCGGAGGTTCAATCAAAATTCCGCGCATTTTCAATGTGCTATTTTTTAGAAAAGTCTGAATTCAAATGCTTTTCCTGCCTTCGATGATAAACTCCAGAGCCGCGGCTCGGCTGTCCAACTGCAACTGTTCTACTTAAGATGGGACACTCCTGATCTTATGTCACAAATTGAACCTGCCTTCTTCTAAAGGGGACTCTCATATATGAACTTATACGCATGGGTTGTCAATCCCCAGTTTGCGGAACTTTGTGGTCATTTCGCGGCATGACTCTGGATGCCCAATACGAGTCAACTTGCCGGAAAATTAAAAATTAGGCAAAATGAAAGTGTCAAAACCTACCCCACGCATTAGGGAGTAAGGCCATGGCAAGGAAGTTTGCCACCCCTCGCGTACCCAAGGTGGCGTTACTGCTCGAAACGTCGACCGAATATGGACGGGGGCTTCTGCGAGGCATCGTTCGTTACTCCCGCTTGCACGGACCGTGGTCGCTCTACGTAGCACCGGGGCACATCGAGCAGGCTCTACCGAAAGTGAGATCCTGGTATGGTGACGGAATCATCGGGCGCACTTACACGCCCAAGATGTTTAGGACCATTGATGCCAAGGCACTTCCTTTTGTAGCATCTTCGCTTGATGAATTGACGCCCGAAAACGGTCGACGCAAATTTTGCGAGATCCGCACGAACTCTAATGCCATCGCCCATTTAGCCGCCGACCACCTTTTGGGATGCGGGCTTCGACGTTTCGGATTTTGCGGATTTATTGATTGTCCTTGGTCGTTTCGTCGCGAGCAGGCCTTTAAGGATTATCTACAGACTAAAGGATTCCACTGCGACACCCACCGGATTAAGCCCGCGAGCTGGATGCAAATGCCTGGCTGGATGCAAACGTGGCAGCATGAGCAGCCCGTCATCTCGAAATGGCTCAAGTCCTTGCCGAAGCCCGTCGGTTTGATGGCGTGCAACGATGTCTGCGGGCGGGAGATGCTTCAGGCGTGCGCTGCCGCAGAGCTCGACGTCCCTGATGATGTGGCGGTGGTAGGCGTTGATAACGATGAACTAATCTGTGATCTCTCCGCTCCTCCCCTCTCCAGCGTGGCGCTGAGCCTGGTCACCGCCGGCTACCAAGCAGCCCGCCTGCTCGACGGCCTGATGTCTAAAAAGTTGAGGGGCAAGCACGTAGTGTATGTCGAGCCCGTCTCCGTCGCAACCCGCCAGTCCACAGATGTGATCGCTGTGGATGACCCGATGGTAGTCAGCGCGCTCCGCTTTATCCGGGACCACGCTGCAAAACCCATCAGCGTCACCGATGTAGTCGACAAAGTGGGTGCCTCTAGGAGAACCTTGGAGCGACGGATCCGACGGGCCATTGGCCGCTCGATCCTTACAGAGATGAACCGCAGCCGCTTAGCGCGCGCCAAGCAATTACTTCTGGAAACCGGATGTTCCTGCCGACAAGTCGGCGAGAAAGCTGGCTTCAACAGTGTCAAGACCTTGGTTCCTCCGCAGAATTTGTGGGTGGAGCGGGGATAGTTTTTGACCCTTCGCGGAGAAAAAGATAGCGCATCCCATCCCAATTCCTGTATGGGTAATTTGAGCGAGAAACCCTACACAGGAACA
>Ga0307372_10008844_pt1 | contig 14065 bp, 13 predicted proteins | sample OX1MG_FD_202533 | JGI IMG/M metagenome (GOLD analysis project Ga0307372, IMG submission 202533) | Soil microbial communities from Risofladan, Vaasa, Finland - OX-1 | ecosystem: Environmental > Terrestrial > Soil > Coastal area > Acid sulfate soil | place: Finland: Risofladan, Vaasa | collected...
TCCGGATCCATCTCCCAGTCGTGGAGCACCGCCAGGGCCTGCGCCGCAAAGGCCTCGTTCAGCTCGATCACGCCCACGTCGGCCAGGGTCAACCCCGCGCGCTCCAGCGCCTTGCGCGTGGCCGGCACCGGGCCGATCCCCATAACGCGCGGCGGTACGCCGGCCACGCCGATCGCGCGCACTCGCGCCAGCGGCCGCAGGCCGTGCGCCTCGGCGTAGCGGCGCGAGACGACGAGCACCGCCGCCGCGCCGTCGTTGAGTGGGCTGGCGTTGCCGGCCGTCACCGTCCCACCCTCGCGGAAGACCGGCTTGAGCTGCGCCAGACGCTCGAGCGTCGTGTCGGGGCGCGGCCCCTCGTCCACCGACACGACGCCGTCGCGGGTCGGCACCGGGATGATCTCGTCGTCGAACTGCCCGTCCTCCGCCGCGGCCACTGCCTTCTGATGGCTCTTCAGGGCGAATTCGTCCTGCGCCTCGCGCGCGATACCGTACAGCTCGGCCAGGTTCTCGGCGGTCTCACCCATCGGCATGACGTGACCGGCCGCCTTCATCTTCGGGTTGATGAAGCGCCAGCCGAGGGCGGTGTCGTAGAGCGTGCGATCCCCCGACTGGTAGGGTCGGTCCGGCTTGGCCATCGATAGCGGCGACCGGCTCATCGACTCGACTCCACCCCCAACGTAGACGTCGGCGTCGCCCAGCATCACCGCGCGGGCGGCCGCCGCGATCGCCTCCAGCCCCGAACCGCACAGACGGCTCACGGTGCAGCCGGCGACGTGCTCGGGGAAGCCCGCCAGGATCAAGCTCATGCGGGCCACGTTGCGGTTGTCCTCGCCCGCCTGGTTGACGCAGCCGAGGTACACGTCCTCCACCTCGGCCGCCGGGACTCCTGAGCGCTCCATCAGCGTCGCGAGCGTCAGCGCCGCCAGGTCGTCGGGACGCACCCCGGCCAGTGCCCGCCCGTGCCGACCCACCGGCGTGCGCGCCGCCGCGACGATCCAGGCCTCTTCCACACCTACACCTCCCCTGTGCAGCGACGACGCATCCCGCGCGACTCGACGACGTGCTCCGCCGGTCCGCTGCCTCGTCGGCGCGCCGCGCCCTGTGCAACACCACGCGTCGTGACGGTTCAGCCCCGCGATTATATGCTGCGGTCGACGCGGGGCCGCGGCCCGCCGTCCGCGCGGGAGGCCGGTATACTTGTTCGGCCCCTGGGGTCGGCGCTGGACACGCGGTGGACGCAAGCGATGGAGAGGGCGGCCGTGACCGACGCACGCGACATCTACGACGTCACGATCATCGGCGGCGGGCCGGTCGGGCTCTTCGCGGCGTTCTACGCCGGCATGCGCGGCCTGCGCACCAAGATCCTCGACATCCTGGAGGAGCTCGGCGGCCAGCTGATCGCCGTCTACCCCGAGAAATACATCTACGACGTGGCCGGCTTTCCCAAGATCCTGGCTAAGGACTACGTCAAGGGAGCGGTCGAGCAGGGGCTGGCCACCGGCGCGGTCCCGTGCCTGGGCGAGGAGGTTCGAGCGCTCGAGCGCGTCGAGGACGACGGACTCTTCCGCCTGACCACCAGCAAGGACGTGCACTGGACGCGCACCGTCCTCATCTGCGCCGGCGTGGGCGGCTTCGAGCCCAAGCGCCTCAGCGCACCAGGTGTGACCGAGTTCGAGGGGCGCGGCGTCCACTACTTTGTCCGCGGCCTCGATCAGTTCCGCGACAAGGACGTCGTCATCGTGGGCGGCGGGGACTCGGCGGTCGACTGGGCGCTCACCCTCGAGCCACTGGCCCGGCAGGTGTCGGTCGTCCATCGCAGCAAGTTCCGCGCGCACGAGAAATCGGTGCGCGACCTCGAGGAGTCCTCGGTTCGGCTGCACTACCCCTTCTACGAGGTGGCCGAACTCCGGGGCAACGACGGGCTGGAGCAGGTCCTCGTCCACCAGACGCGGAGCGGCGAGCGGTCCCTGCTGCCCGCCCAGGAGCTGATCATCGCCATTGGCTTCTCCGGTAAGCTCGGCCCGCTGGCCGAGTGGGGCCTCACCCTGGAGCGCAACAGCATCGTCGTCGATCCGCTGACCATGGCGACCGGCGTTCCCGGCGTGTTCGGCGCCGGTGACGTGGTGACCTACCCCGCCAAGTTCAAGTTGATCGCCACCGGCGCGGCCGAGGCCGTCACCGCGGTGAACCACGCCATGCTCTACATCAACCCGAAGGCACGCCTGGACCCGGGGCACTCCACCAACATCATGGAGAAGAAGGGCCGGACCGGCGGCGGGGCCGACACCGAGGAGTAGCCCCGATCACGGCACCGCGCGCGGCAACGCCGCCCCCGCCAGAAACGCGCCGATCAGGCGCGCGAGCGCCTGGGGACGGTCCTCCTGGATAAAGTGGTTCGCGTGGACGAAGGGCACCACGGCGGGATCCGCCAGCAGCCCCGCCGCGTGCTCGAGCTCGGCGGCGCCGAAGCTCGGATCGCGCAGCCCCCAGGCCAGCAGCGCCCGCCCGGGATACGCTTCGAGCGCGGCGCGCCAGCGCGGGAAGTCCGTGCCAGACGCGATCGGCGATCGGTAGAGGTGGAGGAGCACCTCGCGGAAGCCGTGCTCGAACGGCCACCAGTACTCGTCCATGGCCGCCCGGCTCAGGCGATCCGGCTCCGAGACGTAGACGCGCATCGCCGTCCGCAGCATCCACCGGCGAGCCAGCGCCACCCCAACCTCTCCCGCCAGCGGCAGCCGCAGCAGCGACAGCGGCGAGACGCCGTGCCAGCCGCCGTAGCGCAGGCTGGTGTTCGTCAGGATGAGCGCCGTCGCGGCCCCCGGGTCGCGGGCGATCAGTTCGGCGGCGACCAGGGCGCCGAGGTCGTGGCCCACCAGCGCGTACGTCGAGACGCCAAGCAGCCCGAGAAGGTCCGCGACGATATCGGCCCAGGCGGCGACGGTGTAGGGCCAGGCGCGCGGGCGGTCCGAGCGACCGAAGCCCGGCAGGTCCGGCGCGATCACCCGGTGCGACCCCGCCAGGTGCGGCAGGACATCGCGCCAGAGGTATGACGAGGTGGGGATGCCGTGGAGCAACAGGACCGGGGAGCCCGTGCCACCCTCGCGGACGAAGATACGGAGGGTCCTGACGCTCTCACGGCGTCCAATGATTGCCGGGGTTCCGCCGTCCGCAAGCCCGTTGCCCGCGTCCATCCGTCGCCTCCTCGCCTCGACCGCGCCTGCCCGCCTGTCGGTCACCGCTGACAGCCCGACCTCCAGCCCTCCCGGGGAAACACTCCACCAACTCGCGCGTTATAGTCATCGGGTCCGGTGCCATCCACCCAGCCTCGACCGGGCTTGCCCGTCCGGAGGGTCTGCTGCCCCCTTTGGCACACGCCCTGCCAACAGGGTCCGCCACTACCGCCGGCCGGCGGGCCGGTGGGTCTGCCGGGCGGTCGGCGCCCGTAGCCCCGGGAGCGTTCGCGTGGCCGTGGATCAGGGTCTCCTGCGCGACGTCCTGGCCCGATTCGTCAGCGGCGTCGTGGTCGTGACCACGGGCGGTCCCGGCGGCTACCACGGTGTCACCGTGTCGTCGTTCTGCTCGGTCTCGCTCGACCCGCCACTGGTGCTGGTCTGCATCGACCGGGAGATTCAGAGCCACGATCTGGTTGCGAGCGCGCCGGTGTGGGGCGTGAACATCCTGGCACGTACCCAGTCCTTCCTGGCCGAGCAGTTCTCGGGGCGGACGCCGCTGGCGGATCCGACCTTCAGCCGCGTGCCACATCGCCGTGGCACGCTCGGGGTCCCGCTTATCGACGGCTGCGTTGCCTGGATCGAGTGCCGCCACTGGTCCAGCTACCCGGGCGGGGACCACTCGATCTTCGTCGGCGCGGTGGCGGCAGTCTTGTCGGGTGAGGCGGACGACCCGCTGGTCTACTTCGCACGCGGATTCACCGAGCTGGCCTGGGGCTGACGACCGGCGGGGACACGGCAGCGCTCGTAGTGTCGAGGAGATGGGATGACCGCGATCGAACCGGCCGACGGTGACGCCGCCGCGCCACCGCGACCCGGCTGGAATTCCGGGCGCCTGCTGACCCTCGTCGTCGCAATCCTGTTCGTGGCCGGGGTCGGCTTCGTCATCGCCCGTGCCACGTTCGGCGTCGGCTCCGGCGCGTCGGGCGTGGTCGCGGTCGGGCACACCGCCCCCACCATCGTCCTCCCCGGGCTCAACGGCCAGACCGTGAAGCTCTCCGACCTGCGCGGCAAGGTCGTGCTGGTCAACTTCTGGGCCACCTGGTGCCCACCGTGCCAGGCCGAGATGCCGGAGCTCCAGAGCGTCTACCAGGCGCGCCAGGGCGGCGTCTTCGTCATCCTTGGCGTTGACCAGGCCGAGAGCGCCGACATCGTGCGCCCGTACGTCGATCAGCGCCACTTCTCGTGGACGTTCGCCCTCGACCAGAATACCGACGTCTCGCGCGCCTACGGCGTGTACGGCATCCCGCAGAGCTTCCTCGTCGATCAGCAGGGCCGGATCGCCTACATCTGGAAAGGACCGCTTTCTCGCTCCGAGCTCGAGCAGCAACTGACGCTGCTCGGCGTCAAGACCCAGACCCGCTAGCGTCAGCCACCGGGAATCGCCTCTGACTGGAACGGATCAGCTCGACGTGTCACAGGAACACCCCCGTCCGAACCGCCGCCCCCTCCGCTGTCTGCTGCTGATCGCGCTCGTCATCGCACTGGTCGGAGCGGCTTGCCAGACTACCGGCCAGCAGCCTTCGCCGTCGTCCAGCGGCGCCGCCGGCCCGCGGCCTGCGCTGAGTGACGTGACGACGCCGTCACCCGCGGCGACGAGCACGTCCCCGACGCCAACGCCGCTACCCATCGCCACCCCAAGCCCGACCCCTCAGCCCACGCCGACTCCGGTGCCGACCAGCACGCCCACCCCAACACCGCGGCCCACGCCCACGCCGGCTCAGGTCGTCGCGAGCACGCCCGCCGCCGGACCCGGAAGCGTGGATCCACGCTGGACTCGGGCCATCCACACCCAGGATGGCGGAATCGTCGGTGTGGTCACCACCGCCAGCCTGAACATTCGCGCGACCCCGAGTCTGCGCGCCTCGATCGTCGCCACGACCTACGCCCGCCATACACTCACGGTCTACGACCACGTGACCGGTGATGCCGTGCGGGGCAACACCACCTGGTATCGCATCGGCCAGGGGCAGTATGTGGCGTCCGCCTACGTCTCACCGTTCGTTGCGCCGACGCCGCCCAGGACGTACGCAGGGCACTGGGTCGACGTGAGCCTCTCCCAATTCTATGCGGTCGCCTACGACGACAGTCGCCCCATCTACGCCGCCATTATCACGGCCGGCGGAAACGGCGGAGTCACGCCGACCGGGGTCTTTCACGTCCAGCGCCGGGTGCGCAACGAGACGATGGACTCGGCCACCGTTGGCATCCCCAAGGGCGCCCCCGGCTACTATTACCTGACCAATGTCCAGTTCACGCAGTACTTCAAGGACGGCGGTTACGCGCTGCATCAGAACTGGTGGACGCCACCCGACCAGTTCGGCAACTACTCGACCCACGGCTGCGTGGGTCTGCTCCTGCCGGACGCCCAGTGGTTCTGGAACTACCTGTCGATCGGCTCGACCGTCAGCATCCATCAGTGACGGACGGGCGCGCGGCGCATGCCGTCGGGCCGGCAGAGCCCGGCGGCCGGCCGCACGTGGTAGGCTAGGCATCCGTGAGCGCCGGACCGGCTCCTACCGATCGACTGTGCCCGGGATGCGGGCGCCGCCGCGCCGCGCACCTCGGCGGACTCGTGCTCGCGTTCGTCGCGCTCACGGTACTGATGACGTGGCCGCTCCCGCGCCATGCCGGGTCGGCGGTGCAGGATCTCGGCGACCCACTGCACCAGATCTGGGCTATCCGCTGGGTCCAGCACCAGATTCTGCGCGACCCGCTGCACCTCTGGGATGCCAACGTCGCCTACCCGTTCCGGCTCTCGCTCCTCTTCAGCGAGCCGGCTCTGAGCACCGCACTGCTGGCCTGGCCGGTCCAGCTGGTGACCGGGAACGATCTGCTTGCCTACAACGTACTGTTCCTCGCCAGCTTCGTCGTGCTCGGCGTCGGCATGGCACTGCTGGTCGAGGAGATCACGGGCTCGCTCGGGGCGGGGTTTCTGGCCGGCGTCGTGGCAGCCTATACGCCGTACCGCTTCGGCCATCTCAGCCACCTGAATCTGCTGGGCTACGGCTGGTTCCCCCTCTTCCTCTGGGCGCTCCTGCGTTTTGCGCGCACGCGGCGATGGCCGTACGCCGTCGCCGCCAGCGTCTGTCTCTCCGTCCAGTTGCTGACCTCCGACACCCTGGCGGTCATGACGCTCGGCATGCTCGTTCTTGCCCTACCGTTCGCTCTCTGGCCAGTGCGCCGTCGGCTGTCCCGGGGCTTCGTCGTCCAGCTGATCGTGGTGCTGGCGGTCCCCCTCGGCGCGTTCGCGCCGGACGCGGCCGCGCGGCTCGAAGTCGGTCGGGTCTATGGATTCGCCCGTGACCTCGCGACCATTCGAGGCATGTCCGCCGACCCGCGCAGCTACGTCTCGGTGTCGGTCTTCAACCACCTGTGGCGGAGTGTGCTGCCGCACGCTTACCCGAACCCGCTCTTCCCGGGTGCCGTGGCCGCCGTCGGGGCGCTGCTCGGACTGGCGTTCGGTGTCCGGCGCTGGCCGCGCTGGACCGCCTACGCGATCCTGCTGGCCGCCGGTGGCTTCGTCCTCTCGCTCGGTCCGGGCACCACCGTCGCCGGACACAGTATCACGCTCCCCTATCGCCTGCTCTACGATCACGTGCCCGGCTGGACGGCGGCGCGCGACGTCGCCCGCTTCGGAATGGTGGCTCTGCTCGGCCTCCAACTCATGGCGGGGCTGGGGTTCGCCTGGACCTGGTTCGCCGTCAGACGTCGACTCCCTTCCCCAGGGCAGACCTTCGCCGGCGCGGGCGCGCTGCTGCTGCTCGCCACGCTGGCGGTCGTCGAGTTGCGCAGCGACGTCGGTGCCGTCACCGTTCCGCGCGACCCCGCCACCGTGGCGGTCTATCACTGGCTCGGGGCACAGCCGCGCGGCGCCGTCTTCGAGCTGCCCGCGAACGGTCTCCTGACAGGCTCGCTCGACGCGATCGCGCAGGTCTACTACTCGACGCTCGACTGGCAGCCGGTGTTCGCCGAACAGACGAGCTTCCTGCCGGAGCGCTACCTCGAGTTCCTGCAGGCAGTCGACGACACCCCGTCGCACCGCTCTGAGGTCGACGCCGACAACGTCGGCCTGCTGCAAGACATCGGCGTGCGCTACGTCGTCGTCCACCACGAGTCGGCACCCGCCTACGACTGGCAGCAGGCCCTGGCCGACGCCGACCAGGTGCCTGCCCTCCATCGCGTCGGCGACTTCGGTAACGCGACCGTCTTCACGCTCGACACGGCGGGTCGCGTGCCGGTCACCTACGCCCTGCAGGCGCCCGACGCGGCGGCCCCCGGCGCGACCTTCCCTGCCCTGCTGCTCGTGACCAACGACAACCCCAACATGGCGGTGACCACGCTCGGCACCCCGCCCAAGGCGATCGCGCGCTGGACCGACGCCGCCGGACACGTGGTCGCCACCCAGACGATCTCGGTGCCGCTCCCGGTCGCGGTCGCGAGCGGCCTCACCGGCGAGCTGGTCTCCGCGACGGCGCCGCGCGAGCCGGGGCACTACCGGCTGAGCCTGAGCTTTGGCGCGCTCGCCCCCACGATTGCCGCCGCGGTGGCCGTCCAGGCCCCGGCGGCCGCGCCGGATGGGCCCGCCCTGGTGCTGCGAGGCGTCAGTTGGGATTCCCGAACGTACCATCCGGGCGACAACGTCGACGTGCGGCTGGTGTGGGACGTCCGCCGGCCGCTGTCGGCGAGCTACGCACTCACCGCGCAGCTCCTGAGCACCGCGGATCGGCTGTTCGCGCAGCAGGACGGGTATCCGTTCGACGGGCAACTGCCCACGACCAGGTGGGAATCCGGCATGACGATCGTCCAGGTCGTCGCCATCCGGGTTCCGGCCACGGCCCCGCCCGGCCCGGCCCGCCTGCTGGTGGCGCTCTACGATCCAGCGGGGCCCGACCTGCCCCGGCTCACCATCGGCCTGCCGGGCGACACGACTGCCCCCCAGGGCGTGTTCGGACCGGTGAGCCTGGCCTCCCCCTGACGCGCCGCGCCGTCCCCGGCACGCTGCCGATCGTCACGCGCGCGTCACATCCCCGGCGCGCGGCGGGCGCGCGACCGGTGAACCGAGACGCTTTTGTAACGTTCCTACGCGTACTGTGACGCCGCCGCCATAACAATTCCCCTACGCTTCGCGAAGCAAAGTGCCGTCCGCCCGCCGTGGCCGGCCGCGACCGACCACCCCGGACGCTCGGCTGCGGCGTGGATCTGACTCACGCGGCTGGCCGGTCACCACCGCGCGTCGGGAAAGGCAGGGCGCGATGCTTCCGACCGACACCGATCTCCGCGCGGCACTGCGGCGCCGGGGGATCTCGCGACGCGATTTCCTCGGCTTCTGCGCATCGATGGCGGGGATCCTGGCGCTGCCACCGCAGTACACCGGGCAGATCAGCAGGGCCCTGCAGCAGGCCACCAAGCCGGTGATGGTCTGGCTTGAGTTTCAGGACTGCGCCGGCAACACCGAGTCGATGCTGCGCTCCAGCCATCCCGACATCGTCGACCTCGTCCTCGACACTCTCTCCCTGGAGTACCACGAGACGATCATGGCCGGTGCCGGCGCCCAGGCCGAGGCGGCGCTCCAACGCGTCGTCAGTCAGGAGAAAGGCAAGTACCTGGTGGTCGTCGAGGGGTCGATCCCGACCGCCGACGGCGGCGTCTATTGCACCATTGGCGGGCGCACCGCCCTCGACATTGCCAGGGAGGTCTGCGGCGGTGCCGCCGCCGTCCTTGCTGTCGGCGCCTGCGCCTGGGACGGCGGCATCCCGTCGGCCGGGCCCAATCCTACCGGTGCGGTCGGCATCCAGACGGCTGTTCCCGGCATCAACGTGGTCAACCTCGGCGGCTGCCCCCACAACGTCGTCAACACGGCCGCCGTGATCGTCCACTACCTCACCTTCAACGAGCTCCCGGCACTCGACAGCTACAACCGTCCACTGTTCGCCTATGGGAACCTGATCCACGACCAGTGCGAGCGACGGGCCCACTTCGACGCCGGTCGCTTCGTCGAGGTCTGGGGCGACGAGGGACACCGCAAGGGCTGGTGCCTGTACAAGATGGGCTGCAAGGGACCCGCGACCGACTACAACTGCCCGCGCGTGCAGTGGAACGACGGCACCAGCTGGCCGGTCAAAGCCGGTCACGGCTGCATCGGCTGCGCCGGGCCGCGCTTCTGGGACGCGATGGACCCTTTCTATGGACGACTCCCCAACGTGCCGGGTTTCGGCGCCGACATCACCGCCGGGCAGATCGGTCTGGGCGTGACCGCCGCCACGGCGGTGGCCTTCGGCCTCCACGGCGTCGGGAGCGCCATCCGCGCCCGCATCAGACCCGAGGAAGTCACGGCACCAGAGACCACCGGGCCCGCCGTGAGCGACGCGCAGGCTCCGCTGGAGGAGGAATAGCATGGCCCGGATCGCGATTGACCCGGTCACCCGCATCGAGGGACACCTGCGGATCGAGGCCGAGGTCGACGCCGGCAAGGTCAGCGACGCCTGGAGCTCCGGGACCATGTTCCGGGGGATCGAGCTGATCCTCAAGGGCCGAGATCCGCGCGAGGCCTGGATCTGGGCCCAGCGCATCTGCGGCGTCTGCACCACCGTCCATGCCCTCGCCTCGGTGCGCGCCGTCGAGGACGCGCTCGGCATCGAGATTCCCGACAATGCCCGCATCATCCGCAACTTGATGGCCGGCATCCAGCTGGTGCAGGACCACGTCATCCACTTCTACCACCTGCACGCGCTCGACTGGGTCGACGTCGTCGCCTCGCTCAAGGCCGATCCCGCCAAGACCGCGCAGCTCGCCCAGTCGATCTCTCCCTGGCCCAAGTCCACCGCCGACTACTTCAAGGGGATCCAGGGCCGCGTCCAGGCGCTCGCCGACAGCGGCCAGCTGAGCCTGTTCAGCAGCGGCTACTGGGGCCACCCCGCCTACACCTTGCCGCCCGAAGCCGACCTGATGGCCGTGGCCCACTACATCGAGGCGCTGGAGTGGCAACGGGACGTCATCCGCATGCACGCCGTGATGGGCGGCAAGAACCCGCACCCACAGACGTACCTGGTCGGCGGCATGGCATCCTCGATGGACCCCAACGAGCCCGACGCCACCATCACCGATGAGCGCATCAATTTCATGCACCAGCTCGTGCTGACCGCCAGGACCTTCGTCGAGCAGGTCTACGTCCCCGACGTGCTGGCGGTTGCCTCCCTCTATCCGGACTGGTTCAAAGTCGGCGAGGGGCTGGGGAATTTCATGGCCTACGGTTGCTACCCGCAGGGCAGCATCCACGACCCGTCCACGTTCTTCCTGCCTCGGGGGATCATCCTCAACCACGACCTGTCGCAGGTCTATCCCGTGGCGCCAGAGAACGTCAGCGAGTACGTCACCCACTCCTGGTACACCTACTCCGACGGCGACAGCGCCGGCCACAACCCCTACGTCGGACAGACCAACCCTCGGTACAGCGGCCCCAAGCCGCCGTTCGACTTCCTGAACACGGACGCCAAATACTCCTGGCTCAAGGCGCCGCGCTATCAGGACAGGCCCATGGAGGTCGGCCCGCTGGCCCGCATGCTCGTCGCCTACGCCTCCGGCCATCCCCAGGTCAAGCCGGTGGTCGACAGCGTGCTCACCAAGCTGAACGCCCAACCGGCTGTGCTCTTCTCGACCCTCGGACGTGTCGCGGCCCGCGCCATCGAGACCCAGGTCATGGTCAACCAGCTCGACGGCTGGCTGACCCAGTTGCAGGACAACCTTGGCCACGGCAATGTCAAGACGTTCGAAGACTCGCGCTGGGACCCCAATTCCTGGCCCAGCAGCGCCCAGGGCTTCGGCTTCCACGAGGCACCGCGCGGCGCGCTCGGCCACTGGGTCCAGATCGAGAACAAGCTGATCAAAAACTACCAGGCGGTCGTGCCGAGCACCTGGAACGCCGGTCCACGCGATGCCAAAGGCCAGCGCGGCGCCTACGAGGCGGCCCTGCTCAACACTCCCATCGCCGATCCCCAGCGCCCGGTGGAGATCCTGCGCACGGTCCACTCGTTCGACCCCTGTCTGGCCTGCGCCGTTCACGTGGTCGATCCGCGCGGCGCGCAGTTCGTCCAGGTAAAGGTGCGGTAGGGGAGGCGGTCGATGCAGCGTACGAGACCCTGGTCGAAAGTCGCCAACCCCGCGCCGAGAGCCGAGCGCCAGCGCTACGTCCGCGTCTACGTCTGGCAGGTGCCGGTCCGCCTCGTCCACTGGACGATCTTCCTCTCGACCGTCGTGCTCGCGGTGACCGGCTACTACCTCTACAACCCGTTGATCATCTCCCGAGCACCGAACGCCTTCCTGCTGGGGTGGATGCGCTTCATCCACGAGGTAACGGCGTTCGTCTTCACCGCCGCGTTCCTGGTCCGCATCTACTGGTTCTTCGCCGGCAACCGCTTCGCCCACTGGCGCGCCTTCATTCCTCTCAAGCGGTCGCAGTGGATCGGCATGCGTGACATGCTCAAGTACTACCTGTTCCTGGCCTGGCGCTCACCCGAGTCCACCGGGCACAACTCGCTGGCCGCCCTCGTCTACCTGGCCATCTACGGCATCATGCTGGTGCAGATCGTGACGGGTTTCGCGATGTATCAGGCCGTCGCGCACACCCAGCCCTGGCAGGCGCTCTTCGGCTGGCTGCCGAACTGGATCAACATCCAGTACCTCCGCGAGGTCCACTTCCTGATCATGTTCGTCTTCCTTGCGTTCACCATCCATCACGTGTACAGCGCGCTGCTGGTGTCGGCGGAGGAGAAGAACGGGCTGATGGGCAGCATCTTCAGCGGGCACAAGTTCCTGCCGGTGCGGCTGGCCGAGCCGGTTCCCGAGGACCAGGCCGACGCCGCACTGCCCGAGCCGGAGCCCGCTCCCGACGCGCCGAGGCAGCTCCCGGTGCCGGCCGATGACTGAGCACTGCGGCAACATCGTCGTCCTGGGCCTGGGCAACCTCATCCTGTCGGACGAGGGGCTCGGTGTGCGCGCCGCCCACCGCCTGCTGGCCGACCCACGGCTGCCGGCCGGGGTGGAGGTCATCGACGGCGGGACGCTCGGGCTCGAGCTGTTGAGCATGGCCGCCGGTGCGCGCCGCATGCTGGTCCTCGATGCCGTCGACGTCGAGGGCGAGCCCGGCACCTTCTTCCGCTTCGACCACGACAAGCTCCGCGACCTGGCGCGGGGCAGCACCGCCCACCAGCTCGGCGTGGCCGACCTGCTCGCCGCGCTGCGCATGATGGGTCAGGAGCCCGACGAGGTCGTGCTGCTCGGTCTGCAGCCGGAGAGCCTGCACCTGGGAACGGAGCTGACGCCGGCCGTGGCTGCGTCGCTGGATGGCCTGGTCGACGCCGCGGTGAGCGAGTTGAGACGCTGGGACCCACCCAGCGAGGAGAGGCACCGGCAATGCACGAAGTCGGGCTGATGTCCGAGGCGCTCAAGCACGCTTGCCGCGTGGCGGACGGTGCAGGGTCGCGCCATATCGAGCGCGTCACCTTCGCCATCGCCGACGGCGGGCACGTCACGGAGGAGATCGTCGAGACACTGTTCACCGTGCTCAGTGTGGGGACGGTCGCCGAGGGCGCCGATCTGGCGATCGAGCATTGGCCGGCGCGCCGCCTATGCCTCTCTTGCAGCCGCTCGTACCAGAGCGACGACGGCGCCTGCCCCGGCTGCGGCGCGGTCGGCATGGTCGAGAGCGAGGTCGAGGATCTGGTGCTCGTCAGCATCGACGTCGACGGGTGAGAGGAGCGGGGGATGTGTCGGGCAGTTCCGGCCCGCGTGCTGCGCATCGAGCAGAACATCGCCTGGATCGAGGCCGAAGGGCGCGAGTCGCCGGTGTCGCTCCTCGGGATCGACGGCGTTTCCATGGGCGACTATGTCTTTCACCACGCGGGGCTGGCCCTGGCACGGGTAGAGCCGGAAGAGGCCGCGGCCATCCTGGCGGCATACGACGAGCTCGAGAGCCTCTACTCGCTCGACGAGCTGGATGGGGAGGCCGACGCGTGATCGACATCGCGACCCCGAACTCGGCGCTCACCGGCACGCTGCGCTTCATCCACTACGGCTTCATGCCCAACAGGCTCCGCTACTGCGGCGGTGACGACAACCGCACGCTGTTCGAGTACGGCGTCGAGCAGGTCGACGACGGCGGCCTGCGCTCGCTGCTGGCGCGCTTCACCGGAGCCCTTCCCTACCTCAAGCTCATCGCCCGCGCGAACGGCATCGCGGACCCCTTCGACGAGCGAGTGGTCGAGGCGTACTGGATCGGCAACGATCTGCTCAACGGGGTCGAGGTCCGCCAGCTCTACGACGCCCTCGTCGAACGCTTCGGCAAGCAACTCCAGGGGCGGACGCGAGACCTGGTGCTCGGTAAGGCCCCGGCCGGCGCCCACCCGCACCACAACTTCCACGTCTTCGACGTCCACAGCCGCGTGGGTGAGCTGGAGCATTCGCTCGAGACCATGGACAACTGCCGGATCAGCTGGGGCAGCGTGCTGCGGATCGACGGCGGCGAGCTCATCGTCGAGCGCCAGCCGCTCGTGCTGAACGGCGGCAAGCTCGCGCTCGGGCCGGCCGAGCCGGTGCGCGCCTTGCGCCAGGTCGACGGCCGTGGCTTCGTCGAGCAATCGGGCTCCGGCGACTGGGTGTCGCTCCACTGGGGCTGGGTCTGCGAGGTGCTCACGCCGCGTCAGCAGGCAAATCTCGCACGCTACACCGATCACCACCTGCGATTGGCGAACCAGACGATCTGAGCGTCGCCGGGAGAGGGGAACCCGGATGTCCGAGATTCGCCGGGCCGTGGTCACGGCCGGGGATGATTTCCGCTA
>Ga0307372_10008845_pt1 | contig 14064 bp, 10 predicted proteins | sample OX1MG_FD_202533 | JGI IMG/M metagenome (GOLD analysis project Ga0307372, IMG submission 202533) | Soil microbial communities from Risofladan, Vaasa, Finland - OX-1 | ecosystem: Environmental > Terrestrial > Soil > Coastal area > Acid sulfate soil | place: Finland: Risofladan, Vaasa | collected...
GACGTGGACCCCTATGCTCGGCAGCGACCCCGCGAATGGTGCGTCGCCGAAGGCGAACACGCCACCGTCGGAACCGGCGAGCCAATAGCCGCCACCGGCCACCGACAGGTGAGACACCGCCTTCGCCCCAACAGCCCCGGCAGGCGAGGTGGTCGGTAGAGCGGAGAGCGCGAATGCGCCTGCCCCGATGGTCACGGCCAGAACGGCACGGCTGACCATGTAACGGAAGGCGTGGGAACGACGGACGATCAACATGACTCTCCTTCACGACGGTGCGTCGGTTGGGTGCGGCTCTCGAGACTCGTCACGATATGTCGGAAACCCCACTGCCACTCTTCTCGGGCCGTCACGCGTGCAAGCCGCACTCGACCTTGCCGGTGCCAGCCCAACGGCCGGCCCGCGGGTCTTCTCCCGGCGCGACCGGGCGCGTGGTGGGCGCACAGCCAATCGACAAGTAGCCCTGCGCGATGAGCGGGTGTACCGGCAGGCCGTGATCGGCCACATAGTGGTCGACGTCATCGTCGGTCCACGTGGCCATCGGGTTCACCTTCACGAGACCCCGGGCGTCATCCCAAGAGACGATTGGCGCCTGAGCCCGGGTCGGAGCGTCGCAACGCTTCAGCCCGGTGAACCACGCCTGACGGCCTCCCAGTGTCCGGTCGAGGGGTTCAACCTTGCGCAACTCGCAGCAGCGGGCGGTGCCACACGGCCACGCCGCAGCCTCAGGACCGGGATTGATCACCAGGAGGTTGAGGTCGAAGTGCTGACGCACCTCCTCGACGAACGCCAGCGTCTCGGGGAAATGGAAGCCCGTCTCCAAGAAGATCACCTCGATCCCGGGATCGACCCGGATCAGGAGGTCGACGATGACGCAATCTTGGAACGAGCACGCCAACGCGACCGAACCGCCGAAACGGTCGACGGCCCACTTGATCACCTTCTCGGCGGGCTGGGTTTCGAATTCAGCCGAGCGCCGGGTCAGCTCGGCGGTGTCGACGCGGCCCACGTCGGCACATCCGGTCGCCGTCGCGCTCGCCTTTGTTGGGCTGCGAGGTTGACTAGCGGGTTCGTCCGGCATCAGAGGGTGCACGTCGTGTCGGCAGCGCTGATCGCCCTGCGCTGCGTCGGGACGAGAGCAGGCGCGCCCACAGCCTCGAGTACATCCGTCGTTCCCAGGGATCTGAAGAACGCTGGCAAATATGCGTACGTCCGATTTAGCATTGCCCTACCCCCCCGCCCCCAGACGGCGCGCGCCCAGCCCACTTCGCCCGAGCGCTCAGTCCATACCTTACCGGAGGCATGCTTCAACCCGAATCGTCAAAATTGCCAATGTGCGACGAAATCCTGTCGAGGCCATTGGGCTTCTCTCGACGCGCGAGGCCGATCGACTGGCATGACGACACTCAACTACGGTTTGGACAGAAAGCCGTTTCCGGGGGGAAGGCGGGTCAACCTTCACAACATCCCGTTCCCCCCAAACGCAATACGGGGGTGGGAATGGTTGGAGACAAGACACATTTTCGGTGGGCACTCTTGATGTCGGCGATAGTTGTTCTTCTTCTCTGTTCGAGCTCACTGGCGGGGCCGACAACGCCTTACTCCGTTCCCAAGATCGAAGACATCGGTCTCGCCGTCGTATCCAACGGCAACGCCCATTACTTCGGTTCCATGGGCGGCAAGCCGCTGAAAAGGGCGGTCGTGGGGATGGCGTCGACCCCCGACGGCAACGGCTACTGGGAGGTGGCGTCCGATGGCGGGATCTTCGCCTTCGGCGACGCGGGGTTCCAAGGCTCCTCCGGTGGTGAGACGCTGAGCAAACCCGTGGTCGGCATGGCGTCGACCCCCGACGGCAAGGGCTACTGGGAGGTGGCGTCCGATGGCGGGATCTTCGCCTTCGGCGACGCCGGGTTCTACGGGTCGCTGCCGAGCCTCCACGTCACCGCGCTCGGGACGGTCGTGGGGATGGCGTCGACCCCCGACGGCAAGGGCTACTGGGAGGTGGCGTCCGATGGCGGGATCTTCGCCTTCGGCGACGCCGGCTTCCATGGCTCCATGGGTGGCGAGACGCTGAGCAAACCCGTCATCGGCATGGCGTCCACCCCCGACGGCAAGGGCTACTGGGAAGTGGCGCGCGACGGCGGGATCTTCGCCTTCGGCGACGCCGGGTTCTACGGCTCCATGGGTGGTCAACCGCTGATCAAGGGTGTCGTGGGCATGGCGCCGACCCCCGACGGCAAGGGCTACTGGGAGGTGGCGTCCGATGGCGGGATCTTCGCCTTCGGCGACGCGGGGTTCTACGGCTCCATGGGTGGTCAACCGCTGATCAAGGCGGTCGAGGGCATGGCATCGACCCCCGACGGCAAGGGCTACTGGGAAGTGGCGCGCGACGGCGGGATCTTCGCCCTGTGACGACATCGCACCGCGCCGGTCGTTGATCATTCCGACGGGCATCTGACCAAGGTGCCCGCGCTGAGGCGAGCTCCTACGACTTACGGGATCGATGCCGAAGGATTGACGCTCGCGAGCAGGCACGTGATGTCCCCGCCGTTGGCCGCGGTGATGATGGAGGTCGTGGACCAAGCTGCGGTCTGCCCGGCCTGGATCGCCGACTCGAATTCCTCGGCCTGGCCCACGCGGACCGAGCCCTGCATCAACGTGACCACAATGTCGTAGTCGTAGGCCTGGGCGCCGTGGTTCACAACGGTGCCGGCGATATCGGCGAGGCTGCTGAGACTGGCGTCGACGTTGCAGCCCGTCAGGGTCACATCACTCAGACCCGGCGACGGGCTTGTGGCACCCGAAGCGGTCAACGGGATCCACCCCGAATTCCAGCGCCTCTTGCCACCTGAGTCCGCCAGGATCGTCCCGTCGAGCTGTCCGAGCTCGCTCTTCGAGGCGTTGTAGGCATGACAGGTGAATGTGGCTCCGGGCCTCCAGGCCGAGGGGGCAGCACAGGACACCGAAGCCACCCCGGTGACGTTGAAGCCTCCGCCTCCTTTGTCTTCGAGGGTCTTGGTGACATGGCCGGTGAGACTGGCAAGCGACGGCCCAGGGTCCACGGTGGTCGGCGTGGAGGCTGCCTTCGAGCTACATCCCGCCAATATCAGTGCCACGCCGGCCAGCGAAAGGAGTGCCATTCTCATCCCACGACAGAAGTCTCCCACCTGCTGGCGCCAGTTTCTTCCCGGTGTCTTGACGGCGCGAGGTGAGGCGTCCGGGCCAAGCGCACGGACCCGGGGACGGTCATTCGAGCGGCCTCGAGCACAAGCGGCAGCGGGGCTCATTCGACCCGGGCCGAGGCCGCCTCGAGGAGTGGGGCCGGTCGGAGAGCCTCGGACCCCGCTGGTAACGGCGGGGACAGTGGCCGGGTTTCTTTGAGTTGCACCGTGAGAAGCATCTCGAGCGCGAAGTAACTCACGATCACACGGAACACCAGGTAGCTGGGAAGAAAGTAGATGAGTGACCCCCCCCCGACCGCGGCCAGGACGGCCGCCATGGCGACGAGCTGTAGTCCGAGCAGGATCGCACCGGCGGCCCCGACCTCGCGCAGCGGCAAAAGGGAGTGGTCGAGGGTGATGAGCCCGATCGCCGCGGCGGCGAAAGGAATGAGCAGGATCTTGCGGAACATGACGAAGCACGCCCACGGGAGCGTCCAAACCCCGCGCAGCCCCTGCCTTCCCGACATTGCGGATCGATTCCTGCCGATCATGTGAATGAGACCGCAGGCCCAGCGCATTCGCTGCTCGCGGAGCTCTCGAAGGTTCCGGGGCTGCTCGCTGAACACTTTGATGTTGGGGTCAGACACGATCCTGTAGCCGAGCCTTCCGACCCGAACGGTGATGTCTGCGTCTTCGCCGAACATACCCTCCGAGAATCCACCGACTTGAACAAGCAGGTCGCGCCGAAACGCAACCGCCGCTCCAGGCAAGACCGAGATGGCGTCCACGGCTCCCTGGCTCGTGCGCTTGAACACAGCGCCGTAATACACCTCGACTGCCCTCATCCTCTCGATCCAGGTCGTCATCTTGTCCGGCAGGGGGGCGGTCCCGACGCCTCCCACCTGCGCAGCAAGAAAGTGCGGGGCCAAGCGCTGCAGCAGGTCCTTTGTCACCAAGGTGTCGGCGTCAACTCGTACGAGGACACTCTCGGTGGCACAAGACAGGCCGGTGTTGAGGGCATGCGCTTTGGCGCGTGACTTTACGTCCGTTGAGGAAGTCAGCAAGACGCCGCGAGCGTACTGGCACTCCTCGAGCGTGGCTTGGGCCACTTCATGAGTTGCGTCGGTCGACCCGTTCTCGATGACGTAGAGGGTGGCCGGAAAGCCCCACGCGCCGACCGCGGCGTCGATGGCGCGGAGACAATCGCCGATACGCGACTCCTCGTTGTGGGCCGGAACCAGAAAGCCGAAGGTGACCTCGAATGGCTGGTGACCCGCCTGTCCTTCAGACATGGCTGTGCCTGGTCGCTCACTCGCGACATGCCGCCGCACCCTCTCGACGACGTAGCCGAAGAGACAGAGGTAGACCGGCAGCAACACAAAGAAGCAGACGAAGACCGATGCCAGACCTCCGAGCAGAGGGAACGACGCCAACCAGCGCTGTTCCCGGCCCCCGAAATCGAAGATCCCGATGATCGAGCCGACTGACGCGGCAGTCGCGGCAACGAGCACGGCGATGAAGTACCTCGGCCGCTTCACGACCTGCGCCACGCGAAAGTTCGCGGGAAGCTTGGCTGACGAGAAGATGGCGAGGCACGCAGCCACGATGCCCACCAGCCCGTCGCAGATGTTGCCACGAGCGCTAAATGGCGCGATGCCCCCGTGTTGGGCCCATCTGGCGAACACCACGTCCACGGCGATCATCAGGGGGATGTAGATGGCCAGAGCGATCGCCGCCAGTCGGACACGCGCTCGAAGGGAACCCGCCGCGAACGCCGCGAACAGGACCAGCGCGGCGACGACGAAGGCCCGAACGGCGATGTTCCCGTGCTTGGGCATTGCAATCGATTGAAGTCCGGCCAAGGCACTGATCAGATGTCGGTACGGGACGGTCAGACGCTTCAGTACCGCCTGAATTCCAGCCACTGCGGCGACGAAGCCAAGCAACAGCCACGGGGCGAGCCAGGGTGACCGTCGCGACACGAGGCCAAGGGGGGCGACGTAGGGCGTCATCCCTTCATGTGATGGGCAGCTCTCATCAGCTCGGTCGGCGGCCTCGGACCGCGCCTCATGGTCCGAGGTGGGCGGGCTGCTCACGGAGGGCGAGCATAGCCGCGCCGTGAGAGCACGAAAATAGGGGCGGTGTCGTCACAGGACTGCCCGGACGCCGGGAGCTGACCACCTGGTCCGGAGGCGCGCGGCCGTCATGGGCACCCTTCCACGTGTCGACCGACGCGCCTCGTCAACATTGACGAGGTTCGAGTGGCGGCACAGACACGCCCATCGGACCGCGGCACGCGGCCGGCGGCAACCTCCGACGTTCCGCCGGGACGGGGCGTCAGTGCGGAAAAACCAGCGACCGTGGTGGTCATACCACCCAGTGCGGTATGAATCCGTCTGTTTCCGCCCTGAAGTTGACAAAAGCGCGGTCGAGGTACCACGCTCTGCCGTAAGGGTTCACGATCCGCGACATTCGACTTCGCAGAGCGACGACGATGCCGGGCCGGAACGGCGGAAATGGCGGGGGACGACGGTTGCGCATCACGGCCTTAGGGCACGCAGGCTTTCTGGTCGAAACAGACGCCGCCATCATCGTCGCGGATCCGTGGCTCTCCCCCTCGGGGGCCTTCGACGCGGCGTGGTTCCAGTTTCCCCGGAACCATCATCTCGCCGCCCTGGTGCAGGAGAAGCTGGCGGACCAACGCAAGGCCCGGTATCTCTACATCAGTCACGAGCACAAGGACCACTTCGACACGCCGTTTCTCGACAGCCTCGAGTGCCGGGACTTTACGGTTCTCCTCCCGCATTTCCATCGACCCGCGCTGGCCCAGGCTTTGGCGGATTACCGCTGCAATGAGCTGGTGCTCCTCGATGATCGTCAGGAATTCGAGATTCCCGGCGGGACGCTCAAGCTCTACCTCGACGACGCGGAGCTGAACCGTGACTCGGCGATGCTCCTCAAAGCCGGCGGAAAGACGTTTCTCAACCTGAACGACTGCCGCATCAACGACGCCCTGCCCGTGATCAGGCGCGAAGAAGGCCATATCGACGTTTTCGCCATGCAGTTCTCGGGGGCGAACTGGCACCCCGTCTGCTACGACTACGCACCCGAGCAGTACGAGCGGATCTCCAAGAAGAAAGTGCTGGCGAAGTTCAACGCGGTGGCAGAAGCCATCAAGGTGGTTTCTCCCACCTTCTACCTACCTTCTGCGGGGCCCCCGTGTTTTTTGGACCCCATGCTGGTCCACATCAACTTCGAGAAGACCAACATCTTCCCCCGCTCCTGGGAGCTCACGCGGTACCTGGAGCGGCGCCTTCCAGATTCCACGACGGCCTGTCCCGAGCTGATGCCAGGGGATGTCCTCGATGTCTCCGATGGCTCCCTATCAGAGGAAGGGACCGAGCGCGTCGACGAGAGCGGATACCGCCAATACATCGAGGCATATGCGGCGTTGTACGCAGGCTTCTTTCACGCCCGACAGGAACGTTATGGGACGTGGCAGCCACTGGCGCTGCTGGGACGTCTCGAGGAGGTCTTGCGCGTCAAGCTCGAGGCGCTGGACCTCCACGACCGGGTCACCATTCCCCTGTACGTGGGCTTCACGGACGCGCCCGACGTGATGCTTCGGGTGAACTTTGTGGACCGGGAAGTGTCGGTATGTCGGGAAATGGAGTGTGAGAACTTCTACCAGATTCAGGCTCCGTTATGGGAAGTAGCCAGGGTATTGGAAGGCCAGCTCTCCTGGGATGACTTTGCACACACCTTCCGTCTCCGCCTGAACAGAGATCCCGACGTCTACCAGACGATCATCAGCGCCTTCATCCGATTGGAGCCGCCGGATCTGAAGAGGTTCTGCGAAAAGGTTCTCAATGTCGAAAGTCGCCAGGAGCGAATCATGAAGGAGGCGAACGGAAGCCGGTATCTGGTCGACCGTTACTGCCCCCATCAGGGCGGTGATCTGCAGTACGGGTGGATCGAGGACGATCGGTACTTGGTCTGCCCACGTCATGGGTGGCGATTCGACCTCGAAAAAGACGGGGAGTGTCTCGCCAATGCTGGTGGTGTACATGCCGTTTGTCTTCAAGACGACTGACTAAAGACCAGGGGAGAACTGAAGAATGAGAATCCTGATTCTAGGCGGCGACGGGTACCTCGGTTGGCCGACGGCACTGCATTTCTCCGTCCGTGGCCACGAGGTCCATGTTGTGGACAACTACCTGCGTCGCAAGATGCACCGGGAAGCGGGCACCGATTCGCTCGTTCCGATCGGGTCCGACCTCGATACCCGCGTGGAGACCTGGCGACAGCTCACCGGACACAGAATCAATTTCACCGAGGGTGATCTCACCGATTGGTCTGTCGTGGAACATGTGTTTCGCAGTTTCCAGCCCGAGACGATCATCCACTATGGGCAAATCGCGTCGGCTCCCTACTCGATGATGAACCGGGAGCGGTCCGTGTTCACGCAGCAGAACAATGTGATCAACACGCTCAACGTGCTGTGGGCCATGCACACCTACACACCCGATGCTCACCTCGTCAAGCTGGGAACGATGGGTGAATATGGCACACCGGACATCGATATCGAGGAGGGCTGGATCGAGATCCAGCACAACGGGCGCTCCGACCGGCTCCCCTTCCCCAAGCTGCCGGCATCGTTCTATCACTGCTCCAAGGTCCATGACTCGACAAACCTCGAGTTCTGTTGCCGGGTCTGGGGACTCCGGGCCACGGACCTGAACCAGGGCGTCGTCTACGGCATCGAAACAGAGGAGACCCAGCTTGATGGGCGGCTCTCGACCCGCTTCGATTACGACGAGCAGCTCGGAACCGCCCTGAATCGCTTCTGCCTGCAGGCTGTTATCGGTCACAACCTCACGGTGTACGGCACTGGGGGTCAGACGCGCGGGTACCTGAACATCGTCGACACGCTGCGGTGCGTGGAGTTGGCGAGCCTCAATCCCGCCCAGCCCGGCGAGTTCCGCGTGTTCAACCAGTTCACCGAGCAGTTCTCGATCAACGAGTTGGCAGAGATCGTCCAGCGGGCCGGCAAGGACTACGGCATCGAGGTCGAGATCTCCCATCTCGAGAACCCTCGGGTGGAGAAGGAGACGCATTACTACAATCCCCGGCACACCAAGCTGCTCGATCTGGGACTCCAGCCCCATCTGCTCTCTGAGACGATCGTCGAGCACATTTTCGAGACGATCGAGCGCCACCGGGACCGCGTGATCACCGACCACATCATGCCGAGCACTACCTGGCGGCCCCCGCCGTTTCTCGAGCTGGCGGGCTAGGCAGGAGGGTGATGCTGGATGCCGACCAGCGACCACACAAGCGGTCCCCGATTTCACTGTTCATCCGGCTCACGGTCAGTGGGTCGATCCTCTCGGCCCTGTTGTGGATCGGCATCGCCATCGCCCTCTACAGCCTCGTGCGGGCGAACCCCAGGCCGCCGCATCGGGTGGCTGCGGTGACGTTCCGCCACGTCTACCCGCCCAACCCTGTTGCCCCAGGGCCGACTGCCGCGGTACGTCGAGGTCCCTTGCCCACCCGGCAAGCTCGGCTACCGATTCGTATCGTGACCAGGTCCCGCCGTCCGTTGATTCAATCGCTTTCCGCTCTGACGAAAATCCTCCCCCCGGGAACCCTCGACCAGACCTCCTCGGGCACGTGGGAGCTGCACCAGCCGTTACGCCTTTCATCGGGGACCACGCTGACCCTGGCAGGCCCTGTGACCCTGGACCTTGCACCGGGCGCGTTCGTTGAAGTCTCGGACGGGGCCGCCATCTGGCTCCAAGGCGTGACGGTGCAAGCGGTCGACGCGGTCGGGGCGCCCGCGTCCAGCGCGCTGGCGACACGTGGTTACCTTGATATAGGCGCCGGGGGAGGGGCGGTGTTCGTCGGGGACACATTCAACGACCTTGGCTCCAACAACGCCGATACCTATGGCGTGGCCCTCGACGGTGCCAAAGCGGCCCTGATCTCCGGCTGCTCGTTCCAACACGACTTCTATGGTCTCTACCTCACCGGGCTCTCGGGCGGGACGATCACCGACAACCAGGTGGTCGACAGCGCCCGCTACGGTCTCGAGGTCCGGGCTGATCACAATCTCCTGATCTCCAACAACGATGTGACCGGGTCGGCAATACACGGAATCGAGCTGGACGCCGGATCGCTGCACAACCGACTCTTGGGCAACACGGTCACGGCCTCCGGGGACCGTGGTGTGATGGTCGACCAGGCCTCCAATGACAACCTCATCGCCCAGAACCAAGTCAATGCCAGCTTTGACGGCATCACCGTTCAGGATTCTGTCGGAAACCTGCTCACCGGGAACAATGTGGGTTCGGTGAAGCGCTTCGGTCTCGAGATCACGGGTCCTTCGTCCTCCAACGTGTCCGCATACAACGTCTTCAAGGGGGCAATTGTCGGCACCTTCATCGACCAGGGCGCTACCGACAATCACCTCGTAGGCAACTTCTTTCGCCACAACTACGAGAACGTCCGCGCCCGTCGGTCCTCCCATGGCAACTCGGTATCACCTCGGCCCTCCGATAGCGAGCTGTGAACACCACCCGCTGCATCCCTGACTCAACTCCCAAAGGCGGCTCATAACATGCCCACTCGATTTCGACACCACATCGTCTCCGCGCACGACGGAGGTGCGCCCGCCGGCGCAGGCCGCGGGGGGCTCCTTCGGCGGGGCCTCCCGGCCAGAGGGGCAAAGCTCCGGCGCTGGGCCGGGGTTGGCGTCCTGGCATCGATCGCCCTCACGGCCGTGACCGTCGCCGCTCCGAGGGCTTCGGGGGCAGCGCAAATCGGCACGTGGACTGCACCGTTCAATATCGGGGTCAAGGGGATCCACAGTCAGGTTCTCCCGAGGAGCGGCAAGGTCCTACTGTTCTCCTATCCCGTCGGCAACACGGGCTCGGCGGCCGTCGTGCTGGATCCCAGCACCTTGGCCTATACCAACGTCACCATTCCCTACCAACGGGACGCCTTTTGCGGTGGGGAGGACCTGCTGGACAACGGACAGATCTTCGTGGCCGGTGGCCACCAGTACAACGTCACGAATTCCAATTCTCACGAGGACGGACTCGGCACCACCAACACCGACTTCTTTGACCCGACCACGCAGACATGGACACCAGGACCCCAGCTGACGCAAGCCCGCTGGTACCCCACGAATCTCGAGATCGGCAACGGGAACGTCCTGGTCGTGTCGGGCCAGTCCGCCCCCGGCACTCCGTCGTCCACGATGGAGATGTTCGATCCGTCCACCGGGACGATCTCGACGCTTCCCTCGACAGCCACGAAGTCCCTTCCCGACTATCCCCGCTTGCTCCTCTTGCCGAGCGGCAAGGCCTTCCTGGCCGGGCCGAGCAAAGGGACGCAGTTGTTCGACCCCACCACGAACAAATGGAGCTGGGTGGGCAACATGCTCTTTGGGGCACGGGGCAACGGGAACGCGGTGCTGCTCCCGGGCCTGAACAAGGTCCTGGTGGCGGGCGGAAAGAACGGAACTTCGGGAACGACCAACACCGCTGAGGTGATCGACCTCTCGCAGGCCAAGCCGAAATTCACCTACACGGGCTCGATGGCCTATGCGCGCGCCTACGCCAACGCCGTGCTGCTGGCGGACGGGACGGTGCTCGAGGTCGGTGGCGGGACCGGGGGCTCCTATACGAAGCCGGTCTTCACCTCCGAGATCTACAATCCCACCACGGGCACGTGGTCGACGATGGCGGCGCAGACCGCGCCCCGTATCTATCACTCCACCGCGGTCCTTCTTCCGAGCGGGAAGGTCCTCTCGGCCGGCATGGACAGCGGGACCTACCAGTACACGGCGGAGCTGTACTCGCCGCCCTACCTGTTCAAGGGTCCCCGGCCGACCATCACGTCGACACCCTCCTCGGTCGGGTACGGACAGGCCTTCAACATCTCGACGCCCAACGCCGCAAGTATCACGCGGGTCGCCCTCGTGAAGCCAGGAGGAGCCACTCACACGCTCGGTCAGGACCAGCGCTACGTCGACCTCACCATCTCCGGGACGTCCTCGGGGACGGTCTCGGTGACCGCACCCCCCGACGGGAACCACGCCCCGCCCGGCTGGTACATGCTCTTCATCCTCAACTCGGCGGGCGTGCCCTCGTGGGCCCGTTGGGTCGACGTCGGGTGATTCGGGTGGGTGGCGCGAGGTCGGGGGGCCGTCGTCTGAGGGTCAGGGTGGCCCTGCTATTGAGTTGTTTGCTGTTGACGAGCTCGCTGGCGGCCTGCGGTGCCGCCTCGGCGCCACCCTCGGCCGGTCACCATGGGCTGAAGGTGTGCGATGTCAGGCAGGGGTCGGCGGCGGCCGGGCTGGACAGCGCTGCGCAGGGTGCCCTCACCTTCGCTCGCAACCGGCTCGCCGCCACCGTCGATCTCCAGACGGACACGACGTCAGGTGTTGGTGGGGTGGTGCAGGCCGGGTGTCGCCTCATCATCGCACCTTCGTACCAGGAGCAGTCGTCCGCCGTCCTGGCCACGGCGACGCAGAGCCCACGTCAGCACTTCGTCGTTGCCGACACTTCGTTCCACTCGACGGGACTCTCCAACATGGAGAACAGGTACGACTTTCGCCTGGCACGAGACTTGACGAGTCCCAATGTCTCGGTACTGGCATTCGAGGCCGATCAGCCTGCCTTTATGGCCGGCTACATCGCCGCCTCAGTCAGCCCGAACCACGTGGTGGGCGAATACGGCGGGGTCGACATTCCGGTCGTCGACGCTGCGCTCAACGGCTTTCTGGCCGGAGCCCGGGCGTGGGGCGAGGACTACCAGACCCCTGTCGGCATACGCGGGTGGGACGGCACGACCGGACCGTTCGTCGGAAACGACTCCGACCGCGCCAAAGCCTTTGCCATCGCCAAGGGCCTCATCCGCAGTGGTGCCCACGTGATCTTCGGCGTGACGGGAAGCGCGATCCTGGGCTCGGCGGCGGCGGCCGAGCAGTACCGCTCGGTGTATCTGGTGGGTATGTATGTGGACGACGCCGTCGCTGCGCCGCAATACGCGAATCGGTGGCTGACGAGCGTGGTCTTCGACATGAAAGCACCGATTCTCGCGGCCGTGTCACAGGCGGCGCGAGGACCATTCAGAGGTGGCTTGTGGATGGGGACCCTTCGCAATGGAGGCGTCGGCCTGGCGCCCTTGCGCACGCTCGGGCACCTGGTTCCCGACGCGGTCGTCGCCCGGCTACCGTCGATGCGCGCCCAACTGGCGCAAGGATCGATATCGACGAATCCCGGTGACTACATCCCGACCGAGGCGGAGAGCTCAGATCCACTCGACCCTTAGGTTCCACCGGCGCCGGGCCGGAACGACCCCGTCGGTGCCGCGCCCCTCGGCACGGGGCGCCACAACCCTGCCCGCATGGGGTGACCGGCCGACACATCGGGCGGGGAGACTGCGGCGATCAGGGGGCGGCGCCGCCGCAGCGTGGATCTTGCTCATGGTCCTGTCCGGGTGCTCGGCGAACGCTCCCCTGGCGACGGTCCGCGCCAGGGTCTTGATCGTGAGCGACTCCGTGGCGGGTGCGACGCGGGCGCAAGACAAGAACTTCGTCTCTCCACGGCGGATCATCTATGCCACGGTGAAGGCCGGGTCGCGACAAACAGGCCCCAGGGTGCTGGGAACCGTGCCGACCGTCATCTTCACCAGCTTCGCCACCTTCGAGAACGACCTGGCTGCAGGGTCCATACCCAGGTCCGTCGGTGCGGTCATGTACGACATTGAGAAATGGACCCAGACTCCGACCGTTGAGCAACAAGACCCTCGGACGTACATGGCCATGTTCAGCAAACTCGCAAGTGCACACCACCTCGTTCCCATCCTGGCTCCGGGGCGCGACCTCGCCTTGGTTCCCGGAGCCTCCTGTATCAAGCGGACCGGGGAGACCCTGAACCAGGCGTTTCTGAGATGCGGTCTGGCCTCCGCCGACGCACGAGCCAAGGTTCTGGTCATCCAGTCACAGGTCAACGAATTCGACACGGTCGGCTTCCAACGCTTTGTTGCCGAGGCGGCACACCAGGCCCGAGTGGCGAATACGAGCATTACCGTCGTCGCAGAGCTCGCCACGGCCCCGCTCGGACACGCCGCGTCTGTGCCGCAGCTCGTGAGGGCTGCCCATAGCGTGTATGGCAAAGTCGAGGGCTTCGCCCTGAGTGCCCGCCCCCGTGACATCGAGCTCGCCGCCGGCGTGCTTGCGTCTCTGACGGGTCATTGACCGGTCACCTGCGCCCGAACTTGTGCCGCAGAACCCGACGACCTCCCGACGCGTTCTCGACCAGCGTTATTGGGGCGCAGAGGCCGGCCCTGCCGGTTCGAACAACGCGAAGAACTGCGCGGCGGTCGCCGCCGCGGCGGAGGTGATCGTCAGGTAAAAGCCCGCTACCGAAGACGGATACACGGCCCGGGCGTCGGCGTTCAACATGGCGGCTGTCACCGGCGAGCCGTTTGGCGTCGCCGACAGGTTCCCTAGCGTGATCACCGTCGGGTTGGCCGCATGCGCCTGAGCGGCGGCAGCACCGATGAACTGGGCGTACGCGGCCGTGCCGTCCAGCTCGATTCCCTGTCCCTGGAGATCAGTGATGTCTGCGTACGCCGCTGCTTGTCCGGCAAGATTATTGGCCAGGTAGCACGCGCTGTTCGTTCCGTGGAAGCTCGGATATGCGAGCGGGCACAGGTCACGACCAGGGCCGGTCGCGCACAACCAGCCGTGCTGGTGTGCCAACTGGCAGAAGAGCCGCATGTACAGGCCGGGCTGTTGCTGCTCGTTGAGCGGCGTCTGCGCCCAATTCTCGTCGTCGTAGTGGACGAGCCTGATCGCCGAAGGGATCGCGCCGGCCGCGATGTCAGCCGCGAA
>Ga0307372_10008847_pt1 | contig 14059 bp, 14 predicted proteins | sample OX1MG_FD_202533 | JGI IMG/M metagenome (GOLD analysis project Ga0307372, IMG submission 202533) | Soil microbial communities from Risofladan, Vaasa, Finland - OX-1 | ecosystem: Environmental > Terrestrial > Soil > Coastal area > Acid sulfate soil | place: Finland: Risofladan, Vaasa | collected...
TCCTAGTGGACGCGCTCTACGAGGCGCGCACGCTGCTGATCGCCTCGGCGGCGGTCGCGCCGGAGGAGATCTATGTCGCCGGCGACGGGGCCTTCGAATTCCACCGCACCGTCTCGCGCCTCCACGAGATGCAGAGCGAGGACTACCTCGCCAATCGGGTGCGGCTATGATATCCATAGAATATCACTCACCAATAGGCTGCAACTGATGTCGCAAGCTGTCATCGGCCGGTGGGGGAAGAGCCTCGCCGTTCGCATCCCGGCGGAGATCGCACATGCCGCAGGGATTGGCGACGGCGAGCGGGTGGAGATCGAGACGCGGGACGGCGGCATCGTTATTCACCGCGCGCCGCCGCACTTCACGCTGGACGAGTTGTTCCGCGGCAAAAGCGCTGCGGAATGGCGCCAAGCCTACGCCGGGGCCTATGATTGGGGGCCGGACCTGGGGCGCGAGACGGTCGAGGAATGACCGCATCGGCCTACGTGCCGGACGCTGGCGACCTGATCTGGACCGATTTCGACCCGAGTCGGGGCCGTGAGCAAGCCGGTCGACGGCCGGCTCTCGTCGTCTCACCGGCTGGATTTACCGAAAACACCGGCCTCGCCATCGTCTGCCCGATCACCTCGCGGGTCCGCCCGTTTCCGACCAGCGTCGTGCTGCCGCCCGGGCTGCCGGTGGCCGGTGAGATCCCCACCAGCCATGTTCGCAGCATTGATACGCTGGCCTGGCCGATCCACTTCGCCGGTACGGCCGTGCCGCCCGAGACGGCGCAATTGGTGCGCGCGAAGCTGAACGCGGTCATCACGATCTGAAACCGGCGCGATTTCGGCGCACCTTGCTTGTCGCCTCGGCCGCGGTGGAGATTTATGTCGCCGGCGACGGCGCGTTCGAGTCCCGCCCTAACGGAACCGGGGCCGGACGGCGCGCGCATTCAGATGCGTGAACCCGTCATTGCCGCGCGCGATCGCGACTTCCCGGATTCGGAACCCGGCATTCGAGAGCGCCGCCTCCAGTTCGGTGCGGTCGTATTGCCAGACATGGTCGTCGATCCACGCGGCATTCGGATCGGCGTCCGGCAGGTCCTCAATGCGGGCGTAGTATTTGGTGAAACGGCCCCATTTCGACTCGGCGTCCGGCGTACTGAGCACGATACTGCCTCCGGGAACGAGCGCATCCCGCAGCTTGGCGAGGCTCGGCGCGGCGCGGAAATTCAGGTGTTCGAGCACCTCGGTAAAGATGACGAGGTCGAAGAGCCCGAGGTCGGCAATGCTGTCCAGCTCAATGTTCCGCGTGATATGGCGGATCCCCTCGCGGGCGAGCAGCGCGGCCGGCTGATAATACGGCACGGCGTCTACAATAGTGACCTCGGCGTCGAGCAATCGCCGGCTGAACACGGCGAGCGTGCCGTAGGCGGCACCGACGTCGAGAACGCGGCTGCCGCGGGGCATCCGGGCGATCCAGCCGAGGATGTGCTCCCAGTAGCCGATCTCCCGACGGCGGTATTCGTCGGCATAGTATTCGGGCGAACCGAGGCCGGCCGCGACATCGTCCTGGGCCCGCGCCAGGCACTGGTCGATTTTGTCGCTGGCGCGGCGGTTTGCGGGTGGCCAAAAGCGCGCCAGTTGCTTCACGAAAGACTGCACCGCTGGCCTGCTCTTTTTGCCGCTCCTGGCGATTGTCGGCGCGCCACTTTGGCGGGCCCCGCCTTGCCCCGCCTGGGGAATCAGGGTAAGACCCGGGCCATTCCGCGCGCATAGCCTACACGAGGAAACATCATGGCACGCAACAAGATCGCGCTGATCGGCGCCGGCCAGATCGGCGGCACGCTGGCCCTCCTGGCCGGCATCAAGGAACTGGGCGATGTCGTGCTGTTCGACATCGTCGACGGCGTGCCGCAAGGCAAGGCGCTCGACATCGTGCAGGGGTCCTCGGTCGAGGGCTACGACGCCCAGATCACCGGCGCCAGCGACTACGCCGAGATCAAGGGCGCCGACGTGGTGATCGTCACCGCCGGGGTGCCGAGGAAGCCCGGCATGAGCCGCGACGATCTGATCGGCATCAACACCAAGGTGGTGGGCGAGGTCGGCGCGGCGATCCGCCAGAATGCGCCCGACGCCTTCGTCATCACGATCACCAACCCGCTGGACGCGATGGTGTGGGTGATGAAGGAGGCGACCGGGTTCCCGGCGAACCGGGTGGTCGGCATGGCCGGGGTGCTCGACAGCTCGCGCTTCCAGTATTTCCTCTCGCAGGAATTCGGCGTCTCGGTCGAGGACGTGACGGCCTTCGTCTTGGGCGGTCACGGCGATACGATGGTGCCGCTCATTCGCTATTCGACGGTCGCCGGCATCCCGTTGCCCGATCTGGTCAAGATGGGCTGGACGACCCGCGACAAGCTCGACGCGATCGTCCAGCGCACCCGCGACGGCGGTGCCGAGATCGTCAACTTTCTGAAAACCGGCTCGGCCTTCTACGCCCCGGCGAGCGCCGCCATCTCGATGGCGGAAGCCTATCTGCGCGACAAGAAGCGCGTCCTGCCCTGCGCCGCCTGGCTGACCGGGCAATACGGCGTCAAGGACCTCTATGTCGGCGTGCCGGTGGTGATCGGCGCCGGCGGCATCGAGCGCATCGTCGAGATCGACCTCGATCCGCAAGAGAAAAAAGCGTTCGACGATTCGTGCGCGGCGGTGCGCGTCCTGGTCGACATCGCAAAAAAGGTGCGCGAGGCCCGGTAGCGCCGCGCGATGAACATCCACGAATATCAGGCGAAACAGCTGCTCGCCAAATTCGGCGTCGCCATCCCGCCGGGGGCAGTCGCCTATACCGCGCAAGAGGCCGTCGACGCGGCGGCAAAGCTGGGCGGCGGCGTCTGGGCGGTCAAGGCGCAGATCCATGCCGGCGGCCGCGGCAAGGCCGGCGGGGTCAAGCTCGCCCGCTCGCCCGACGAGGTCGCGGCCGCGGCGGGCGCCCTGATCGGCCATCGGCTGATCACCCACCAGACCGGCCCCGAGGGGCGCGTCGTCAAGCGGGTCTATGTCGAAGCCGGCGTCGATATCGCCCGCGAGCTGTATCTGGCGATCTCGATCGACCGCGGCGCTGGGCGAGTGACGCTGATCGGCGCCGGCGAGGGCGGCATGGAGATCGAGGAATTGGCGGCGCGCGCGCCCGACCAGATCCTGCGGCTGACGATCGACCCGGCCGCCGGTCTGTCGCCGTTCCACGCCCGCCGGCTCGCCTTCGGGTTCGGCCTCAAGGGCGCGCAGGTCGCCGCGATGGTCAATCTGGTCGCCGCGCTCTACCGCGCCTTCACCGAGCTCGACGTCGCGCTCCTGGAAATCAACCCGCTGGTGGTGACGCGGTCGGGCGAATTGATGGCGCTCGACGCCAAGATCGCCTTCGACGACAACGCCCTCTTCCGCCACCCCGATATCGAGGCGTTGCGCGACGAGGACGAGGAAGACCCGATCGAGCTTGAAGCCGGCAGGCACGCGCTCAATTACGTCAAGCTCGACGGCAATATCGGCTGCATGGTCAACGGCGCCGGCCTCGCCATGGCGACGATGGACATCATCAAGCTGTATGGCGGCAGTCCGGCCAATTTCCTCGATGTCGGCGGCGGCGCGACGCGCGAGCGGGTGACCGTCGCGTTCAAGCTGATCCTGTCCGATCCCAATGTCGAGGCGATCCTCGTCAACATCTTCGGCGGCATCATGCGCTGCGATGTCATCGCCGAGGGCGTCGTCTCGGCGGCCCGCGAAGTCAACCTGCACGTGCCCCTGGTGGTGCGGCTCGAAGGCACCAACGTCGAACTGGGGCGCCGCATCCTCAGCCAATCGGGGCTGCCATTGCTCGCGGCGGACAATTTCGAGGATGCCGCACGCAAGGTTGTCGCGACCTTGAAGGAGACCGCGTGATGGCGATCCTGGTCGATGCCAGCACGACCGTCATCTGCCAGGGCTTCACCGGCTCGCAAGGCACCTTCCATTCCGAGCAGGCGATCGCCTACGGCACAAGGATGGTGGGCGGCGTCACCCCGGGCAAGGGCGGCACCAAGCATCTCGATCTGCCGGTCTATGACACGGTGCACGAGGCGCGCGCGCGGACCGGCGCGACCGCGACCGCGATCTACGTGCCGCCGGTCTATGCCGCCGACGCGATCCTCGAAGCGATCGATGCCGGGATCGAACTCGTCATCTGCATCACCGAGGGCATCCCCGTCATCGACATGGTGCGCGTCAAGCGCGCCCTCGACGGCTCGCACAGCCGCCTCATTGGCCCCAACTGCCCCGGAATCATCACCCCCGGCGAATGCAAGATCGGCATCATGCCCGGCCACATCCACCGGCGCGGTCGGGTCGGCATCGTGTCGCGCTCGGGCACGCTGACCTATGAGGCGGTGGCGCAGACGACCGCCGCCGGGCTCGGCCAGTCGAGCTGCGTCGGCATCGGCGGCGACCCGATCCACGGGCTCGACTTTATCGATGTCCTCGACCTGTTCCTCGCCGACGACGAGACACAGGCGATCGTCATGATCGGCGAAATCGGCGGCGCCGCCGAGGAGGAAGCCGCAGCCTTCCTGCGCGCCCACAAGACGAAAAAGCCGATGGTCGGCTTCATCGCCGGCGCCGCCGCGCCGCCCGGCCGCCGCATGGGCCACGCCGGCGCGATCATCGCCGGCGGCAAGGGCGGCGCGCACGACAAGATGGAAGCAATAAGGAGCGCCGGCATCACCGTCACCGAATCCCCCGCCGCCATCGGGGAGACGATGCTCAAGGTGTTGGGGGGCTGAGCGGCCGCGCCTAGCGCGCTCAGTCCAACGGCTGGCCCCGGGCTTCTTCAACGGCGCTGACCAGCTGAGCGGCGAGGTGGCTTTCAAGGAGAGCCTCAAGCGTAGTCAGATCGAGGCGCGCCTCGGCCCACGCAACGTCGGCTGCCTCTAGCGCTGCGTAATATGGAGCCTTCCTTTCCGCGATCAGATCGGGGATCGTGGGCTTGCCGGGAAGTCTACTGCGCAACTTTGCGCCTAAGACGAGATACGACGTCGCTCGGGCTGTACGCCCGTTGCCGTCATCGAAGGGGTGTATCCAGTTAATTCGCCACATGACGTAGGCAGAGAGATGCAACGCTGAGCGTGTATCAAAGTTCTCGTTCACGTATTCGCAGAGGTCCTCAACCAGCATCGGCACTTTCTCAACTGCCGGAGGCACGTGCTTGCTACCAGTAATGTAAATGTTGGCGGGGCGATAATTTCCCGCATAGCCGTTGAGCCCATCCAACGCGATACGATTAAGGTGCAGCAAGGTAGAGGGGCGGAGCCGAAATCGTTGTTCGGAATTGACAACTTGATTGATGCTCTCGATGACAGCATCAAATTGCCGCAGGGCATTTGCCGCCTCACGTTTTGCTATTTCGAGACGGTCTTGGACGAGGGCGGGTGGCGATGAGACGCTCTTGCGATCTCCGCTCTTCGCTGCGTGGTCGCTCACTTCGTCTTTTTCAGCTCCTCAGCGACTTGATCGACCATTTCCCGGGTGATCAGGTCATTCTCGATTTTGGTATTGCCGTACGCGAAGCTCCGGCGCTGCTCCTCCTGAGCCTCCGGGGACATCTTGACCGCTCGGGCTTTATCGATAAGCACAGCAAGCTTGTCTGCCATAATTGGGTGTGTCCGATGATTGGGGTCCCGCGAGCAGTACCGGGAGCAGCTTACCCCATGGGACGCTCGACGCGCGAGTACCGTTGTCCGAAATGGCTCTTTTCCTTAGCGTTACAATGCCCCGGCCTCGCCCCGAAATCCTCATAATGGTGAAAATCGGTTCCACAAAGCTTGGTTCCCACGGCGCGGGCTTCTCACCAAGCGGAGGGCACCAACCCATCAATTCAGCAGCCGCGGGGGCGACAAAGGCGATCAATCGCAGGTGCCGCGGGGCGGCGCAATAATTTCACCGCGCCCTGGGGTGGGCGGCGTCGTAGACGGCGAAGAGGCGCTCGGTGTCAACCGAAGTGTAGCGCTGCGTCGTCGACAGGCTGGCGTGACCGAGCAGTTCCTGGATCGCCCGCAGATCGCCGCCGCCGCCCAGCAAATGCGTCGCAAAGCTGTGCCGGAGCGCATGCGGGGTTGCGCTCTCCGGCAGGCCGAGGGCGCGGCGCAGCGTCTGCATCTGCAACTGTACGAGGCGCGGGTGAAGCGGCCCGCCGCGCGCGCCGACGAATAAGGGGCCGTCGGCGCTGAGCGCATAGGGGCAGGCGGCGAGGTAATCGGCGATCGCCTGGCGCACCGCCGGCAATACCGGCACCAGCCGCTCTTTCTGCCCCTTGCCGGTGATCGTCATGGCATCACCCTGCGGCGCCGCGGCGCGGGTGAGGCCGAGCGCCTCGGAGATCCGCAGCCCGCAGCCGTACAGCAGGGTCAGGACCGCGATGTCGCGCTTCGCCTGCCAAGCGCTTTTGACCGCATCGGCCGGCGCGTCGATGATCTCGGCGGCATCGCCCACCGATAGCGCCTTGGGCACGCTCGCCGGCAGTTTGGGCGCGCGCAGCACCAGAAGCGCCGGGCTCGCCGCCAAGCCGCGGCGTTCGAGAAAGCGGACAAAGCCGCGCACCACCGACAGGCCGCGCGCCAGCGAAGCGCGCTCGACCCGGGCCGCGCGACAGGCCAGATAGGCCCGGTAATCCGCCGGCAGCAACCGGCCGAGGCTGGCAAGATCCGGCATCTCGCCGAGATGCTCGGTCAGGAAATCGAGGAAGAAGGCGAGATCGCGGCCATAGGCGGCGATCGTGTGCGGCGAGGCGCGCCGCTCGCCGCCGAGCCAGGCCATCCACAACGCGATCGCGGCGCGCAGATCGTCGGCGGCGGAAAACCGCGCCGGTGTCAGTGGCGCGGGCAGCGCGGGGAACGGTTTCTGCGCCGCCTGCCGGCTCAGCCGCGCGGGTTCAGCCATTGCGCGATGGTGATGCCGAGGGCGCGGGCGAGAAAGCTCAACAGCTCGCTGGCGAGCCCGGGATGAAACCGGCCGGGCTGGCGCGTGCCGATGCACAACAGCCCGACCGGGGCGCCTCGCCCGAAGGCGAGGCGCAGCAGCACCTGCGAGCGGACCAGCCCCGCGGCGCCGCCGTACAGCGCGATGTCGCCCGGCATGTCGGCGTGCAGCAGCAGGCTGCGCTCGGCGCCGAGCAGCGCATCGACCGCGCCCGCCTTCAGCAGGTGAATGCCGTGCAGGCTCAGCCGCGCCGCCGGCCCCGCCGTGCTCTCGACCCCGATCGTCACGACGTCGACATCGAGCAAAACGGCAAGGTCCATCGTCACGGTCTGCAGCAGCTGCTCGAAGCTGGTGGCGGCGAGGATCGCCAGCACCGCCTTGTGCACGCGGCCCTGGCTTGCCAGAGTGCCGCGGCTGGCGGCGATCAGGGTGCGGTGTTCCAGATTGAGACGCGCCAGGTCGGCGCGCAGCCGTTCGAGCTGAAAATGCTGGAAATCGACGACATCCTTGCCAATCTCGCGGCTCGGCGCGCGCAAGAGGCGCAAGGCCTCGGGATGGCGATCGAGGAAGTCGGGATTGCGACGCAGATGGGCGATGACATCGCGGTCGGCGATCGCTGCCGCCGCTTCCGGCGGCGTAGCGGCGTCGCGCTCGTCGTTCGGCCTGTCGCGCGGGCGATCGACCACGGCGGCTACCTCGCTCCCGGGAATGGCGGCGAGCGCGGCTGGCGTGGCGCGGGGCACGGGATGAACATTCAACAACACCCAACATCTGAACCGGGGCCGGGGAATCTTTCCGGCGACGCGCAGCTGCGCCAATCCGGCCGGGGCCGAGTGTAGCGGTGCCCGATAGCCGTGCCAACAGCGCCGCAGCGGCGGACCCGGCGGCGGACCCGGCGGCGGACCCGGCGGCGGACCCGGTGGCGGACCCGGTGGCGGACCCGGCGGCGGCGGTATCGGCAGTGCGGGTGATGCTGCCGCTGCCCTTGCCGGAACCGCTCGATTACCTGGCACCGGAGGGCATGGCGGCGCCCGAGCCGGGCCGCTTTGTGCGGGTGGCGCTCGGGCCGCGGCGGGTGATCGGGGTCGTCTGGGACGGCACACCAGGCCTTGACCTGCCTTGCGAGCGGCTGAAGCCGATCGGCGAAATCCTCGCCACCCCGCCGCTGCGGCCCGAGCTGCGCCGGTTTGTTGAGCGCGTCGCCGCCTACACGCTGGCCCCGCCGGGCGCGGTGCTGCGCATGGCGATGAGCGTCGAGGCGGCGCTGCTGCCGCCGCCGCCGCGCCGGGTCTGCGCGGCGACCGAGGCCGGGCGCGCCGCACTCGCCGAATCGGGTCCCGGCGCGAGGCTGACGGCGGCCCGCCGGCGGGTCATCGCGGCGCTGTGCGACGGCGGCGCCTGCGCGCTCGCCGAAGCGGCGCGGCGGGCCGGTTGCGGCACCGGCGTCGTGCGCGGGCTGATCGCCGCCGGCGATGTCTGCGAGGTGCGGCTGCCCGGTGAACCGGCCTTGCCGCCGCCCGCCTGCTGGGACCAGCCGGGGCCGCCGCTGTCGCCCGACCAGGCAGCGGCGGCGCAGCGCCTGGTCGCCAGCGGCCGCGCCGGCGGGTTCAGCGTCACGGTGCTCGACGGGGTGACCGGATCGGGCAAGACCGAGACCTATTTCGCCGCGATCGCGGCGGCGCTGACCTCCGGGCGGCAGGTCTTGGTGCTGCTGCCCGAGATCGCTCTCGGCGCGCAATGGCTCGACCGCTTCCGGCGGCGCTTTGGGACACTGCCGGCGCAATGGCATTCCGACGTGTCGCAGACGGCGCGCCGCGACACTTGGCGGGCGGTCGCCGCCGGCCATGCCCGCATCGTTGTCGGGGCGCGCTCGGCCCTGTTCCTGCCGTTTCCCGAACTCGGGCTGATCGTCGTCGACGAGGAGCACGACCCGTCCTACAAGCAGGATGAGGGCGTCTCGTACCAGGCGCGCGACATGGCGGTGTTGCGCGCCTCGCTCGCCCATATCCCGATCGTGCTGGCATCGGCGACGCCGTCGCTCGAAACCGTCGTCAACATCGCGCGCGGCCGCTATCAGCGGGTGCATCTGCCGCGCCGCCACGCCGAGGCGGCGTTGCCGCAGATCGCGCTGATCGACATGCGGCGGGAACGGGTCGCCGCCGGGCGGTTTCTGTCGGCGCCGCTGGTCGAGGCGCTCGGCCAGACCCTGGCGGCCGGCGAGCAGGCGCTGTTGTTCCTCAACCGCCGCGGCTATGCGCCGCTGACGCTGTGCCGTGCCTGCGGCCATCGCATGCAATGCCCCAACTGCACGGCCTGGCTGGTCGAGCATCGCTTTACCGGCCGCCTCATGTGCCATCATTGCGGCTACGGCGCCGCGGTCCCGCCATTGTGCCCGGAATGCCTGACTTCCGGCACCCTGGTGCCGTGCGGCCCGGGGGTCGAGCGCCTCAGCGAGGAGGTCGCGGTGCGCTTTCCGGCGGCACGCACGGCGCTGATGGTCAGCGATCTGTTGTCCGGGCCGCGCGCCGCCGCCGAATTGGCCGACGCGATGGTCGCACGCCGCATCGATGTGCTGATCGGCACCCAGATCGTCGCCAAGGGCCACCATTTCCCGATGCTGACCCTGGTCGGGGTGGTCGACGCCGATCTTGGCCTGGCGGGAGGCGATCTGCGCGCCGCCGAGCGCACCTATCAGTTGCTGCACCAGGTCGCCGGCCGCGCCGGCCGCGAGACGCGGCCGGGTCGGGTGCTGATCCAGACCTACATGCCCGAGCAGCCGGTGATGCAGGCCCTGGCCGCCGGCGACCGCGACGGCTTTCTCGCCGCCGAGGCGGCGGCCCGGCGGGCGGGCGGGCTGCCGCCGTTCGGGCGCCTCGCCGCGCTGATCGTCAGCGCGGGCGATCCCGACTCGGCCGATTTCGCGGCCCGCGCGCTCAGCCGTGCCGCACCGCACCTGCCGGGAGTGAGCGTGCTCGGTCCAGCCCCGGCGCCGCTCGCGGTGTTGCGCGGCCGGCATCGGCGGCGCTTTCTGGTGAAGGCCGAGCGCTCGGTCAACCTGCAGGCGGTGTTGCGCGACTGGCTCGGCCGGGTGCGGCTCGCCGGTGCGGCACGCCTGCAGGTCGATATCGACCCGTACAGTTTCACGTGAGCCGCGGCGGTTCTCGGTAACCCGTTGGAATTGCGGATCTCCTGATGTGAGCGGCGGTGGTTGCGCGGGGACGGCCAACTGTGTTAGGAAACGGCCGGATTTCGCGGGGCCCGGCGGCCTGAGCGCATGTCTGCGCCCGAGATCACCCAACGCAACGAGTTGTCGCGACCGTCTCCGCCGGCGCGCTGATTGGGGATCGAATTCCGTTGGCTTCCGAAGCGACAGGCGTTTCCGGCCTGGCTGAGCGTTATGCGGCGGCATTGTTCGAGCTGGCCGACGAGGGGCATGCGCTCGACGCCGTTGCCGGCGATTTGCGCGAGTTGCGGGCGATGCTACGCGACAGCGGCGACCTGATGCGGCTGCTGCGCAGCCCGGTATTGTCGCGCGCCGAGCAGGGCAAGGCGGTGGCAGCGCTGGCCGAGCGCGCGGGGCTATCGCAGTTGACCCGCGACTTTCTCGGCGTGGTCGCGCGCAACCGGCGCCTCTTCGCGGTGCCGGCGATGATCGAAGCCTATCTGACCAAGCTCGCCGAGCGGCGTGGCGAGGTCACCGCCGAGGTGACCGTCGCGCACCCTCTGAGCGACGCGCGGCAGGCGGCACTGCTCGAGCAGCTGCGGCGCGCCGTCGGGGCGCGGGTGACGGTCGATATTCGCGTCGATGCGCGCCTGCTCGGCGGCATGATCGTCAAGGTCGGCTCGCGCATGGTCGATGCCTCGCTGAACAGCCGGTTGCAGCGCCTGCGCGCGACGATGCGAGAGATCGAGTGATGCAGTGATTTCGTCATTCCCGCGAAAGCCGGGCTGACGATCAGATGGGAAGGATGAGATGGAAATCCGTGCGGCAGAAATTTCGGCGATCCTGAAGCAGCAGATCGCCGGTTTCGGCAGCGAAGCCGACATCGCCGAGGTCGGGCAGGTCTTGTCGGTCGGCGACGGCATCGCCCGCGTCTACGGACTCGACAAGGTCCAGGCCGGCGAAATGGTCGAGTTTCCGAACGGGATGAAGGGCATGGCCCTCAATCTCGAGAGCGACAATGTCGGGGTCGTGATCTTCGGCGAGGATAGCGGCATCAGCGAGGGCGATACCGTCAAGCGCACCGGCGCCATCGTCGACGTGCCGGTCGGGCGTGGCCTGCTGGGCCGGGTGGTCGACGGTCTCGGCAACCCGATCGACGGCAAGGGCCCCTTGACCGACGTCACCCGCACCCGGGTCGAGGTCAAGGCACCCGGCATCATTCCGCGCAAATCGGTGCACGAGCCGGTGCAGACCGGGCTGAAGGCGATCGACGCGCTGGTGCCGATCGGCCGCGGCCAGCGCGAATTGATCATCGGCGATCGCCAGACCGGCAAGACGGCATTGGCGATCGACACCATCCTCAACCAGAAGGAAGTCAATTCCGGCACCGACGAATCGAAAAAGCTCTATTGCATTTATGTTGCGATCGGCCAGAAGCGCTCGACCGTCGCCCAGATCGTCAAGACGCTGCAGGATTATGGCGCACTCGAATACTCGATTGTCGTGGCGGCGACCGCGTCCGAGCCGGCGCCGTTGCAGTTTTTGGCGCCGTACACCGGCTGCGCGATGGGCGAATACTTCCGCGACAACGGCATGCACGGGCTGATGATCTATGACGATCTGTCGAAGCAGGCGGTCGCCTATCGCCAGATGTCGCTGTTGTTGCGCCGCCCGCCGGGCCGCGAAGCCTATCCGGGCGATGTGTTCTATCTGCATTCGCGGCTGTTGGAACGCGCCGCCAAGATGAACGACGACCACGGCGCCGGCTCGTTGACCGCGCTGCCGGTCATCGAGACGCAGGCCGGCGATGTCTCGGCCTACATCCCGACCAATGTGATCTCGATCACCGACGGCCAGATCTTCCTCGAGACCGAATTGTTCTATCGCGGCATCCGCCCGGCCATCAATGTCGGGCTGTCGGTCAGCCGGGTCGGCTCGGCGGCGCAGATCAAGGCGATGAAGCAGGTCGCCGGGCGCATCAAGCTCGAACTCGCGCAATACCGCGAGATGGCGGCGTTCTCGCAATTCGCCTCCGACCTCGACGCCGCGACGCAGCGCCTGTTGGCGCGCGGCTCGCGCCTCACCGAACTCTTGAAGCAGCCGCAATTCTCGCCGGTACCGGTCGAGGAGCAGGTCGTCGCGATCTTCGCCGGCACGCGCGGCTATCTCGACCGCGTCGATGTCGGCGAGATCACCCGCTTCGAATCGCTGATGCTGACCGATTTGCGCGGCCGCCACCCCGAATTGCTGGCGGCGATCCGCGACGAGCGCGAGCTTTCGGACGGCACCGAGAAGGGGCTCGCCGCCTTCCTCGACGACTTCGCCCGGACCTTCGCGTGATGCTCGCTTCGTCGTCATGGCCGGGCTTGACCCGGCCATCCACGCTATGCCGCGGAGCCGGTGCCGTGGATGCCCGGATCGAGTCCGGGCATGACGGTTTTGCCGGTGACGGGCGCAAGGCTACGTCATGCCCAGTCTGAAGGATTTGCGGGTCCGCATCCGCAGCGTCCGCTCGACCCAGAAGATCACCGCGGCGATGAAGATGGTCGCCGCCTCCCGGTTGCGCCGCGCCCAGGAGCAGGCCGAGGCGGCGCGGCCCTATGCGCAGCGCATGGAGCGCGTGCTGGCCTCGCTCGCCTCGCGCATGGCCGGGATGCCGGGGGCGCCGCCGCTCCTGGCTGGCACCGGCCGCGACGACGTGCATCTCCTGGTCGTCGCGACCTCGGACCGCGGCCTCGCCGGCGGCTTCAACGCGACGATCCTGCGCGAGGCGCGCCGCCGCATCCGCGACCTCGACAACAGCGGCAAGACGGTCAAGATCCTGACCATCGGCCGCAAGGGGCGCGACGGGTTGCGGCGCGACTATGCAAGGCTGATCCATGACAGCCTGACCGATATCGGCCGCCGCCGCGTGTCGTTTGACGAGGCGCGCGACATCGCCCAGCGCCTGCTGGCGCTCTACGCAGCCGGCGAGTTCGACGTCGCGACGATCATCTTCAACCGCTTCCGCTCGGCGATCACCCAGATCGTCACGGTGCAGCCGCTGATCCCGTTCGCACCTCCCGCCGCCGCGGCCGAGGCCGTCAGCGACGCCCTTGGCGGCGCGGTCTACGAGTTTGAGCCGTCGGAAGAGGAGATCCTCGCCGAGCTCCTGCCCAACAACCTCGCGGTGCAGGTCTATACGGCTTTGCTCGAAAACGCGGCCAGCGAGCAGGGCGCGCGGATGACCGCGATGGACAACGCGACACGCAACGCCGGCGACATGATCGACCGGCTGACGATGAACTATAATCGCACCCGCCAGGCCGTCATCACCAAGGAGCTGATCGAGATCATCTCCGGCGCCGAGGCGTTGTAAGGCAGCTTTTCACGCCAGGGTCATACGAACCAAGGGTCAGACGCACATGGCACGAAACAATGTCGGCACGATCACCCAAGTCATCGGCGCAGTCGTCGATGTCCGCTTCGAGGGCGAATTGCCGCCGATCTTGACCGCGCTGCACGTCGACAATGCCGGCCAGCGGCTGGTGCTCGAAGTGGCGCAGCATCTCGGCGAAAGCACGGTGCGCACGGTGGCGATGGACACCACCGACGGGCTGGTGCGCGGCGCCGAGGTCGTCGATAGCGGCGGCCCGATCACCGTGCCGGTCGGTCCCGAGACCTTGGGGCGCATCCTCAACGTCGTCGGCGAGCCGGTCGACGAGCGCGGCCCGGTCAACACCAACCACCGCATGCCGATCCATCGGGCGGCGCCCGAATTCATCGAGCAGTCGACCGAAGCCGAGATCCTCGTCACCGGCATCAAGGTGGTCGATCTCCTGGCGCCCTACGCCAAGGGCGGCAAGGTCGGGCTGTTCGGCGGCGCCGGCGTCGGCAAGACCGTCATCATCATGGAACTGATTAACAACATCGCCAA
>Ga0307372_10008848_pt1 | contig 14058 bp, 10 predicted proteins | sample OX1MG_FD_202533 | JGI IMG/M metagenome (GOLD analysis project Ga0307372, IMG submission 202533) | Soil microbial communities from Risofladan, Vaasa, Finland - OX-1 | ecosystem: Environmental > Terrestrial > Soil > Coastal area > Acid sulfate soil | place: Finland: Risofladan, Vaasa | collected...
TAGGCTTCGGCTTCGCGCTCCTCGGTGGCCAGGGCGCTCAGGTCCTCCAGCTCGATGGGTACGCCGAGCTGAGAATCGATCACCTGCACCGGCTCGCCGTCGCGCACCTCAAAGCGCGTGCGCAGCGCCTCGTGCCGGCGCATGAGCTCATCGAGCGCGCGCTGCAGCGCCTTCCCATCGAGCTCGCCGCGCAAGTGCAGCGCACGCGCCACGTTGTACACCGCAGCCATCGGCAGCAGCCGGTCGAGCACCCACAAACGCTGCTGCGAAAAGGAAAGCGGAAAAGCCTGTGCGCTGTCGATTGGCGCCTGCGGGCAGACGCACGCCGCCGCGCCAGACGCCTCGACGCTCCTGTCCCCGGTCATCGGTGAGCGCCTCGACCGAGGTTTCCGCGCCACCCCGTGTGGTCTGTACCGATCACGCGGCCCCCCCGCAAGTCTCGGTAATTGAAAACCTGCCCGTTTGATAGGCATTATGAAGGAGTCGGCCTCAAGATGTGTCATTCGAAGCTCACGAAAGTTGACGCTACGCCATGAAACCGCCTGCAGCTGACGGCGCGCCGGGCCTCGGGGAGCTTCTCTCGGCGTGGGGGCGTCAATCACCCCAAGCGCCTGCCCTCCTGGCTTCCGGTCGGCCGACCCTCACTTACGGCGGACTACTCGCACAGCTGCGGCGCATCGCCTCGGCGCTTGCCGGAGCAGCCATCTTGCCGGGCAACCGCGTGGCGATCGTCCTGCCGAATGGACCGGACATGGCCGTCGCGACCCTGGCGACAGCAGCCTGCGCCGTCTGTGCGCCGCTCAATCCCGCCTACGGGGTGCAGGAGCTGCGCTTCCATCTTGGCAATCTGCGGCCCAAAGCGCTCATCCTGCGCGAGGAGGAGGCAGGACCGGCGCGCAGTGTCGCGGCGGAGCTCGGAATCCGTTGCCTCGAGGCCTCGTGCGAGGTCGGCTCGCCGGCCGGGGTATTCGAGCTTCGGGGATTCGTAGAATCGACCTCCGCTGCGATGCGGTTCCCAGCCAGCGACGACGTCGCGCTCGTGCTGCACACCTCGGGAACCACTTCGCGGCCCAAGATCGTTCCGCTCACGCAGCGCAACCTATGCCGCTCGGCGGCGAACATCGCGTCAAGCCTGAGGCTCGGGCCGCAGGACCGCTCCCTTAACGTGATGCCGCTGTTTCACGTCCACGGTTTTGTCGGGGCGCTGCTCGCGTCGCTCTCGGTGGGCGCGAGCGTCGCCTGCACGCCGGGAATGCAGGAGATGAAGTTCCTCGCCTGGCTCGCCGAGTTCGAACCGACCTGGTACACGGCGGTACCGACGATTCACGACACCGTGCTCCGCGGGCTTTCGGGCCGCCCGTCCGGTACGCTGAAACATCGCCTGCGCTTCGTCCGTTCCTGCTCGGCACCGCTTCCGGCGAAAGTCTCGAGGGAACTGGAAGCGGCGCTCGGCGTACCGGTGATCGAGGCGTACGGAATGACCGAGGCCGCTCACCAGATCGCGAGCAATCCGCTGCCGCCCTTTCAACGCAAGGCGGGCACGGTGGGCGTAGCGGCGGGAAGCGAGATCGCGATCATGGGCGAGGATAGGCGCCTGCTCTCAGCCGGAGAGAGCGGCGAGATCGTCGTGCGCGGTGAAAACGTGATTCGCGGCTACGAGGCGAATCCCGAGGCAACCCGCGCGGCGTTCGCCGATGGCTGGTTCCGCACCGGCGACCTGGGGCGGCTCGACGCCGAGGGCTACGTCACGATCAGCGGAAGGATCAAGGAGATCATCAACCGGGGCGGCGAGAAGGTGTCGCCGCACGAGGTGGAGGAGGCGCTGCTCGAGCACGCGGATGTGCGCCGGTGCGCGGCCTTCGCGGTGCCCCATCCGACGCTCGGCGAGGACGTGGCGGCGGCCGTCGCACTCCGGGATGGGGGGAACGCCACCGAAGAGGAACTTCGCCAATTCCTCTTCGGTGCGTTGCCGGAATTCAAGATTCCGAGCCGCGTGCTCGTCGTGGACGAGATCCCCACCGGCGCCACCGGCAAGATCCGGCGCATCGGTCTTGCCGAGCGATTCGCCGAGCGCCTCGCCGCGGCATTCGTCGCGCCGCGCAGCGACACCGAGGCATTCGTGGCGGGACTCTTCTCGGAGGTGCTCGGCATCGAGCGCGTCGGCGCGACGGACAACTTCTTCGCGCTGGGCGGCGATTCCCTTCGCGGCGTCCAGGTTCTCGCACGGCTGCGCGCGCGGCGAGGCGTGAACCTGCCGCCCGCGGCGCTGTTCAGGAGGCCGACCGTGGCTGAATTCGCGCGCGAAGTCGAGGCGGCTCGGGTCGGGCAACCCGAGCACGCGCCGGTGCCGTCCCTGGTGCGCCGTTCGGGGCCCGGAACCTAAGCGCGAGCGCTGCCGCGAATCAAAGCTGTCTCACCGCGAGCCAGCGCTCGAGCATCGCGATCACCCAGATCATCACTCCGAAGTAGCTGGCGTGGGTCGTTTCGTGATGATGGAGCAAGTCTCCGACGTAGCCCGGTCGTACGATTCCACGCGCTTGGAACGCGTCGAGGCTTTCGCGGACTAGCTCCGCGAGCGGCTGGTGATCCCGCAGCCAGAGCCCGAAGGGCATGCCGAAGCCGTGCTTGGCCTTGGCCAGCGTCTCGGGCGGCAGGAATTCCCGCAGTGCCTGCTTGAAGAAGTAGCGGAGCCTCATTCCCTTCACCTTGAGCGCGGGCGGGATCTCGCCGGAGAATGCGACCAGCGCGTCGTCGAGGAGGGGATAGCGCACCTCGATTCCCGCGGCCTCGCACATGCGCGAGACCTTGCGCAGGTCGTTGTCGGCGAGCGTGAATTCGAGGTCGAGGTGCATCATTCGGTTCACCGGGGAGCCCGAAGCGGTGCGCTGGTACACCTCGCGCTGCAGCGCGAGCGGCTGGGTCCGGTCGATCGCCGCGAGGAATGCCGGATCGAGAATGTCTTCCAGCGGCGAGCGGTGAAGGAAGTTGTACGACTCCAGGCGGTCGGGTAACGGAACCGAAGCCTGGCGGACGTAGCTCGCGAGCTTGCGCAAGAAGGCGATTCGGTCTCCGCCCGGAAGGCCGAACGCCAGCCGTTCGATCACGCCGCGCCGCAGGACCGCGGGAAGGCGCGCATAGGGTTCGAAGAGCTTTTGCTTCGCGTAACGGGCGTTGCCGCCGAAGATCTCATCGCCGCCGTCCCCCGCGAGCATGACCCGGACCCCGTCCTCGTGCGCCATTTTCGCGCAGAAGTAGGTGGGCACCGCCGAATCGTTGCCGAACGGCTCGTCGTAGGTGCGGGCGATGAGCGGGATCGCCTCGAGCACGTCCTCCGGTTTCACGTAGTACTCGTTGGCGCTGGTGGCGAAGTGGCGCGCCGTGATGCGCGCGTAGGCCATCTCGTCGAAGCCGTCGGCCGCGAAACCGATCGAGTACGTCTTCGCCGGCTTGCCGCGCAGCTCGGTGAGCAAGCCCGCGACGGTCGAGCTGTCGGTCCCGCCGCTGAGGAACGCGCCGATGTCGGTGTCGCGTGCGATCGCGCGGCTCGCGGCCTCGCGCAGCAGCTCGCGCAAACGCAACTTCATCGCGCCGGGCGATTCCTTGCCGTGATCCTCGTATTGCAGCTGCCAGTAGAAGCGCCGCTCCGCGGTGCCGTCGCGGAACACGACGCATTCGCCGGGCCGCAGCTTCTGGGCCCCCTCGTAGATCGTGCCCGGCGCCGGCACCATGTGGCAGTAGAGGTAGTTGTAGATCGCCTGCAGGCTCAAGCCGCGCCCGACGCGGGGGTGGGCCGCGACGCTCTCCGCGCTCGAGCCGAACACCAGACGACCGGACGGGTCGGCGTAGCAAAGGGTTCGGATCCCCATCCGGTCGACGGCGAGCAGGCCGCTCGCGCTCACGGTGTCGACGATCGCGAGCGCGAACGTTCCCAGCAGGTGTGTCAGGCACTGGCTGCCGTGGCGCCGGTAGGCCTCGGCGAGTGCCGCCGCGCAGCCGCGCTGGGTCGTGAGCGCCGTCAATTCCGCCGAGTCCCAACGCGGCCGGCCCTCGATCGCGACGAGCAGCGTGCCCGCTCGATGAGTGCTGATCGGCACGACTCCTGGCCGCGTCGCGATCGCGCTCGCCCCGGCAAGCATCGGCCGTTCGGCGGCGCGCCCGTTGCCGATGCCGCGCGCCAGCATGTCGGACAGGACCTCCTCGGCGCGACCGTTGTCCGGCGCGCGATCGATCCATCCGCAAAATCCCCCCATCGGTTCCTTGCTCCTCGGTTCAGCGGGTCGCCGATGCAATCCCGGCGCCGCATGCCGATCATCCTATAATGCTTTCGCGCTCCCGCAAAAGATGAACGATCTCCTCCTGAAAGTCGACAAGACGCTGCGCCATTACGGCCAGCGGGCGGCGATCACCGTCCGGGGCGCGAGGTGGGATCTTGCGCGGCGTCCCCTCGAGAAGCCGATCTTCGTGGTCGGCTGCAGCCGGGCGGGCACGACGCTGGTCTACAAGACGCTCTCGCAATCGCGCGAGCTCGGCTCGCTCAATCGCGAGACGCACGATTTCTGGGCGGCGCTGCATCCGCTCGCGGAAAAGGGTTGGCGCAGCCACGCGCTCGACGCCGCGGATGCGAGCCAGCGCGACCGGGACGCCGTCTCGCGCTACTTCTTCTCGCACTCCGGGAGGCTCCGTATCGTCGACAAGAACAACCAGAACGGGTTGTGTGTCGGCTATCTGCATGCGCTCTTTCCGGCCGCCCATTTCGTCTATGTGAAGCGCAGCCCCGGCGACAATATCCATTCGCTCATCGAAGGCTGGGGAAAGGCGGAGGAATTCGCGACCTGGTCGGCGGAGCTTCCCGCCGAGGTTCGCATCGAAGGCGGTCGCTACCGGCGCTGGTGCTTCTTCCTGTTCGAAGGCTGGCAAGGCTATGCGACCGCGGCGATCGAGGAAGTGTGCGCCGCGCAGTATGTCGCCATGAACCGTGCCATCCTCGTGGAGTCGAAGGCGGTTCCGCGCGAGCAGTGGACCGAGATCCAGTACGAGGATCTGGTGAGAGACCCGGTGGAAGGGTTTCGAGGCGCGTTCCAGTCGTGCGGGCTCGCGTTCACGCCGGAATTGAAGGAGCACTGCGAAACGGTCCTGTCTACGCCTTACAATGCGTTCTCCGCGATCCGACTCGACAAGTGGCGCGAGCAGGGCAATCGGGAGCGGATCGAGCGGGTGCTGCCGAAGGTGGCGGAGGTAATATCTGACATGGGGTACGCGCTGTAGCGCGCGAACCGAGCCGATCGCCACGTGAACAAGTCGGGCAAGAAGGTCATCTGCTACCTTTCGGGAGCCGCAGGAGACTGGGGCGGGGCCAGCCGGGTACTGTTCACCAACATCCGCTTGATCGACCGCAGCCGTTACGAACCGCTCCTGCTGTTGCCGTCCGAGGGGCCGATCTTGCCGATGCTGCAACGATGCGGAGTGCGCTACACGATCTGGGGACGGCAACGCGAGCCGAACGGTGTGCTCCGGTATCTTCGAGACATCGCCGCTGCAGCCAGTTTCTTCAAACGAAACCGCGTAGCCCTGCTTCACATCAACCACGCCAACTATTGGCGCCCGGCGGAAATCGCGGCCGCCAGGCTTCTGCGCATTCCTGTCGTTACGCATTACCACGTGGTCATCGACAGGCCAGCGCCCTTCGTGAAATTCTCCAGCCTCATCGCAGCCGTCTCCGAGTACACGGCGGCGCGGTCCGAGCCCAAAAACGTTCCGAAGGTCGTCATCCACAACTCGGTCAGTCTCGAACGCTTCGATGAAGCGGCTGACATTCGGCAGGAGCTGGGGTTGTCCGCCGACGACGTGGTCGTCAGTTTCGTCGGCCAGATCCGTGCGATCAAGGGGATCGACCTCTTCATCGAGATGGCGCATCGGATCCCGGGGCCGGCGGTCAAGTTCCTGATCGTCGGCGAGTGCCGGGACCCCAGCAAGTTCGAGGGTTCTTATACTGAGGAGCGGCTGCGCGCCGAGATTGCGGGGGACGCGCGCATCAAGTACGTCGGCTACCGGGGCGACGTGCAGAACATCTATCGCTCGTCCGACATCATCGTCATGCCCTCGCGCTGGGGCGAGCCGTTCGGGCTGATCAATATCGAAGCGGGCGCGGCGAGGAAACCCATGGTTTCGACCCGGGACGGCGGGATTCCGGAGATCATCCGCCACGGCGAGAACGGCTTTCTGGTCGAGCGCGAGGACCTGGAGGGGCTGATCCGATATACCAGGCAGCTCATCGAGAACGAGGCGCTGCGGCGTCGAATGGGACAACGCGCCCGCGAGATCGTGGAGCAGCGGTTCACGGGCGAACCCGTCAGAAGGCTTGAGCGGGCCTATGATGAGCTGATTCGTTGAGGCGGCGGAGGGGAAGGGAATCTCGTGCTCAAGAATTGGATTAAACAGGCCTTCCGCTACGCCGGCCTCAATATCGAACGCCGCGATCGGCTGGAGGAGACGATCCCGGCGGACTACAACCACTCGCCTTTCCTGCCGCGCGTGTACCGGGGCAGCCTGGACCGCTACCTGTATTTTTTCGACCAGCTCGAAAAGCTCAAGGGCATAGAAGGCGACATCGTCGAATGCGGGGTCTCGATCGGGCACGGCGCGCTGCTTTTTCTTCTCCTGAGCGAATACCTGGGCAAGGAGCGCACCTACTACGGCTTCGATTCGTTCGAGGGTTTCCCCGAGCCCGTACATAAGGATGGCGTGACCCCCATTACGGGAAGGGATTTTTGGGCGAATCCGCCGGAAACCGTCCTGAGAGTGCTTCGCGACGGCCGGGTCCCGGAGGAGACGATACGTGAGCGCGTGCGCCTCGTTAAAGGACTCTTCGACGAAACCCTGCCGAAATATCAAGGGAAGATCGCGCTGCTTCACCTCGACTGCGACCTGTACGAGTCATACAGGATATCGCTGAACAGTCTGTACGATAAGGTCGCGAAGGGCGGGATCATCATGTTCGATGAATACGACGATCATCGGTGGCCGGGAGCGAAAAAGGCCATCGACGAGTTCTTTGCGGTCAGGCCCGAAAAGCCGGTTCCGCATCGGAAATGCACGTGGAAGTATTACGTCGAGAAGGCATAGCGGCGATGCCTGAGGACGAGGTGGATGCCGCGTCGAGCGAGGCCGTGCGGTGTCTTGCCCCGCTTCTATCCAGGGGAGGCCGAGCCGCCGTCTCGCTCGCCTCATGAATTCGTCATGCAGTGGGTCCCTGTATTCGTGTTGCTCTGGATAGTTGTTGGCACCACTACGCTCGCATGGGTGTGCCGCAAGGCGCTCGGCACGCTCTGGCGCGAGCCGATGCTCAAGCGCCCGGTGCTGATTGTAGAAAGCGACGACTGGGGCGCAGGGCCGCCGGAGCAGGCGGAGCGGCTCGACGGTATCGCGACGGTTCTCGGCTCGCACGCCGATCGCGACGGTCGAAAGGCGGTCATGACCCTCGGGCTGGTGCTCGGCGTGGCAGACGGCGCCAACATCCTTGCCAACGGCTTACGGCACTACTGTCGCAAATCCCTGAACCACGGCGAGTTCGCTCCGGTCCTCGCTACGATCAGGCGCGGCGCCGAAAGCGGGGTGTTCGCCTTGCAGCTTCACGGCGCCGAGCACTACTGGCCGCCTGCGCTGCTTGCTGGCGCGCGAGGTGATCCGCAACTCGCGAGGTGGTTGGCGGGGCCGGGGATCCCGAGCACGGAGGCACTGCCCGCGCCGCTGCAGAGCCGCTGGGTCGACGCGAGCGAACTTCCCTCGAAGCCGTTGCCCGCCGACGTGATCAGAGCCGCCGCGTTGGCGGAGGTGGCGGATTTCCGGACCATCTTTGGCACAGAGCCGGCGGTCGCGGTGCCGCCCACCTTCGTCTGGAACGACGCCGTGGAGGCGGCCTGGGCCGAAGCGGGGGTTCAATTCGTGGTCACCCCCGGGCGGCGCTACGAAGCCCGGGCGGAGGACGGAAACCCGAGCGCCGCGGGGCCGGCCGTATTGAACGGCGGCAAGGGGGCCGCGGGAATCACATACGTGGTGCGCGACGATTACTTCGAGCCCTCGCGCGGGCACAAGGCCGAGCGCGCGCTCGATGCGCTGGCCGCAAAGACCCGTGCCGGACGACCGACGCTTCTGGAGACCCATCGGGCGAATTTTTTGGGCGATGGCGCGACTGCCGACGCGGCCATTCGCGAGCTGGAGCGGCTCTTCGCGCTGACGCTGCGGGCGTTTCCGGACGTCGCGTTTCTCTCCACCGAGGAGCTTGCGTTGCGCATGCGGCGGACCGACCCGTGGCTGGTCGAGCGGCGGCTCGCCGTTCGACTTCATGTCTGGCTGGGACGCCTGTGGAACGTCGCGCGGCTGCGCAAGCTCGCGTATGTCACAGGTGCAATCGTTCCGGCGTGGCTCCTGTACGCTGCGACGGGGCGCGCGGGCGCGGCCCCGCGTGCATCGGGCGGGTAGGCCGATGGCGGCGCCGAGTTTCTCGGTCGTCATTCCGGTATACAACGGCGCGGGCACCATCGGACGCTCGATCGAGTCGGTGCTCGCGCAAACCTACCCGGCGTCCGAGCTCATCATCGTGGACGACGGCTCGACGGATGACACTGCGCGCGTGGTCGCCTCGTTCGGCCGCCGCGTCGTTTCTCTGCCCCAGGCGAACGCGGGCGTGTCCGCCGCGCGCAACAACGGGGCGCAACGCGCCGCTGGGGAATGGCTCGCGTTTCTCGACGCGGACGACTGGTATTACCCGGATCGCCTGCGCTGGCACGCAGAGTGGATCGCGCGCGATCCGGAGCTGGACTTCCTGACGGGCGATTACGACTACCGGCGTCCGGACGGCAGCCTGATCAGCCGCTCGATGGAAATCACCGAGGCGGGCACGCGGCTCCTGGAGAAAGCGAGCGGTGCGCGCGAGGTGATCATGGAAGCGGACGAGTTCGAGTCCTTCGTCGAGAACCACTTCGGCGACACGCACACGCTGAGCGTTCCGCGACGCACATTCATGCACTTGGGCGGCTATCCGCTTGGCCAGGCGGTCTGCGAGGACGTGAATTTCCTCATCCGGCTGTGCGCCGCGAGCCGCCGCGTCGGCGTCGTCTGCGAGCCGATGGGCGCCTATCTGATTCGCCCGGACAGCGCCACGCGAACCGATCCCCTCCGGTCGCAGCGCCTCACCGTGCAGGCACTACGGCCCCTGAAGAAGATGCTGGAAGACGGTCCGCCCGCCGTCTGGCGAGGGTACCGCGGCAGATTGCGTCGTGCGCGGCTCAATCTCGCTTACACGCTGCTGAAGCAGGGCAAGGGCGGCGAGGCGCTGGGTGCCGTGCTCGCCTCGCTCGCGGAGAACCCGAGCCGGAAGGCGCTGCGCGACGCCGCCTCGGTCGCGCTCGGTGCGCTCCGGGGCCCTCGAGCCTGACACGCCAGGCCAGTGTGCGTGGAGCGATTCGCGCATTGAACCGAGACGTGGCTATAATTTTCATCGAGTACGCAGTTCCAGCTTCACGTGTTGGAGGTGTCCGATGTCAGTCTCTGGAAACACGGCCGTTCTGGTTTCGCTGGCAATCGCTCTCGCGCCGCTGAGAGCGTCTGCCCTCGGCGACCTAGATGGCTGGCGTCCTTCACCTGTTGAAGCGACGCTCCTTCCGAAGTTCTGCTGGGCGCAGTTCATGGGGAACAGGTTTAGAGGTCCCGAATTCTCGATTCCGCGCGACAGTTGCGGGCCCGGAATGAATCACTTCTGCCCGGGGCTTGTCGCGCTCAATCGCGCGAACAGGAGCCTCGACAACAGAGCGAAGCGGGGCTACCTGCAGGGTGCTCGGGCGCAAGTCCTCTACACGGTGAAGGCCATGGAAAAATATCCGCGCTGTCCTATCCGCGGCCAGGTTCAAAGCACGTACACGCTCATCGAGCGTGAGCTGAGCTCGCCGAGATAGACTGCCCTGTAACCTGCTGGTCGGCCGCGTGCGGACCGCTGCGGCGCGATCGCGCGTGTCACTCGGGGCGCAGCAACTCGATGACGGCGTACGAAACGAAGTACTCCCCGACAACAGGCAGGCGCATCAGCGCCCCGCCCGCGAATTGGCGAAGGCGCGAACCTCCGAAGCTGTGCCGTTCCAGGCGCGCGATGTGAAACCCGGCGTCGTGCGCCAACTGGCGAAACGCGGCGATATCGAGCTGGTTGATGTAGCCCTGCTCGCGGAACGACGACCAGGCGCGCCACTTGTTGGGCAATTTGTTTCCGCGTTCGTCCAGGTCCCAGTGGCGTGGCACGAATTCCGGCAGATCGTAGATCATCTCGGCCGTGCGGAACATCGCACGCTCGCCGAAGATGACGTGCGCCCAAAGGATCGGAACGAGCGCTTCCATGTGCGGGCCCCACGGCCCCTTGTAGGGAAACCACTCAATCAGGCATCGCCCTCCAGGCCGCAGGACTCGGTACCATTCGCGCAGGATGGGGCCGGGCGACATGACGTGCTCGAGGCAATCGAACGCGAGCAGCGCGTCGAAGGACTGGTCGGCAACGGGCAGGCCATTCGTCGAGCCGAGCATGAATTCGACCTGAACTTCCGGCGGGACGGCGGTCCGGGCGAGAGAGGATTTCGCACGCTCGATCGCAGAAGGAAGGATGTCGACCCCGAGGATGCGCCGCGGGCGCTTCTCCGTGGCGAGAAAAAAGCTCAGCGGCCCGTCGCCACAGCCGAAGTCGAGCACGTCCTTTCCGGTCACGAGCGCGTCGGGGAACGCCGACCAGCTCCGCGACAACGACGACCGACGCCAGTCCCCGTATGCTCCGTAGTCGACGGTGCGCTGCGCCGGGTCGCGCATCAGCCTTCGGCTTAATGCGAAGCATGCGCGAGTTCGAACGTCCATCGTGTTTCCTTGCTGTCCCCGGCGACCGGACGATGCGGTCCGTCGCGCATCATCTCAGTAGAGTGTAGCCGAATGAGCGTCCAGGAGAAGGGCGGTGAGGCTCGGGGAGGCGAGCGCTACCTCGTCATTACCGAACTGTTCCTGCCCACCAAAGGCGGCACTGCGGTCTGGTTCGACGAGGTGTACCGTCGTCTGGGCGGCAAGGATATCCACGTCGTCACGGCGGACGTGCCGGGCGCCGCGGAGCACGACGCAGCGCATCCGAATACGGTGCACCGCCTGAAGCTGCGGCGGCACTGGTGGCTGCGACCGGAGTCCTTGGGGATGTACGCGAAGTTCCTGACGGTGTCGCTCGCCTCGGGCCTGCGCCATCGCTTCGACGCGGTGCATGCCGGCCGCGTGCTGCCCGAGGGGCTGGTCGGCTGGCTCGTGGCGCGTGCGATCAGGCGACCGTTGGTGATCTATGCGCATGGCGAGGAGCTCACGACCTGGCGCCAGCCCGCGAAGATGCGCGCGATGGTATGGACGTACAAGCACGCGGACCTGGTGATTGCCAACAGCGAGTTCACGCGCGACGAGCTCGTCAAGGTCGGGGTCCCGCCCGAGAAAATTGCGCTGCTGTATCCGGGCGTGGATCTGAGGCGGTTCCGGCCGGGACTGCCGCACGACGACCTACGAGCTGGCATCGGCCTCGCGGCAGGCGAGAAGCTGATCGTTTCGGTGGGGCGCCTGAGCCGGCGCAAGGGTTTCGATCAGGTCATTCGCGCAATGCCGCTCCTGCTCGAACGCGGGCTGGCGGTCCGCTACGTGGTGATCGGAATCGGCGAGGACCGGGACTACCTTCGGGCGCTGGCGGCCGAGCAGCGGGTGTCGGAGCGGGTTCATCTCCTTGGGCACGTCGACCCGGAAGACCTGCCTCGCTGGTACAACGCGGCGGACGTGGTCGCCATGCCGAATCGGGAAATCGACGGGGATACGGAAGGCTTCGGCATGGTGTACCTGGAGGCCGCTGCCTGCGCCAAGCCAACCGTCGCGGGGCTCGCCGGCGGCACTGGCGCGGCGGTCATAGACGGCGTGACCGGGCTGCGGGTTGACGGCACGTCCGCGCGTGCCGTGGCCGACGCCCTGAGCCGCCTGCTCTGGAGCCCGGGGCTGGCAGAGACGCTGGGCAGGCAGGGGCACGCCAGGGCGCTGGGGGAATTCTCCTGGGAGCGCGTAGCGCAGAAAACGCGGGCGCTGGCGTAATCCGTCGTGGGTCATTGCGAGAAAGACCCGGCCGAGCCGATCGTTTCGTTGTGCCGATCGCTCCCGGGGCGTCGAGCGAAGCGGGCATCGCGCCGCACGAAGGCTCGCGCAGCCGTGGCCTCGGGATGCCGGCGAGTCGTGACTAAGCGAACAATCGCCCGCCTGTCCCTTTCGATCGGTCCTTGTCCGCGTCGATCCACTTCGCGAGCCGCTCCCGCAGTACCTGCACGACTTCGGGATGCGTCTCGCCTACGTCATGCCGGCACTCCGGGTCGGCCGCAAGATCGAACAGCGCGTACCGCGGTCCGGCGGCGGTCGGCTGACAGATCAGCTTCCACGACCCCAGCCGCACCATGCGGTCCTTGGCATCGATGACGGCTTGGCGGTATTTGGGCTTGATGGCGAGGGTGCCGGTGCCCCGGTCCGGAACCTCGAGCAGCTCGAGCAGGTTGGGGTAGCGCAGGTGATCGGCCGGCATGCCGGGCAGATCGGTGAGCCAGATTCCCGTTTCGTTGAACGCCGCGAGGTTCAGGTCGGTCGCCTCGCCCTTCAGGTACGGCACGAGCGATACACCGTCCATATCCTCGGGGGGCGCGATGCCCGCCAGTTCGAGCAACGTGGGCGCGACGTCGATCGAACGCACGACGCGGGGGCAGGTCCCGGCACCCTTGAGCCTGGGGTCCACGATCACCAATGGCACGCGCGCGCTGAAGTCGCCGCGCACGCTGTTGCCCTGGCCCCAGGTGTCGTGTTCGAAGAATTCCATGCCATGGTCGCTGTAGATGACGATGATGGTGTTGTCCGCGAGACCGCACGCCTTCAAGTGCTCGACGATGCGCTTCACCTCGTCGTCGAAGTTCCTCACGCAGCCATCGTACAGGTCGAGGACCTGGTCCAGGTCGAAGTCCTTCTTGGTGTCCGCCTGGCGGCGGATGATCTCCCAGGGATCGGTCAGGCCCGCCATGACGAACTTGGATTCGCCGGCGTAACTCTTGTCGGACCAGAGCGTGTAATAGGGATACTCGCAGCCGAACGGCGGGTGCGTCGTGGAGGCGAAAACGTTCAGCAGGAACGGCTCCCCACGCTCGGCGAACTGGCTGATCAGCGCGCGCGCGTCACGCCCCACCAGGCTCGTGAGCGGGACTCCGGCCAGGTAATAGAGCTCCGGTAGCAGCCACTTGCCGAAGGAATTGTGCGTGAAAAGCGAGAGAAACAGGCGCAGATCCTTCGGTCCCTGACGGATGAGGTACTTGATGTTCCACTGGTCCTTCGGCAGGTCCAGGATCTCGAAGCCGAGCGGGAACTTGCCGAAGTCACCGCCGGACCAGTCGCTTACCGCAGAGCTGCGGTAGCCGTGGCGCGTCAGGATGCTCGCGAGACCGGGCACGGGCAGGCGGATGTCTTCGTCGCCGACGAAGTTGTCGCGGATTCCGTGCCGTTGCGGCCAGGTGCCGGTCATCAGCGACAGCAGGCTGGGTGCGGTGCGCGCGCAGGGCACGTAGCACGCGGTGAAGTGGGTGCCGCGGCTTGCCAGCGAATCGATGAACGGGCTCAGCTCGCGTCCATTGCACGGCGCCCCGATGCGATCCGCGCGCAGCGTATCCGAGCCGACCATCAGGATGTTAGGCTTTCGGGTCTGCCTGCCGGCTGTAGCGGGCGGATCGCGATCGGAGGGGTGCGCGAGCACCGCGAGCGGCGGCAGCAGGGCCAGGAGCGCGAAGCCCGCTCCGGACAACGCGTCCCCGCGGGACACGAGCATCCAGCCAGCGCCGGCGAAGAGGGCAACTGCCGCCCCGCCCCCCAGCCACTGCGCCGCCAGGAGCCGCTTGGGCGTCAGTCGGCGCCACAACGGGTAGAGGCGGCTCACGCGGTAGTGCGACGAGGCTGCGATGCTTCCTGGCAGGTAGAGCAGGTGGCGGGAGAACT